>ORMF010718027.1_pt1 | contig 97171 bp, 80 predicted proteins | sample 1779871 | NCBI WGS metagenome assembly ORMF01 (sample SAMEA104232316, study PRJEB22302) | groundwater metagenome | biome: forest; feature: aquifer; material: groundwater | place: USA | collected 2011-08-07 | depth 5.4 m | reverse complement strand
GGAATTCGCTCCGAGCGGAAAGATTCTGGGGGAGCTGCGGGACTAACCGGGGCGGGCATCCAGAGCGAGGGCAATGCGGCGGAAGCTACCGAGAAACGGGAAGGAAGCGGGCAGATGGACAACCACACGGCGCACCGAGCGGAGCACCCGCGCGCCGAGCTTCAGCAACCGCTCCCGCAGGATCCAGACCTGGGCGCGGGCGCAGTCGGTCCGGGCGGCCCGTGCCCGTGTTTTTTGCGCTGATGAAGGAGCGCGCGCTTCGCCGAGGAACTTTGAAGCCGGCAACAGAGCCAACCGACTAACAGACAATTGCACACAAGAAGAGGAAAAGAGAGAACTAATCAACCAACATTCAAAGGAGCAAAACAATGAAAAAACTGAGTTGCACGTTTAAATCGAAACTAATAATCACAGCACTAGGCTGGTTGCTTATTGGCTTCGCGCTTCTGCCTCGCATGGCTCAAGCTCAGGGCAAGACCCAGACGCTCGTGGGCACCATCAGCGACTCCACGTGCGGCGCTGGGAAGCATACGATGGGAGCTAACTCGAAGGAATGCACGATCAATTGTGTCAAGCAGATGAACTCGAAATATGCCCTGGTGGTAGGAGACAAGGTATACATCCTGCAGGGCAAAGAAGTAGATCTGGAGAAGTTGGCGGGAGCCAAGGCGAAGGTAACCGGCACTGTGGACGGCACGAATATCAAGGTGAACTCCGTGTCGCCAGCCAGCTGATTGCTTGAGCAGCAGGTCTGGTGCGCGCAAGCCTGAGTGCCAGTCGGAAACAACTTTGTCAGACTGGCATGAAGGTGCTCGAAGACGGCGATCCACATTTCGTCGCACTATGCGGAGGTACAACTGTCCAGCAGCGCAGATAAGGCCAGCGTTCCAGAAGTTCAGCTCGCGGCGATTGGCTTCGGCCTGAATTTCGTGTGGGAAATGCTCCAGATGTCTTTCTATATAGGTATGACGGAAAAACCCTATATAAAGAGCACGGCCATATGTATTGAAGCGGCCATCTGGGACGTCCTCATGCTGGTGTTGGCATTCTGGGCAATCGCTGCAATCTCTCGCTGCCGCAGATGGGTCAGTTCTGCAGATACGAAAATGATCGCAGCGTATTCCGCAACTGCTTTCGTCCTTGCGATGGGACTCGAGATTGTTGCTGTTCGGGTGTTGAAGCGGTACAGTTACGCTCCTCAAATGCCAATTATTCCTTTCCTGAAAGTTGGGATTACACCATTTCTGCAATGGCTGGTGTTGCCTCCTGTAGTCGTTCAGATTGCAAGCAGAGGATCAGGTCCAACCAAAAGGTGATCAAAAACGATCCGCCAGAAGTTGTTCTGTTCCAGAGCCAATGGGAATTTAGCGGCTGAGCGATGTCTTCGGTCGGCGGATCGATAAACCGAGGTGGCTCGGAAAAACATCTAATCAAATAGCGGAACAGAACGAAGAAACTTTGGACAGCACGAAAGGAGAGCCAGCATGAAATTCCTTAAGGCGTCGCTTGTCGCGGTATTTGCTGCAGCCGGATTGATGATTTCAGCATCAGCACAGCAGCCGACCAGTCCCCAGCAAGGCCAACAAATGCATGGTGACATGCAGAGTGGACAGAAACAGGCAGGTGGCATGAATCAGATGATGCAGAACTGCCATAAGAATATGCAGATGATGATGAAATCAAATAATGACGCTAGGAATGAGATCGAGGCGGCGAAGCAGTCGAACGACCCAGCCAAAATGCGGGCCGCTTTGGAAAAAACAGAAAAGGCGCTCGCGGAGATGAACGGGCATATGGAGAACTGCCAGAGCATGATGGACATGATGCAGCACATGCAGAGCATGGGCGGCATGATGTCAGGCCAGCAGAAGTAAAGGAACAACAGACTCACCCGCCGGAGTACGGCGACTGCGGACCGGTAGCCCAAGTGGAATACCGGTAGGATGGACGTGCAGCTGGCAGGATCACGGCGCAGACGCGAGTTGGCCCAAGAGCAATGATTCCAACCTGTATCGATACGCGAGGAGGTAACAACGCGAAAGTGATGCGCGCCGCATGAATGCTCTCCACCAGATTGGTCACGCGCTCGTGAAGCCGGCCCCGAAGTTCATCGCGAACGCGGCGGAATGCCGACATCCGTTCTTCCCCGCTGCTCTATCCCAAAGCGCGCCATGAGGGTGGCAATCCAGTCGGCCTCGCATATCCTTTGTTGAGAACCTCGCGCCTGGTGAGGCAGGGCGACGTGGTGATGATGCAACGGTCGAGCGCATTCTTCACCATTATCCTTCTCCTGGCGGGAGTCCGAATCTTGGCGCAGTTACTTTGATTCATTTCTTTCCGCGCAACAGAGCGCAGGGCTGTTCTTTGTGTTGGCGTTCGGCATCATTCTGCGTTGGCGTACTCAGATGTTTTTTGAATACCGCAAGCTTACCACTTCGTCCTCCTGAGCGATGGTGCTGGTTATGATCGGACCGATCTTTTGTACCAATCATTGTGAGAGAGAATCTCATGGATGATGGGTCCGGGATTTCTGTACCAGGGTCAAAGTGAGTTTTGCGGTTTAATCTTTGCGTGCTGCCGCTCGCTCATTTCTGGGTGATCCGAACAATTGCCACAATGATCAAGACGATCAGACCGACCGCTACAATCGCGCCGAAGATCCACATCCACCACATTCCACCCATCGGCATTTGCATGTTAGCCTCCCTGTTCCTGTGAGCAGTCTTCACCTACGCGCTTGGTCGCCTTTGGTCTCGCCTTACCTGTTACTTATACATGTCTTAGGGTTCGCTGATCGTCCGCGGCACGATTCCGCACGGCCTGTCCGTCGACCTCGGTCGCGAACACCGGCGTGTGTAGACAACGCCCATGTCGGCCACGGGCGAGCGCGTCCATGTGCCACCAGCCAGTCGCTGAGGTCCCATCGAACTCCAGCACGTACACCTCGGAAACGGCGGTGCGCGGAAGGTGATGCGCCTTTTGGACATCGGCCGTCAGCGCCTCCGGCGTGGTGTCCACTCATTCAAGAACAACATCAAGGACGAGCGCACAAGTTTGGCATTTCAGAACCAGTGGTGGAGCCACCACCTCTCGAATAGGGCCTTGCCCCAGTGCCAAGACCGGCCAGCCGGATAGAGGTGCACCGTCGGCTCGGGCTCCGCGTAAAAGTTGCCGCTCGCGAAACCGGCTTTATCGCCGCCCAGCTCCAACCAGCAGGAGCCCTTTCCGTCGAACGAGGCTTCCGATGTCCGCCCGTCGATTTCGGCCGCGATTCGCTCGGCGACGATCCCGGCTTCGGAATGTGCGAAGACTCCCGCCATGGGGAGGTTCTTGCCGTTAGCCAGCCTGATGTTGTTGACGTCTCCGATGGCGTATACGCCTTCGTGCTCGGTTGCCAACGTGTGCGGGTCCGTTTCGACCCATCCGGACGAGCCGATCAGCCCCGACGAGCGCACGACATCAGGCGGCCGGTGAGGAGGCACCGCGAGGAGCAGATCGACCTTCTGCGGTTCGCCGCCAGACGCGACAATGGTGTGCTCGCGGGGGTTCATCTTCTCAAACGGAAACAATGGATGATAGGAGATATCGCGCGTGCGCAGCATCCCGGCAATTGCCTCGCCCATTGCGGGACCGGCAACGGGCATGGGCTGGTGCTCAGGGGTGTAGATGTGAATCTCCGATCTGCCGCGCACGCCCTTCTTGCGGAGAAACGAATCCACCAGGAGCGCGGCTTCGTACGGCGCTGCGGGACATTTGAACGGCATGTCGGTGACCAGCACACCCACTGTCCCGCCGGAAAATGCATTCAGCGCGGCGTGGATTCTTCCCGTGCCTTCCAGGTCGTACAAGTTGAGAGCCATCTCGCCAAAGCCCTCGACCTCATCGGGCCTCAGCTGGGCGCCCAGCGCCACAACCAGATAATCGAATTCGATCATTTGCGAGGTTGTTCGCACGTGTCTGGAGGAGACATCTATTTCCAGGACCTCCTCGTTGATAAACTCGATTCCCTTCCGAGTCAAATCTGAAAGTGACCGCTGGATTTGGCTTGTACGGCGCAGGCCTACCGCATGCCAGAGCAGCGATGACTGGAAAAGGTGGTTGGGCGATCGGTCGAGGAGGAGGACGCGATCGCGCCTGGAGAGCGCGCGACGCAGGTGGTGGGCGGCCACCAGTCCGCCGACGCCGCCTCCTAGGATGACGATGTTCGCCCCAGACGCGCGGCCGACTCGCGGCGGCTTCGCCCGCGTAGAAGGCTGGCTAGTGTTAGCCGGCGTCTCGGCCGGTTCCTGGTAGAACTTTTCAATGGCGGTTACAAAGCCCGCCTCCTGGAACTCGGTCTCCCAGAAGATGACCTTACCGTCAGGCCCAACGAGGATCGAATACGGAACCCAGCCATTAGTAAGTCTTTTGAAGATCGTGCCATCTTTGTCCGGAATCACCTCGAACGGAAGCTCATACTCTTTCTTCCACTGCGAGCACGCTTCCGTCGTTTCGAAAGGACCCACGTAGATCGCGGAAAGTCCCTTGGACGAGAACCGCTCATACAGGCGCTTGATGACGGGAGCCTCCCGCCGGCAACCCTGTCACCGACCTTTCCAGAAGACGATGAGCAATCCTTTGGCGGCGTGGGCAGGTAAGCCCAGTTCTTCAAGGGGGGTCGTCATCCCTACCGAGACACCTTTGTAACTCTCCTCGAGAACTCTCATTCGCTGATTATCTCCTTCCTGTGACGCAGCTGATCCGAGCATAAAAATAGTAATGATCAGATGATAAATTATTATATTATAGGATTATATAGAATTCATGTACTATTGAATCATGAAAGTTGAACGCGAAAATATTGAACAAGAGCTCTACCAGCTTCACGCCGACATGTGCAAAGTATTTTCCCATCCCACGAGACTGCAAATTCTTAACGTGTTGCGAGAGCAGGAAATGACAGTTTCCGCGCTAGCGGAACGGCTCGGGATTCCGATCGGCAATCTTTCGCAGCACCTGAATATGATGAAACAGCGTCGGGTGCTGGTGTCTCGTAAGGACGGCAACAGCGTCTGTTACCGCTTAGCGAACCCCAAGATGCTTCGGGCATTTGACCTGATTCGGGAGACCCTGCATGAACAAATGCGGCGGGAAAACCTTCTGGTCCGCCACATGGATCACGTGCGCACCCAATCGTAGTCTTTTTTCAGCGGGAGAGTCATGGACAAACTGACCATAGTTATCCAGGACGCGCCTTACGGCAGCGAAAAACCGTACAACGCGTTGCGCTATGCCTCTGCTCTCCTGACTACCGGGGTCTCAGTGAATCTCTTCCTCCTTGCGGATGGCATCGGTGTTGCCAAGGACCATCAGAAAACCCCGACAGGCTCCTACAACACGGCAGACATGCTCCGCGAGCTCATTGCCAAGGGCATAAAAGCAAAAACCTGAGCCACATGCACTGCGGTCAGGGGCCTTGGCCTGGAAGAACTTGTTGAAGGCGTTGAGATCGGTCACATGACGGATCTCGCTCGCTGGACAAAGGAAAGCGACTCGGTTGTGACGTTTTAAGGAAGGCAGCCGCCGCAGTATTACAAGGAGAAAAACCATGGGCGCTTACCAAGCCGTCAAATTCCTGCACATCATCACCGTGGTCTTCATGGCCGCGCCTCTTTATAACCTGATTGTCGTGAACGAGCGCCTGCGATTCGGTAAGGCTCCCTACCCCGTGGATCGCTATTTCGAGAATCTCATCAGAACGAATGCTATTCGCTGTTTCGTTTTCCAGGCGACTGCCCTTGTCACGGGGATTCTGCTGATCCCGCTGAGTGGGCAGCCCCTTGATACGCTATTTACCAATCGAGTCCTGCTTGCTAAATTCCTTTTGCTGATCGTCCTCAGTATCCTGCTCTCCTACGTCCATTTTTCGGTCCAGCCGCGCATCGAAGCCCAGCTAAATCAGGTACAGGGTGCCGAGATTCCGGGTGAGGTCCTGCAGAAGGTTGGTCCCTTGCGTTTACGGCGTAAAAGATTGGCTGGGTTCTGCCTTTTCTTTGTGATCACGCTGGTGCTGTTAGGACTTCAGGTGTTCGCCCCATTTAGCCCGCTGCTGACAGGTGTCTTGCTCCTGATTGCCGCTTTGTTCTCCTGGCACGTTTACAAGACGCCCATTCCTTACGGCTGGTTTTGATGAGTTCCCGCAATGAAAAAGCTTACTGCATTCTCCGTTGACCACCCACTCGTGGTGCTTTTGCTCACGGCGGTCTTGACGCTCTTATTTGCATCTCAACTGCCCAAGATCCGGACCGATACCGACCCCAAAAACATGCTGCCGGTTACCTCTCCCGTACGCCAGCACAACGATGAAGTCGAGGGGTGGTTTGCGCTCCATCCGGATGTGATCGCGCTTGGCATTCGGAATGAAGAGGGTATTTTCAATGCCGGCACGCTGCGCCGCATCCAAGAGCTGACGGAAGCGATCTTAAAGATTCCCGGCGTGGTTGCCCCGGACGTGATCGGTCTGCCTACCATCAACGATGTAAGCACCGAGGACACCACTCTGCGGACCGAGCCGCTGCTCGCCAATATTCCAGAGGCTGCCGAGCAGATGACTGCTTTTGAGCGGCGCGTGCTGGCAAACCCTTTGCTCGTGCCGCGTCTTATCTCAGCCGACGGCAAGATGACCGCCATCTACATTCCCATTGAAAAGAAAGCCAATGGGAAAGAGATCGCCGACCAGATTCAACGGCTGGTCCAGGCCAACAAGGGCCCGGAGAAATTTTATCTAGCGGGCGATCCGGTCGCCCGGGACACATTCGGTGCGGAGATGTTCCGCCAGATGGCATTCTTCTCTCCGCTGGCCGGCGCCATCATGGTCGTGGTGCTGTTTATCATGTTTCGCAGTTGGACACTAGTCATCACCAACATGGCGGTGGCGATGGTCAGCATTCTTTGGAGCATGGGATTGTTCGTAGGGCTGGGCATTCCCATCCACATCATGGCCTCCATGAGTCCGGTGTTTCTCATGGCGATCAGCACGGATACGGTGCATATCTTCAATGAATTTCATTTTAGATTTCGGGAAGCGGGCGGGAAGAAAGCGGCGATTCTAGCCACGATGGAAGCGGTAGGCCTCCCGGTGCTGTTCTCCGACTTGACCACGACCGCCGGTTTCGCTTCCCTGGGCATCGGTCCGATTATCCCGGTACGCATCTTCGGATTCTTGGTAGCTGTGGGTACGCTCGTAATTCTGCTCATGAGTTTTACGCTGGTTCCAGCCATGATGTCGCTAATGCGAGAGGAAAAGCTGGCCCGGCGGATTCCTCAGCAGCCGTCGGTGGCGGGCGAAACGTGGCTGGCAAAGCTGGGGCAGTTCAGCCTTCGCCGACCAAAGGCAGTGATGCTATTCACCACCGTCTTGGTAGTGATATCAATCCTCGGTACGGCGCGGATTCGTATCAATAACAATATGATTGGCTGGTTCAAGGCTGGCAGCGCCATCCGCACGGCTGACCGTGTGATGAACGAGAACCTCGGAGGCACGGCTACGCTCTATTTGGTTGCGAACAGCGCCCAAAGCGAGGGCATCAAAGACCCTGCCGTGCTTCGGTCTTTGCTGGGCTTGCAAACTTACCTCGAAAGCAAGCCCCTGGTCGGTAAGACACTTTCAATCGCCAACTACCTGAAACGGCTGAACCGTATCCTGCACGGCGACGACCCACATTACGACTCGATTCCCGATTCGCGTGAGGAGATCGCGCAGTACCTGTTGCTGCTTCAGATGGGGATGCCGCCGAGGGATCTCAACAATGTTGTAGATGATCCCTATCAGAAGGCGAACCTGATTGTTCAGTTGAAGTCCTGGGATGCCGTCAACGCCAGAATGCTTCTGGACGACGCGATGAAGTATCTGGCGGCCCATCCCATCCCGGGGGTGGAGGTCCAACCGGCTGGAATCGCCTATTTCAACATGGTATGGAACCACGAGGTCCTGTCAGGCATGCTCTCGGGCTTTATCGCTTCTTCCATCCTGGTATTCCTGCTCCTGGCGCTTGATTACCGCTCGATCAAATGGGGTATCGTGAGTTTTCTCCCGTTGCTAGTTACCGTGCTGCTCATATACGGGCTGGTCGGCTTTGTTGGCAAGGATTTTGACATGCCGATCTCCGTCCTCTCCACGCTCTCGCTCGGCTTGGCAGTAGATTTTGCCATCCATTTTGTCAGCCGCTTCCAACAGCATTACCGAGAGACGCGCGACCTGGCCGGTGCGCTGCAGTGGACGGTCGCACGTCCGGGCCGGGGCATTTTGCGTAATGCACTGCTTTTCGCCTCCGGCTTCTCGGTGATGCTGTTCGCGCAGTTAACGCCCTATATTACTGTGGGCGCTTTCATGATCGCCATTATGCTGCTTTCGGCAGCAGCCACTATCATCGTTCTGCCTGCATTGATTTTGGTTGCCGCCAAGTGGCTTGTTCCCCAGGAGGTCTCCCATGCGTAGGATTCGGCCGAGCCTAGCCCCTATGCTTCTCGGGATCTTTTTGCTGCTTGTTCGTTCAGCCGCTGCGTTTGCGCAAGCACCGCCGACGGATGAGATCATCGGCCGAGCTTACCAAGTCCTGTTCTATTCGGGCAAGGATATGAAAGCGAAAGTACGGATGCGGCTCGTCAGCAAAGACGGTAGCGAGCGCATCCGGGAGATGACCATGCTGCGCAAGAATCTTCCGGAAGGCGGGCAGCAGCGATTCTTTATCTACTTCCGCAGCCCTGCCGATGTTCGGGATATGACCTTTATGGTGTGGAAGCACCCGCCGCGTGATGCGGAGCGCTGGCTGTTCATCCCTTCTATTAAGCTGGTTCGGCGGATCGCGGCTAGCGACAAACGGTCGAGTTTCGTGGGCTCGGATTTTAGCTACGAGGATGTTTCCGGGCGAGAGGTCGAAGAGGACACGCACACGTTGGCCCGCGAAGATACTGTAAACGGCCACCCGGTGTTTGTCATCCGCAGCGTGCCCAAGGACGAAAAGAGCTCTGATTTTGCATACCGTCTGGCGTGGGTTGATAAAGAGAACTCCGTCCTGTGGCGCGAAGAGTACTACGACAAACGCAATCAGCTTTACAAAGTATTCACTGCCGACGAAGTCAAGCAGGTACAGGGGCTGTGGACTACCACGAGGCGCACCATGCAAAACGCGCAGAATGGACACCGCACCGAAGTCGCGTTCTCCGAACTGAATTACAACGTGGGCCTGGAGGATAGCCTCTTTAGCGAACGCTACCTGAGCAACCCGCCGGCCCGCTGGGTGGAATAAGGCTTTCCGCGAATGAAGCGATGGCCAGAAGGAGAAAGAATGAAGGACACCAATAAATCACTGTTAGCCAGTGTAATCGGCTCCGTGGCGGCGCTGCTGCCAAATCTTTGATGAGCGCTGGTGCTGCTCTCCGCCGGAGCCGGTCTGGTTGGAAGCAGTCTGGTCATCAGGTTGATGGCCTACCGCGCGTACCTGTTTCCCGTTTCAGTTTTGGCTCTAGGAGCAGGTTTCTACCTTGCCTACTTCCGCAACATGGGTCCCCGATGGAATCGTGTTGTCCTTTGGCTCGCAACCCTGGCCTCTGCTGTCCTTTGGTCGCCGCCTTACGTCATGACCAACCTGAAATGAATGGTTTGAGATCAACCCTGCCACATGCGCGTTCACATTATTTCCGTCCTGATGTTTGTCGTCGTTAATAGCGGCGGTCTTTCCGCCCAGGATACGCAGACTCAGGCGGGCAGCAACTTTCCGATCCACTTTCAGGGATTTGTATTGGGAGACTATTCCGCGCGAGCGGGCGAGGAGCATCCTGCCAGCGATCAAGGCGGGCGGTTTCTTTGGGCCGACGAGCGGCTGCGACTGGAAGCGTCCGGCAAGACAGCTCAGGGGCGCCTCTCCTTCCAATTCAAAGGCGATCTTTTTTACGATAATGTCTCCAATAAACCAAACGGCGTAGTGCGCGAGGCGTATCTCGATGCTTCCAGGAGTGCCTTCGATGTGCGGATCGGCCGTCAGATCGTGACCTGGGGTGTCGGAGACCTCGTCTTTATTAACGATGTGTTCCCTAAAGATTGGCAGGCCTTCTTTTCCGGCCGTTCGCTCGAATACATGAAGCTGGGCGTGGATGCGGCGAAGTTCCAATTAGCCACGCCGGTCCTCAATGCCGAATTCTTGGTGATTCCGTTTTTCCAGCGGGATAATCTCCCCCCAGCCGATCGGTTTTTCTTCTTCGATCCTTTCGCCAGCATCACAACTCGAGTTCTTCGCAAACCAGCCTCCACGCCTGGAAATACGGAATTCGCCCTGCGGCTCTACCGGAGAATCGCCGATGCCGATGTATCGCTTTACGCCTACCGGGGCTACTGGCGGCAGCCGTCTTTTCTCCCTGACGAACTTCCCGTGCCCACTCAGCTCAACGGATTCTTCCCGCGACTGGCGACCTTCGGCGCCAGTACGCAACGAAATATCGGCGCGGGCTTGCTGAGCCTGGAGGCCGGCTACTATGATTCTCTCGACGACCGCTCCGGCAGCAATCCCGCCGTTCCGAACTCGGAGCTTCGATTTCTGGCCGGATACCAGCGGCAACTCGCTACTGAGTTCACCGTGGGTGCACAGTACTACACCGAAATCATGAAGGATTACTCCGCCTACAAGGCGACGCTTCCTCCGGGATTCCCGCTGCAGGACCGACTTCGACACATGCTCGCGCTGCGCCTCACCAAGTTCGTAAAATATCAAACTTGGCGGCTCTCCCTGTTTAGCTTCTACAGTCCTTCTGATCAGGATGCCATGTTGATCCCCGAACTATGGCATGCATTTTCCGACCGGCTGAGTCTCACGGTGGGTACAAACCTTTTTGCCGGCCGAAGGCGCACAACTGCTCTTGGTCAGTACGACCGTAATAGCAATCTGTATCTTGTGCTCCGGTATGATTTTTAGGTGCAGTGATTAACCAGCAGGGGCTATCAGCACTTGCTGGGTTCCATGGTGGCCATCTTCCTTATAAGAGAGGGGAATGTTGTCGTCTCCGTCTTCACATACGCGAGAGAACATGGGGAGGCGCTTTAGATCGCGCGCGTGCGCGAAGGCAAGTCGTATTCCAAACACGATTGTGGAGTCCTTCTGGAGTCCGGGTGGAGTCCAAACTCGACAAGATTCACGACTGGCGTCCAAATGGAGTCCAAATCGTCGTCGCGTAACTCTTGTGTTTTCATAGAGGGTGCCTTGTAAGTTATAGATCTGACATCCCCCTGAAAAGGCTGGCGGCGGCGGTTCGATTCCGTCCCTGGCCACCATTTGTTTCAAAGACTTACGAGAGATTACCTCCTGAAAACTGCCTCACTGGAGTCCAAATGGAGTCCAAACTCGAAAACTAGTCATAGACTCCGCACACTCCGCCGCCAGACATTTCGGTGTTCGCGTATCACAGCTCCACAGCACTCGTGGGCATTGTGGAGGCATCCCCTATATAGAGAGGTCTTGTTCTCTGTTTCGTGACACAGCATCAAAAAAATGCTGCCCATCGTGCCCATCCTGCGATGTAACTGGAAGAGCATGAGATAGGATGGGCAGGATTCTCAAAAGGCAGTCGCATCAAAGGACAGTCACATCGTAATCGTAAAGAAGACGTGCGCTCACAATCGAGACAGGATTGACATCATGTTTGCAGTGGATGATCGTCCTCGTGTCCACACTCAGTGCAGGTGCGGTCAGACCCGAGACAAGTATTGCTATCCCCTCCTCACATCTCCAAGCACAAGCAACTGTCAGTCATCTTGGGAGGCGTTCCCTTATAAGAGAGGTCTTGTTCTCTGTTTCGCGATACAAACTAGGGAGGCGCTTTCGATCGCGCGCGTGCGCGAAAGCATGTGATATGCCAAACAGGATGCTGCCCATATTTTCCGTTTACAAATCAGCCACATGACATGATGGGCATCATGGGCAGCATTTTTCTGATGCTGTGTCACGAAACAGAGAACAAAGGGTCCCTATATACCTGAATCCGGCGCATTTCGAGCGGCAGGGGATTATCGCGATACCGAACCATCGCTACAGTTTGTCCCAGATGATCCTGGCCTTGGTATATCCGATCGTGCTGGGCCTGGATCGCTTGGAAACCGCGTCGTTCTTACGTTCCAACGGTACCTTCCAATATCTGACGGGCCTGCCGAGTTTCCCCGACCCACAAACCTTGCGCCGCTTCTTGCTCCAAGCTCCTGACTCGTTCCGGGAGCAGATGCACCGTGTGAACGACCGACTGCTGCAGAAGTTCATCCATCTCCCAGACCACCGATCTCGTTTGATCTTTGATCTCGACAGCAGCGTGGTCACAGTGTTCGGACGTCAGGAGAATGCGGCCGTCGGCTACAATCCCCGTTATCGTGGCAAGCGCTCTTATAACCCCCTGCTCTGCATCGAGGCCAACTCATCCTACCTATGGGATACCGAACTGCGTCCCGGTAACGCGGGCACCTGGGATGGCAGCGTCGAATTGATGGCGACCTGCTTCGTGAACGTGCCGGCTGATATCCGGGAGCTTCGGGTTCGGGCCGATGCCGGCTTTGGTTTCCATCCGGTCCTGGAAATCCTCGAAGCCAGACCTTCGCAATACGCAGTGGTGGCTCGCCTGACTCAGGCCTTCAAGCGATTGCTTCCGGGCTTGCGATATAAATCCGTCAACCACCAGTGGGAGATGACGGATTTCGAGCATCGTCCCCATGGTTGGCCGCAGGCCCGTCGTTTCGTAGTGGCACGACGATTCATTCCAGAAGAGGAACCGCAAACCACGCTCTTCACCTTGGGACGCTACGTCTATCGCGCCTGGGTAACCAATATGGACTTGACGCCAGCCGGCGTCTGGCACTTCTACGACGGACGCGCCGGGATGGAGCCGCGGATCTGCGAACTGCGCGAAGATTTTGCGCTGCGCAAGATCCCCACCGCCTCGTTCGCGGCTAATGCGCTCTACCTGGAAATCATTCGTCTTGCGTACAATCTGGTCACGGCGTTCCAACGCACCTGCTTGGAAGAATCTTGGCACAACCTCACACTCCAAAAACTGCGCTACAAGCTGTTCTTGCTACCCGGCGAACTGACTCGCCCGCAGAACCGCCCCATCCTTCGCCTCGGAGAATCCCCGATCTTGCGAGACCTGGCGCACGACATACTCGAAAAGACCCACCGACTGAAACCGCTCTACTCCTGATCATCGTTTTCACGCCGGATTCAGGTAGTACGAGGCGTTTTGGAGCACGGGCCAGTGGGGGCCGCCCAACTATATTCCACCGAATCCGCCCATCGATGCAGCAGAACAGGCAAGCTTCGGTGTATTTCACGGTCCGCGTACGCAAACGTATTGCTGCGTGCTCCCTGGAGAATTAGTGCGGCGCTGTGCTGAGGCTACCGCCGCAGGACTATTGGACCCTGTTGCGCTACTAGGAATACAACACTTGGTCGTAGACGAATACCAAGATCTGAATCAGAGCGACATTGATTTTGTCGAAGCCCTAATCTCGGGAGGAGTTGCTGCATTCATAGCTGGTGACGACGACCAGAGTATCTATTCCTTTCGTTACGCAGCCCCCACAGGCATTGAGCAATTCCCAAACTGGCATCCTGGAACGGGGAACCATGTGCTGACCGACTGTTTCCGGTGTGCCGAGGATATTGTGCACTCGGCAAACGCATTGATCGCTCACTTTGCGCTCCCAAACAGAATTCCGAAAGCACTTGTTTCCTTGCACGGCCAAGCCAATCCACCTGAGGCGGGAGTAGTACACCGATGGCAATTTCAAAGGGATTGGGACGAGGCACAAGCAATCGCGGGTTCTTGCCGCGATTTGGTTGCAGCGGGAGTACCGCCACGCGAACTATTGGTTCTTGTCAGCAATAAGCGCATTCAAATACCGTTGCTCCGTCAGGCGTTCCAAACAGCCAACGGTGAGTTCGATGCGCCGCGCGCAGACAGTTTCTTGGACGAAGACGCCGGGCGCTTCGTATTGTCCGTTCTCCGCGTCGTGTGTGATGCGGATGACTATGTCGCCCACAGAACATTGCTGGGCACACTGCCACGAGTGGGTCCTGGGACTTGCCATCGCATCGCAGCGGAGGTGCTCAATGCGGCCATCCGCTACCGGGATATCTTCCACATTCCTCTGCCAGCGCAGTTCCTAAATGGCCGCGCTCTCACTGCGGTCAATCGGGCGCGGGACATATGGTCCCAATTGACAGGGTGGTCGGGCGCGGACACCATGGCCCAGCGGAACGATGACCTCAGTACAACGATTGCCCAAACCTTTGGGCCCGGAGCCGCAGTGCAATGGGCCAATTTCGCAACCCACTTGCCTCTCGACACAACCCTGGAGGAATTACGTGATTACATGTGGGCGGACAATGATGAGCAGCAGGCCAAGATTCTCGAACGCGTGTATCAGCGCCTAAACCTACAAGCACCTGCGGCAGGCTTTCTTCCGCAGAGAGTTCGCCTAATGACAATGCATGGAGCTAAAGGACTGGGCGCAACCGTAGTTTTCACTCCCGGGCTCGAAGAGAGCATCCTGCCTGGCGACATTCGACAGCCTTACCCCGGATTAGTCCTTGAGGCTGCCCGACTACTTTATGTGTCAATTACGCGAGCACGCGCTGCATGTATTCTCAGCTACGCAGACGAGCGGCTCATTTACGGAAGGATCGTTCGACAGTACCCCTCCCATTTCCTCGCGCACGTCGGCGGAGCCTTCCATCCACAATACACTGGTCTGACGAATCCTGAGGTCGCAGCCATTTTCAACGCCCGTGCTAATGTGATCTGAGCTGGATATCAAAAAAGTGTTAAGTAAAGCGGCCCACTTCAATCAGCTCTGGCCGGTATGCGGCGGGAACCCCACGCAAATCGGGCCCCTGCCGCGCTTGGCTGCAGTAAACAAAACAGATGGCGTCAGTCCTCTGGGCCGATAAGCCTGCTTTAACCATCCTTTGCACCGTAGATCCTATTGTCTGCGCTATGTCCTTATATCACAAGATGATAGCGCCCAGTTCGCGTTCATTTGACTCCCCAGACGCCAGGATTTACGCTCCCTCTATATGGAAGCGGGACTCGATCCTGCCCTTGCCCAGGGTGCAACTGTCCGTCGGCAGGTGCTTCAGATTAAAGCCGAAGGGCAAAACACTGCGTGTGTCGTAAAAGAGGGTGGCCAGGTTCTGGTGTCAAATTTTCTCGCCACTCAGATTCGTCCTGGTGATGAAATCGAATTTCCTCTTGTTTCCGCTTCACCGGAAGCTGGAACTGAAATATACGTCCACAAAAACTCATCTTCGCCGCGCACCCGCCATGTCTACCAGGTTTCTATTGGCTATGCCGCTCAGCCTAACACCGACAAGCGGGAACAGCTCTATGTTCGGGCTGAAATCCCGCACGGGAAACTCGGCATCTCCGCCCTTCATTTTCCGTGTGAGGTACTGCGCGACTACTTTTACGTTACCAATCGGAACCAACCGTGGGACCGGAAAAACACTTTGTATGAGACGTTGCGGATTCCTTCCACAGCATCACAGGCTGAGCTGCGGCTGGCTTTCAAGCTCCGAGAACTGGAACTCCGAGCCGAAGGTGCGCTCAAAGCGGGCTTCTCTTCCATCGAGCGAGCCTTTAACATCCTGGCGCAGCCCGAACTGCGTGCCTGCTATAACGAGTTGATGGCTAATTCGTCAGCTCCTGTGCTTTTCCCTTACGGCGGTTTTGGCTCGATCATCGTGGCCGGAGAGCGATCGCGGGATGGTCAGACGTTCTTCGTCACTCGTGTTTTGTCTTTTCTCCCCGAGCGCAGGCAACGACGCTTTCGAGCGCCCCTGCGCCAAGTTGACTTCTACGACGACCGCGCCATTTACCGCGACGTGCGAACTAAGCTGGAAGTCCTGCTCGATCAGTCCGCGATGCCAATTCTGTGGGATGCCACTTGGAATCAGTGGAAACATTTGTTGAGCGCGAAGATGGAGATTCAGGCTACCTTTGTCGAAGCCGGAAAGTACCATCAGCGCCGCGGCGAGTGGCAGCTAGTGAAGTGGGAAACGGCGCTGCCTAGCCGCCTCCAGGTCAAGCTGCCCACGAAGATAAATGAGGAGATCGAATCGGCGCGGAAGACTTACCATCGCTTTGGCCAGTTCTCGGACGCCTTAGACCGGATTCGCGCTCGCATCGAACGGGAGCCAGTCGAAAAAACTGAACTCCAGAAGCTCTGTTGGGACCTGGGCGTCCCTGGCAACTTTGAGATCGCTCAGATCACCTGGAAGCCGGATTATGATGCCTTCTATTATCGCCATCGCTGCCGGCGTGCTCGACGACTCTACCTGTTTCGCGGGGAATTCATCTTTGAGCTTGAGACGGTAATTGCCGTGGAGACACCGCAATCAGGGCACGCCACGTATCTCATTTCCAAGGCCAAAAGTATGGAGGAATTCCTGGCGGCCTACATCAGAGTCACGAAAGAAGACATCCGGAAAAATCGTAACAACCTGGCACAGAAGTTGGGGTTCCTGGGCCGGGTTGTGCATGGGGTTAACGGGCGTCTCTGGCTCAAGGAGTTGAAGTCTCGTACCAGCGAGACTGTTGACTTAAACGAAGCGGAACTGAAAATACCTCAGAGTATATAAGCTCGTCATCTTTAGATGCGGACATAGCGAGCGGTTTCAAAGGTTTCAGGATTGACCAGAGCCAGCCGCGCCAATCTTGCGCCAAGCCTGCAAAGCGCTCCGTGGTATTCCTCGCTAAGATGGTTTGAGGCATATTGATGGGCTAACTCATGGAGCAGGATGCGGTTCATTTCTTCACTCGCGATCGGCGTGAACCACGCGGTACCGAGTTTCCCAAGGTTTAACGTTAACGTCGCGCAGCCGAAGTTCGCCTCCCAGTCTACCTTCGGCTCATCGCAAATCTTCACAGAAATCGTGATTCCGAGAAGATGTTCGGCGAGGGTTCGGACATATCGTGCGGTGGCTTGCATTTCATTGGTCCATTCCCTGGGATCGACGACGTTTTCCGGCGGTCCTTCTCCGTAAGGCTTCGGGGTCGGAAAGACTTGGCCCGCGGGCATCAGGGCACCGGCACGCCTTACATTCTTCCACTGCTCCGCGTCCAACATCCCGCCGTGAACTAGCGTGTAACTCTCGGCCACAGCGCGGCTGTTGGCCTCGAGGTCCGAGGGGTCGTAGCTGACGAGGCGGTCGCCAAATCTCGCCTGAATCACCGTCTTGACAGCGTCGTCAGTGACGTTCTGATCTCTCAACGCTTGCTAAATCCAAACGGAATTGGCGTCTTGCTTTAGGATCGCATCGTGCATTTCGTTCAGCACGATTGTCCGTAGCTCTCGCAAATAGCTTGGAGGAACGTTGTCTCGATCCATGTTGAGTAGTACCTTTTGACCGACGTCCACGTGCCATCGGTCCTCCGTCTCCACTACGGGAATTCCCATCTCGTAAATTGTAGGTACCTCGTCGGGCGCCGGTTCAAAGAGTCGGAGCATCGTCTTCCTGGTCGTCTTTTTCAGAACGCCCTCCGCATCAGTCACAGTTGTCGGCAGAGTAGCTGCGAGTCGCTTAACGGGAGTGCGGCTGGCCAGTGGGACTCCGTTAATATTGGTGAGAATTCCATCTGGCGGAATAAGCTTTTGAAGCGCATAAAGAGTTTCCCGATATTCCTCCCGTGTGATCCGAAGCTCGCCTCGAAACTCGCTTCCTACAGATCTTACTCGCCGCAGCTTCCGACGAGTGCCGTCAGGCTGGAATTCTACTGACCCGGTGGCTGTTGTGATCGATGCGTGACTGCAAAGCGCGAGAACCAACTTCTCGCCGATATTGAAGCGGCCTCGCTTTTCGGGATCTCCCTTTTTCGGGCTCTCGGCAAATAACGTGAAGGCGTGGTTCAGATCTTGGAAACCGCTCGGATCATCATCAGATACAGAGATTATGGCAGCCGGTTGATTTGGGACCTCCCTGAATTCCACATCGACCCGCCTAACGTTTTGGTCCCATGCATTCTGGATTAGTTCATAGACTGCGAATGCCTTGCCTCGCTGCTGCAGCAGCTTGGAAAGCCCGCTTTTGTCAACCTCAAACCACCCTTTACGTGTTCCTCTCGACATCCTTATCCCTCCCGGCCCTGGGGTTAACGCCTGTCCACTCCGGAACTCTTATGCTGCCCGATTCGTTTCTCCTCACGCCTCTTTGCTTCGCGGCGGCGCCGCGAAGCGGATCGCCTCCACAACATCGGATCTACCGACAACGGTGCGCACGCGCCAGTCGCCAGATTGATGAAGCCGCCACAATACGGGGTCATTCCATAACGGAACAGCCGGGCCAACAAGGCCAGAGCGTGCTGCGCCAGAGCCTGATTCACGAAAGGCTCCTGTCTTTCCAGGGCCTCGGCAGCGCTGCAACTCGGCAATCCATCATTATCGAGATTCGCATCAACGATCTCCGAAAACCATTCGGCGCTTGTGCGCAGGCGTGTACGTGCTCGACGATTCATCTCGTTCAGCGGCTCACCGAGAATGAACTGGCCGCTGTCGGCATTGTTGCCAATGTCAAGCCAGTAGTCCACCGAACCGAAATTGCTCGTGGCATCGCGGATTATGGCTCGTGCCGCGCGCGTATCCACGCAGCCAATCACGATGTGGGTTCGCCCAAGCGGATTGTCGTAAGACGGTGAAAGCGCCTTTCCGTCTGTCAAATGGACCGGGATGGCCTCCCAATCCAATCCCCAGAAGATGTTGATCCGGTTCACCAATACGACGCCTTTGTAAAGCCCGATCTCTGATCGGCTGAACGGCTGGCGCACGCAATTGGTCGGGGAGATCGTATCACCATCTATTAACGTGACATGGAGTCCACCTGGGTGGCCGCACGCCAGCATCGCTTATGGTGGAGATATGGCAGGCCCGCGGCTATGGCAGCGCCCGTTCCGCCGCAGCCAACCACGAGAACGCGCACCTGCCGGCGCAGTAGTTCCTGATGAATCTTGTGAGTCTCCATGGTTCTCAGCGCTCCTCGTCGCCTTCAATGACCTCACGCAGCGTCTGCTTTGCGTCGGTCAGGTACTCGGCTGGAAATGGGCCTTTGCTATTGGCGAGGCTGGACCATAGACCCACGAATCCACCTGGATGACTAGTCAGGCGGACGGGACCGCTGGGGTGTGTAAATTCGGAAGCGAAGAAAGCCGCTTCCCATCCGGTGATAGTCTGCGCGGAGACTTCCTCGGGTACCCGCATGCTCCCTTGGCAAACGCACGCCCTGGAATCGGTGTTCCAGTAAGGTGCCGTCATGAGCTGTGTTTGGGCGGACGGCCGGACATCGGCCGCAAGCGCGCGCACGAACAGATCGCGGCCCCAGATCTTGAATACCAAAGCGGGATGGGGATACATATGGCCGTTCAGCTTTGCGGCCTCGTCGCTTCCACCGCCGAAGAAGATGCACCGGCGCTGCGCCTTGGTCCACCAGGCAATCAAGTCGGGTGTTCTGGCGAGGATGTTCTCCGAGAGAATCTCTGGCGCCATTCGAACTCCCAGTCCATGCGCCAGCGATCGTAGGAATGCTGTGGTCAGCGATTGCCCTGGTCCGAGGAATGGTGCTCCTTCTTTGTTCGCTCGCACGTCATGGAGAGTACAAAACGCGGCTGAACCGTCGCTGTAAAGGAGCAATGCGTTCTTCAGCACAAACCGGCGGTTAGCGCCGATTCTCACTTGCGTTTCCATTAGCTCCTCCCTTGGATCAGCCACTGGTCATTGCCCGGCATGTGATCAATCAGCCGGCTAGCGGCTGCCAGTGTGTCGCACGCAACTCCAAGAGTCTGAAAGGCGGCCTCTACACTTGCCGGCTGGTCGGCACACAAGGGAATGATAAGGCTCGGCTCGGGCGTGAGTTCCACCATGGTTTGAGCTTCCTCATCAAAGCAGCCCTCAATCGCATCATCACTCTTGAAAACAGCAAGCAGGCCTGGCAATGGCGGATTCATGTCGCCCATCTCTTCCCGCATTTCATCGCTCACTTCCGGCCGATCCGCTTGCTCGGAAACTCGCGCCAGTTCTATCACTCCTTCGAGAAGGGATTTTGCGGCCTTTCCTTTTACCTGCGACCTTATCCCCCACAGCTTCCTGCGACCGAGAGGCCGACTCTTCATTGAGGCCGGAATGCAGCCGCACTCTATTCTGCAGAACTTACGCCCACAGAACCGGATAGCCTATGTTAAAAAGCAGAGATGCGTCCGTCAGATACAGAGTTGCACGAAGAATGAGTGCCTCATGCACTTTTCCAATGGATGGCAGGGAAAAGCTGTATTCACGGGTTAAAAAGATGGCAAGCTGTAGCGGAAGAAAAAAGCAAATGCACCCCGGATTTCGATGGCTCGGGTGAAGCTGTAGCGCAGTTTCTCGCCCTCGGCTTCCGGCCCAGTGATCGACGCGGTTGTTATGTCCGGATATTGAGTGGCATAAAACTGCCGGACCTCTTCCGGGGCCATCGTTGGATTTGGGTCGGGCAACTTGACCCCATTGTAAGAAAATTCCCGCGACATACGCGTTTCGGTGATCATGCTGAAACACCTCCTGGGTTCACTGCGGCGCCGGTGTCTGACGCCGGAAACAGGGTCATACTTGCGGCGGGTGGCGGGGCAGCAGGGTGGGAAGTTGGCACAGCGGCCTTCTCGGTAGTGGCATCAGACGGCTTCTTGTTCCGTTCGGCAGCCTTGCGCTTGGCTTCTTCCTGCGCGGCCTTGGAAGCTGCGTCCATTTCCGCCTTCACCTGGGCCAGTGTGCTTCCCAGTTGCTGGTGGGCCTCGACGTAGCTTGCCACCTGTTTGCCCAGTTCACGATCGAGCTCTTCCGGCGTGCCGGTATAACTCAACGGAGTCGTGAGCGCCGCATTTTCGTCCTCGTTTTTCTTGGTTGGAATGACGTTGACACGCAACGTCCGGTCGTCCACGCGAGCTACCGTAATCATCACGGTGCGACCCGCGAGGAGTGGCATCAGTTCGACAAACACGTTACCTCCTTCTTTTCTTTACTTGGATTTCAATTGCCCTGCACAACAAAAAGTTCTATTTCAGAGATGCTGCTGCCGCTTCACATCTCCCAGTCCGGCACGGGCCTTATTTCCTCTGTCGCGCACATGGCCTTCTATATCTCGGCTAGGCTCACAGCAAAGCGAAAGTGGTAGTTGATCTTTTTTCCCTCAACCGGACGTACCGTTCGCTCTAGTCCCTGAATCTCGATCGAGGGCACCATCTTGTTCCGCTCAGACATCGCGAAGCCTTCGCAATGCGATCCAGTGGTTCTCAAATTGTGGTTCGTCTATTGAGAACTCTTCTGCGACGGCCACTTCTGCGACGGCTTTGACGTTACATCTGCCGTTGTGATATACATGAGCCTGTCCTGAGGTGCTCACCTTAAACCGGTGAGTGAAAAGGGAAGCGGGTGTGATTCCCGCACGGTTGCGCCACTGTGAGCAGCGAGCGAACCGGCGCTTGAAAGCCACTGTCCCGGCTTGCCGGGATGGGAAGGCTGCCGGCTTCGCAATGACCTGCCAGTCAGGAGACCTGCCTCGGACGAAATGCTTACGCCACGCTTCGCATGAGAGCGGATGGTGTTGGACCAACTGAGGCGCCGGTCGTTCGGTTCTTCCTTCCTCCAATCCCCATTTGTTCTTCTGTAGCGAGTGTAGGCTGCCCTGAAATGGGAGGCGCAGTTCCTCGTTCATGCTGACGCTCGTCATCGGTGGCGCTCGGAGCGGTAAGAGCCGTTGCGCGCAGTCCCTCTGCGCGAAGGGATCACCGGTCACCTATATTGCTACCGCTCGGCTCGAAGACGATGAGATGCGAGCCAGAGTCGCGCGTCACCGCAGGGACCGGCCTACAGTGTGGCTCACAATCGAAGAGCCGCTGGCGATAGCCGACGCAGTCAAGCTCCACGCCCCGCAAATGGATTTTGTTCTGCTCGACTGCCTCACCCTCTGGCTTAGCAATTTCTGCTCAGAACATCGAGACTACACTCCCGAGGAACTCGAGCTTGCCACCTCAGAGGAAGTCACCCACCTCATTAGCGCTTCGGCCTGCTCGCACGTCGTCATCGTGACGAACGAGGTCGGCAACGGCATTGTCCCGGAATCTCCAGTGGGCAGGCTATTTCGCGATCTCCATGGACTGATAAACCAGCAAGTGGCCAGCGAAGCGGACTTCGTGTATCAAACCGTCGCCGGCATTCCAATTCTGATCAAACCAACCGGAGGATGCGCGTGATCACGATACCCAGGGTGGTTATCGCGGGCACGCACAGTGGCGTCGGTAAGACAACCATTGCAACGGCGCTCATGGCTGCCTTCAACCGCCGGGGCATGAGGGTCCAGCCCTTCAAGGTCGGCCCGGACTTCATCGACCCCACGTTTCACCGCGCAGCAACTGGGAGGATCAGCCGGAATCTCGACGGCTGGATGCTCCTGCGCGAAGGCAACCTGAAGATCTTTGGGCGTGCTTGCGAGAATGCTGATCTCGCCGTGATCGAGGGAGTGATGGGCTTATTCGATGGGCGTGATGGAACGAGCGAGGCGGGATCGACCGCGGAAATGGCGAAGTGGCTGAATGCTTCGGTTGTCTTGGTGGTCGATGGCGCCGCAATGGCCCGCAGCGCAGCGGCTCTCGTGCAGGGCTTCGAACACTTCGATCCCGATCTCAAGCTGGCTGGTGTCCTCTTCAATCGCGTGGCTGGAAGAGGGCATTTCGAGTTTCTGCGTAGCGCGCTCGCCGCGCACTGCCACGCGATTCCGCTGGGCTTTCTTCCCTTGAACGAGAAAGCCTCGTTCCCGGACCGCCATCTGGGCCTGGTACTGGCGGACGAGGTTCCCACTTCCGATCGGCTGGCGGCACTGGCGGAATGGGTCGAAGCCAGCTTGGATCTCGACCGGCTTTTCGAGATTGCGTCCGGGGCCGTCACCCCTTTACCGGAGCCGCATTGTAGCGGCATCCCGCGACCGGAAGCGCGTGGCGACCGGCCGCGGATTGGGATCGCCCGCGACCGCGCCTTCTGTTTCTATTACGAAGACAACCTCGATCTCCTCAAGAACTGTGGCGCCGAATTGGTGGAATTCAGTCCGATCACGCACGGGGCTTTGCCGCCAGGCCTGGACGGCCTCTATCTCGGCGGAGGCTATCCTGAAATCTACGCTCCTGAACTCTCTGCAAACGAATCCATGCGCGCTGCCATTCGCCGGTTCGCTCAGACCGGCGCGCCCATGTATGCGGAATGCGGCGGCTTCATGTACCTGACTAACGCCATTGTTGACCTTGAAGGGCGCGCTCATCCGATGGCTGGAGTGTTTCCCACGCGGGCCTGTATGCAGCCGAAGCTCGCAGCGATCGGATACGTGGAAGTCGAGGAAACAGAAGATGTGGGATGGTTGCGAAAGGGCGAACACGTGTGCGGCCACGAGTTTCGGTACTCCAATATCGAGGAAATGCCGGAACACATTGCACGGCATTATCAACTCAGTTCGAAGAACGGGACACGAGCGGAGGGGTTCGCCATTGGTTCGGCGCTCGGTAGCTACATTCACCTGCACTTCGCGTCCTGCCCAAAATTTGCAAACCGCTTTGTAGCGGCCTGCGCGGATCATAAAACTGCAAAACGAGAGGTTTCAACATAATGAACGGTAATAAAACTATCAGGCTTCTTTTGTTTATCTTTTTGATTGCGGCTGCACACAGGGTTTCGGCGCAGACCGTGGCTTCGATCAACGGCATGGTACGCGACCCTCAAGGCAGGGCTGTCGCGGGCACCGCGGTAGCCCTCTTCGCGCGTGGCGGTGATGCCCGCGGGAATACAACCTCTGACGCGGAGGGGAATTATCGTTTCGGCCGTCTCCCGGAGGGAGAGTACATCATTCAAGCGGAGGCACCGGGGTTCGCCCACTTCGTAACCGAAGACGTCCGACTCGACCGCGGAGCCAGCATAACAATGGATCTCCCGCTTCAGGTCGCCGGCATGCAGCAAGTGGTTGTTGTAACGGCTTCCGGCACGCCGCAGACTGCCGACGAGGTCTCGAAGGCGGTTACGGCTGTCGATCACCAGCAGATCGACCAGCGAGATCAGTTTGCGATTCCCGAGGCTCTCCGGCCCGAGCCAGGTCTGCGCGTGCAGCAACTCGGCGGCCCCGGCGCGTTCACCGCGATCAGGATTCGTGGCCTTCGCAATCAAGACACGGCGGTTTTAGTCGATGGCCTCCGCTTCCGCGATGCCTCGGCCACTCAAGCGGATGCTTCGGGACTGCTCGAGGATATACTCGTCACCAATGTCGATCACGTCGAGATTTTGCGTGGTTCCGGCTCATCCCTATACGGAACGAATGCGATCGGCGGGGTGATCAACGTCATCACCGATCAAGGCGGCGGGCGCACCCGGGGCAGCGTTCTCCTCGAAGGAGGCTCGCTTGGGCTCTTTCGCGGGCGGGCGCAGTTGGCTGGCGGCCTGAAGGACAATCGGGTCCAATACAGTATGGGCCTGGCGCACCTGAACGTGACGAACGGAGTCGATGGAGATGATCCGGCGAGAAATTTCAGCGGGCAAGGGCGCATCGGCATCCGTCTTTCTCCTGGCACACAGCTCATCGCACGTTTTTACGGAGCCGACTCTTTTGCTAAGCTAAATACCAGTCCCACGACGATAGGCATTCTGCCGCCGTCTGGCATCATCGCTGCCATCCCGCTTTCTCCCTCCGAGCTTCGCCGCTATGAAACCGGCACGCCCATCTCACAACTGGCGCTCGGCAATGCCACATTTATCCCTTCCGCGAATGATCCCGATAGCACCCGTGCGGCGCGGTTCCTCTCCGGCTCGCTGACTTTGCTGGGGCATCCGTCGCAGAACTTGGGCTACTCGCTCAGCTACCAGGGCCTGGCGACCAATCGGATCTTCGGTAACGGTCCAGCCGGTATCGGGTTTCAGCCGACTGGCAGCACCCGTTCTGATTTTGATGGACGCATTCAAACACTGAACGCACACGTCGATTATCAACTGGGGCTGTTCAATCTCGTCAGCGGCGGATATGAGTTCGAGGACGAAAACTTCTCCACCCTTTCCCTCGCCCGTCTGAATCCTGCCGCTACCTCGTCTGCGGATGTCTCCCAGCGCAGCAATACGTTCTTTGTTCAGGACCAAGCGCGTCTCTTCGGTGACCGCATAGTGATCTCAGGCGCGTTTCGCGTTCAGGCCTTTTCTCTACTACAACCTCGGTTCGCTCCGGTTGCATCAGCGCCCTATCGCAATACCACATTTCCTTCTCCCCCAACGGCGTATACCGGAGACGGCTCGATCGCATACGTTTTGCGTCAAAGCGGCACAAAGATACGAGCTCACGCCGGCCGAGGCTACCGATCCCCGTCTCTGTTTGAGCGATTCGGCACGGGGTTCGATCAGGATTTCGGCTACTTCGTCTATGGAGATCCCCGGCTGCGTCCCGAACGCTCCATCGCCATTGACGGCGGGATCGACCAGTCTTTCTTCCATCAGCGCTTGCGCACGTCAGCCACATACTTCTACACGCGTCTCCAGAACGTCATCCTCTTTGACTTTTCGGGTATCATCAATCCCAGTACCGATCCCTTCGGACGCTCCGGTGGATACAGGAATGCCAAGGGCGGATTGGCGCGTGGGTTGGAGTTCAGCTCTCTTCTTTCTGCGAACCGTTCGCTCGATGTTTCGGTGTCATACACCTACGCCAACTCGCTAGAGCGGACGCCGATCGTTCGTGACATTCTGCGCAGCTTTATCATTCCGAATCATCAGGTCTCGGTTGTGGTATCCCAACGGATCGGTCAGCGGGTCTTCGTCACATTCGATCTCACAGCCTCCAGCAACTACCTGGCGCAGATCTTCGGCGGAACGAGCCGGGCATACCGATTCGATGGGATCAAGAAAGCCGGCCTTGGCGTAAGCTATCGAATCCCGCTCGCGGAATTCAGGGCCGTCCGATTCTTTGCGAAAGCGGAAAACTTATTCAATCAGACCTACTACGAAAGCGGCTTTCGGACACCAGGCGCGACTGGCGTGGGCGGGCTGCAGTTCGAGTTCTGAGGAAATCATGAAAACTCTCCGGACACCCCTTCTAGCGATCTTCCTCGGCCTGGCGGCGTTCTGCGCCAGCGCCCAGACGAACTTGCCGCAGCGCATTATCTCGGTATCACCCAATGTGACCGAGATACTTTATGGTGTGGGGGCTTTCGACCGGGTGGTCGCTGTTTCTGATTACTGCACCTATCCTCCGGCGGTGAACAATCTGCCGCGAGTAGGAGGGTGGCAGAATAGCAATCTCGAGAAGATTGCGGCGCTTCATCCCGACATTGTAATTCTTGCCGATGCGCAGGCGCCGTTTCTCGAAGATAAGCTGCGGCAATTGGGGCTGCGGTCTGTGATCGTACCGACGCGCTCGCTCAACGATATATTTGCCGCGATGGATGAGATCGGCCGCGCCGTCGGACGCGAAGCCCAGGCCACGGAGTTGGCTCGCCACACGCGCGCCGCTCTTGATGCGGTGCACAACCAGACAAAGAATTTGCCGCAGCGCAGCGTGCTCTTTGTTGTCGACCGAACTCCCGGAACCTTGCGAGACCTATATGTCGCAACGGAAGGAAGTTTTCTAGCGGAACTCATTGGGGTTGCCGGCGGTCGGTCGATTGCTCCGCCAGCGAAGAGTGGCTACGGAAAGATCAGCAAGGAAGCTGTCCTGACACTCGATCCTGAGGTCATCATCGACATGGTGCATGGGTCGAAAGGCAGGCTCGGCGAACATCCGGAGATGGTGTGGCACGATCTTCCAGAATTGCGGGCGGTCCGGGAAGGACGCGTCTACCCGGTTCGCGATGACTTCATTCCCCATGCTTCCCAATTTGTTGCGGAAACTGCGAAACTCTTCGTGCGCCTGATCCATCCCGATGCGTTCCAGAAAGGCAAGAGATGAGCGCCCACCGTGATGTCCTGCTCGAAGCGCGCGATTTGCGTTTCTCCTACATGCCGGCGAAGCCCGTAATTTGTGGCGCATCGCTCGCTCTGGGGCGCGGGGCGATGGGCGCCATGATCGGGCCCAACGGTTGCGGCAAGTCCACAATGATCCGGCTTCTTGCGGGACTGCTCTCCCCATCGGCTGGAGAGATTGAATACGGGGGGGCGTCGCTTACTTCTATCGGCCAGCGCGCGCTCGCGAAAAAGATGGCGTATGTGCCCCAGAGCACGGCCAGGACATTTCCCTTTACTGCGCTCGAAGTGGTGCTGACGGGTCGCACCCCTTACATCCCCCGCTTTGAGTTTGAGAGCAACCGTGATGTGGAACGGGCCTGGGAAGCGCTTGATACCGTGGGTGTGTCGCATCTGGCCCAGCGCCGGGTGACGGAACTCTCGGGCGGCGAGCGCCAGTTGGTTTCCGTTGCGCGCGCCCTGGCTCAGGAACCAGTCTGCCTGCTGCTGGACGAACCGTCGGCGTCGCTCGACCTCAAGCATCGCGCCGGTCTCATGCGCACTCTCTCCGACCTCCGGAGCCGAACAGGGTTAACGGCGCTGATGGTCACGCATGATCTGTCGCTGCTCGATCCCGGGTTTGATGTCATCTTTGCGATGCGCTGCGGGACGGTGGCGGCGCAAGGAGTCCCTTCGGAGGTCTTGCGCGATTCCGTGCTGGCAGAGATCTACGACGATCTTCATGTCCGCACATATTTTGTGGAAGGCAGAACGTTCGTGTGGTCGGAGGTTTGAGCGATGATCAGGCCGAATGCTGAAGTATCCACGGAAGTTGGGAATACGAATATGAATACGGCTGCCCCCGTGAAGGCTCGCCCGGCGTTGGCTGATTCCACCGCCAAGGGGCGTTTGTTCGGGGCGCTGGGCATCTTGTTGCTGATTCTCGGCGCCTGCACGCTGGTCGCGCTCTGGGCCGGCTATCGCGAAATAACTCTCGCGGCGCTGCGCAATGACGAGATCGCCCGCAACGTCTTTTTTCGCCTGCGTCTTCCGCGCGTGATCATGGCGGGAATCATCGGCGCGACTCTAGCGTCGGTGGGTGCGGCGCTCCAGGCCTTGTTCCGCAATCCTCTCGCCGACCCTTTCACCCTGGGTGTATCTGGAGGAGGAGCACTCGGCGCGAGCATCGCTATCGCCCTCGGCTGGGGAGCGAAAGTCTCTGGCGTGCCGCTGGTCTTCCTCGCAGCATTCGCGGGCGCAGGCATTTCCGTCGTAATCGTCTATCGTATAGCGCGGACCGGGTTGGTCGTGCTGCCTGGAGCGCTCCTGCTCTCGGGTGTTGTTCTGAATCTCATTGCCTCGGCAGGCGTTTTAACCGTGCAGTACATCGCCGATCAGACGCGGGCTCTCCAGATCCTGCGCTGGATCATGGGCAGCTTGGATGTCGTAGGATTCGACGTTATCTGGCGCATGCTCGTCTTCCTGGTTCCCGGATGGCTCATCCTGTTCGCCTTCAGTCGCGACCTCCAACTGCTAGCGGTGGACGAAGAGACGGCGGCGAGCCTCGGTGTGAATGTGCACCGGTGCGAGCGGGTGATCTATATCGTTTCATCTTTATTAGTGGGAGTCACCGTTGCGGTCGGGGGCGCGATCGGATTTGTGGGCTTGATCGTACCCCATACGGTGCGGCTCCTTTTCGGCCAGGACTTGCGGATCGTTCTGCCGAGTTCGTTTGTTCTGGGCGCTGCTTTTCTAATGCTAGCCGACGCGGTAGCCCGGACGGCTCTCGGACAGGCCGAGTTGCCGGTTGGGGCCATAACCGGGATTCTCGGCGGTCCTTTCTTTCTCTGGCTGCTTCGGCGTGAGCAACACTATTCCGCAATGTAGAGGGCAAGGTCGTGACCGACAACATCACAATGGAACAGATTGCCGGGTATCCGCGCCGGATTGTCTGCCTGACCGAGGAGACCACCGAAACGCTCTATCTCTTGGGCGAGGAGCACCGGATCGTTGGAGTCTCCGGTTATACTTCCCGGCCTCCCGAAGCGCGCCAGAAACCGCGAGTATCGGCGTTCACCAGCGCAAAATTCGACAAGATCATCGAACTTCGACCCGACTTGGTACTGGCATTTTCCGACTTGCAGGCCGACATCACCCGCGAACTCCTTGCACGCGGTCTCAATGTCTTCGCATTCAACCAGCGGAGCGTCGCCGAAATCCTGGAGATGATTCTGACGCTGGCCAGGATCACCAGCGTGCCGGAAAAGGGAGCGGCACTGGTGGAGCGGTTGCAGGCGGAGTTGCGCATGATTGCTGCTTCAGCAGCGCGCTTCCGACATCGCCCGAGTGTCTTCTTCGAGGAGTGGAAAGACCCTCTCATTAGCGGTATTCGATGGGTTGAAGAATTGATTGAGATCGCTGGAGGTGAACCGATATTCCGGGAGTTGTGGACGCAGGCCTCCGCGAAAAACCGCATTGTCGACCTGGCTGCCGTGATCGGTCGCGATCCAGAAATCATTGCGGCTTCCTGGTGCGGCATGAAGGTAAACAAGGACGCGATCCGTTCGCGCGACGGCTGGGCGGAGATCAGCGCCGTCCGGCACGGGCACATTTACGAGATCAAATCCACCTACATTCTGCAGCCCGGCCCGGCAGCTCTTACCGAGGGCGTGCGCCAGTTGCACGCGATTCTGGCCCATGTCGAAGGCATTGAAGTCACGCCTGAGTTGCGCCCGGCGGAGCGGATAGACGGAGACCTGACACAAGGGGAGATGACGCGATGACTGATGGATACCAGCGTCAGAGTTGCCTTATCGTCCTGGTGGGACCGCCTGGTTCGGGCAAAAGCGAATGGACGCGCCGCAACGCGGCGGGCACGGTTGTTGTCTCTCAGGACGATCTAATCAATGCCATCACGCCTTACGGGTTCGACTATGTTTGCCGGCCGGTGTACGCGGCAGCCGAAGACGCCACCGCTCGGGCCGGGCTGGCCGCGGGCTTTACGGTGATTGTGGATCGCACCAATCGCACGCGCGCTCTGCGCGAACGCTGGATCGGAATTGCACGGGAAGCTGGTTGCCCGGCGGTGGCTGTGGAGATGACCGCCACACCGGAACTGTGCCGGATGCGCAACCGGGCACGCAGTGGTCCCTCGCGCGTGTGTGACCGGCGCATGGAGCGAATGCTGGCTGTGATGGAGCCGGTGTCGGGCGACGAGGGATTTGCGGGTGTGTTCCGCGACGAAGTAAGCATACAGGACATCCTTGAATATCTGCGGAGCAGAACCGGAAAGGAATCGCATGAGTATTGCAACCAAACGAGGTGACGGCGGACAGACGAGCCTCCCCGGAGGAATCCGGGTTTCGAAGAGCGATCTTCGGGTGGAATGCTACGGCACGATCGATGAATTGATCTCGCTGATGGGTTTCGCGCGCTCGATCTGTGACGATCGGGAAGTTCACGATCTCGTTAAACAAATTCAGCGCGAGCTGTTCAAGGTGGGCTCGGCCATCGGCACGCCGCCGGAATCGAGCAAGCCCGCGTCGGAGATCACGAGCGAGATGGTGCAAGCTCTCGATGACCAAGTGCATCGGATAGAAGCCGTACCCGGTATCCTCAATGATTGGTCCATTCCTGGAGAACTCCCAAGTTCTGCCGCTTTCGATGTCGCGCGCACGGTATGCCGGCGCGCGGAGCGTTTGGCGGTGAGGCTCCATGAAGAAGGGAACGAGGCGGGCGTTTTGCCCAACCCTCAGATTCTCGCCTATCTGAACCGCCTTTCCGACCTGCTCTGGCTGATGGGTCGGCTGCTGGAGGTTCGGGCGGGCGCGGATGCGGCGCTTCGTCCCAAGGATAAATCTGGCAACCGGTGGTCACGAGCCTGGTGAGGAGACCAATGAAAACAATGGTGCGCCCAAAGACACAATCCTTTTCCGCCGTCGAACAGCGTGGAATCTATCGGGCAATCTATGAGCGTCGCGACGTCCGCTCACAGTTTCTCCCCATACCTGTGCCCGAAGCGGTCCTGGGACGGATACTTGACGCGGCGCACCACGCCCCATCCGTCGGTTTCATGCAGCCTTGGGATTTCATTGTGATTCGGGATGAGTCGGTTCGTCGCGCTATTTATACCAATTTCGAACGCGCCAACCGGCAGGCCGCGGCAATCTACGAAGGCGAGCAGCGAAGGTTATATGACACTTTGAAACTGGCCGGCATTCTGGAGGCCCCCGTCAACCTCTGTATCACCTGCGATCATGAGCGTCCCAAGGGAAGTGGACTCGGCCGCCAGTCGGATTCCGCTACGGATCTATACTCCACAGTCTGTGCCGTGCAGAACCTTTGGTTGGCAGCCCGCGCAGAATCTCTTGGCGTGGGATAGGTGAGCATTCTCAACCCAGAAGAGTTAAAGGCAATTCTTGGAATCCCGCGTAGCCTTACAGCGGTTGCTTATCTCTGCATCGGCTATGTTTCGGAATTCCTTCCGAGTCCGGAGCTAGAGGAAAAAGGTTGGGAGCGACGAGAGAGCCTGGCCAAGCTGATTCATTTCGATCGCTAGGGCGCCCAGGACGAGCGGCGCGCAGCCGCGCTCGTCGAAACAATCGATGAGAGGAGGTCAGCCGTTAAATGAGCGCGCGGGCGTTAATGATCCTCGGGACCGCATCGCATGTCGGCAAGTCCGTGCTGACGGCGGCGCTCGGCCGCATCCTGGCCGACGAGGGCTACCGCGTCGCACCATTCAAAGCGCAGAATATGTCGCTGAACTCGGCTGCTACGCCAGACGGCCGCGAAATTGGCCGAGCGCAGGCTTTGCAGGCGGAAGCTTGCCGCGTTCCGGCAAGAGTCGAGATGAACCCGATACTCATTAAACCCTCATCCGACACGGGCGCACAAATAGTCGTGTTGGGCCGTGTTTGGGGACAGGTGTCGGCGGCCGATTATCATCAACGGCGCGTCGAGGAGCTATTCCCTCTTGTTATCGAAAGCTACCAAAAGCTGGCCGCCGAATATGACACGATCCTGATCGAGGGCGCGGGCTCTCCGGCCGAAATCAACCTCAAAGCGCACGACATTGTAAACATGCGGATGGCCCGCGCGGCCAACGCTGCGTGTCTTCTAGTTGGTGACATCGATCGCGGCGGTGTGTTCGCATCGCTCCTGGGTACCATGGAGCTGCTGGAACCCTGGGAGCGCTCCCTGATCCGTGGATTCGTCGTGAACAAGTTTCGCGGCGATCTCGACCTGCTTCGTCCCGGCATTGCCATGATCGAAGAGCGAATCGGGCTGCGCTGCGTCGGCGTTGTGCCCTACCTCCATAACCTCGGCCTTGACGAGGAGGACGGCGTGGCCCTGGAAGAAAGGCGCACAGTGGCGCGCGCCTGGAACGATCTGCTAACCGAGCGCGATTCTTTGGATCGGCCCTTACGGATCGGTGTCTTGGCATTCCCTCATCTCGCCAATTTCACGGACTTCGATACCCTCGCGATGGAGCCATCGGTCGCGTTGGCGTTCTTGGAACGCGCCGAAGATGTGGCATCTGCGGATGTACTCATTCTCCCCGGTAGCAAGCAAACGCTGGATGATCTCGATTGGCTGGAGCGGAGTGGCTTCTCTCTTGCTATCGCCGAATTTTGCAAGCGAACGATGCGTCGGGCCGGCATCATCGGCATCTGCGGGGGAATGCAGATGCTCGGGCACATGGTTAAAGACCCGGACGGCGCCGAGAGCGGGGGACAACCACGAGTGGCCCGCGGTTTGGGTTTGCTCCCGATTACGACTGTGCTCAATGCCGAGAAGGTAACCCGGCGGATTTGTGGCCGGTTGCAGCCCTCGACGCTCTTCGGCCAGCCGGTCACGGAGCGAGCATTCCAGGGCTACGAGATTCATCTTGGAGAAACGATCTACGAGCCGGCCGCTCAGCCATTCTCCGAAATCATGCGCATGGGTGACGATGCTGGTCTACGGGACGGTGCTGTCACCTCCGATGGTTTCACGTTTGGCACATATGTGCACGGGCTGTTCGATCATGACGCATTTCGCCATGCGTTCCTGGCCACAACCCGGATGGCGTGTGGTCTAGCTCCGCCGCGGCAGACAGTCTGGGTCACTGCGGACCGGCAAGGACGAATCGATCGGCTCGCCGATCATGTGCGGTGTGCGCTCGATATGAATCTGATCAAGAGCTGGCTGGAAATGGCCGATTGCGGAAGGACCTCCGTCGCATGACCATGTCTCGCATCGACACGATGAAACTGCTGGCCGCGTGTTCCGTCGACCTGATCCTGGGCGACCCGCATGAGCTGCCTCATCCAGTGCGGCTCATCGGCAAGGCCATTTCGGCGGGGGAACGTTTGCTTCGTCGCCAGCCCTCCACGCCGGCCATAGAGTTTCTGCAAGGCGGCGTATTGACTGTGGTGGTGGTCGCCGGATCCTGGGCCGGCGCCCGCTTTGCCATCGGCGCTTCGCGGCGCGTGTGGCCGCGCTTCGGCGATCTCACCGAGATTCTTCTGGCGTGGACCGCGCTCGCCACACGAAGCCTGATCGTTGAATCCGGCGCAGTGCTGAATGCACTCGACTCCGGCGATCTTCCTATCGCGCAGAGGCGCCTGGCGATGATTGTCGGCCGGGACACGGAGCATCTCGATGAGCCCGAGATCGTGCGTGCCGTTATTGAAACGGTAGCCGAAGGACTCTGTGACGGCGTGATCGCGCCGCTCCTGTATCTCGCGCTGGGAGGAGTGCCAGTAGCGTGCGCCTACAAGGCAGTGAATACGCTCGATTCCATGATCGGACACCCCGAGCCTCGCTACCGCTATTTCGGTCGCGCCGCCGCCCGGCTGGACAATGCCGCAAATTTCGTTCCTGCGCGCCTCACGGCTCTTGCGATTGTGACCGCCGCATTTCTCACCTCTCGCGACTGGCGCGGAGCTTGGGACATCTTGCGGCGCGACGGGGACAAGCACCCGAGCCCCAACGCGGGACAGAGCGAAGCGGCCATGGCCGGCGCACTCGGCGTTCGCCTGGGAGGGATGAACTATTACGACGGCAAGCCGTCACCCAAACCTTATCTCGGGGACGGGGGACGAGCCGGAACGCGAGCGGACGCAAGGGCGTCATTGCGCATCGCCGGAGTGGCTTCGCTGCTGGCGGCCTCTGGCACTCTCGCCTGGTGCGCGTTGAGGCCAAGAAGGCCGGCAGGTGAGCGGGAATAATCATGACCATTCCAGTCGAGACGCATGGGGGAGACGTTCAGCGCGTCGCGAGAGAATATGGAATACCCACGAGCGAGTTGTTGGACTTCAGCGCTAACATTAACCCGCGCGGGCTTCCGCCGGGAGCCGCGAAACGGCTCGCGCACGAGTCGTCAGATTCCGCTTTGCTCATGCAATATCCGGATCTGGAGGCACACGAGCTTCGGCAGACCCTGAGCAAGCGGTTGGACGTCCCGATCGATGCCATTGTAATCGGTGCTGGTGCCGGGGCACTCATTGCCGCGGGCGTCCGCGCACTCCGGCCGCGAAGCTGCCTGATCCCGGTCCCCGCTTTTTGTGAGTACGAGCGTGCCTGCACGGCAAGCGGCTGTGCTGTCCATCCCTTCAAGCTGGATGCGCGAGCCGATTTTGCCCTCGACCCCGGAGCGCTCTCGCGAAGAATGGATCAGAACGGTCACGATCTTCTGATCGTGAACAACCCTCACAATCCTTCTGGCGCCGTCGCCGATCGTGGCGCTATGCTGCAATTGCTGGATGCGGCCCGCGCCGCGGGAGCCGGTATCCTGATCGACGAAGCCTTCATTGAGTACGCACGGGGTGCGGAGATCACTGCGGTAGCGGTCGAGCGTCCTTGTGTGATTGCCGTGCGGTCGTTGACCAAGTTTTACGGCTGTCCGGCGCTGCGCGTCGGTTATGCCGTGGCCTCGCCAGAGACGGCAAAACGAGTAGCGGCACAACTGCCCGCCTGGCCCGTCACGACGCTTGCACTCAACGCGATGGTCGAGGCTCTCGAGGATGCGGCGTACGCACGAGCGACACTTGAGGAGAACGAGCGGGAGCGTGCCGGTTATTCATCAGCGCTGGGCGAGCTTGGCCTTTATGTGTTTCCCTCCGCCGCCAATTTCTTGCTGCTCCGTCTGCCAGAGGGTTGCTGTTCGTCGGCGCAACTGCGGGAACGGCTCATCCTCGATCACCGCATCCTGGTGCGCAATTGCGATTCCTTCAACGGTCTGGAGACTGGCCTCTACATCCGCGTAGCCGTGCGGCGCGAACGCGAGAACAATCTGCTGGTCGAGGCAATGAGAGAAATGCTGAGGCGATGAATATGGGACACCTTGAATTGCTCCAAGTCACTCTGCAGCGCATCGAGCCGGTCGACGCTCAATGGATCGAACGCGCGGAAGAGCGACAGTTACAGCTTACGAAACCGCCTGGCAGCCTGGGACGTCTCGAGGAGATTGGTAACCGGGTAGCAGCGATCCAGCGAACCCTCTCTCCATCCGCAGAACACGCGAGAATTGTCCTTTTCGCCGCGGACCATGGCGTCTGCGCCGAGGGAGTGAACCCGTATCCCCAAGCCGTAACGGCTCAGATGGTCGCGAACTTTCTCCAGGGCGGCGCAGCCATCAATGCGCTGGCCCGGGTCAGCGGCGCGGAGTTGCGGATCGTCGATATAGGGGTCGCTTGCGAAGTCCCTGACTCGCAGGCCCTGCTACGCCGTCCGATTTCGCGCGGTACGAAGAGCTTCTGCAAAGAGCCGGCGATGTCACGGGAAGAAGCGATAGCGGCTTTGTGCGTGGGAATCGAGATGGGGGATGAAGCCGAAGCAGACGGCTGCAAACTGCTCGGCATCGGCGAAATGGGTATTGGCAATACAACGTCGGCCAGTGCCATGACGGCGGCGCTCACTGGGCTTCCGGTTCGATCCGTGGTTGGGCGCGGCACGGGCGCCGACGATGTATGCATGGAGCGCAAATTCTCCGCTGTCGAACGTGCTCTCGCGCTGCACCAGACGCACCTTCAAGATCCGCTCGATATTCTGGCCAGAGTCGGGGGTTTTGAGATCGGCGCCATCTGCGGGGTGTGTCTCAGCGGGGCCGCTAATCACTGCGCGATTGTCGTGGACGGCTTTATCGCAACAGTCGCCGCTGCTCTGGCTGTTCGGTTGAACTACGATGTCCGGGATTATTTGATCGCCGCCCACCGTTCCACGGAGCCGGGGCACCGACCCCTGCTCGATTGCATTGGGCAACGACCGCTGCTGGATCTTGAGATGCGTTTGGGTGAAGGAACCGGCGGAGCGCTCGCGATTCCGATTATTCGGGCCGCCGTCGAGGCCTTCACGCACATGGCCACCTTCGCATCCGCCGGGGTTTCAACAGCGACAGATCGAGCCGCTCCATGATCACGCAGTTCGTCACAGCGGTGTCGTTTCTCACGCGTCTGCCGGTCGCATCCCGTGTTGCCTTCTCCGCGGAAGACGTCGGCAAATCAGCCCGGTGGTTCCCCCTGGTCGGTGCGCTCCTCGGCGCCATTTATGTGCTCGCGCTGCGTGCATTATCGCCTCTCTTTCCGGCAACGGTGGTCGCGGTGCTCATTGTAATGATCGAAGCGTTGCTGACGGGAGCGCTGCACATGGACGGACTGGCGGATATGGCTGATGGCTTCGGAGGCGGCCACACGCGGGAGGATGTTCTGCGCATCATGCGGGACCATGCAATCGGCGCATATGGCGCGATCGCGCTCATTCTTCTTGTCCTGCTGAAAGTGGAGTCGATCGCTGCTCTCAGCGAGCGGCACCGCGTGGAGCCCTATCTGGTTATCGCGCCAATGCTGGGGCGCTGGTCCACGGTGATGCTGAACAACCTACTGCCCTACGCGCGTCGTTCGGAGCAGGAGGGCGCGCGAGCCGACGGCTGCGTCAGCGACTTCGTCGGCCGTACCGAGCTCTTCGTGGCTACGCTGACCGCACTGGTCATCACAGGCGCTCTGGCCTGGCGGGGCGGGATGGCCTGCTGGCTCGCCGTGATCGGTGTCAGCGCGCTGACCGGCCGCCTCTGCCTCCGACGCATCGGCGGTGTAACAGGCGATACGCTCGGCGCGAACACGGAATTCTGCGAAGTCGGAGTGCTGCTTGTGGCGCTCGCATTGCACTGAATATGCGAGATTCAACAATACTTCAACCGACGAGGGTATGGCTGGTACGACATGGCGAGCCTGAGGTCTCGGTGCGGGGCCGCTGCTACGGGTCGCTCGATATAGGACTCTCCTTGGAGGGTGGGCATCAAATCGGAGCGGTCGCCGAGATGCTCTCTCGTGAACCGTTTGCGGCGATCTACACCAGTCCGCGTCTGCGTTGCACGCAAAGCGCCGAAATCCTGGCCGTTGTCCATCGCTGCCCGGTCGGCACGGTCGAAGCGCTTTCAGAAATTGACTTCGGAGAGTTCGAAGGCTGCGCCTATGAGGAGATCGAGACCCGCTATCCAGACCTCTACCGGGAATGGATGGAACACCCGACCGAGATCCAGTTTCCAGGCGGCGAGAGCCTTGATGCTATGTGGACTCGCGTCACCGAAGCGGCGAGCGATCTCCGTACTCGACACTCAGGCCAGTCGATCGCTCTCGTCACGCATGGAGGCGTGATTCGCATCCTCATAGCCGAAACTCTCGCGGTTCCCCGGAGCCACATCTTCAGAATCGCGCAACGGTACGCCGCTGTGAATCTCATCTCCTATTTCGATCACTCTTCTGTAGTGGAATTGCTGAATTTCCCTGCGGGACCGAACTAACGGCCACCGAGGTGATCAGGACTACTTCTTTAACCCAGGAATCTCCAGGCAATTCGTTACCCCTGGCGGGAGTTGCTATCTGTGCCGCCGACAGCGGTAATCGGAATTCGTTTCAAAAACATGTCCCTGGGGCAGCAGCCTCGTTGAAGAGTTATGATAAGGCTCATGGTGGCAGGATTTTAGTGCTGTAGATAATTCTGTGTTAATGATCAGCGGTACAAGTTACTTTGGGGACCTCATGAAATCATGATTAGCACCCCGGGAACAAAAACGAAAACTTCCTGATAAAGTGTGCCACGATTAGCAATGCATCGGGAAATGGGTGGTAATAACTGGGAGAGTCTTCTTCGCCGTCCGTGTCTTGAGGCAGGCGAGCCTCCGCGGAATGCAACGGATTCCGGCAGGACAATTCTGCTGACAGGGGCGGGAGGCTGCATTGGCTCTGCCTTGGCAAAGGTCATCATCACCTCCGATCCTCGGCTGTTGATCCTTCTCGATCACTCCGAGCACAATCTTCATCGGATCCAGACTGAACTAGCCGCCATCGCGGGCCGGGTGCCTCCGATCGTCATTTTGGGGGACGTCTGTGACGGCGCGCTGCTGGCCGATATTTTCGAGACATATCGTCCGGAGATTATCTATCATGCGGCAGCCTTCAAGCATGTTCCGCTCATGGAAACCAACCCCATTGCAGCCGTTCGAAACAACGCTATGGGAACATGCCTGTTAGCCGCGCTTGCCGTCAAATATGAGGCAACCAGTCTCCTGTTGATCTCGACCGACAAAGCGGTGAATCCGCACAGCGTGATGGGAGCCTCCAAGCGGGTTGCAGAACTGGTCTTGCTTCGATGGACCTGTCCGAGGACTTCAATGAAAGTGGTCCGGCTGGGAAATGTCCTGGGCTCTCCTGGAAGTGTCGTCCCGCTTTTCCTGCAACAGATCTCCCGGGGCGGACCCGTGACGGTGACTCACCCTGATGTCGGCAGATATTTGCTAACTGTAAGCGAGGCCGTCGCGCTGGTTCTAGCAGCAGCGTCTCTAGAAGGAGGCGGATGCATTTTCATTCCGGCACTAGGAGAGCCGGTCAAGATACTGGACCTTGCCACCCATCTGATCCGGGTGGCGGGTTTCGTGCCGGAGAAAGACATCCCCATCGTGTTCACAGGACTCCGTCCAGGCGACAAAATGTCCGAAGATCTGGCTTTAGACCGTGAATCCCCCGAACCGACCAGCGATGGCAGGCTCTACCGAGCCAGCAGCCTGAATATCTCGCCAGACGAATTCGACGCTGAAATGCGGGAACTCGCGGAGAGTGTGCGCCAGCGCGAAACTGCCTCGCTCCTGGAAGTGCTTTGCCGGATGGTGCCCGAGTACCGGCCGAGTGAAACTTTGCTCGATTTAGTGAAACGTTCGCCCGCCTGAAAAAGATATGAAACGCAAAATTGCCGTGATCACCACTTCTCGCGCCGACTACGGGCATTTGTATTGGCCGCTGCGAGACCTGTCGGAGCACGACCAAGTGGACCTGAGGATCGTCGTGCTCGGGTCGCACCTATCACCCGAGTTTGGATGCACAGTTCAAGAGATTGAGAGAGATGGTTTCAAGATCGACGCTCGGATCGAGTGTCTGTTGAGCTCCGATAGCGACGTCGGGATGGCCAAGACGATCGGCGTAGCCACGCTAAGTCTGAGCGATCTTTTTGGACAGATGCGGCCCGATCTGCTCCTGCTGATCGCCGATCGTTACGAGATGCTGGCGCCAGCGTCGGTTGCGCTGGCATTGCGGATTCCGATTGCTCATATCGAAGGAGGGGAAATCAGCGAAGGCGCAATTGATGATGCCGTCAGGAACGCCCTGACGAAGATGAGTCACATCCATTTCACGTCGACCTACGGAGCGCGGCAGCGTGTAATCGCGATGGGGGAGGAAGAATGGCGTGTGCATCGAGCGGGCGCGCCCTCTTTAGATCACCTGCGCCGGCAAACACTGTTCAGCCGCGAGCAGGTGGAGGCCCGGCTGCGACTCGACCTTCAGCAGCCGACGATTCTGGTCGTGTACCATCCGGTGACCATTGCCCGTGACACAGTCCAGGAAGCAGATGCGCTGTTTGCCGCACTGGCAACTCTTCCAGACCAAATCTTATTCTGCTATCCCAACGCCGACGCCGGAAGCCGTGCTCTGATCGAGCGCGCCGAGTCTTTCTTGGCTCCCCGGAAACAGGGGCGCGTGTTCGTCAATCTCGATGCGGTTACCTATTGGAGCCTGCTACGGCAAGTGGACCTGTTGCTCGGCAATTCGAGCAGCGGAATTATGGAGACGGCTTCGATTGCGCTACCCACGGTCAACGTTGGATTGAGGCAGCAGGGCCGGGAACGGGCTCGGAACGTCTTGGATGCTGCGCCGGACGCTCGCTCCATCCTCGACGCCATTCGAATGGCAAGGAGTGCTGAGTTTCGTCAGCCTCTGAAGGGTATGACTAATCCTTACGGGCAGGGCTTCGCGTCCGAGAAGATCGTGCAAGTGTTGACCACCGTTCCGCTTTCGCAGGATCTATTGATGAAGCGGCATTTGCCTGCACCCGTTTTGGTTGAACCCGATCCAAGCGCGACGGGAATGAGAATTCCTTTGTCGGCTCCCGATATCAGCGAAGCGGATATCGAAGCGGTGACAAGCGTCCTCCGCACATCCCGGCTGAGTCTGGGGCCGAAACTGGAAGAGTTTGAAGACGCCGTGGCTGGGTACGCGGGGGCTACCCATGCCGTTGCGGTGAACTCCGGCACCAGCGGCCTTCATTTATGTGTTCGCGCTTTGGGGATCGGCGAGGGCGATGAAGTAATCGTTCCTTCTTTTGCTTTCGTCGCCGTGGCCAATGTGGTTCGATATGAGAAAGCAGTGCCCGTCTTCGTGGACATCGATCCGGAGACGCTCAACCTCGATCCCGGGCGGATCGAAGCGGCGATAACCCCCCGGACGCGGGCGATTCTTGTGGTGCATACCTTTGGATGTCCGGCGCAGCTTTCAGAGATCATCCAAATGGCCCGGCGTCATCGTCTATTTGTCATTGAAGACGCCTGCGAGGCCATTGGGGCGGAATACAACGGTAGAAAGGTTGGGCCTCAGGGAGAAGCAGGCGTTTTCGCCTTCTATCCCAACAAGCAAATCACAACCGGAGAGGGCGGAGTCATCGTCACTCAAAACCCTGAGATCGCCACTCTGGCCAGAAAACTTCGCAACCAGGGACGAAGCAATATGGAAGATTGGTTCCAGCATGCTGAGTTCGGTTACAACTACCGCATTTCGGAAATCAACTGTGCGCTCGGAGTCGAGCAACTGAAACGGATCGAGACCGTTCTTGACCGGCGTGAGGCAATTGCTCGACAGTACCACCGCAGACTGGATGGCCATCCCGATCTGAAACTACCGGCATTGACAGTGCCGTGCGGCAAGATTAGCTGGTTCGTTTATTCGATCCGATTGAGTGATCAGTTTGCTCAATTCCATCGCGACTGGATTGTGAAAGAGATGATCTCGCGCGGAATCGGCTGCGGCAGGTATTTCGCGCCAATCCATCTGCAGCCGATCTACCGATCTGCATCCTACCAGAGAACGGACCTGCCGGTCACGGAGTGGAATGCAGCGCGCTCGCTGGCCCTGCCGTTCTTCAACCGAATTCGGGAAGAGCAGATCGATGAAGTCTGCCAGACTCTGAATGAATTGATCCGCCGTGCCAGGAGCCTCAAATCCGGGAACGAAACGTTCTAGTGAAAAGGTGCGAGACCAAGAACAACTTAGACTCGTCCTAACTTTCATCAAAAACCTTTAGAACGAGCTTAAACAGATTCCGTCATGGATTCCGAGATAGGGGTTCCGCGATTGAGTCGGCACGTCGGCTGAGGTAGAATTGTGAGCGGAGACAAAGTTGAAGTCGGAAATTCCACTCAGGAGTTAGGCGGATGCTGCGGACGATGATGCGCGCCAAGGTTCATCGCGCGACAGTTACAGGGGTGAACCTGAATTATGTCGGAAGCCTCACACTGGATGCAGGCATAATGGATCAGCTTGACATTCTTGAGAACGAGATGGTCCAGATCCTCAACCTGAACAATGGTGTCAGACTGACGACTTACGTAATTCCGGGAGAAAGGGGTGGCGGCGTGGTGGCCTTGAACGGCGCGGCGGCTCGTCTGGCCCAGCTCGGAGATAAGGTCCTGGTCGTTACTTACGCCCTGATGGAGGAGGAGGAAGCCAGGACTTTCCGGCCCAGGGTCGCCATCGTGGATGACAGCAACCGGATTGTGGAAATTCGGCAGGACGTGTCTGCGGGGGCCCAGCCTCGGTAGCATCCTCCGAGCCGCGACCGGTGGGGAACGACCCGTCAGAATCTGAAAGGTTCGTCTCCTGAAGCAAGGGAGAAGGGGTGCAAATCACCAAGGGGCAACCCCGGCAATTTTCTGGTAGGCAATTAAGGATGCGGATCACCAAGATATATACGTGCGGGGTGATTCCGGAGAAACCAGTAGAAAGTACACCTTGCTTGATCCGAGATAGGGAAATAGGGAAAGGAAAGGCGCTTGAAATATTACGCGGCGGTCTGCCAAACGGACCAGCCGAATCCGACTCAACGGTCGGAAATGAAGAGGAACACCGCGCGCCTGGCCCAAATGATCGATCATGCGGTTATTGGCTATGCGCCCTTTTTCCCTGTTAGGCTGGTGGTCTTCCCCGAATTTGCTCACTCTGCACCCGTGTATCCTACGTCGGGGGAGCTTCGGGAAAAGCTGGCCGTCCCGATTCCCAACGAACACACCGGGAAGATACACCAAAAAGCGAAAGAATACGACCTATATATCCAGACCGGCAGCATGTTGGAAACGGACCCCCGGTGGCCCCTTGCCGTCTTTAACACCACTTGCCTGATCGGGCCAGAGGGTATCCTCTACAAATACCGCAAGGTAAACCCTTGGATTCCGTGGGAAGTGCACACCAGCCCTCATGATCTGGAAGGATACCAGGAAGAGCTATTTCCGGTTGCCCAAACGCCCATTGGAAATATCGGGGTTGCCATATGCTACGACTGGCTGTTCCCGGAGCCCTTGCGGCAGCTCACAGCCAATGGAGCGGAGATTCTCATCCGAGTCTCGGCGTACATGGACCCGTTTGGAACTTCAGAACCGATGGACTGGTGGACCGTGGTCAACCGGTGCCGCGCTTTGGAGAATACCGCCTACGTGGTGGCTGCCAACCAAGGGGCCAGCCTCAAAAATTACCCGCCCTTCTCCTGGCCTGGTGGCAGCATGGTTGTAGACTACGACGGTCGCATCCTTGCTCAAGCTACCCCCGGTCCAGGCGAACGGATCGTGGTAGCCCCCATCAATATCGACATGCTGCGTCATGAGCGGCAAGCCCGCAGAGCCCACCAAATGCTCGCCCACTTGAGGACGGAATGTTACCCAATGTATCGCCAGACCTTCTATCCTCCAGCGACACTGACTAGCAAAGAAAACGTCTCCGTCACTGACCTGGAACAGAAAATTGATTCGGTCAAGCGAAAGATTGGGTACCTGGAGGAAGGAGAATCTTCTGCCGTCGAGGGTATCCAAAAGCTATTGGATCTTACAAAGGACGATCTCCCGAAGTCGCTCTGACAAAAAACAGCCGGTGGGGGCACCAATACTGCTGGCTTCAACGCTCGTTGTGGCCAGAAACCGCAACTGCAATTTCATCGGCAATCAGACCACTCGTAGAGTAGGTCTCTGATTTGAAGTGATCGCCTCAGAGACCCCTCGTCAAACCGTGAGGGTTCTGGTCACCGATTTCCGCAGGCTAAACAACCCGTGGTTCTCGTAGAACCAGTTCGGAGGATGGTCCCGCCACCCCTTCGACCGCTTCTTGTACTTCTTTCTCAACATGATGCAAAGGCTGTACATGACGTAAGTGTCCACCTTTTGGAAGGCTGCCTTGGCATTCCCGATTCCGAAGTAGTTTCCCCATCCTCGGAGGACAGGATTGATCTGGGCTACCAGGTCCGGCGTTTTCCGGTGTTGCTGGTGCTGGATCAACTCCTTCACGCCTCGCTGAATCGAAGCTACGGCTTTCCGAGTCGGGTAGTGGTAGCACCTCATCTTCCCAGTCACCCGCGAGGGAGCCAAGCGAAATGTGTGCCCCAGAAAATCAAACCCTTCCCGGACGTGCTTGATCTTGGTCTTCTCGCTGTTCAGCGTGAGTCCCAAACGATCCAGCCGCGCTTTGGCGATCCCAAGGTACTTCTCAGGATTTCTGGCACAGAGGATAACGAAGTCGTCCGCGTACCGGATGAGATGCGCATCATGGATGCGATCCCCCAGTTTGTTCCGGACCCAGCGCTGGTCGAGAGCGTTGAGGTAGATGTTGGCCAGCAGCGGCGAGATCACCCCGCCCTGTGGCGTCCCTACCGGAGATCGGCTTACTTGCCCGTCCTCCATCACACCCGCTTCCAGCCAGAGCCGGAGCAGTTTAATCACAGACCTATCCGTCACCCGAACCCGCACCAGCAGGATAAGCTTGTCCTGCGGGATCGTGTCGAAATACGATTTCAAGTCGGCATCGACTACCCAGTGGCATCCAAAGTTGATGTACTTATAGATTTCCCTGAGCGCGTCGTGCGCACTTCTCTTGGGCCGAAAGCCGTAGGAGAAATCCGCGAAGCCAGCCTCGAATATCGGCTCGATCACGATCTTCACAGCCGCTTGAACAACGCGGTCGATCACAGTGGGGATGCCCAGGGGCCTTTGCCGGCCATTGGGCTTCGGGATATAGACGCGCCGCACAGGTAATGGCTGATATTTCTTCTTTCGAAGAACCTCCGCTATTTCCCCGAGCAGACGCTCCACTCCGTACTGCTCCACCGCCGCGATCGATTGCTCATCCACGCCAGCCGCGCCTCGATTTGCTTTGACGTTGAACCAAGCCTGCTTCAGGACATCTTCCCGATGGACCTTGTCGTACAACACTCCGAATTTCCGTCGAGGATTGTCCTTGGCTGCACGGTATAGCTTCCTCTGGAGTACTCGCACCTTGTCAATCGGAATGTTTGTAGCCTCGTCGGCAATCATTCAGTGCTTCCTCTTTCGGTCGCTTCGCTCCGGCAGGGTCCCTTCCCTCGGGCGAGTTGTGTTGTCCCGCCCGTCATCGGTACTGTGAACCCCTCCGACTCCCTACTCCCACGTTCCTTGGAATTTCGGCGAACACCTTATATCCGCGGTTATCCGCTGGGCAGCGGAATGGGGTAGGGTCTCAACTGTTTCACACTCATCCTTTCCTGCATCCCATCCTCTATATGCCGGGAGTCCTCGCTGCCCTCTCGTAGCTAGTTGATCCGGCAGCGGTATCAGCCTTCGTCCCCGTTCTGAAGACTCGGCAACTCCATTCCCGACTCTTCCAGCAATAGCCGTCGGGTTGACATTAACGACACTTGAGAGGTTCACTTGCGTTACGGGCTGCAGGATTGCTCGTTCCCACAGGCTGGATATTGACCGGGCCGCCCCAGCCACTGGGGACACGTTGGTCGGCGTTGCTTCCGCGTTCGGATTGCTCCTCACACGTACGCCATAGCTACCTAGCCGAACTGGCCAATTGCTAGGGCGGGTCTTCCACCCGCAGGACTGAGCGTGACTTTGCAGTTCGCTCAGAAGGGTATGTCCTCGTCGCGAATGTCCGCTCCGGAACTTTCTGCCGGTCTGGTGCTTTGCTCGGCTTTGCCGTTCCCGTTTCCTGGCCCACTCAGCAACCGTAATTGTCTAACGACAACCTCGCTGACCGTATGCTGATTCCCTTCGCGGTCCTCATACGTGCGTGTCTGGAGCCGTCCTTCCGCATAGACCTGCTTGCCTTTTGTCAAAAACTCGCCGCAGACCTCTGCCAGCTTTTCCCAGGCGACACATCGAACCCACTCGACGCGTTCCGTTTGATCTCCATTTCTGTTCTTAAAGCTGTCGTTGATGGCGAGGGAGAGGTTCGCGACCGCTTTACCATTGCTCGTATATTTGAGCTCCGTGTCGGCTCCGGTTCTCCCAATGAGAATGACCTTGTTGACTCCAATTTCTGGCATATTTGCTACTCCTTTTGTGCTGTGAAATACTCGGCCCTGCAAGTGCAGACCGCGGGCACCGAAAAATCGGCTCCCTAAGGAAGAGAAGACTTGAGGATAGGTGAAGATTTTATGGGGGAGGCAGGCCTAGTTCCCAGGCGAGAGTGGATCTGAAAGATCCGCGTTGAGCGAATTACGACCGTGACAAAACCGTGACAAAACCCCCGCATTTGAGCCGTTTGGGATTAGCTTTGAGCGAAAAGCAGAGTCCCTAAATTATTGAGAACGCTAGCGCATTTCAATAATTACTGTAGACTATAACCGCAGTGGGAAAACCAAGCTGCGGCATTTTGTGCCGAGATGGTCCGCAGAGCCGATGCGATGGTTTGCTCCAAGATTTCCACCGTCCGGGATTTGGCCGAACGCAACTGCTGCTTGATTTTGGACCAAGCCTTCTCGATCGGGTTGAAATCGGGCGAGTAAGGTGGCAGGTACAGCAGTTCGGCTCCGGCTGCTTCGATCCGCTGCCGTACGCCCTCCACTTTGTGAGCACTCAGGTTGTCCATTACCACCACTTGGCCGGGACGCAGCAGCGGACATAACACTTGGTCCAGATAGGCCAGAAAGACCTCGCCATCAGTGGGAGCGTCCACGGTCATGCTGGCCAGCATCCCGTCCCTGGTCATGGCCCCCAGCAGCGTGAGCGTCTTCCAGTGTCCCGCCGGGGTTGCCTCCCGGATGCGTTCCCCCAAGGGAGCGCGCCCGTAACGCCGCGTCATCTCGGTCGTCGCTCCGCTTTCGTCCAAAAAGACCAGTCGCTCCGGCTCGATCTCTTTTACCTTCTCCCACCACTGTTGACGGCGCTGCTGGTTTTCCGGCGAGTCCTGCTCCTGGGCATAGAGCGACTTTTTTTGAGTCGCAACTTCATCTGACCTAAGATCACCCACACGCGCTGGAAGCTCAACGAGATTTGCATCTGTTCCCGCAGCCACCGTTGCAACTCGGCTAAGGTGAAATCCGGCTGTTGCCGCAGCCTCTCCCGCAATCGTTCCTGTACCAGCGGCGTCACTCGGCCGATGCGTCCATGCCGCTGCTCGGTCCGCTCCATCCGCCCCGTTCGCCGCAGCGCCGCCGAGATTTTCTTCGCGAACCCCACACTGACTCCGAATTCCTCCGCCAACTCCTCTAACGTCCCCAGGCCCTGTTCATGCGCCTCCAGAAGCTTTCGCCGTAAGTCGTTCGAGTAGACTTGTGCCATGGATTCATTTCGAATTAGCCAGAGCACCTCTAGTCTACACTAATTATTGAAACGGTCTAGTGCAGTGCCTGGAGATCCTGGCAGGTAACCAAGAGAACATGGCGTTCCGGAATATCCTCACCTCTGTACGCACCAAAGTGGAAAGCGGTTCAACGCTGGCCAAGACATTTCAGGATCATCCCCGGGTGTTCGACGCCCTAATCGTGAATATGATCGAGGCGGGTGAAACCGGCGGTATTCTGGAAACCATTTTGCAACGGCTCGCCGGCTACGTGGAAAAGGCCGTGAAGCTGAAGGCCGCAGTGAAGTCAGCGCTGATTTACCCAATCTCCGTGATCAGCATCGCTGTTATGGTAATCACGCTTTTGCTGTGGAAGGTAGTGCCGATCTTCGCGAACCTTTTCGCCAGCCTGGATGTGGAGATGCCTACCCCGACGAAAATCGTGATTGGACTCAGTAGCTTCATTGGTCGCTTCGGATGGATTTTCATCGTGCTGGGCGTCGGACTTTTCTTCGTTCTTAAGTCGGCATATCGGACGGAAGGCGGCCGCTACGCCGTTGACAGCTTCATGCTGAAGTTGCCTGTATTCGGTCTGTTGCTGCGCAAGATAGCGGTGGCACGCTTTACGCGGACTCTGGGGACGTTAATTACCAGCGGTGTTCCCCTCATGGAGGCTCTGGCGATCACGGCTCGCACCAGTGGCAATGCAGTGATTGAACGGACTGTCATGGGAGTACGCAAAGCGGTAGAAGAGGGCCGCACACTTACCGACCCACTCAAGGAAAGCGAAGTCTTCCTCAATATGGTCACCCAGATGATCGGGGTGGGAGAACAAACCGGGGCAATGGACGCGATGCTCCAGAAGATTGCCGACTTTTTCGAGGACGAAGTTGATGCGGCGGTCAAGGATATGCTTACCTTGCTTGAACCGATGATTATTAGTTTCCTTGGCGTAAGTGTGGGCGGGGTGGTGATTTCGTTGTATCTTCCGATGTTCAAACTGATAGCCCAAATGTCTGGATAATTCCGGTCCATCGCTGCACGAATCTGCGCCGCGTTTCCCACCCAGAGTTCATGACCTTACTTCGCCAGCATTTCTTGATACCAATGCGCATACCCCGTCGCTTCCATCCCTACAAGAGCTGGCCCCGAAAGTGATCCGTAAAACGCCTCGGCTTCGCCGCCTGCGTGCTCCAAACGGTGCTCGCTTATCTTGTGGTTCGCCATCTATGAGGAACTCCCTGGTGTCAAGGCAATTTTCTTCCTTTCGGCTTCTGCGGTAACCTGCGTCGGTCAGTCATCTATGGGCCTCTCTGGGAGAGGCAAGAATCACTCATCGGACCTGCGCGCGGCAATCAAAACTAGACCTCTCGAGTTGGAGGTAGGCGAACCAAGGCCGTCGCAGCAGGTAACTCGCCAGAACCGGATTCTTTCCCTTTGGATTTCTCAGGCTCCTGATACAAAACTTCTTTTGACAACACATGCCAGATGACTTCCACCAACCGTCGTGTCGCAGAGATGATTCCAACATTGCGGCCCCGCCGGAAGCTGACGCGCAGAAACACCCGCCGAAATTGATTCGGTTTCCGGATAGCGATCTGAGCTGATTCAACCAGTGCCGTTCGCAAGGCAGCAGAACCATGCTTGGTGAGGGCGCCCCGGCGATCCATGCCGGCGCTCTGTCTCACCCGTGGTGCTAAACCGGCATAGCTGATCAGTTTTTCCGGATCCGCAAAGCGGAAGATAGTCTCGATCTCAGCCAGCAGTGTTCTGGCGGTAATCTCTCCGATACCGGGGATGGACTGTAGCAGCACGAGGCTTTTTGCATCAGTCTTCGTAGACAATAGCCGTGCCGTGGCTTGCTCGACTTGCTGGTGTACGAACTCATAGTGGGTCCGATGATTAGCGAGCGAATGATCATAGGGGGCGGAGAGCTGTTGGTGTTCCAGCCACCCCAGGCCCTTTTGGGTGAAGACCGAGCGATGGGGGCAACGGCGCTGTTCCCGTGCCAGTTGATAGTGGATTCGATTCTTGATTCGTGTTTGATCCCTCACCCACAGAACTCGATGCCGCACCAACTCCCGCAGTCGTTCGGTTTCGGGACGGATCACATAGACCTCGTGCAGTACCCCCTTGCCGCCCATCTCGGCCAGCCAGCGTGCATCACTCCGGTCCGTCTTCGGCCGTCCTGTAGCCATCGCACGGGAGCGAACCGGATCTACGACATGAACCCGATGGCCCTGTTCTTGCACCCACCGGGCAAACCACCAGGGTGGTGCGACTCATCTCTACAAAGACATCCGAACCAGGCGGCACGGAATCCCAGAATTGTTGCCACTCGAGAGAATGTAATTCCAGTGTCCGAAGATTGTGTTCGCTATCCTCCTTTCGATGACAGATCGTTGCCGTGCGCAAATGCAAATCAACTCCTATGTGGCTTTCCATGAAGTCCTCCTTCCTGGAGAATAATCTCTCCAAGGAGTTCCTCATCGAATCAAAACTAGATCGCGCCATCGGTGAAATCTTGTGCTTTGCAAGAATTAGATCGTGGGTCTTTCTCAGATATAGGTCAAGCCAATCAGGGGAGCAATGGTTCCTTCACAGGTCGATTCAGTGGAAATTTCGGAGTGTGGCTTCGGGGAAATCGAAAGCTCTATAAAGGATATCGCGCGCTCGCCCCATTTGTGGAGTGCCCCCCTAAACTGAGACAGGCTAACTTGCTACACTTTGCAGGGAAAGGAGCTGCAAAGGTGGGAAGAGGACGAGTAGGCAAGTATCCGGAAGCGTTCCGCCGGATGGCAATGGAACGGATGAAGGACTGTCCAAGCGTAACAGCGCTGGCGGAGGAACTGGGAGTCGATCACACGGTGCTGTACCACTGGCAGAGGAATCTGGACCCCAGTGATGAGGGAGCAACGAAACACTCTTCGGTACGGAAGCTACGGAAAGAAGTGCGGGAACTGAAGCGGGTGCTGGCGGAGAAGACGTTGGAGGTGGATTTTCGCAAAGGTGCCTTGCAAAAAATCGAGGCTCGGCGCCAGAGCGGCAGCGGCTCTGGCGGGAAGGCGTCTACGACCAGATGCGGGAAGTGATGCCGATGCAAGGCAGCTTGAGTATCGAGCGCATGTGTCAGCTGGCGAGAGTGAGCCGTGCCGGATTCTACCGGTCACTGCAGGAACAGATGCCGCGAGAGGAAGGCATGGAAGTTCGATCAGCCATTCAGCGGATCGCGTTGGAGCACCGGCGGCGCTACGGTTATCGGCGGGTGACGAAGGAGTTGAGGCACAGGGGAATGCTAGTCAATCACAAGCGCGTGGCCCGAAGGATGCGGGAGGACAATCTGCTGGCGGTACAGCCGAAGCGTTTTGTGACCACGACGGATTCCAACCATTGCCTAGAGATCTATCTGAACCTGGCGCGGCGGATGAAGCTGACTGGGATCGACCAGCTCTGGGTGGCCGACATCACCTACATTCGGCTGCAGAGTGAGTTCGTGTACCTGGCGGTTATCTTAGATTGCTTCTCGCGGAAGGTCGTCAGATGGAAGCTAGACCGCACACTGGCGAGCCGTCTGGCAACGGAGCCACTCGAAGAAGCAATCGCGTCACGCAAGCCGTTGCCGGGTTTGGTGCATCATTCCGATCGCGGCATCCAGTATGCTTCGGCGGATTACGTGGAGATCCTGAAGAAACACGGGATTGTTCCGAGCATGAGTCGGCCAGCGAACCCGTATGACAATGCCAGTTGCGAGAGCTTCATCAAGACGCTGAAGCGGGAAGAAATTTACGCGAACGAGTACGAGAACCTCGATCATCTACGCGATCACATCGAGGAGTTCATCGAGCGGTATTACAACCGGAAGCGGCTGCACTCGGCGCTGGGCTATCGTTCGCCGGAGGAATTCGAACAACAGGCCAGGTAGGCAAGTGAAACACCGTCACTCTCTGCTACAGTGGCGTTTTTCCGGGAATCGACGGATAAATTGACTACAGGGCTGCTGGGAGAAGGGACTCAAACGCCGTCCCTTCCCCAGCTTTCAATTACCCACAAATTGAGCTTGCTGGCTCATGACCGCTTGGACTTCGTTCCCGGCGACGTGGAACGGGATGTCCACGGCGCGCTGTGGAGTGCTTCGCGTAGAAGCGTCTCAATGCCTCGCTGAAGTCTGTGGAAATTCCTGATACGCCGTATGCATTCCTGAGCCACTTCCTTGCCGATCGTCTTGGTTGTTCTTTTTCCTCCGATGAACCCTGTCCATCGATAGTAGATGCCGTGCAGTCGGGGCGACCTGCTCTTGCACGCGCAACCGGCTTTTCCGCAGTGGCTTCTTGCTGTGGAGATACTTCCCGGAAGAATCGGCCACTCCAGTTCAATCGTCTTTTTCATGGTAATATCCTAATGTAATATTACATTAGGAATAGAACTGGATCAATGCACAATTGTGGAGGCGCGTTGAATGACATCCTGGCTTGACGAGGAACTGGCGGAATGCGAATTTGCGGACGTACGTTTGGGAAAGAGGTTCAGAACCTTGCTGGAACGGCTCTCCGAGGGAATGGGCGAGACCATCCCCATGGCCTGCCAGGACTGGGCCAGCACGAAGGCCGCATACCGGTTCCTCTCCAATGAGAGAGTCAGCGAGCAGGAGATTCTCTCTGGCCATTTCCTGGTGCGGACCTGCGTGGATCGTCTGGCAGAAGATGGAACGCGCACGATCTCGAAGGAGATGGACGAGGTGCAATTAAAAGGTTTGCATCGAATCGAAGTGAGAGACAAGCAGGGGAATTGCTCGGAAGCCACCTTGGAGATTCGATACCGCCGCATCCGGGTCCTTCCTCCTATCGGAAAACAGAAACGATATCCGGAACTAATGCTGACGGTGATCTATGCGCAAGAGCGTGGGAGGCCAAAGGATCGGGAACCGATCAATTGGAAACTCCTCACCGATCTGCCCGTCAGTTCCCGGGCCGAGGCCGTCGAGAAACTGCTCTGGTACGCGTCGCGCTGGAAGATCGAAACGTATCACCAGATCTTGAAGTCCGGCTGTAAGGCGGAGGAATCTAGGTTGCGGACTGCGGATCGGCTTGTGAACCTGATCTCTCTGTTCTGCATTCTGAGTTGGAGACTTTTCTGGATGACCCTGCTCAACCGTTCGGTTTCCGGAATGCCCGCAGGCACTGTATTTTCAGAAACAGAGCTCCAATTGCTGGATCGTCTGGTTCCGGATCGCCATGCAGATCGCGCCGTAAACAAGTTGCTATCCTTCTACATTACAAAGCTGGCCAGACTGGGCGGCTACCTCGCCCGCGCTGGCGATCCTCCGCCCGGGATTATGGTTCTGTGGCGTGGACTTTCCCGACTCACCGACATCGAGCTTGGATTCAATGTGGCCAAACTTGTGGGTAATTGAAAGCTTAACTGGACGCTTACGCAAGCTCTGGCTTTAGCGAGAAAACTCTTTCAGCAGCAACGCGGAGAGCCGGACTGCATCTACGTGTGCACGCGCCAGAGACGCAGTGCATCGCCAAGGGGAAGCTGCGCAAGCCGTACGAGTTCGGCCACAAGGTGGGCTTGGTGACCACGGCCAAGGGACAGTTCGTGGTGGGCGCAGTGGCTTTCTCGCAGCGGCCGTTCGACGGCCACACGCTGGCCGCTTCCGTCCAGCAAGTCAAGAAGATGATGGGACAGGTCATTCGCCGCGAAATCTACGTCGACAAAGGCCACCGAGCTACGAAGCCCCGCCCAAGTGCTCATAGCCAAGATCAAACGCAAGCAGGGCCGGATCTTCGCCGCTGGTATCGCAAGCGCAACGGTATCGAAGCGGCCATCAGTCACATGAAAAACGATGGATGGCTCGGACGCAATTACCTGAAGGGAATGATCGGAAGCAGAATCAACGCCCTGCTCTCGGCTTGCGGCCAGAACCTGAGAAAGCTCCTCGCTTGGCTGGCCGCCCACCCCGGCAGGCCTTTTTGCGCCCTTCTGCTCCTCTTGCTAAAACCTCTCAACAGACGCTCGTTTCCCCTTCCCGCGTCCGCATGAGTGGTTTTTCAGGGTCAACTATAGACGCGTCCGTTGCAGACGGCTGTAAAGGCTACATATCTGTTCCCGCTGCTTTGTTTCCCGCCGGTATAACCCTTGGCTCTCCTTTTTGCATCCCTCGTTGCCACCGTGATCTGTCGCCTTGAAATCCCACGGTTGCCAAACCGGTATTCGCTGCAAATGCGGGCTCAGTGTAAGTAATCTTTCCACCCATTACGGTCAGAACGGAATTTATTGAGGCCATCTCATCTTCGGGAATAGTCAAATAATCCCGATCCAGCACGGTGAAATCCGCATATTTTTTCGGCTCAATGCTGCCCAGAGTATTCTCTCGCAGTACGTATTCGGCCCCCCAACGCGTATACATGTACAACGCTTCACGCCGGGTGATGCGCTGATTTGCTCCCCAAACGTTTCCCTTAGAATCCTTCCGAGTCACGACGACCTGCAAAGCTAAAAATGGGTAGAATCCGTGTTGATCTAGCTGCATCGAAGCGCGCAAGCCGTTATCAATAATTCTGCGTAGAGGCACGACTACGTCATCGGCAACCTTCTCTCCGTAGAGAATTTTGTACGCCCCGATATCTCCCTTTTCACCGGCGAACAGGTACTTAGGTCCACAACTGAACATTACGTTGAACTTTTTCGCGCGCTTCGCTTCGTCTTCGTTCAGAAAACGGCAGTGGTCGAAAGCCCATCGCCGCTCCGGAAGATCAGGATATTCTTTCGTCAGCTCCTCCATGAGATCGAGCATCTGATTGACGCCTCGATCGCCGCCGGTGTGCATTCCCGAAAGCCGGAAGCCGTACTTTGCCGCCGCCCGAATTTCATCCGCATCGTTAAATTCCGGATCCGAAAGGCCGCACATCCCATAAGGACCGTAGAATTGATAGCGCCATAATGGAAAATTAATCGCTTCGCGCGGATATTCCTTGTTGACGCAAGAGGCCCCTGTCGCGGGGATTCCGTCAATGTTAGATAAGGAGACGCCGATGATCCACAATTTGTCGTCACCGAGTCCCCACATCCGATTGCCAGATCCTCCCTGCAAACCCACTATGCGGCTAGCCGTTGCATCCACGTTTGGGTTTCGGTTCGTCGTCTCTAACGAAAAGGGCATCCGAACCGGCAAATCCTTTCCCGCGTTCAGCCATGCATAGCCATTGAGATGCTGAGGATGAAGGCGGGTCGAATTGGTTGTAATGCCCTGGGCGGCGAGTTCCTCCATTTCCATCTTGTAATAAGGCCCGAATTCGGCGGGGGGCACTTCCGGCCAGAACTCATAACGAACGGTGTTATTCGCTAGTCCCTTCAACCGCCCCGTCGCAACGCCCTTGGCATCCCGCAACACACCCCGAATATTGGGATAACGGGATAGGAGCGCGTCCAGGGCCTTGCTGTTGACAAGAGCCTCTTCCATCGCGTTCCAATGCAAATAGAGAGGATTGTTTGGAGTTACTTTGTCAAGGTCAAAACGGGTCACATCGCCCCGCTGCAGTTCGACCACAATCCCGTCCTGACCGCCACTGGGCGTCGTAACAATCCATTCGCCAGGCTTTTTCTTCAACGCAACCGTGCGGAGTTGCGCCAGAAAATCATCCTTGTTTGTCCACTTGATTTCGGGGACTTGTTTTTCGACTTGTATGTGTCCGGGCGGAAAAAAGTGGGCGGCGGAATCGTAAATGTGGTTGTGAGTTTCAATCAGCCCCGGGATCACGATCCTACCGCTGAGGTCGATCTTCCGCGTCTTTGGACCTGCGAATTGTAAGGCTTCGTCGTTGGTACCCACGGCGATGAACTTTTCATCGTAAATCGCCGCGGCTTGAGCCGTCGTGAAACTATTTGGGTCTGGATCGTTGACCGTTATGATCTTGCCGTTGTAAATAACCAAATCCGCGTATAACGGGGCGGCGGCGGAGTACTGAGAAGCGGGACCAAAGGACAGCAACATGGCCAAGAAGCACAACACATACACTCTTTGCATACAACGCCCCTTCCCGCTATATCGCCGCCGTGGCGGTCTTGTTAATGCCACCGTATGGCCTAAAAAACGGGCGCTACATATCCGACAGTTTTTGGTTATCTCCACGCGTTCCGCGCCACCACCTCGAGCGATTTCCGCGATATCCGACCTGCGGCAGGTCCGCCGTGTTTGCGAACGAAGGATCCGTATACACGAATTTCCCGCCGATTACAGATAGTAGCGGATCGATCTGGCCGATCTCCTGTTCCGGGACAGTCAGATAGTCTCGATTCAGCACAATGAAATCAGCGGCCTTCCCAGCTTCGATACTTCCGATCAAGTTCTCTTTGATGACATATTGAGAGCTCCACCGGGTATACATGTACAAAGCTTCTTTGCGGTTGATACGCTGCTGGGCACCCCAGACCTTTCCCGTCATATCTTCGCGCGTCACGGCAACCTGAAGCGTCAGGAAAGGATGGAACGCGTGTTGGTCAATTTGCATGACAGGGATTAATCCATGGTCGATGATGCGTCGCAGCGGAACCACGACATCTTCGGCTACTTTTTCACCGTATAAGATCTTGTAAGCGCCGATGTCCCCTTTTTCTCCAGCATAAACATATTTGGGGCCACAGCTAAGCATGAGGTTCAACTTCTTGGCGCGAGCTGCTTCCTGATCATTCAAGAAGCGGCAGTGATCCATGGCCCAGCGCCGCTCCCGAATTTCGGGGTATTGCTTCGCGAGTTTCTCCAAAATATCCAGAAACTGATCTATGCCTCGATCACCACCTGTGTGCATCGCTGAGTTACGGAAGCCGTTTTTCGCCACAGCTTCAATAGCTTCGGGGTCGTTGTAGTTTGGGTCATCGAGTCGGCACAGTCCATGAGGTCCGTAGAACTGGTACTTCCACAACGGAAAATTGAGAGCCTCGCGCGGATAGACAGCGTTCACGCAGGAACCGGCAATGCCGGGAACGTTGTCAATGTTGAAAGTGGGCGCCAATCCGATCATCCACAACTGATCGTCTCCTGCGCCCCAGATGTGGTTGCCGCTGCCGCCCTGCAATCCCACTAACCGAGTTACCATGGCTTCGACGTTGGGGTTGTGGCTGACGCTGTCGAGCGTGTAAGCGAAACGAATGGGCAACTCGCCTCGTGAATGGAGCCAGGAATAAGCTGCCAGTTCATCCGGTTTCAGCCTGGTCGACAACGTGGTAAGGCCCTGCGCAGCGACCTCATCCAACTCCATTTTGTAGTACGGACCAAGGGATTCGGGAGCAACATGCGGCCAGAATTCATATTGAATCGTCATGTTGGCGAGACCTTTGATCCTGCAACTCGGCTTCCCACTGGCGTCCTTCAAGACTCCTCTGATTTGGGGATAGCGCGCTAACAACAGGTCCAACACCTTGGAGTTCACGAGCCCATCCTCGTCCACACTCCACACCATGTGCAGCGGATTGTTTGGCGTCACCTTGTCCAAATCAGCGCACGTAACCTTGCCCTCTTGCAAATCGGGTACGATACCCATTGATCCCGCGATACCGCCCTCCGGTTCAGTGATAATCCAGTCGCCGGATTTCATCTTCAAAGCCATCGTCCTGAGTTGTGCCAAGAAATCCGGCTTGTTCGTCCAGGTAATCGGGGGAACAGTTCGACCATACTGCAGGGTTCCCTTGGGAAACCAGTGCCGCGAGTACTCCATTACGTGGTCATGGGTTTCTACCAGACCTGGCAGAACAGTTCGTCCGCCAAGATCGATCTTCTTCGTATCAGCGCCAGCCAATTTTAGAATGTCGGAATTCCTTCCAACCGCCAGGAATTTCCCGTCTCGGATGGCGGCTGCCTCGGCCGTGGAGAAGTTATTGGGGTCTGGACTGTCTACTGTCAGAATTTTGCCATTGTAGATGACCATATCGGCTTCGGCAGCCAGTGCCTGGCGCAACCCAGTCCATGCAATCAGTACTAAACCAATAAGTAGAAATGTGATCTGTTTTCTGTATATCACTTTAGAGTTCCCCCTTTTTGTCGACGCAAAATGCCGCCGACTCATCATCGCCGTTGCCAACACGTTGCTAAAAGAACAGTTTCAAGCCAAACTGAATCTGCCGAGAGGTAGTTACTGTACGGGTTATCGTACCCGCATTTCCCAAGCGACGCCCTCCGCTAGTGAAAATGGAAGATGTGGGAGTTGCGTAATTGGGGCGATTCAGCAGATTGAATAATTCAGCACGGAACTGCAGCCGTATTTTTTCGGTCACATTTGTATTCTTTGTCAACCCAAAGTCCCAACTTGCCAGTCCGGGTCCCACAAGAATATTCCGGCCCACGTTTCCGAGTTCGAATGGACTGGTGGGCATCGAAAATGCCAGCGGGTTGAAGTACTGATTCGGCCCGCCCTGTACGATCTTGCCCGCAAAGGGGACCACTACGTTCGGCCGGACTCCTGGCTGGTTCGTTAAGCTGTATCCGAGCGAGGTCAAGAATGCCGAAGTCGCTCCGGCGGCATTGGTGACATCGAACGGTTGGCCGTCCTGAGCCGTAATGATACCGTTCAATTGCCAACCGGATATTAGACCGCCAACCACGCCGGTTGTATTCTTGCCGAACGGAAGGTCATAAGAGTAATTCACGCTCAGCTTGTTGGCGACGTTATAACCGCTGAGCCCCTTCGACACGTTCAGGTCGTGTCCGTTAATTGCCCCGCCCGTTCCGGAACCAGTGGGATCAGTGACACTGGTGGAATCGGCCTGGCTGATCCCCTTCGAAAAGGTGTACGACACTTGCGCTTGCAGCCCGGAGGTAAACCGTTGTTGTAGCGTAACGCTGCCAGCGTTGTACCAGGAGTTGGCGGAATTGGCGTAATACGTAAACACAGCAAACTTCGAATTGACCACCTTGGCATCAGGAGCTACCGCCATGGAGACTCCGTCGAACGTCGCCACCGGCGCATTCACATTGCAGAGGCAGACTTCGTCAATGCCGCGGGTGCCGTTAAACGCCAGCGACAAGACTGTGCTGGCGCCGAGTTGCCGCTGTACGTTCACGTTGTATTGCAGCGCCCGCTGACTACGATTGTTATCGAAGGGCACACCCGAACCGGAACCCAGCGAAGAAATCGTCGACACGGCAATCTGCGACAAAGCGTTGGGGAATCTCGTTGGCTGGGACAACGGCACGTTATACTCAGGGAATAGAGGCCCAAGGCGTGTCGCTAGAATGTAGTACTGAGTCGGATCATTCGGAATAAAGTAGTAGCCCACCCCTCCGCGAACCGAAGTTTTCCCGCCGGCAAACGGGTTCCAGGCAAGACCAAATCGCGGGCCGAAATCGCGCCACGACTTGTTGAGCCAAAACGGACCACCCAAAGTGGGAATTGCGTCGGGGCCGTAGTGACGAACATTGGCAATCAGCCCGTTCACTTCCGTGGGGACCGTATAAGGTTCCCAGCGCAATCCCAGGTTCAACGTTAGCTTTGGCGTGACTCGCCAGTCATCCTGCAAATAAAGCGCGAAGAACATCTGGCGCCATCCGCGAACAGAATTACCGGCTTGCGGCGGCGTTCCACGGTAGTTGCTTGGGGCCGCTTGCAGCAAGGAGTCCAGGCTGGGGAAGGTCCATTCTCCAAACGGGGCGTTGGGCTGGTCCATGTTGAACTGCATTCGTTCCAGCAAGCCGCCGAACTGCATGGAATGGTTCCCAATCGCCAGATTCACGTCGTCCTGGAAATCAAAGCGGTTGGTTACCCACGAGTCTCGCGGCTTCCGTAGGCCTTCCAGCGAAGTCAAGCTGCCCTGCAGGATGCCTGCATTCGCCTGACCCGGAACGGATACTGCGGCGGCGGGAACCTGCGGGTATGTGCCCTTATCAATGGGCACTACGCGGTTGAAACTGAAGCGAGACGCGTTCAACATGCGCGAAGAGACGACGTGCGTTTCGGAAATGGTAAATAAATCAGTTCCGAGGAAAGCCAGCGAGCCGTATTGTGGGAAATTCCCAACATCCTGTTTAGCCGAGTTAGAGGCGGTGAAGCGGGCAAACAGCGAATCGCTGGTGGAGATTTGATCGTCTAGCCGGAACAGTCCGAAGTTATCCTGAATTCCCTGCGTGGCCGCGAAGATAAACTGGGCGGTTCCGTCGCCGAAGTTGCGTCCCTGAGGACTCGGCGCCGGATACAGATTCAAAAAGGGCACGATCAATGGCGAGACCGGCACAGTCCGCCCGGGGAGATTCCCCTGGCGTCCCGCCAAATCCGGTACGTTGGCCGTGTGGGTGGTGGTTAGCGACTGGCGGGTGCCTTCGTAAGACGCAAAGAAGAAGAGCTTGTCTTTGCGCAGCGGCCCGCCAAGGGTGGCGCCAAACTGATTGCGCCGGAACGGCGGCTTGATGCCCCCGCCCAGTGCATTGTCCTCCCATCTGGCCGCATCCATGGCGCTGTTACGGAGGAATTCGTACGCATCTCCATGCCACTCGTTGGTTCCGGACTTTGAAACGGCGTTGAATACCCCGCCCAATGCCCGGCCATACTGAGCGCCAAAGGAACTTGTCAGCACCTGGAACTCCCGGATTGTTTCCACACCCATCAGCGAGCCGGAAGGGCCAGCGGGAATGCGACGGCTGAAATCAGCGATGTAACTGCCGTCCAGGAAATAGGCATTGTCTTCATTGCGCATGCCGGAAATGCTGATCTTCTTGCCCCATCCATCGTAGGCATTAGCGGATCCGCTGTTTTCCGCTTGGCTTACTCCGGGGTTCAGCAGGATCAGTTGGGTCATGTCGCGGCCGTTGAGCGGAAGATCACGAACTGTTTGATCACCTACCAAGTAGCTCACGGTGGATTCGGTGGTTTGCACGAGGGGGGCCTCCCCGGTTACTTCGACCGCCTGACTCACTGCTCCTAAGCTCAGTTGAAATGGAACCGTCGCTTCGCGACCCACTGTGAGCACAATTCCAGTCCTCGACTGGGACTGAAATCCATCGGCGCTGGCAGTCACGCGGTAATTGCCCAGGCTTAATGAAGGAGCCGAATACCGCCCAGCGGCATCCGTATTGACCAGGCGCGAGGTTCCAGTGTCCTCATTCAGAATGGTCAGCTTCGCCCCGGGCAACACAGCTCCTGTGCTATCGGTGACCGTTCCTGAAATTGTAGCCGTGCTCATTTGTGCCTCCATCGGCACGACGCACGCCAGTAAAATCACCCATAAATAGCCCCGCAATCTCCACTTCTCCATCAGTTCACTCCTTTGCGAAAAATACTGCAGCCCGGCAGTCTGACTCTCCCGTCAGCGGTGCAATTATACGGCGTGTTGCCCGGAGGCTCACGTCGCAATTCCAGAACGGTCCCTTTCTCTTCGTCGGCACAGCAGCGCATTCCTGAGCACCCGACTGCAAGCAGGCTAAGAAATCCAGTTCGCGGGACTGATCCGGCCCAAGTTTTGTCCCAGTTCTTGTGGAAGAGTTTACATCAAAACTTGGGGTTGTGAAACTGGGTTCCAGGCAGGGGTATAGGCACCCGGCGCCGGAGGCCCTGTACCCGAGCGCGGCGCGTGGCCGCACGGTTTTGTAGTGCTGCCGCCACTGTCCCATCACGATCGGTGCCTCCTTCAGGGAGTAGAATATTCCTCCATTTAAACATTCATCCCGCAGCGATCCCTGCTACCTTGCAGGCTTGCGGTACCGTCTTTCCGCTCGCCATCTGTACTTCCACCTGCCGTGAAACAGTTAAAATCTGCTCAGGTTTGGACCTCTCCCAATGCCCTCCTCCATGAGATTCTCTCTCATTCCCGCTGGTACAGATATCCCCGGATCGGTCAATCAGAATCTCAACGAGAAATCATTCCGTTAACGCTGCTCTTGCCGTTCAATCCGACGATTCTCATCGCAGATAGAGCTTTCGATAGGCACAATATCGGCCCACACTAGCGCAAGTCTTTTCTTTCATCTACTTCTCGATCCCAAAGAGACTCGGGAGATATTTTTTGTGCAGCACAGATCACTTCATGTAATGCTTTTCCCGATAATACCGGGCTGCACCGGGATGCAGCGGGACGCCGTAATTTTTCCAGACGGTGCGGGAATTATAGGAGTAATTCTCATAACTCCACGGCAGCAGATCCTGATGCTCATCCATTGACTTGGCAACCGCATACGCAAAATCGTCCGGCATATCCGATCGGCCATAGATTGCGTTTCCCGTAAACGCTACGGCTGGAATGGAGCGTTCGATGCCACGAAGCAGTCCGTTCGGTATGTTGTGCCGCTCCATGTCCCAATCCCTTGCTAACTTCGCCAGAAGATCGTCCGGCAATTGGAGATAGGTCAGGTCATACTTCTGACTGACCTCGTACCAGACGTTGAATTCCGGCGCATTGGAAAGGCTGCCCTGATAGATGATGACGTCAAAGTCCTTTCGCTCGGACGGAATGACACCGCTCGCGACGTTCCCGCCAGCGGCCTCGATGGATTCCTTGCTTAGCCCGTAATACGCGAGGACGGCGGCGGATGCTCCGCCGTTCAAGCCATTGTCCCAGAGGAGCCGAACCGGCCAGCGTTTGTTCTTGATCTGTCCGAGATCCGTGATTCCCAGTTCCGATTTCGCGGCGACGATGAGGTAAAGCGGCGACTGAATGACAGCGAGCAGACGCAGGTGTTTTCGCGGTCCTTCGGGGTCTTTGGCGAAATCGTGTACCCCTTGATAGGCCCACCACAATAGATTCGTGGTAGTGACTCCAAAGTCGACAGGGCCGGCTGGCGGCGGCGGAATTTGAGAAGGTGCGATGCCGATGACTTTGGCCCGGTCCCGGTTTTCCTGTGTGATGGGTGGCGGTAGTTTCGCACCGGCAACGATCCGCGCCTCCTGAGCGCTTCCGGCGCAGTTATAACAGATCTGAACATCGTAACCGTACGGTTGCATCGCGGCCTTCACAATCTCGGCAATCGCTCCCCAAGGACAGATTTTGCATGCTCCACCGAAGACGGGTTTCTTTACCTTGAAACCCGTTTCCTGCGCTCTTGCAATCGTCATCATTCCGGCCAACAGTACCAGAAGAATCAACACGACATGTCGAATAGCCCAAAAAAATCGGCACATGGTGCCCCTTGATGCAGCTTTTTGAGATTTCAAATTCAACGCTTGCTTTTCGGTCTTTACCTGGCTGGCGCAACATCTGCAGGAACCGTACCGGCCGGTGGTTCAACGGTCAGGCGACGGGCGCAACGAACAAAGACCTAAAACAACAGCTTCAGCGCAAATTGGATTTGCCGTGAAGTGTTGCTGCCGGTGCTTGTAATCACTCCGGCCGACGGAAGTGGCGCTTCCACATTCTGCGTCGCTGCATATACGAGCCGGCTGGGCAAAGCGAAATTCGAGCGGTTGAGAATATTGAAAATCTCCGCGCGGAATTCGAGCTTCCCGGACTCACCCAGGGCTTTGATAGCGGTATCCTTCACCAGCGAATAATCCAAGTTGGCGAATCCGGGGCCGCGCAGGATGTTGCGGCCGGCGGTCCCCAAGAAGCCGGCAGCGGGAATGGCAAAGGCGCAGGGATCGAAGTAAAGGTCCGGAGTTCCCAGCTTTCGTCCGGCGGCGATGCCCTGGCAACCAGCCGTGGTTCCCGAGACGATATTGCCGTTGTTGCGTCCCGGCAGAAGATCGGGACGGTCAATACTGGCGGCACCACCGTTGACGCCGGACCTCGACCGGTTACTGTTCAACGCCACCGTAAACGGATATCCGGTCTGCAGCGACAGTATGCCGCTCATCCACCATCCACTCAAAAGCTTTCTTGCGACCCCCGAACCGGGACTCGGAAGATAGTAGATCGTATTGAAGCGCCAGTTGTGCGGGCTATCGAAGTCGGCGAGGCCGCGATCCACCTGACGATGCACAGGGTCCGTTCCGAACACGCTGCTGCCGCCATCGTCGGCCGCCAACTGGGCCTGGGTTTCATCAAGTACTTTCGACCAGGTGTAGGAGCTCTGAAACTGAAGCCCTTTCGTGATGCGCTTGATCAGGCCGACTTGTAGGGAGTTGTACCAGGAGTTACCGCCTCCGGTTTTGAATTCCATATTGGTCCAGTTGGAGTTGGTCCGTGGCGCTCCCACCGGCCAAAACTGCCGGCCATCCCCGAGCACCTGGGGCACCGTGGGATTTCCTTCGACGGTTCGCACGATGTCGATTCCTCTTGATCCGCCGTATGCTACCGCCAACGCCATATTCCACGGCAACTGCCTCTCAACTGTCAGGTTGTACTGCAACAGGTGGGGCTGAGGCAGCAGGTAGTCCACGGTGCGGAGCGATTTGCCTGCCGCCGTTGTGGGAAAGGTGAACGGCAAGGTCAGAGAGGCGGGGTTTGCAACCGTGCTGAGTCTGGAGAATGGCGGAGTGGCGGTGGTTCCAACGATCAGCGCGCTTCCCAGATTGCCGAGGTCGTAGAGGAGCCCGAACCCTCCGCGCACGGCCGTCTTGCCGTCACCAAACACATCCCATGCAAACCCGAACCGGGGGCTAAAATCCTTTAGCGAAGGATTCTTGTATGGTGGGCCGAGCGTTGTTTCCGCGTCGTGCTGCACATCCCGAATCGCGGCTCCGTGTCCGCGCACTTCGTGCGGCTGGGTGATGAACTCGTAGCGCAAACCCAGATTGAGGGTGAGCCGGGGCGTGATATGGAAATCGTCTTGAGCATAAAACCCCAACGACGAAAAGAAGTACGCGCGATCCAACACGGATCCCGGAGTGACCCCCCCCAGGCTGGTGGCTACGCCAGACAAGAAGTTCTGCATATTTGCAAAACTGAGGGTTCCGCGGCTATTCGTACTCACCAGCATATATTGTTGGAATCGATTGATGAGAGTACCGAACTTGATCGAGTGACGGCCTTTGGTGTAGAAGAGGTCATCGCTCCACGTAAAAATATTCTGCTTCAAATGAATCGGATCCTGCACTTCCGGCGCCAGCGTCGTGACTGCACCCACCGCGATGCTTCCAATTTCCTGACCAGGTATGAACGTGTAGTTTGGGCCGCTGATTCCCGAGGGAGAGTCCACCTTGATCTTCGTCCGGCTGTAAGAGTACCGAAAGGTATTCAGGAGCGTGGGCGAAAAGATATGGTTTTCCGAAAGTGTCGCATATTGTGAGCGGTTCACACCAATTGACCGGAACTGCGGGTAATCGATCGGCTTGACCAGTTCGCCGTCGTCGATGGTGTAGCGACCGAACATCGAGTCATTGGCCGAAATCGCGTGGTCGATTCGCAATTGTCCGTAATTTTCGGTGTCGGGACGGCTGAACGGAAACGTGAACTGACTGTTCGCGAGATTGGGAGTCGGGAAAAGAGCCAGCAGGGGGGCGACCACTGGCACAACAGTTACGGATGGCACGGCAAGCAACTGCGGGCAGGCTATATTGGTGATCGTGGCGTTTGCTCCGCCATGGCAGCCGGCTGCCGGAACATTGTCGATCTTGGTTAACCCCAGCCGTTCTCGTAAGCCTTCATAGACACCGAAGAAAAACGACTTGTCCTTAACGATAGGCCCGCCGGCGGCAGCTCCGAAACTGTTGCGGGTAAACGCAGGCAACCGTCGGGGCGTGGCCAAGGTTTTCCGGTCGAAGAAATTCCTGGCATCCAGGGCGCTGTTCCGCAGGTATTCAAAAGCCGAGCCATGGAAGTTGTTTGTCCCGCTCTTGCTTACGATGGTCATTTGACTTCCCATCGCCATTCCATATTCGGCACTGAATGAGTTGGTGACGACACGGTATTCCCGTATCCCTTCGACGCCCAACGTGGAGTTGCCGATGGACGCCGAGCTAGCGCCGTACAAGTTCTGCATAATGGCGCCATCGAGCAGAAAGTTGTTGGATCGCAGCGGTGCGCCGTTGCTGCTGAACCACGTTCCGGACATTCCCGCGGTGAACGAAACATTCTTGTGCTGCTCCACGCCAGTTTGCAGCAAAGTGAGATCGATGAAGTTCCTGCCATTTAGAGGGAGATCGGCTACCTTCTGTTCATCGACAAGTCCTCCGAGCGAACCGGTCGTGGTATTAACCAGGGGTGCGTCCGCTGTCACCGACACTGTCTGCTCCATAGCTCCGACCTGCAGCGCAATGTTGACCACCGCCTCCTGAGATACAGACAGCGTCAAGCCGCTCTGCACCGCCGCCTGGAATCCGGTGTGCTCCACACGCACCTCGTAATTGCCGACCGGCAGAGCTGGAAGCCGATACGATCCGTCGGCACTCGTCACCCCGATCCTGGTTTGGCCCGTATCCAGGTTGCGGACCGTCACGGTCGCCTCGGGAACTACCGCGCCGGTGCTGTCTTTGACGACGCCCAGAATTGTGGCGGTCGGGAGTTGCGCCGTTGCAATTGGAGCAGTGAGCAAACTGACCAGCAACGCACATGCGCAACCGTACCTTGCATGCCCAAGCCATTGGAGACGACGAAACATAGGGAAACTCTCCTCAGCGGAATTGATTACGTCGCTGCCTTAATTTTGATTGACGCCAGTGGTCGTCAACATGGCGTCACTGCCTCTGTACCGTTGGTGTGGATAGGCATTGGAATCGAGAGCCCAAGCTTAATGATGAATGTAACATTCGCTTTGATACGCGGGGCCGCGCGTTAGACACGAGTCTCCGTAAGTGATGTTCGTTGCTTGAAGAATACTGATTCCACCCGCCACGCCCTCAGCACCACAGTCCGGTCAGGAACAAACTATACCAGGGAAGTACATAATGTCAAACAAATTTACAAATTTATAAAGTCTAAAGCGAGGGACACCTCGTTTTTTGTTTTCTCCAGCCCGCGCAACAAATATTAGGTTGAATTGTCGTATTCTCTGCGATTTCGGGAGGGATTTGAGTTTTAGGTGAATTCGAGTTTGGTGTTGTGCCCACCCGTCGCACTTTCCGGCTTGGTATTAGTTGAGCTAGGCGGAGTGTTAGCGGCGCGGTCGTAGACTATGACCTGGAAAATATTCTCGCCCTGTAGAACTATTTTCTTACAATGATCAGATTACTCGCTTCCGCGAATTCCAGAAGATCGCGTGCGCGGAACCGGCCGTTTCGTGTTAACTCGAACGAACCGTGCCCGGCCGCGCGCCAGCAATCGGTCCCGCGAGTCCCGGATGGTAGACTCCCTCCAGTAGTCGCGGTCGCGCTGCTCCGAAGGCCGGGCCTCGACAATAATCTTGCGGCTCAGCGGAACGGGATTTAAATACTCCACCGACAACTCAGCGGTCATCGCGACGACTCCGTCCACGCGGTTCAGTTTTCCCATGGCCTCTTCTAGCAACGTCGCAATGATGCCGCCGTGTGCAAAGGAGGGTGGGCCCGTATAGCGATGTGCCAGACTGAACACGCCGGACACGGTGGACTCGCTGGAATCGACGGAAAATTTCAGACGCATTCCTTCCGGGTTGTCGCCACTGCATCCGAAACAGAAATTTCTGGCGACTGGCGCCTTGGTTTGTTTTCTAGGTTGACCTTTAGGCAAAGCAGGCACCTTTTTCAATGGAGAGGGAGGTCTCACAACCGCAACTTTTTGTTCATGAAACCTGTAAAAATTCCCAGATCGCGGCTATCTCCCGGAAAACCGGGCAGGCCTTTTTTCGCGAAAGGCTTTGAATCCTTCCTCAGCATCCTCCGTCTTCAAGAGAATGCTTTGTCCCAACCGTTCCAGCGTCCGGCTCGTCGCGGCATCCACATTAAGGGCCGCGTTGATAATCTGCTTGGCAAGGCCCACGGCCAGCGGGCCCCGCTTCAAGATTTTTCCGGCGATGTCATTGGTCTTCGCGATCAACTGATCTGCCGAGACTACTGCGTTGATCAATCCGATGTCCTTGGCTTTGCTGGCGGAGATCAGTTCGCCGGTCAAGACCAACTCCTTCGCATTCCCAACGCCTACCAGACGCGCCAGACGCGAGCACCCGCCGGATCCCGGCATTCACTTCTGGAAAACCAAATCGAGCTTCTTCCACTGCCACTCGAAGGTCGCAGGAAAGCGCGAATTCCAATCCTCCGCCAACGCACAATCCATTGATAGCGGCCACAACGGGTTTCTCCAGATCTTCAATCGCATCCAAAAGATTATGCGCGTAAAGCGCCTGAACGCGAAACCGATGCGTCAGTGGGTCAGGAGTAAACCAGTTTAGATCCGCTCCCACCGAAAACGCCCTCCCCTCACCTGTAAAGACGACCATTCGGACGTCATCGCGAGAGGCGATCTCATCCACGCTGGCTTTCAGCTCTTCCAGCATCTGTCCATCCCAGGCGTTCAATTTGTCGGGATTTCTAAACGTGACCGTCGCAATCCATTCGCGGATTTCGACGCCGATCTTCCGACTGTTCATGCTATGAATAGCCTCACTAAAGTCATTAAATTCGACTGGGTGGAAACAAGTCCAAATATATGCCAAGGGGACATAGACTGGCGACTTTCACTAGCGGAATCAAAAGAACCGGCGGTTCCTTTTTTCGTCGGGCACATCCAGTCCGAGCTTCGCAATCAGCTGACCGACGTCCTCGATATATCGCCTGCGCAGTTCGCCGTTGGTCTCCTTCTTCAAACCCCACTTGATGTATTCGTGCTGGCGTTGGGACTCCGAACGGCCGAACATATCGAGGGCCGCAGGGTACCATTTCGCAACAGCCTTTTGGGCTTCTTCTCTTCCCTTGGCTGTTTCACAGACTCTCTCCAGCCGATCATAGCCCATTATCGTATGCCCCATTTCGTCCTTAACCACCACGGGGGCGACCTTGGCGAGAACCGAATAACTCGAACCGATCCACTCCTTCGCTTGATACATCCCCACGCGGTCCGTGAAAAAATTCACCGCAGCCAACTCCGTCCAGGTCGGAAATCTCATGTGGAATGCGTATTGCGTCACCGGGATGTCCTCATTAGCAAGAACCGGGTCCAGATCCATCGCGATGTTGTAGAACATCTCGCTGTGGCCAACCTCCTGCCAGCAGTAACTCGCGGTTCGGACCCGCTCGAACGGGGAGGGGGCTTGATAAGTACCGACCCTCCAGACTTCGCTGAGAAAATCCAAAATGGCGCTGCGGGAAATCATCTCAATGCCGTGTTCAATACAGCAAAGTTTTACCAGAAGTTTGCGATATTCCTCCGGCATCGGGTCATTCAGATCATATTGCTGTATTGGTTTCTGGGTCGACATTTGCTCTCCTCATTCCGATTGCGGCGACCTTATCCATAAACAATACCAAATGCTGGTTTCGAAAGGTGGCATCTCCTGGTATGAATAGCCTGTCCATCGCTAAAATATAATCGGAATCCGAAGTAGTTGATTTTCAAAAACGATCAGGGCAAAATCGGCGAATTATGCTCGCAGCAATCCTTTGCTGTTTCCGTGCACTCTTGTTGCTTTTCGTCGGCCATCGAGCGGTAGCTCTTGAAAATCTCGCCTTACGATTCAATCTGGAGTCCAGACACGGTTGTATTTCACTTGCTTCAACTTATCAATGGCCGTGAATCGCGGTGCCGTGCCGGTGGTCAATGACTTCGCCAGCTTATTGAGATGGTCCGGATCCGTGTTTTCCCACTTGCCGCTGTCCAGGCGACGCATCATCGTTTCGATCGCGGCAGCGCTTTCCGCAACGTTGAATTCGCAGTGCCCGTCGGCGTTGACGAACGCCGTCCGCAACAGTTCGTCCTTTTCGTTTGCATGTACCTGACCCTCATAACCCTGCACGAGGCTGATGGGAACCTCGTAATCCCCGACTTCATGCATCCGAAGCAGTGGAATCTTAGGATTTCCTCGCACATTCCGTCCCGGCGCATTCCAAAAATCGAGAGCGTGGGGGGAGGCCGCGATGCGGGGCGCCGAGTTGATCTTCTTGAGATCCGCCTGAAGATCGAGGCCGGCCTCTTGATAGAGTTGGCGAACCGCAGCCTTAAAGAACGGGTTGCCGTTCTCGTACAACTGGGCATAGTCCAGGCCGGTGTTCCACGACAACTGCTGGCCGTGCGCCGCGTTCTCGAACATGATTCGAGCTTCGCCGCCGGGATTGGAGGCATTCTGATAAGCGGTGTGATACATGGCGTGTTCGAGGGCCGCCACGTCCTCCGGATTCGGCTGCGGAGTCAGTTGGTTGACCCAAGCCGGCCACTGTCCGATAGTGAAGGCCAGTGCAATCCGTGCCCGTCCCTGCGGCGTCTTCTGTGCCGCATCGATCACCTTGCGCCAGGCGGCGGGAAGCGGGCCCTCGACCCCGTGACCACTGCTGCCGTAGGGTTCGTCGGTGGGAAGATCGGTGATAGCCAGGTTGGCGATCCCGCCCTGCGCGCCGCGGCCGCTCGATCCGGGCGGCTCCGCGCCGGGACCGATCAATACCTTCAGGGCAAACCATCCGTCCAGAAATGTATTCATGATCCACACGGGAGTATGCGCGGCCAAGGCGATGGCCCCATCAATGCGTTTCGGGAAATCCTCCGCAACGGCGAGCGTGACGTGCCCCCCTCCGGAACATCCATATTGAATGACTCGGGCCGGCTTGCCGAACCGCGCTTCGAATCGGTCGAGCACCAGATCCAGATTTGCAATCTCCCGCGCCGGGTCGTATTGGTACATTCGAAGCCGATGTCGCATCGTTCCCGACACCGCATAGCCTCTTTCCAGCATGTCTTGATAGCGAGGGCCGTTGGCTGCGCCGGCAAAGTCCAAATCCCGTATGAGCGTCTTGTTCCAGTTCGATGGAACGCGCATGAGGAAGACCGTTCCATCTGGAAGCGTGCCACCTTCTTCGGAAAACTTCGCCTGTGCGCCCGCCTTGCGGGGCAGAGCAGCCAACCCGACGATCGAAACGATAATGACCGTCGGAAACAACCAGGCTCCCAGGATTCTTGCCGGCGAAAGCGCGCGGGAGCCAGCCAGTGGCAATCTCATATAGGTTTGTCTCCGCATCTTCACAGCTTGATGATCTTCAGCCAGAATTAGTTTCTTAGCCTTCCTGTGGTTGGAAATATACACTCATTTCAGTCCAACCGAGCACAATTTTGTCTCCGCGAGAGTCATCGGCTCCGAACCGCCCTTCCAGAAGTCCCCGGACCCGTTGTCACCACAGCCGGCGCCGAATTTTTCAGACATCGCTCTCGATCGAACTCTTGCTGGAGCGGTTCTCCTGTTGCTGTAGATCGCACGGTCTATCGCCCCTCCGGGGCTCCAGAGCTAGGATGGGGACCAATATATATCAATGGGAGAACCGGTCTAAGCACAACCACCGTGAAACTGCTGTTGCTCCAACCACTCGCAAAAAAGGCCAGCCCGGCGCCGGGACGGCGCTAGAGAACTGGCCTCTTATTCTGCGACCGCAATTGACGCCCGGTTACGGGCCGCTTTCGCTGTCTACTTGTAAATGTCATAACCACGCTTGTTAAACGTGGCGATCGCTTCCGGGTAGGCTTTGCGCTGTTCCTCGCGAATATAAGCAGCCGGGGCCTGCCCGTAATCCTTCATATAATCGCCCGCAACGTTGATTCCGGGAATGGCTGGAATCCAATCTTCCCGCAGCAGTTCATCCGGATCTCCGTACTTCGCCGCCACCTTGCGCACCTCTGGGTCGTCCAACATGGTCGGCCTGCCCTTGTTGATCAGGAGGACTTTTTTCCCGTCCGGCATGGTCGCTTCGTAGGTGGCGAAGTACTGATGCGTATGGTAATGATAGGTGGGCGCGTCGTGCTCCACAGCGTACTGCTCATTCACACGAGAGATGATTCCAAACCCCCAGTGAATAATCCCGCTGCGCCGGCGCTCGTCTACCCACTGCCGCTTCAGGGTCGGCGTTTCCATTACGTTGTATTGACGCATGATCTTGGGGTTGGTCCCAATGGCGCATTCAATCACGTAGCCATAACCCTTGCGCGGGTAGTTGGGAAACTTTATGTCCTTGAACCGATCGAGAGTCTCCTTCAGCAGGCGCCCAAATTCGCCTCCGCCCTTAATTTCCGTCACTTCGTGCCGCTTGATGAAAATCTGGATGTGAGGATAAGGACCGTAATGGTTTGCCGTGCCGGCGATGACGCCCTCGGCGTCCGACTCCGGCAGCACGATCCCTTCCGGGATTCCCATCAGGTGGCCGGGAATGAGCGGGTCCTCGGAACGGCCCGGACCATAGATGTATCCTGACTGCCCGGACATCGGCCCGCCCCCAGTATCCTTGATCGTGGGATGGGTGCCTTCCACTACCTGCCAGTAGCCCGGAAACCAGGTCCAGGTAATATCGGTGCCTTCCGGATCGGTCAGGCGCGCCGACTTGGCTGTCCGCAGGATTTCCCAGCCCTTGCGGTCGATCAGGTTCAGAATTTCTTCCGGGAAGGTCGTAGCCGGGCTGGCCAGCATCTCGCGGGTGAACCAGTTCATCCGTTCCGCCACGTAGGCGTTCTTTTGCCCCACCGTGTCACTCGGACCAATCACCAGATCGTACTTGCGCGCTTCAATAAAATTCGAAAGCGCCAGCGCATCCTCGGGTGATTCCGGCAGGTATTGCAGGCCCTTGGTTCCGAGCGCCGCATAGCGGGACCGCTGCAGCGGCAACGCCGCCAGGCCCAAGCGCATCTCGTCGGCTCCGTCGATCTCCCCCTGCATTTCCGACTTGGGCGTTTGCAGAACGATGATATCCACCCGGCAGTTCTTCTCCACAAACGCGCGGCGAAACGCTTCCACCACCAGCGGGTCCGTCGTGTTCGATATCTGCATCAGGACCCGTTCGCCCCCTTGGATGTTGTATCCGGGCCGCATCACGATCGTCTTGTCGCCCCTCTTCGACACCACGTAGCGGGCGTAGGGCATCAATTGCTCGACCGAGGTGATGTTGGGAATCTTGGGATAGCGAGGCGCCGGATAACCCGGCATCTGCGCCAGGGAGCTTCCGGCGAAAGATAACCACAGCGAACCGGCAAAAATACAAAGCAATGATTTGCGTATCATAGAGTCACTCCTATCATTAGAACGGGCTTTCCATTTCAACTTCCAGAAGAAGGGAGTATATAGCAAATCGGCGGATTTGAAGCCGGGTAAATGCATGCTAGAGTTTGGCCGTTCTTCTTGCAGGCAGGCGCGCAAAGCGGAAAATAGACCAAAGCACTGATTCCCGGCGCGTCTTGAAACTGCGTGGATTTGGGAATACACTACACCGCAAGCGCATTTGTGAAACCGGATCTCTCCGGTAGGAGGGGATTGTACGATGACTTCCTTCAAAAATATTTATTGGATTGCCCTTGTTTTCCTGTTGTCCCTGCTTCCGGGCGCGCTTTCCGCGCAGACCACAGCGGAGACTCCTCGCGTTCCTCAGATCAAAAAGATCACCACCGTGGAGCAGTTGATGCCGTTCGCCCGCTACTATGTCCGGACGCCGTACCGGGGAATGGTGAGCCTGATGAAACCCAGCCTCGGGGCCAAGGCGGGGGACAAACTTCTGCTGATCTGTGAAATTACGACAGACCCGATGGTGATCGCCGCCATCCGTAACGCGGCGCTCGAAGTGGGCGCCGAGTTCAATGTGATCGAACTCAACGGTTCCCCCAAGATCACCGACCCGGTGGAAACCGAGGTGACTTACGTGGACAAGCGCCCCGACCAATTGTGGCCGGACTGGATATGGAAGGCGATGGAGACGGCCAATATTGTGGCGGTCGGTTACGGAATCGAAGTGCACACCACCACCGAAGGGATCAGGAAATGGTTCTCCGAACGGAAAATCAGCATGGTCCGGTTCCCCTATTTCACCCCGGAGATGTTGGCGTTATCCGGGATTGATTATCCCGACGAGCTGTTTGAAGCCATCAACAAGAAGGTGTGGAAACAAGTTTACGGAGCCAAGGAAATTCATATCACCGATCCCCTCGGCACGGATATAACCATTCACCTGGACCCAGGATACTGGGCGCGGGTGAAAACCGCGTACAAGGACTTTGTCACCGATGAGGAAGGAGTCGTTTGGCCGGGACATATCATGCTCGTGCCGTTTTTCTCGCGCGAAAAAGCTTCGGGAAAGCTGGTCAGCGACACGCTGCACGGCGGGCACATTCCGGAAACGTCGGTGGAAATCCGCGACGGCCACTATATTGAAGTGGCCGGCTCCGGCACCTTTGCGGAATATCTGCGGAAGGTGAAACAGCAATACGCGAATACGACGTTGCCGGGAGCGCCCGGGCCGGGCGCGGACTTCCTGATGGAAGTGTCGCTCGGCACGCAGCCCAAGGCCAGCCGCTCGCCTTCCGAGGGCTTGGGCGGCATGGCGCGGTTCGGGTCTTTTGCGGAAGGAAGGAAGCGCGCCGGCGTGATCCACGTTTCCTTCGGGACGCCCACTTCGCAGTTCATCGAGAACCAGGAAACCAGCAACCAACTGCTGGATTTTCTCAAACAAAATAACCTGATCATGCAGCACATGGACGCGGAGATCTATCACGCCACTTACACGGTGGACGGAAAGAAAATCGTGGACAACGGACACTTGCTCATTCTCGACGAACCCGAGATCCGAACAATCGCCGCCAAGTACGGCAACCCGGACGAGCTGTTGTCGGTGGATTGGATTCCACCGCTCCACGGCGCCGACGAGCCACGGCGGTAAAGGGAAACCAGGCTGCCAACGGTGCGATGCGGTCCTTTTCTCTAGCCCCGGCATACCGGCCGGGGCCGAGGGCGCAGGATTTTTGCTTTTGGGGGTGGAACCATGAAGCGAGAAATTTTCCGTTATATCTGGCGGGCATCGTTTGTCCTGAACCTCTGCCTTTTTGCGGTCAATGCCCGCGCGCAGACGCCGAATTTGGCCCGCGTGATGGAACGGCTCCAGGCTTATCCCGATCTCATCGTGGTCAACGGAAAAATCCATACCATGGACTCCAAACTCTCCCAGGTACAGGCCATGGCCATCCGGAACCACCGCATATTGGCGCTGGGAAGCGACGCCGAGATTCGCGAGCTGGCCGGCCCCAAGACGGAGACGCTGGACGCCAACGGGCGCACTGTGACGCCGGGCCTCATCGACAGTCACACGCATCCGCACGTGTGGGCCGTGGAACACTGGATGGGCGCGGAAGGGGATTTTGCGGCCAAAAAATACAACGATCCCGAGATGCAAATCTTCTACGCCAAAGGCAACGATCCGGTGGAAATCCTTCGGAGCCTGGAGCGGATCGTCCGGGAGCGGACACAGTTGCTCGGCCCCGGCAAGTGGATTTGGGTTGCCCTGTTCGGCGGAAGCAACATTTCCGAATCCAGAAAATTAGTCTGGCCGCTATTTCAGCCGGCCGTTGCGGGAGCCAGCGGAACCATCACGCCGGAGATGCTGGACACCCTGGCGCCGAACAATCCGCTGCTGGTTTTTGCCAGCGAAGCCATCGGCCCGGAGACTCACAACTCCAAAGCTAAGCAAGAAATGCTCCGGATTCTGGGCTACGAGGCCGGCGGGCTCAACGCGCGAACGGCGGTGCCCTATGACATATTTTTCCGGGGACGCACGGAAGACGCCATCGACTTTGTCAAACGCGAGTTGCTGACCTGCGTCTCGCCGCAAGGAATCACCACCTACTCGAACCATTATTACGGCACGCCTTCCATCATGAAGATTTTCCGGCAGCTCTATCAGCGGGAAGAAATGCCCGTGCGGTGGGCCTGGTGGGAAGGCACACTGTGGGGAAATCAGCTCAACGGACGCGCCGATTCGGTGGGCGATAACGGAGACATGCGCTTCTTCTACCGCAACCTGGGGGACTTCCGCGGCATCGGCAACGACTATATCTGGAACGTGGGAGTCTCCAATGAGGCCTGGGAAACCGGCCTGAGCTGCACGATCGCCAAGCCCCTGAAAGCCAACGCGCAGCAGTCGGGCGGGTTCATGATGGATATCGTCGGCGGCTTGCGGCCGCAATGCTCCGATTCGAACGAATACGAAAAACTGGGCGGCTATCGCAACGTGCAGGCGGCTCTGCAATCCGGTTTGCGCATCGGTTTCCTGCACGCGTATAGCGAAGGCACCTATCAGGCGCTTCTGCATATGATCGATCAGGAGATCGCCGCGGGCCGCATCACCCTGGACCAGGTACGCGCGCTGCGCATCAGCACGGAGCATAACCCCATCATGCGGCCCGACCAGGTGAAGAAACTGGCGCAATACAACATCATGCCCGGTTTCAACGGCTACCAGGTTCAGGGCGACATCAAAGGCGGCGGCTTCCTGAAGGCTTACGGCGAACAGTACATGAACTGGCTGGCGCCCATGAAGAGTTTTGTCGAGGCTGGCGGACACCCGGTATTCAATACCGATTCGCACCTGCATAAGGTTCCCATCTGGTCGAAAGACATGGACTACCCCGCGCAGTGGGACGGCAATATCTGGGCATACATGGAGTTTTTTGTCAGCCGCAAGATGCCAAACGACGGCATGATTCTCAGCGCAGCGGAAAAAATGGACCGCAACGCCATGATGCAGGCTGCAACGATTTGGGGCGCCGAACAGCTTCTCAATGAAAAGAACATCGGCTCCCTGGAACCCGGAAAGCTGGCCGACTTCATCGTAATCGACAAAGATTTTTTTGCGATTCCGGAGGACCAGATCCACGCCATCAAGACGCTGCTCACGGTAGTGGGTGGCAAAACCGTCTATAAGGATTCCGGTTATTAGACCAGCAGCTTGGGCTTTGGTTTTTTGCGCGGGCTTGAAAAACGAGGGTTCCTTCGCTTATGCTTTTCCCCCCTGGGCAAAAGCGCGGATTCCCTCCGGAATGAATCGGAGGCGCCCGGGCCATACCAGACCAGGAGCTCCCATCGCGGCACGAATCGCGATCAGATGAATCTGCGCGGACCGGGGAAGCAAAATGAAAAACACATTCAGCGGAATGGCTCTATTCGTCGCGGCGCTATTGGTTTTGCCAGGCCCAATGGTTTCCGCTCAGGACGAGCCGGGCAAGGCTCCGGATCATGAGGCGATCGATCCCAAGACGACCACGCGCGTCGCTCTCGGCAGCGCTTCCGGAACTCCCGACACATCGGTCGTGGTTCCCATCTACTTCACTCCGGCGCAAGGCGTGGAAGTGGGACGCGTGAAGGTGGATATCGTCTTCGTTAGCGCCAATATGAAATTCGGAAAACTGGAGCGTGGCATAGCGGCGGAAACGGGCAACGTGGAACTGAAAACCGATCTCAAGGCCCAAAAGAACGACAAGGGCATCGAGACCTCCACGCTCACGGTGGAAGGCTCGGCGCCCGGCTCGGCCAAGAGCGGTATTCCCGCGGGCCTGCTGGCTTATGTGACGATGAAGATCAGCGAGAACGGGCGGCCAGCCAAGATCGCCTTGCGGACGGCGGCGGAGGCAACGCATTTGGACAACGGCCAGCCAGTGAAGAATGTGCGGTCGTTTGACGGTCAGGTAGAAGTTTTTGCACCGGGCACAATGCCGATGGTGAATTGCTTCTTTTTCTCGCATTGATCCGGCCATGGAAGTTCGGCCACCGGGGGCAAGCGCGTTTTCAGGGTTGGTGTATAGCAACTCCGGGGTCAACCCCTTGCGGGGTTGGGCTGCTCATTTCATTGTTTTACCGTAGGTTGAAACCTACGGCTATTCACGGTCAGCCCCTCCGAGGCTGAACCGCGACGCTATACCACAACCCTAAAAATGGTCTCGAGCGGGGCGTGTCATTTCGGAATAGCTGCTCGACCGTTTTCCGGCTTGATTGCAGTGCCCGGATATTTTGTGGCGCTGCCGCGATTTGGGTGTAGAATTCGAGGCAAAGTTGACTGAGTCGGTGAGGGGGAAATTTTGGGGGCTATTCAATCTTGCTTGAGGAGGATTCCATGAGCTGGGGCAAAACTGTGTTTGCGATGGGGCGGTGTGCAAGGGTGCTTGCCGTACTGCTGGTTTTCGCAGCCGGGCCGGCCGCCCAGGCACAACTGCCGACGGCAACCGTTCTCGGGGTTGTCAAAGACAGCACGGGCGCGGTGGTTCCGGGGGCCAACATTACGGTGCGGAGCACGGATACCGGGCAATCGCGAGCTGCGGTGACGAGCGCCGACGGGTCCTACCGCGTGCCCGCGCTTCCGGTAGGCAACTACGAAGTCCGCGTGGAACACACCGGATTCCAGGCAGCGCTGCAAAGCGGGTTGACGCTGACGGTGGCGCAGGAAGCCGTGGTGAACTTCTCGTTGCAGGTAGGCGCCATGGAGCAAACCGTGTCGGTAACCGCGGAAGCGCCTCTTGTGAATACCACCACGGGATCGCTCGGCGGCCTGGTGGACGAGCAGAAAGTTGCCGATTTGCCCCTGAATGGCCGCAACTTTATCGACCTGACCATGATGCAGACTGGGGTCGAGCAGCACAAGAACATCAGTTACGTGGCCGGAATGTCGGGCACCTGGTTTAGCAGCAACGGGGCGCCTCTGCGGTCCAATAACTTCTTGCTCGACGGGGCCATCATGCAGAACCTTTACGGAGCAAGTTCGGCCTCCGTCAGCAACTCCACGCTGGGAGTAGAGGGCATTCGGGAGTACCGCGTGGTGACCAACTCCTTCAGCGCCGACTATGGAATGACCATGGGCAGCCAGATGGTGATTGTCAGCAAGAGCGGCACCAACAATTTTCATGGTTCCGCTTTTGAATTCCTGCGCAACAGCGCTTTGGATGCGCGGAATTTCTTCGACAAGATCACACCGGCCACGCCCCGACGGCTGCCGGCGTTCACGCGCAACAACTTTGGAGGCTCCTTCGGCGGACCCATCAAAAAAGATAAGACGTTCTTCTTTGGGGTCTACGAAGCTTTGCGGGAGCGGTTGGGCGTCACCACGATTTCCCAAACCATTCCCACGGCCGCCAGGGTGGGAGTCACCATCCCTGCGGTAATACAGCCGTTATTGGATCTGTATCCTACTCCCAATTTGGGAACCAACCAATACACATTCCCCTTCAGCCAGGCGACCCGCGAGGACTATGGCCAGATGCGCGTGGATCATAACTTTTCGGGGAACGACACGTTTTTCGGTCGTTATACCATCGACGACAACGAACAGAGCAAGCCTCTCAGCTTCCCGCAATTCAAAGTGATCGGGAACAGCAGAAACCAATACTCAACGCTGTCGGAGAACCATGTCTTCTCGCCGACGGTGTTGAACACGGCGCGGTTCTCCTACAGCCGGACGATTATCCTGTATCAGACTCCCACGGCGATCACCGGCCCGAAGTATGCATTCCTGCCGGGCAAGGACATTGGCACGATCAACATCGGAAGCGTCACGTCTCTGGGGCCGGATGCGCCTTCTCCATTCGCCGGCAAACAGAACATTTTCACCTGGAGCGACGATCTGTTTTATACTCGGGGTCGCCACTCGTTGAAGTTCGGAACCCTGATCAACCGCTACCAGCAGTACATGCAGGTGAGCACGCAGAGTCGGGGTTCCGTCACTTTCGCGAACATCCCGGGTTTCCTGGCCGGTACGCCGACCACATACAACGGCGTCACGCCGGGTTCGGTCTTAGACCGGACTTACTTTTTCTCCACGCTTGGTTTCTATGGGCAAGACGACTTCCGCCTCACTCCGCGGCTCACGCTGAATTTGGGACTGCGATATGAATTCATCACGCAGCCGAACGAGGTGCGCGGTCATGGAGCCGCGATCCGGGACGTGCAACATGACAAAGATACGACGCTGGGAATACCGTTCCGGAACCCCTCGCACAAGAACCTCAGCCCCCGGTTTGGTTTTGCCTGGGATGTGATGGGCGACGGCAAGACGGCGGTTCGCGGCGGATTCGGGCTGCTCTATGACATAGCCAATGTCGCTAGCGCCCTGGTAGTGGGCACCACAGCCACGCCACCGTTCTCAACTTTGAGTACGGTGCCAAATCCCGCCTCTTTCACGCTGCCGTTCACCTTCCCGACCACCGCGGCCGGAAGATCGCTTCGCACCGCGGATTACAATCTTCCGCAGGCGCATCTGATGCAGTTCAACCTAACGGTAGAGCGGCAACTACCGTGGAAGACGGCCTTGACGTTAGCCTACGGCGGTTCGCGTGGGCTGAATATTCTGCGCACCGTGGAAGGGAATCCCACCGTTCCGCAAGGAATCCCCCTGAACGGGCAATGCGTGCGCATCCCCGCGGGCCAGGCGGTTGACCTGAGTAAACCAACGTGCTGGATGGGCGGAGACCCGCGAACCAACCCCAACTGGGGCACTATGGAGTACAAGACTGGAGGAGGAAGTTCCTGGTATAACTCCTTGCAGATGGGGTTGGCCAAGCAACTATCTAAGGGCCTTCAATTCCAGAGTTCTTACACCTGGTCCAAGGCTTTGGATTCAACCCAGGACCAACTGGCAGCCGAGGACAACAACAGCAGCGCTTTCGGCACCGATCCAGCTCATCCCAAGACGGACAAGGGACCGACCAATTTCGATGTCGCGCACAACTGGCGGTTCAATACGATCTACCAGTTGCCCGGCGTCTCCTCCAATGGATTTGCCGGCAAGGTCCTGAGCGGCTGGTGGGTGAGCGGAATCTTGTCGCTTCAAACCGGTTATCCGTTTAACGCCGCATTGAGCACCAACCGATCGCGCTCCGGGGTCAATGGCGGGGCAAGCGGAATTGACCGGCCCGACCTGCTTCCAGGCCGGAACAACGGCAATATCACGTCGGGCACGAGCACGGGGTGTATCGTCAACGGCCAAGGTATCGCTGCGGGAACGAAGCTCGGCACCCCGGACCTCTTTCTCGATCCCTGCGCCTTTGCCATCCCGGCTGCTGGATTCCTTGGCACGCTGGGACGAACTTCGCTGCGCGGACCCGGATTTGCAAACCTAGATTTTTCGATCGTGAAAGATACGGCGATCAAAAAGCTGGGCGAGGCCGGCAAGCTGCAATTCCGCGCGGAAATCTTCAACATTTTGAATCGCGCTAACTTCGAGACGCCCGGCATCGGGATCAGCGGCGGCAACACTGCCGGCCTGGTCTATGCCGGCGTTTTAAACCAGGGCCAGGAGGCGCCACTTTCGAGCGCTGGGAAGATCCTCCATACCGCCGGCACGTCGCGCCAGATTCAGTTGGCGCTGAAATTGCTGTTCTGACGCGAAACGCTCGGTAGGCAGGTTTCCATTATTGACTCGGGTCAACGCCTCTGAGATTCAGGGGCGTTGGCTTTTTTGTTAATCGGTCGCCATCCAAATTCGGATTTCAGTAAGGAAGTAAAGCCGTGAATAAGAAGCACTGTTTACATATCGCCATTGCGGTGGTTCTTCTAATCGTAACCAGCCGTCCTTCAACAGCCGCCGCGATCCCCAACACAGCAACTCTCTCCGGAACGATCCAGGCTTCCAAGCCATTCCAGGCTGCGGAGGTTTTTGTTCGCAACGTGGACAAAAACATTCTTTATATGGTCTACACCAGCGGCGGCCGCTATCGCGCGGTGAATTTGTTTCCGGGCAGCTACGAAGTTTCGGTCGAAAAGAGGGGCTTTTCCTCCCCGGTTCAAAAGATCGCCATCGGCGCCGGGGAAAGCGCCAATTTGAATCTTTCCTTGACCGAACTAGAACCCGATGCCGCCGGGAAAAACGCCTACATCGGTCCGGCGGCGATTCGCGAAGAAGTCTCCTACGCTCCCTACGAGGAACTCTATCCGCCGGGGCCAGGCCGCAAGATTGCAGAGGACACCTGCACCTATTGCCATGGGCCGAATCTGTTTCCGCGCAAGCAGTGGACTGAAAAGGAATGGAACGCCGCGATCGACCTTATGACCAATCCCAAAGGTCCCGTGGGCGCCATTGTTTCGCCCGGCAAGCTGACGCCGGAGGATCGAAAGGTGCTGGTCGAGTATCTGACCAAGAACTTTGGACCGGAAAATAAGAAGAGGGTGTTGAAGCTCGATCAGGACTTCCCGCTGGATGAAAAGGCGCTGGCCAACGCCGAGTACATCGAATACTACCTGCCGATGGATCCCAAGCTCGACGCCAACAACAAGCGGCGCGTGGCGCAGGACCCGCACTTTGACTCCGCCGGAAACGTCTGGTACACCGACCGCAGTATTCCCAATCGGGTTGGCAAAGTCGATCCCCGCACCGGCGAATTCAAGGACTATGTGCTTCCCGATCCCAAAGGCGACCCTCATGGCCTGACCGTCGACGGGCGCGGCCACGTTTGGTGGTCGGAGACGCGGGGCCTGCATCTGGGACGTCTCGATCCCAAGTCCGGCGAGATGACCCGTTATTCCATGGACGTAAATGGCGCGATCACTGGCGGACAGGGACACACGCCCATCATGGACTCCAAGCAAAACGTGTGGTTCAGCGTAATCGTCGGAAACCGCATCGGCAAATGGGACCGCCTGACGGAAAAAGTCACGCTGTTCGAGCCGCCCACTCCCAACTCGTTTCCCTACGGGATCGTCCGCGACAAGCAGGAAAACATCTACCTCGCTGAATTCACCGGGTGCAAGGCGGCGAAGTTCGACGTGAAAACGGAGAAATGGACTGAGTATGTTCCGCTCACCAAGCCCTGCCTGATGCGCCGATTGAGCGTCGATTCCAAGGGCACAATTTGGTACGCCCTCTATGGAGGAGGCAAGATTGGCAAGATCGACCAGAAGACCGGGAAGATCGTGGAGTACGCCATGCCGATGCCCTATGGAGAGCCCTACGACATTTGGCCGGACGCGCACGATACGATGTGGATCAGCGACGGAGGACAGGGCGGAGCCTTGATCAAATTCGATCCGCAAACCGAGAAGTTCACTTATTACCCCTCGCCGCAAAGAACCGATCAACCGAAACTGGAGATCACCCGCGACGGGGCCATCTGGTATTGTCCACGGTCCTCGGAGCACGCGGCAGTCGGGGTCTTGTTTCCCGATGTGACGAAGATTACGACTCTGGCCGCTTATTATTAACTTCCGTAACAGGAGGAGCGAGCCTATGATGCGTCGAACAGTGTGTCATCTCATCGCCGTGTTGTTCGAGCCGGGCGAGGATTGGTGACGGATGGATGAATAAACGCGCGGTACTCGGCGTCCTGGTCGCGGCGATGATCGTGTTGCTCGCCGGCTCATGGACCCTGTGGCTTTACCACTCTCGCGTGGCCCGCCCCATGGAGGAGGCTGGCGCAGCATTTTCCCGCGGCGAATGGAAACAGGCAGGGGTTGGATACGAGCGTGTGCTCGCTCAGATCCTTGCGTCGCCGTGGATGCGCCGCGTTCTCGAAGGCGACTCTTTCGACGCTCTGATCGGCGACATCGAGACGCTTTACGCTCTGGGGAAATACGACGAGGCGCTCGCCGCTCTGGGCCGAGAAGCCGATCGCTCCCCCGAGTTTGCACGCGACCCGCGGCGCCTGCTGTGGTCGGGGAACCTGTGGTTCCGCAAGGCGATTTCACAAGAGAAGGACACCGAGCGCAGAGAGCAGTTGAACGCCGCGGTGGATTTCTATCGCAAAGGCCTAGAACAATCCCCGGAATCGTGGGATCTGAAGTTCAACTACGAACTGGTGTCTCTGATTCTGGCGCAAGAGAACCCGCTGCGAAGAGAGAAGCGCGAAAAAGACCAAAAGAAGCGCATACTTCCCCGCATCCGCACCGATCAGGAAAGGCAGCGCCGGGTGCTGCCTCCGGAAGAGCGAGGGTAACCGGCAACTCCGCCTATGCAATTCGCCCAGCCAGAGCGGCTCGCGCTGTTATGGATTCTGATACCCGTCGCGCTCGCGGGGGGATATCGTTATTACCATAAGCGGCGCATGCGGCGGCGTCTCGGGAGCCTCGCCAAGCTGTCGCAGATTTCCCGCATCCCCAAAATGTCCAGGGACGCGATTCATACAGCCTTGTTGCTCGCGGTGCTGGCCCTCACGATCGCGGCGCTGGGGATGCCGCGGCTCGAAAGGCAGAACTACGTTCCCGTCTATCGGGGCGTAGACATGGTTTTTCTGCTGGACATTTCTCCGAGCATGGGAGCGGGCGATATCCAGCCGTCGCGGCTCGCCAAGGCGCGGGAAATCATCAAGGAATTTCTCCTGCACAAGGAAAACGACGACCGGGCGGCGTTGGTTGGCTTTTCCGACTCCAGCATGATTTACTCCTACCTGACCTCGGACGCGCCGAGCCTGCTTTTTTATTTCGACTACATGGAGACCGGCGAAGAGAGTCTCTATGGGACCAATGTGGGCGCGGCGCTGCGGAGCGGAATCGCGGTGGTCAGCCGCGAACGGGCACTGAATCCCTCAGCCGCGCCACGGCAGACGGCGCTGATCCTGATCTCCGACGGAGACGACCATGCCGGAGACGTGGCGGGCGCCCTGGAAATCGTAAAGCAGAACAAGATGAGCGTATATACAATAGGAATCGGGTCGCGGCAAGGAGCGCCCATTCCCATCCGGGTGGCCGGACGGCAGCAGTTTTTGGTGAATGAGCGGGGCGCAAGGCTGACGAGCGCGCTCCGTGAAGATATACTAAAGTCGATCGCCTCGGCGAGCGGCGCGCGGTATTTTCGCGCTTCATCGGGCGAAGATCTCCGGCAGGCTCTGGCGCAGATTCTTGTGCAGCAGCGCGCGTTGCAAGGATACCGGCAGAGCGTCGTGGCGCTGGATTTATTTCCGTATCTGTTGACGGCGGCCTTCTTGCTCAGCCTCGGAATGTTGGTGGCATGAACCCAAGCGGAACCTTTTCACACGACGTCCAAGAGACGCTGGAAATTGTCGAGAAGATCGAACGGCAAGTCGACCAGGTGATTGTGGGACAGGCTTACCTGATCCGGCATCTGCTGATGGGCCTGTTCACCAAGATCGCCTATGGCTTCAAGCGCGGCGGCGTGGAGCGCTCCGGAGGCGGCCACGTCATCCTGGAGGGCGTTCCGGGCGTGGCCAAGACCCTGGCCGTTCTCGCTATCGCAAACAGCATCCAGGCGCAATTTCAAAGAATTCAGTTTTCGCCGGACCTGATGCCGGCCGATATCGTTGGCACCAGGGTGTACGACGCCACGCTGGGCAATTTCCGGGTGGAAAAGGGACCCATTTTCGCCAACGTCATCCTGGCCGACGAAATCAACCGTGCCACGCAGAAGACGCAGAGCGCGCTGCTCGAAGCCATGCAGGAGCGGCAGGTTACTATCGGCGACGCTACGTTCCAGTTGGCCGAGCCGTTTTGGGTTTTGGCGACGCAGAATCCGGTGGAGCAGGAGGGAGTCTATCCACTTCCGGAAGCGCAACTCGACCGGTTTGCGATGATGCTCAAAGTCGGCTACCCGGAAAAGCAGCACGAATTGGAGATGCTGGACCTGGCGATGGAGAAAACCGAGGTCGCTCCGGTGATCGGCCCGGAAGAGGTCGTCGCGATTCGGGACCAGATCCATCGGATCTACGTTCATCCCCGGATTCGCGAATACGTGGTTCGTCTGGGCCGGGCCACGCGCGCCTCCGGCGACGAAACCCTGCCCGTAGTACGCGAGATGATCCAGCACGGCGCTTCTCCGCGCTCCTACCATCATCTGCTGAGCCTGGCCCGCACCGCGGCTTTCTTCGAGGGACGCGATTGCGTCCTGCCGGAAGACGTGAAAGCGGTGGTCATCGACTGCTGGCAGCACCGGCTGATTCGAACCATCCAGGCCGAAGCGGAGAACGTCGGCACGGAGCAGATTTTGCAGGAAGTCTTGGACCGGACACCCATTCCGTAAGCACAATTATGATACCTCGGGAACTCCGCCACAAGCTGCGGTACATCGAAATCATCAGCAATCGCGGCTCCAGGAGCCACAAGGCGGGAGATTTTCGCAGCCGCCAGTTGGGGCGCGGCTTCGAATTCGACGAGCATCGCCCGTATCGCGTGGGTGACGACTACCGGCTGATCGACTGGAACGTCACTGCGCGTCTCCAGCATCCTTACGTTAAAAAGACTTTCGAAGAGAGAGAATTGAGCGCCATTCTGGTCATCGATGCGTCGCGTTCGATGCAATTCACGAGCGGGGAACAGTCCAAACGGGAACTGCTGCTCGAAGTCGTCGCGACGCTGGCGTTCTCGGCTGTGGCGGACGGCATCCGGCTGGGACTGCTGCTGTTTACTAAGGAAGTGGAGCTTTTCATGCCGCCTCGCCAAGGCAGGGCGCGGGTTTGGAACATGCTGGACGCGGTGTGGGCGCACCAGCCGCGCTCCACCGGCACCAATATCGACGCCGCTTTGCGGTTCCTGGCTTCGTCGCTCTCGCGGACGGCTATGGTTTTTTTTGTCTCCGACTTTATCGGACAGCAGGAGCTCGATCAATCACCGTCTTATAAAATTATCAGCCGCCGCCATGACCTGATCCCCGTCATCGTGGGCGATCCGCTGGAAGAAGAGTTGCCGGAGGGCCGCGGCCTGATCCGGCTGCGCGATGCGGAAACGGGAGAGTCGATCGAGGTGTCGATCCATCGCCAAGCGCGGGAGAGCTATCGCCAGGCCCTTGCGGCTCGCCGCGAGCGGCTCCACAAAGCGTTTTCCCGCCACGGCGTGCGGCAAGTGCAACTGCACGCGGGCCGCGACTATGTCAGCAGTTTGATGCGATTCTTTTTTGCCAGGAAACGAAGATGAGCCGTTGCGCAGGGTGGTTTTTGGGAATGCTCTTGTTCGCCTTCGCAGGCGTCGCGGCCGATCGGCCCTTTCTGGACGTCCGGGGCGAGACCGGCCGCACAGCGATCTGGGTGGGGGACCGGTTTCATTACACCATCACGGTCGTTCACGACTCCCAGGTCCGTCTGGTTACCGATAACCTTCAGAAATCGACGCTGAACCTGGAGCCTTTCGAAGTGCTCGATCTTCAGTACCGCGAGTCGCCCGCCGCGAGCGGGCGAAAGAAGCTTGAGATCGACATCCTTCTCACCACTTACGAAACGGAGCCTCGAGAGATCGAAATTCCCGGTTTCAACCTGTTCTACTTTCTGGACAGCACAACGGCCGCAGCAAGCTCGGACCGCCCGGCAGAGACGTTGGCGGTTCCGCCAGTTGCCATCGTGCTTCGCGGCACGGTGCCGGAAAACGCTTCCTCCATCCGGGACGGCTTTTCCACTCCCTCGGTACCGTTGCGGCAGCGAGCTGCGCGCCCCCTGGCCATTGGCATGGCAATCCTGGCATTACTCCTGGTGACGCCGCTCTTTCTTCACGGCAAGAAGCTCCATGCTTCGCAGGAACTGGCGCGCCGGCGCAAACGGGCCGAGGACGAATTACGCTTCGCGGCAGGGCGGTTGGCGGCGCGGCCCGTGGATTCGGAAGCTCGCATGGCGGAATTCTTCGACGAAGCAAACCAGACGCTTCGGAGTTATCTGTCGGCTGTTTCCACTCTGCCGACCGAAGGGAAGACGCCACGGGAGCTGGCGAAAATACTCGCCAACGGCGGTTCGCCGGCAGCGGTTTTCTCTCCCGGAGCGGCGCGCGATCTGGTCGAGGTTCTGCAAGCTTGCGAACGCGTGCGATACGCCTCTGACGCCGTGGCGGCGGGGAAAGATCAGCATTCCGGCGTTGTGGAGCGGTTGCGCTCGCTCGCCGCCGCGTCGTGAGACGGCTGTTTCCGGGATCTTCGCGCAAATGCGGGCGTCACTTTCCGTGGGAACGGAAGCGCCGTTGGTGAAGCAATGCGGTTTCTCAGTATCGAGACGCTCTATTATCTTCTGCCGCTGCTGCTCTTATTTTTATTGATCGGCCGTTGGCGAAGGCCGTATATCGCTCATCCGCTCGTTTACTATTTGAAATCGCATATCCGCAAAGCCGGGATTCAGACCCGCTTGCCACGATGGTTTCTCAGGACGGGAATCGTGGCGCTGCTGGTGGCTTGTCTTCGTCCGGCGATTCCCTTTCTGCTGCAACGGATCAGCCGCGGCGGCTTGCAGATTTTTCTGGTGCTGGACATCTCCTCCAGCATGAATCAGATCATCGGCGCGCCGCAGGACGGCCCCATCCACTCCTACACTCCTGTAGAGTCCGGCGCGAAACATGCGAGCAAGCTCGACGCCGTCAAAGCGGCGGCACAGAGGTTCATGGAACGCCGCGTCAATGACGCCATCGGTCTGGAAGTATTTTCCATCAACGCCTACGTGGTCAGTCCGCCCACCGTGGACCACGAGAGCGTGCAGCACTATCTGGATATGGTGGACATCAATACCCTCATCGGCGAGGGCTTGACCTCCGTGGGAGAGGGACTGTACCTCGCCTATAACCTGTTGACGCAGCGCAAGCCGGGCTCCGAGGGAGGACGGAAAGGGAGAGTCATTATCCTCTTCACCGATGCCGACCACAACTACGGCAGGAAACCCTTGCCGGTGATCGACGCCATCGGGAAGGAAGGTATACGACTCTACATGGTGGAACTGGGGCTGGGGGAGAAGTATATCGGAAGCGAGATCGCCGACGCCGTTCGAAGAACCGGGGGGCAATATTTCGATGCCACCCGCGAAGAAGACCTGAATCGCATTTACGAAACGATTGAATCTCTGGAGAAAAGTCGTTTTACTGTGGAGCGTTACGAACGCAACGCGCCCGCCTTCTCGCTGTTTGCTTTCGCGGCGGTGATTGCTTTCGCGGGATACGGAATTCTTCGCGGCCTTCCCAACTGGATAGAGCTAAACTGAGCGGCGCCCCGGCCATTGGCTTCGGAGCGGATTAACAGGCAGCCAAGATGTCTTCATCTTTCTTCCTCCCGCGCGCCACCGCGCCATTCCCGATGCGCGCTTCCAGATAGCGGGCCAGCAGAATCTTGAATTCGTTGACGTAGACCGGCCGTTCCCGCTGAGAAGCGCCGGCGTAAACATGCGCTAGCGTCCCCATGATATTCAAAGTCACAATGGCGAATCGCGACGCTTTGGCCCTGGTAATTCTCGGCGATCTGGCAAGAATCAGCCCCTCGACTCGCCGCAACAGATCCCGCCGTATCGTCGCCGAACCTTGGGTGCTCGCGGAAACTTCCAGCAGGACGAGAAACGCGGGATAGCTGTCCACAAAATCCGCCATCGCGATGATGAGGCGTTCCGCCAGTCCGGCCACCGTCATATGTTTCACTTCGGCTTTGAGGGGTGCCCAGCGAACGTGAAATTGTTTGGTATAGTGGCCGCGCAACGCTTGAGCGATCGAAAGCTTGTTTGGAAAGAAGCGGTAAAGAGCGCCGATTGATGCATCGGCTCGCTTGGCGATGTCGGTCATCGTCGCCGCGGCCTATGCGGACTCCGCGGGGACCGCAGCCGCCGCTTCCATTAACGCGGCGACGCGACGCTGGCCACGCTTCTGCTGCGGCAACCGCCGGGGGCCGGCGGAATGCTGTGAGGAGATATTCATGGATGCGTGCAGTTCCGCCGGTGGATCGTGATCGTGAGGCAGCGGCGGAAAAACTCGGCTACCACCGCGTGCCTCTGTGTTGCGAAACCGATCGCATCTTGTTTCCGTCCCTCAAAAGATTTCCGGGAAGTAATAGGTCAGCACGGCGTTCTGGCGCATATCGGCAACGATGATTTCCTTGTATTTCGGATCGAGCGCCACGCCCCGCGGTTTTTTTATGGTGCTCTTAGGGCCGCCCAGCCTCCAGCGGGGCGGCACGTCGCCGCTATCAAAAACGCTCCAGACGCCGATGAAGACTCCTTCGGGCTCGGATGGTCCATCGTCCGTCGATTGTGTCGCAACGATCATCCCACGCGGCGAATAGACCTGGATTTGATTGATCAAGAGCAGGCCGGTCTGCGGGCCCCGGATCACACGCAGCGGCTTCGCATTCCCTTCATCCGTGCGGTTGAAGATCAGCAACCCGCCACCGCCGCCCCGTTGCCCGGCATCGCCGTACGCAAGACCCACCACCAGCACGTTGTTAACTGTGTCCACCGCAACGCCGCCCGCGCTGCGCAATTGAGTATCGGGTCCGCTGATGACGCGGATGGGCGCCACGTCCCCTTGACCGTCACGCGGAAACACCAGAATCGAGTTGCGGTTGGGAATGATGATCTCATTGTGAACGGGATCGACTTCCAGGCGGTCCGTATTGCCTCCCAACTGAGTGTTGGGTCCCTGGATAATCCGGATGGGCGGCTCTTCGCCGTTGGCTCCGCCGCGAAACACCAGAATCGCTTTCGCAAATGGGTTGGTGACGAAGAGTTCGTCGTGAACCGGATCGTAACGGATGTCGTGCATGGTGCGGCTCAACTTGGTCGCCTGGCCGGCAATGAGGCGATTCGGCTGTGAGTTCTCCTTCGCCAGCCTGGCGAAGGTCGCAATCTGCGAATGAGCCACTCAGTTTGGCACCAGCACCTCATCCCGCTTGGTGTCGTAACCAACCGCGCCGGGATTGCCGATAGCCAGCGCCCGTTTCCCTATCGGCGCACTCCGGATGGTTCTGACTGGCGTCACGTCTCCATTGGCCAGCAGTGGATAGACGGTGGCGGAATGATTGCCCATGTTGGCAATCACCAGTTCCTGGTTCGTCGCATCCACAAAGACGCCCGTAGGATTCAGCAATCCGGTTTTGGGCCCTTTGATGACGCGTACCGGGGAGGTATCGCCGCTATCCGTCGTGCGAAAGACCAGAATCGAATTCCCCACGTCATTGGCCACGTAAAGCTCGCCGCGCTTTTCGTCCAGATACATTTGCGCCGGCCAGTTCAACTGCGTTTTGGGCCCTTGAATGATCTTGAGCGGCGCAACGTCGCCCGTCGCTTTCAAGGGATAAACGGTGATGGAAGGTGGGTCAAAGTGGCCGCCGCCGGCAACCCTGGGATTGCTGGCGCTGCCGTGGTTGGAGACGAACATGAGGTTGTTCTTGGTGTCGAGCGCGATCCCATGAGCGTCTTGCAGCCGCGTGCTCTCGCCTTCCAGGTTCCGGATTGGTTTCTCCTGGCCTGAAGCCATCTTGTGGTAGACCACCACTTGGGGAGGATGTTCGATGGTGAGGAATAATTCTTGCGCTTCCTCATCCACCGCGATTCCATAGGCGCGGTGCGGGGTGTGCAGTTCCCGGTCGGGAGGAACATTCCCCTTGGCGTTGCGCGAGAAAACCACCAGCGTGTCCATGGTGTCGTTATTCACCGAGTAAATGTCGCCCGAGGTGGGATCGATATAGAGTCCGCAATTGAATTCGACTTTCGTTTCATGCCCGCCAATCACGCGTTTCGGCTCGGTCATCGTGGCGGTCGGGGGGGTGTTGGCCATCCGGTCATAGACCATGATGTTGAACAGATTCTCGTCTTGCAAGACGATTTCCTTGCGCAGCGGGTCCACGGCAACAGCGCTGTATGTGGGGTAATTATCCCGGAGAACGCGCACCGGCGCGCGATCGGCATCTACTGCGGGCCGCTCCCCTTCGTCGGTGGGAGCGGTCGATACCGCCCCGGCGGCGGCTCGCTCTTGTTGCAAGGCGGCGACTAAAAGAGTTTGACTGCTGGCCGGAACCCATTCGCACATTTCACCGTCCGCAGCCGGCAGCGCATTGACAGCCACCAACTGCGGAGACCCCGTCGGAGTCCGCCGGGCGGACTGCGAGGCGGTCGTAAGATCGAAAATGGCGATCTTCCCGCTCGTCGTGAGCGCCCAGGCGCCGATGGCGAGGAGTCCCGTTATTATAGCGACGGCAATGGCTTTTGTTCGAGGCATGTTGCTGTGCACCCCTTTCATTGCTCTTGGGCAGCGCCGATTCCAAATCGAACACCCACGCCGGGAATATGGAGACTCCAATCGCGGTGCCAAGTCACGCGCTAGAAAACGAGTCTCATGCCAAATTGGATCTGACGCGCCGACGTAGAGCTGTTCGTAATCGCCCCCGCCGATGCGCTGATGGTCCCGTTGGCATTGGTAAATATTTTGCCATTGGGGGTGCCGAAATTCGCGCGGTTGAAAAGGTTGAAGAACTCCGAGCGAAACTGGACACTCAACCGTTCGGTAATCGAGGTCTGCTTCACCAGCACGAGATCGAATTTCGCTATTCCCGGTCCAATCACAAGGCTTCTGCCGGCATTTCCTATAAATCCCGGCGCGGGTATCGTAAACGACGTGGGATTAAAATAACCAAAATTGGTGGAATTCTTAAATCCATCCGGATTTCTCGTCTGATATTGATATCCCTTATTGCCCGGCGCGACATCGGGATAGTCACCCACGAATCCCGCCGACATGTAGGCTGGAAGAACGCCGGTGCTGACCTGGAAGGGATTTCCCATTTGAAGCGAGAGGATTCCGCTCCCCTGCCAGCCACCCAGCAGCTTACCTGCAGCGCCGCTTAATTTCTGCCCGGGAAAATCATAAGTAAAACTGGTATTGAAGTTGTGGCGGATATCATACGGAGAAAGCCCTCTCTCCTTCATGTCCAGGTAGCGGGACTGTCCCAAGCTGTTGCCAAAATCCGAACTTCCGGTCCAGTTCGTGTCGTCGTCGATCGTCTTAGACCAGGTGTACGCTCCTTGAAACTGCAATCCCTTGCTCAATCGCCTCGTTACCGTGAGACGCAGGGCGTAGTAGGTGCTAACGACATCGGTAAACCTGGGGCGGATTCTTCCGAAGGCCGGAGAAATAAACGGCGCAGTCGTTGGAAGGAACAACCGCCCGTTCACGTTCGTGGACACCAGGGAATTCATGATCAACACGCGCTCCAAATGCACGCCTCGCGTGCCGGAGAATCCCAGATCCACGCTGGTATCGGCAGAAACCTGCCGCTGAACATCCATGCTGTACTTGTAAACCGCCGGCTGGTTGGCATGGTACTGAAATCCCTCGATATTAGGCGTGCTGCTCAACAACTGCTGTTGGGTAAAGAACGCGTTGGGAAATTGCGCAATACCCCGGCCGCGAATGTTTCCCACCACAAAAAACGGGGGACTGCTCAGCAAGGCGAACACAAACGATCCGGCGTTGATCTGATCGTAAAAAATCCCGGCCCCCGCCCGAATGGAAGTCTTTCCGCTTCCCGTCGGGTCCCACGCTAAACCGACGCGCGGCGCGAAATTCTTCAGCGAGGGATTCAAAAACGTCGGATTCCCAATGACTTCATTGGCCGGTGTTTGTCCCGGTGACTTGAAGTCAATCAGGTTGCTCACACGGCCGTACTTGTCGAAGGGAGTGGTGGTGAATTCATAGCGTAATCCCAGGTTCACCGTGAGCCGGGGCGATACGCGGTAATCGTCCTGAGCGTACATCCCATAGATCGTCTGCCGGACATAATTTGAGGTGAGCGAGGCCGGGGTAACGTCATTGAACGTGTTGACCGCGCCTTGCAGAAAATCGGAGATATTAGCGAATGCGAAAACCCCCGCACCTTGGAAAGGCTCATAATGATTAAACTGCAGCCGCTGCGCATTGAATCCGAACTTAAAGGTTTGGGAGCCCTTGGTATAGAAGACATCGTCCTTGAACTGGAACATGTTGAGGATGTATGTGCGCGGGTAAGTAGCGGTACCTCCCCAGGGGCTGAACTGGGGAACTGTAATAGAACCGCAGCAGTCCGGCCTTCCTGAAAAATTCTCCAGCGGGAAGACGGTGCCCTCCACCGGTAGGCTGCTCTGCGCGATGTTGCTCCGGCTGAATCCGGCCAGAAATTGGTTGATCAGCGCCGGAGAGAAAGTCCGTGTCTCTCCCAAAGCGATATATTGGGACCTCGAAGCATTGAACGTGTTGGTATTGACGGGCGAGCCGAAAGAAGTGGTGCCCACCGTATTGGTGGCATCGTCAAAGGAATAGCGGCCGAACAGAGAGTCGTTGTCGGAGATCTTGTGGTCCATCCGCACGGTGAAGAAGTTCTCGTTGGTAGGGAAGCCCTGCGCCTTGATCCAGTATGCGGTCCCATCGTTCAGATCTGGAGTGTTCGGGAGCGGATAGGAATCGAGGTACGGACGGACGGCTGCGTTGACTGGAACCACCGCCGCTTGTCCGGGAACGATCCCTTGCCGGACGCTTAGATTCGGGACCAGACGAAATGTAGTGAGGCCAAGCCGTTCGCGTAAGCCTTCATAGCTGCCGAAAAAGAACGTACGGTCCTTCCGGATCGGCCCGCCCAGGGAACCTCCAAACTGGTTCCGCTTGTAGGCTGGCAGGCGCGGGTCGCTGGGTGCCGACTTGCGGTCGAAGAAATTCCTCGCGTCCAGCTTGTTGTTGCGCAGGAACTCAAACGCCGAGCCGTGCAAGCTGTTGGTCCCGGACTTGGTGACTGCGTTGAAAACGCCTCCGGTATGCTTGCCATATTCGGCGCTGTAGCCGTTGGTGATGACGTTAAACTCGCGAATGGTTTCCGCACCCATCAGGATACCCGCAGCGCCGCCGGCCGAACCGGCGGTATCGTTAATATCGATCCCATCGAGCTGAAACAGGCTGGCGTTATAGCGGGTGCCCGCAATGGCCAGCTTGGTGGCGAATCCCTTGCTGGCGCTTCGCTCTCCGGTACCGGCGAAAGAAACTCCGGCATAAAGCGGGGCCAGTTCGATCAGGTTCCGCGCGTTCAAGGGCAGGTCCCGCACCTGCCGCTCATTGACCAGCCCCGCCACATTTGCGTTGGTCGTCTCAATGAGGGGAGCTTCCGCCGTCACCTCTACCTGCTGCGTGACCGCGCCTACTTCCAGCGAGAAATCGATCACCGCATTTTGCCCCACGTTCAGCGTGATCCCGCGCTTCACTTCCGATTGAAATCCGCTGATAGTGACTGTGACTTCATATTGCCCTAGGCTCAAGTTCGGCGCCGAGTAGTATCCGCGGCTGTCGGTGGTCACACTTCTGCTTGCGCCCGTATCCTTATTTTGAATGTTGATGGCGGAGCCCGGCAACACAGCCCCGCTGCTATCCTTTACCGTTCCGGAGATCGTGCCCGTAGTGACCTGGCTGGACAACAGGACGCTCCCTACCAAAACCAGGACGAATAGAAACACCCACTTTTGAGAGCTGCTCATATCCGTATTACTCCTCCCCGGAGTTGATTTGCCGGTCAACGCGAAGGTTCATAATGAATCCCGTCCTGCCAAGCGACGGCGGCGGAACCGCCGCGCTGGGCAAGTGGGGTGATCAGTTACCTCTTATTATCCGCAAGCGCCTGCTCTGCCATCTGCCTGCCTGGGAATAATCTTGTCCTACTAACACACCGGTAAGTGGCACTCTATTACCAGTAGCGCGCCACGTCAAGGGAAAATTCTCCGGAAAATTCTCCGGAGAGTTCGTGTGATAACTTTGGTTTTGCGTGAGGGCTCGCCTCCGCTTCCCCTGCCGTGCGCATTCTGTAACTGTTAACCTCGTTCGGCTACCTTTTTGCAGCGAACCGCAACGGTTGGTAGTGTCCACCACCCGGCGAAACCTCTTGCCGCGCAACTTTCGGAGACCGAGTCCTGATCCAAGCCCGCATTTTTTTCAAAAGCGAGGCCATCCTCTTTTTTATTTCTTTTTTTTGTTGACACTCCGGTCGTTTCGCTATATAAAGTGCGCAGCGAAAGCTTAGCCAAATTTTCATTCGACCCAGGTTCTTTTGGGGGCCAGGAAGCAATCTCCGTTTTATTCGGAACGACGCGAAGGATAACCGGCGAGGGAGCTATGAAACGAATCACCACTTACATCGGGCTGTGCGTTTTGGCGGCAATCCTGATTGCGGCAGCAGCTTGGGGGCAGGTCACAGGCAGCACCGTTTCGGGAGCGGTACGGGACAAGAGCGGCGCCATTATTCCCGGCGCGCAGGTTACAGCCAGGAATACGGAAACAGGAAGCGCCCGTTCGGCGACATCCGACAGCGCGGGACGCTTCCTGATTCCGCAACTGGAGCCCGGCAATTACACGGTCAGCGCTTCGGCTTCCGGCTTCGCCAGCATGGAACAGCGCCAAGTCGTCTTAACCGTCGGCCACACCTCGGTGGTGGACTTTACGCTCGAGCTGGGCGCCATGGAACAAAAGGTGGAAGTCACGGCCGAGGCGCCCGTTGTGGACACCACGACGGCGAGCCTCGCGGCCTTGGTGGATCGCCAACAGGTCGAGGATCTGCCGCTCAACGGCAGAAGCTTCACGCAACTGGCGACGCTCCAGGCCGGAGTCTCCACCGTCACTAACGCCAACCGGGACTCGCTGTTCGGGGGCTATGGAATCAAGATGAGTGTGGCGGGCTCGCGCCAGGACGCCAATTCGTTTCTGCTCGATGGCTCCGACGTGAACGATCAGTACAACAAAACGCCGGGCAGCGTCGCCGGCGCCATGCTGGGCGTGGACACCGTCCGGGAATTCCAGGTTTTGACCTCCAACTACAGCGCGCAATTCGGCCGGGTTTCCGGGGGCATCATCAACGCCGTCACCCGCTCCGGAACGAATTCCTTGCACGGAACTTTATTTGAATATCTGCGCAACAGCGCGCTCGACGCGCGCAACTTCTTCGACCGGGGAAGCGCTCCTCCGCCGTTCAAGCGAAACCAGTTCGGAGGAACCCTGGACGGGCCAATTGTTCACGACAAAGCGTTTTTCCTGGCGAGCTACGAGGGTCTTCGCCAACGGCTGGCTGAGACGTTTATCTATAACGTGCCCGACGACAATGCGCGGTTGGGAAATTTGCCCGGAGGAACCAAAATCCCGGTAGATCCGGCGGTGGCGCCTTACTTGGCCTTGTCCCCCCGTGCGAACGGGCGACTTCACGGAGACGGCCCCGCGGATTTTGCCGGCGTGCAAAGCGAGCCGGCTCGCGAAGATTGGGGAACCCTCCGTGCGGACTTCCGGCCCTCGGCCTCCGACAGCTTCTTCGCTCGCTACACGATCGACGACGCCGATCACGTGCTGCAACGGTCCACCTTTTTTACCTATTTCCCGGAGCTGGACACCAACCGGCAGCAGTTTGCGACACTGGAGGAGACGCACGTCTTTTCTCCCACCACGCTCAATACAGTGCGATTGGCCCTCAACCGGCAGTCCAGCGCCGCCGCGAGTGAAGACCGACTGCCCATTCCCAAGAGCCTTTTCTTCATTCCGAGCTCTCCCCATTTTGGGACCATCGCCGTCACCGGCCTTTCCACGCTCGGTCCCGATTCCATTCTGCCCATCATCAATGTGATGACCGCTTACCAGTTCAATGACGACCTCACCTTGATTCGTGGCGCACACAATCTGAAAGCCGGCATTTTGATGGAGCGCTTTCAGTGGAACAACGATGACATCTTCCAAGCCGACGGTAACTGGACCTTCACGAACGGGCTGACCAGCTTCCTCGCGGGAGGGCCTGCCGGGGTGAATTTGTCCGTGGAAATCCCCGGCTCCGATACGCAAAAGGGTTGGCGGGAAACTTTGTTTGGCGCTTACATCCAGGACGATTTTCGCTGGCGTCCGAACCTTACGTGGAACCTGGGGTTCCGCTACGAGTTTACAAGCACCATTCACGAGGTCAACGGAAAGAGCGCGCATCTGCGGGACGCGCGGCGCGATACGGCGATCCAAGTCGGTGACGTGTTCCAGAACCCGTCGCTGCGGAACCTGGCGCCTCGTGTTGGATTTGTGTGGTCGCCGGGCGGCGCCGGCAAGTGGGCGGTGAGCGCCGGGTTCGGCATCTATTACGACCAAATCCTCAACAACTATGTGGATACCTGGCGTTACGCGGCGCCCTTTTACGGCTTTGGGCAGCTCGTGAATGTGAGCGCCCAGGGCGTCTTCCCCAACTCCGCGGCGGCTGTTGCGAGCAGTCCGCGCACCTCGCGGATTTTCGACTACTTTCATATGCAGTCGCCCGAAGCGTTGCGATACAACTTCAGCATCCAGCGGCAACTGAGCCAAGCGCTGGGCGTCCGCGTGGCTTACGTCGGCGCTCGCGGAAATCACCTCATCCGGCAGTCGTGGCACAACAGCCAGGACCCCATTCAAACTTCCGACGGAAGACTGTTCTTCCCGGCCAATACTCCGCGGGCGAACCCCAACTTTGTCGACCTGCCGACGCGCGCAACCGACGCCCAGTCGTTCTATAACGGTCTTCAGCTTCAGGTCAGCCAGCGCATGAGCCACAACCTGATGTTCCAGCTCAATTACACGTTCAGCAAAACCATCGACGATTTTTCTTCCATGCACGGAAACGACTTTACGAACGGCGGGAGCGGCTGCGCCTCCGCCGCCCGATTCGACGCCCGGCGGGCCCTGGACCGGGGGCTGGCCTGCCAGGACCGGCGGCACGTC
>ORMF010202825.1_pt1 | contig 101789 bp, 94 predicted proteins | sample 1779871 | NCBI WGS metagenome assembly ORMF01 (sample SAMEA104232316, study PRJEB22302) | groundwater metagenome | biome: forest; feature: aquifer; material: groundwater | place: USA | collected 2011-08-07 | depth 5.4 m | reverse complement strand
CGGGGCGGGGCTGGCCCGCGACGGGCGCCGCAGCTACGACTGGCGCGGTGCGCGGAACGGCGGCCACGGCTGCCGTTGGTGGCGGGCGCGCGGCGACGGGAGCCGGCACCGCGGGCTGCGGCGGCGTGGGAGTCGGCATCTGCATCGGCATCGCGGGTTGCATTGGCATCGCGGCCTGTGGCGGCATCGCGGGTTGCATCGGCATCGCGGCCTGTGGCGGCATCGCGGGTTGCATCGGCATCGCAGGCTGCATCGGCATCGCGGGTTGCATGGGCATCGCAGCCTGTGGCGGCACCGCGGCCTGGGTCGGCATTGCAGCTTGGGGTGGCATCGCGGGTTGCATCGGCATCGTGGGTTGCATCGGCATCGCGGGTTGCATCGGCATCGTGGGTTGCATCGGCATCGCCGTGGGCTGCGGCATCCCCGGTTGCATCGGCATCGCCGCCTGTTGCGGCATCCCCGGTTGCATCGGCATCGCTGCGCTCGTCTGCGGAACCGCACTCGTGCCCGGAACGGTGGCCGTCGCGGCGGGCGCGGCGTTGGAATTTCCGCCGCCGCGCATCATGACGAGCCCGACCGCTCCGCCCATTGCCAACAGTCCCACCGCCGCAAGGCCGATGATCAGCCCCGCGCGACTCTTGGGCGCTGCGGTCGCCGTGGCCGTTGCTGCCATCGCGGCAGGGACCACCGGACTCGGCGGCATCACGAGACCTGCCGGCGGCGTCAGTCCATCCCCCGTGTGCACCTGCTGCTGCGGCTCGCCGTAGGCCCCTGCGGCGGACTCGGCGACGGGAGCGGGCGTCGATGCGCGGACGACCACGTTTGGCGGCCCGCTGTTCGACGGCGTGTAGCCGCCCGATCGACCGGCGAGCGGTGGCGGAGCGCTCATCGGCGGTGGCGTGGGCGCGCGCATCGGCATTCCCTGCCCGGGTTGCGCGGGGCCCATGCCCTTGACCGTCGGTCGGCCACTGGGAACCGATGCGACGATCCCCGAGGTTCCAACGCCCGACGGCGTCGAGTCGTACCTTCCGGCCGCGGCAGCGATGCCCGGAACGTTCGCGGCAAAGTGTCCGCCGGGCAGTTGCAACGGTCCGGTGGTCTCGTGTCCGACGGTCTTGCCCGCCTCCATCAAGGCATCGCGCATTTCCAGTGCGTTCTGAAAGCGGTAGGTCGCGTCTTTCTGCAGCGCCTTCGCCATGAAGTTCTCGAGCGCGGCAGGAAACGGCAACCCGGTCGCTTGCGACAGCGTCAGCGGCGGATTCTCGAGCACGGCGGCGAGCAGCTGAACCGAATCCTCGGCATCGATCGGTCGCTTGCCGGTGAGCATCAGAAACAGCGAAACCCCCGCGGAATACAGATCGATTCGAACGTCGGTGCTCGACGCTTTGCCACGAATCTGTTCCGGGGCCATGTACGCGATCGTCCCGAGCGTCTGACCGTCGCGCGTGAGTTCCTGCTGCGAGGCGTCCGCCAACTTCGAGATTCCAAAGTCCAAGATCTTGAGCTTCTCGCCACCGGTCGAGCTGCGCTCGATGTACAGATTCGCGGGCTTGAGGTCGCGGTGGATGACGCTCGACGCGTGTGCGGCGGCGAGCCCCTCGAGCAGATGCCGCCCAAACGAGAGCACCCGTTGGATCGGCATGCGACCCGCACGCAGCGCTTGCTGCACGGTCTGGCCTTCGAGGTACTCCATCACGAGCACCATGCTGCCGCCGACCTCGGCGTCGAGATCGTAGATCGCCACGACGTAGTCGCTACGGATCCGGCCCGCGGCGCGCGCTTCGCGGCGGAACCGTTCGACGTAGCTCGCGTCGCGCGACAGCTCGGGATCGAGAAGTTTGAGTGCGACCAGCCGTTCGGTCTGCTGGTGTTTGGCAAGATACACCGTCGCCATGCCCCCGCGTCCGAGCACGCGCTGAACCGTGTAGCGTCCGAGCACGACACCGCCCGGCTGCAACTCGCGCGAACGCGCGTCGTTGGATCGCAGGTCCGTCAGGCCGCGAAGTCGTGGGGGGGGAGCAGCCACCGTGGGAATCGTACCGCAATTCGGACACAGCGTCGCGTAGGATGCTTGGCGATCTCGCTTACCCGGTCGGCATCGCGCAGCGGACGGGATTGACCAGGTCGATGACGGTTGCCGTCCGTTCGTCGGTCGCGATGCGACCCGTCCCCATCTCTTCGACGAATACTTGGAACCGGATGGTCCGCCCCACGAGTTCGTCGGAGCAGCGGATGTCTTCGATCACGAGCTCCGCATCGGTCGAGAATTCCCCGCCGCCGAGGTCGACCAGCCCGCGGCGCACGCCATCGGCGATCCATCGGCGGGCGGCTACGGGCATGTGCGTCACGCGACCGTCGTCGAGGCGTGTCACTCGGAAGGAGATTCGCACGTCGGGGTTGAATCCCCGAAATCGAACGCGTCCCCAGATGTGGTAGCCGCCCTGGGCTCCGTAGATCAGCTCGACGTTGCCGCCCGCGCGGGGAAGGTCCTCCCAGTCGCTCTGGCCCGTGCCAATCGTCACGTCGACCCCCACGACGCCGGAGTCGATGCCTTCGTCCGCAGCGTCGCGCACGGTGGAGTCGGGGATCGTTCCGGTCCCGCAAGCACACACGAGCGCGACCAGTCCGAGCCGCCAACGCCAAGCCATCGTGCGCGCAGTGTAGCAGACGCGCGAATTCACGACTTCGTCGTGAGCGGGTTCCGCGTCCGCAGCGCACCAAAGCGGCCAAAGTCGCGATCCGCGGTCCACAACTCGCGCACGTTGTGACCGATGCACAACGCCGCAACCCGCGCGTCGTGCACGCGAGGGCCGTCGATGCGTCCCGAGTCGAGCAGCGAGCGCAACACCATCCAGTACCCATCGTGTTCGGCGAGCAGCGTGAGCGTCGGCGACTCGAGCCATGCGTCGACCTGCCCGATCGCCTGCGCCCGGGTGCTCGGAGGATCGTAAATTCTCTTGTGCGTCACGATGGCCACGAACTCGTGAATGCACGGCCATGGAATCGCCCAGGACGACGACGATGCGCGCGCCACTGCAGCAACGGCCGCGGCGTGCCACTCGCTGTCTCGCCGATGCGCATACACGAGAATGTTCGTGTCGACGGCGATCACGTCCCGCGTCCCGTGTACGCCGCGTCGCGAATGCGCTCCCACCCGCCCTCGCGAAATTCTGGGCTCACGCCGCGGCCGGGCACGCTCGCGTCCCGCAGGCGAGCGGGGCGCGCTCGGACGGGATCGCGGAGCACAGCACGAAGCCCAGCCTCGACGAGTTCTTTCACCGTTGTCGAGCGCTCCGCCGCGACCCGCTTGGCCCTTGCGAGTAGCGGATCGGAGATGTCGATCGTCGTCTTCATATGGGGAACCATATTGAACGATATGGGTCACCGTCAAATCGGCCTGCCCCGCGGACCCGCTCCCCCCGCGTGTCCCCTGCCACGTGCGGGCCTCCACCGCGCTCGGGCTCTCCCATGCGGCGACCCGGCGCGCGCACATTCGCTGGCCTCGGCGATGGTTTGTCCCAATCGACCGGCCCCGGAACATCGTGCCCTTCCCGCAGGTTGACCGGCGGGGGTGCCCCGTGTAAGTAGCGCCTCCACGAATTTCCGCGATGGCTGGCCCGCGACGGCGGCCCGCGGTGCGCTCGGCGCGGCGCTATTCGTTGGATCGCGCTGCAGGAAATCGACACCATGCTCCACGCACTTCTCGCCACGTCCCACGGCTTCATCGGCCGCGCGCTTCCGCTGCTGATGGCACTGCAAGATCCTCCGCGCGGCGGCGGTGGTGGCGGCGGTGCGGGCTCGGCTGCGAGCGGTGCCGGGCGGGCGGCGCAGAGCAGCGGGTCCGGCGGAGGCTTGGGCGCGTTTGGCTCGATGCTGATTCCGTTGCTGATGATCGGGTTTCTCTACTTCTTCATGATCCGTCCGATGAACAAGCAGCGGAAGGAGCAAGAGGGATTGCAAAAGGGCCTGCAAAAGGGCGACCGCGTCGTGACGACCTCGGGCATCGTCGGAATCGTTGTCGGGTTGGACGACGACAACAAGCTGATGACCCTCGAGATCTCCGAGAAGGTGCGCGTGAAGTTCCTGCGCGAGGCCGTGTCGAAGAAGCTGCCGGACGCTTCGGCCGTCGCTCGCGACAAGTCCAAGTCCGAGGTTGCACCGAGCGCACGCGCCGTCGACGTGAAGAAGTAAGGATTCGAGGGATTTCCCGATGAGTCGTGGTTTCTATTGGCGCGTGTCGATCGTGCTGTTGTCGCTGGTCGGCGCATGGTTCGTGCTGTGGCCGTCGATGGGCAGAATCGCGCCGCCGTGGTTGCAGCGAACGATTCGTGCGCGGATCAACCTCGGGCTGGACATCCGTGGCGGCGCGCGGCTGTCGTATGAAGTGCAAATTGGCGCGGCGGTGGCCCAGCGCAGGGCCCGCTCGATCGAGAGCATTCGCGAGCAGCTCGCGCGTGATTTCAGCCTGCACTCGGGTGAGGGTCGCCTGACGGAAGAAGCTGCCAATCGCCTCGGTCGACGCGTGAACGTCCACCGGACCGAGATCGACAATCGGGAGCTGACCATCACGTTCACCAATCCGTCCGACGTGGGACGGGTGAGTCGCAGCTTCCTCTCGGAGCGCGGTCTGTTCGAGCGCTCGCGCACGGGCGGCACGATCATCGCGGCGCTGCGCACGGAAGAGGTCGAGTCCCTCGAGCAGTCGGCCGTGCAGGAAGCCGTGCGGCGCATCGAGAACCGAATCGACGAACTTGCCGTGAAGGAAACGAGTATCACGGCGCGCGGCGAGACGATCGTCGTGGAAGTTCCGGGCTCCGACCGTGCGTACTTCGACCAGATCCGGGACATCATTCGACGCACCGCGCGGTTGGAGTTCCGGATGTGCGCGGATAGCTCGGATGCACTCGATCGGTTCGCGCAGGGAGGCGAGGCTGCGTCCCGCGTTCCGCAGGGCATCACGGTCGATCGGGAGGGCGGCGTGTCGGCCGGGCAACACGCGGATGGATCGACGGTGACAGCCAACCCCGTGTTCTTCTCGGCTCGCGGGCCGGAGGGGCTGCGGCAGTTGCGGGAGTTCATTCGAACGATCCGTGCGGACGTTTCGGACACGTACGATCTGATCATCGGCGAGGACGAACGGGAGTCGCGTCGGCGGCGCGCGGACGTCCCGGTGCCGGACAAGATCTGGCGCACGTACCTCGTGCAGCACATCGCGCATGTGACTGGCGATCAGATTCACTCGGCCGACGTGCAGATTCGTCAGGAGACCAACGAGCCGTACGTTGCGATGAACTTCAAGCCCGACGGCACGCGCGCGTTCGCGCAGGTCACGCGGGACAACGTGCGCCGGCGGTTCGCGATCGTCCTCGACGAGCGCGTCATGTCGGCTCCCGTGATCAACGAACCGATCACGAACGGGTCGGCATCCATCACGCTCGGTTCGGGCGACATGCGCACGCGTCTTCGCGAGGCCAACGAACTGATGGTGGTTCTGCGCGCCGGGTCGCTGCCTGCGCCGTTGAGTGAAGGCACGATGGACTTCGTCGGCCCGACGCTCGGCCGGGACAACATTCGCAAGGCCGTTCTGGCGGCCGGCGCGGGCATTTTGCTCGTGATGGTGTTCATGGGGCTGTGGTTCAGCTGGGGCGGGATGATTGCCAATGCGGCCGTCATCTTGAACCTGATGCTGCAGCTGGCGGCGATTGCACTGCTCGGTGCAACGGTGACGCTTCCCGGATTTGCGGGGCTGGCGCTGACCGTCGGCATGGCCGTGGATTCCAACGTGCTGATCAACGAACGGATCAAAGAGGAAATACGCGCCGGAAAGTCCATGAGAGCTGCCGTGGACGCGGGGTACGACAACGCCTTCCGCGCGATCTTCGATGGACACGTGACGACGTTCATCTCGGGTGTCGTGTTGCTTCAGTACGGTACGGGGCCGATCAAGGGCTTCGCCGTCATGTTGCTCATCGGCATTGTTGCCAACCTATTTACGGGCGTGTTTGCGACGCGTGTCGTGTTCGACTGGTTGGTGCGCGGCATGCGCGTCAAGCGGCTTTCCCTCGGGCAGAGAGCGTAGACGATGGAACTGATCAAGCCAGGTCGCGTCGTCGACTTCATGGCGATGCGCCGTTTTTGGATCATCCTGTCGGTCTCGCTCGTCGTGGTCAGCGCGATTCTGATCTGGAAGCCAGGTCCGAAATACGGCATCGACTTTCTCGGTGGTACGGAGCTGACGGTTCGGTTCGATCGGCGGGTCGAGGTCCCGGCGCTGCGCGCGGCACTCGGTCGTCTCGGCCACCCCGGGGCGGAACTCGTCCCAAGCCAGGAAGCGCCCAACCAGTTCATCATTCGAGTCGAACGGACCTCGTCGATTCCCCCGGAGCGGATCGCACGGTATCGCCGTGCGGTGCGGGAGGCATTCGGCGCGACGCCGTTGCAAGAGTTCAGAATCTCGCCGGGCGGCGACCACGTCATCGTGCAACTCGGTGCGGCGCGGACCGACACGGACATCGCGACGGTCGTTCGAAGTGCCGGCGTCGGCGTCCGTGGCGATCGCGCGCTTCGTGTCGGCCAGGTCGAGGAACGACGCTGGCAGGTCCCGATGGTCTCCATCGGCGATGAGATCTTCAACGGACTGCAGCGCGAACTGAACAGTTCGGGAACGCTTCAAGCCAGCGTGTGGGTCTCGCCGCGTGCCGGACGCGAGTTGCGCAATCAGGCTGTGCGCGCGGTGCTGTACTCCGTCGTGTTCATCATGATCTACGTCGCGTTCCGCTTCGACCTGCGGTTCGCGCCGGGCGGCATTCTCGCACTGCTCCACGACGCGATGGTGACGCTCGGGTTCTTCATTATCACCCGCAAGGAGATCACGATCTCTACCGTGGCCGCGATTCTCACCGTGGTCGGGTATTCCATGAACGACACCGTGATCGTCTACGACCGCGTTCGAGAAAATCTCTCGAAACGGCGTGGGCTTCGCATGCTCGACGTGATCAACGTGTCCGTTTCCGAGATGTTCTCCCGAACGATCGTGACCTCGACGACGGTGATTTTGTCCATGATCCCGTTCACGATCTGGGGCACGGGGATCATCCGCGACTTCGCGTGGGCCATGATCGTCGGCGTCGTGGCCGGAACGTACTCGAGCATCTACGTCGCCGCGCCTCTCACCGAATGGATCGACTCGCGCTACTTCCACCCCGGGGGCGTCGTCGCCAAGCCCGAGCAGGGTCCCCGCAAGGGCCGGTAGGAGCGGACCGGCGCGCGCGTCGCGCGTGAAATGAGGTGTCGCGTGTGGGCGGTTCGTACCGAGACCGATGACCCGGTCGCTCGCGAGCTGGCTCGCGCGGCTGCGATCCATCCACTCGTGGCGCGCGTGCTCGCGGCGCGCGGAGTGTCGACGGCCGGCGAGGCCTCCTCGTTTCTCTCGCCACGGCTCGCGGAACTGACGCAACCCGACGGCATGGCGGATCGCGACGCCGCGGCCGAACGGATCGACGCCGCCATCAATCGACACGAACGCATCGTGGTGTTCGGCGACTACGACGTCGACGGCACGACGAGCGCGGCGCTTCTCACGGACGCCCTCGGCACCATGGGCGCGGACATCACGGCCCTCGTCGCCTCGAGGTTCGAAGGCGGATACGGCCTCTCCGACGCAGCACTGGTACGCGTTCTGGAGCGCCGACCGGGTCTGGTGATCACGTGTGACTGCGGGACGAGCGATCACGCGCGGATCGCGGCGTTGCGCGCGCGCGGCATCGACACGGTCGTCGTGGACCACCACAAAGTGCCGGACGACCCATTGCCTGCGATCGCTTTTCTCAATCCGAATCGGCCCGACTGCAGGTTTCCGTTCAAGGGCCTCGCGAGCGTTGGACTGGCGCTGTCCATCGCGGCGGCCGTGCGCGCACGTCGCAACGCGAAGCTCGATCTTCGAACGTACCTCGACCTCGTCGCCGTGGGCACGATCGCGGACGTCGCACCGTTGCAGTCCGACAATCGCGTTCTCACGCGCGTCGGACTCGATCGGCTGGCCGGCGGACTCGCGCGCCCGGGCGTGCTCGCGCTCGTACGGGAGGCACGTCTGCGCGGCAAGATGCGCGCGTTCGATGTCGGGTTTTCCATCGGGCCGCTGCTCAACGCCCCGGGTCGGCTCGCATCTGCGGAGCCCACGCTTGCGTTGCTGCTCGCGCGAACGTCCGGCGACGCCGAACCTCTCGTCGCCCAACTCACGCGCGCAAATGTCGAGCGCCGACAGATCTCGCAGGACCTCATCGACCGGGGCGACGCGCAAGTGCGGGCCGTGTACGGTAGTGACTTGCCCGCGGGACTCGTCGTGTCGGGGGAGGGCTGGCATCCGGGCGTGGGCGGCATCGTCGCCGGGCGACTCGCAGAGCGATTCGATCGGCCCGTGATCGTCGTGGCCATCGATGGCGACGTGGGTGTCGGGTCTGCGCGTGGGCCGAAGGGCTTTGCGCTGTTCGGCGCGATCCAGGCGTGCGCGCCTTCGCTGGAGCAATTCGGTGGGCACGACGGTGCTGCGGGAATGCGCATGCGTGCGAGCGCCGTGGACGCGCTGCGTGCGTCGTTCGCCGCGGGCTGTGCGGCGATTCCGCGCAGCGCGAGCCTCGAGCGCACGGCGGATACCGAATTGCAGGAGAGTGATCTCGACGGCGAACTGGTCGCACACCTGCACACGCTCGAGCCCACCGGCGCGTCGCATCCTGAGCCGCTCGTGGTCGCTCGCGGACTGCGCGTCAGCGGCGTGCGAGACGTCGGTGTTGCGCACCTGCGCGCTCGTGCGCTCGTGGGCCGGCGCGGGATCGGACTGTTCGCCCGCGATGGAGTCGCGCGGCGCGCACGCGGCTCGCTCGACCTTCGCGACGGTACGTTGGACGTGTTGGGTTTCCTGCGACCCGACGCGTGGGCGGGTCCCGACGCGGTGCAACTCGATGTCGTGGAGACCCGGGCGACGTGAGCGGACCCGACGAAATTCGCGACAAAGCTCGCCGCTCGATCAGGAAGACGTCATTCTCACAGCGCGAGGATCGGCAACGTCCGACGTGCGCCAGGCGCAATCCTTCGCCCGCCGCCCGCGCCCCGCGCGACTGTGAATCCGAATCCGTCCCCGGTGGTTTCTCCGATGACGCCGCGTTCGGTCGCGTCGTTGCCGGAACGCCGCCCCGGAACGACGATCGCGCCGCCCGCCGTTCCGGACGAGCCCGCCGCAAGGAGCGCGCCTGCCACGACGTCCACGAGGTCGTCGCCATCGGTGTCTCCGCAGCCCGCCACGCTGATCCCGAGTGCGCCGTTCGCCCGCATTCCCGACACGACGAGAGGCGACGCGGCCACGAGCCCGTCCGGACCGCCGCGGTGCACGCGAATCAGCCCCGCGACCTCCAGTGCACCGACCCGCGCATTGGGCGCGCCGAAGATGGCGTCGTCGATGCCGTCGCCGTCGAAGTCTCCCGCGTGTGCCACGGAAAAGCCGAGGTGCTCGCCGGACGCACCATCGTACTCACGCGACGGCGCAGGCGGCGGTCCCGAACTCGACCCCGCGAATACGAAAACCGCGCCGGCTTCCGGCAGTCCGTCGGGGTCGGCGTTGGGCGCGCCGACGAGCAAGTCCGCGAAGCCGTCGCCGTTGACGTCGCCGTCGAGGTCGATCTGTTGGCCAAAGTGATCGCGGCGCGCGGCGCCAAGGAGCGTTCGATCCGGTCTGCCACTGAGCGCGACGTCGCTGCCGGTGTACAACTGCACCCGCCCTCCCTCCGCGACGCCGTTGGCGGCGATTGCAACGTCCGCGAAGCCGTCCCCGTTCGCGTCGCCCGCTCCGGCGATCGCGAGACCGAGCGCATCGTCGATCGCGAGTCCCAGGAAATCCGCGCTCGGCGTGCTCTGCGGCCCGTCGCGTCCGCCGAAGTACACGGCAACTCGACCCGCGCCGTCACGCCCATCGGCCCGCGCGCGCGGCGCGCCGATCGCAATGTCCGCGAAGCCGTCTGCGTTGATGTCCCCGACGCCCGCGACCGCACGCCCGAACTCGGCGCCCGAGTCGGGCAGGCTGAACACCCACGCGGGCGATTCCGTGAGACCTGTTCTTCCACCGCGGAAAACGTACGCGCGCCCGTCGCCGCCGCTCGCCATCGGAGCACCGACGACGAGATCGACGAATCCGTCCCCGTCGACGTCGCCCGCCGCCGCCAGCGACCATCCAAACCGCCCGCCGGCGGCAGCGCCCGACAGTGTGCGCACGGCGACTGATCCGCGCGCGGCCCCTGGGACGATCCGAACGCTTCCGGCCTCGCGGCCGGCCATCGTCGTGGCCGATGGCGCACCGATCGCGACGTCGGCACGCCCGTCGCCGTCGTAGTCGCTCACGATGCCGTGCCACGTATCCAACGGCGTGTCCCGAGCCGGCACGATCATCATCCACGCGGCAGACGTCTCTCGTCCGATCGATGCGCCGCGCGTCGAACGCACACGCCAGAACGTCGTCCCGGGCTCGAGGTTGTCGCTCGGCCTTGCGCGGTCGCCGCTTTCGACGCGGATCACCGACTCGAGCAGTGCGCACGCGCGGTCGCGACAGACTTCGACGATCGCGCCGGTGCCGGGATCGATCGGCCGCCAACGGAGCGTTGGACGGCGGGAAGTCACCCGGGACGCGGACGCGGGCGTGCGCGGACTCGGCGCCGCGATCAGTGAGTCCGGTGTGAGATCGGTGTCCGCCGGCGCGCCGGCGTCCGTGGCGGACGGCACGACGTCGATTGACACGCAGCGGCCGCGATCGCCGCACGTCAGGCCACGTTCCGCGCAGAACGTCGACACTGTGCACTGCTCGACGTCGACGCCCGTGCATCCGTACGCCTGGTCGCCGCATGCCTGGGTCAGAAACACGCGAATCTGCTGTGATCGGCGCGCAGCGAAAGCAAACCTTGCCCGGCGTAGAATCCGCAGTGCCGGGCGCCCGGGGCCCGTGCTCGCCGCCGCGGCTTCGATCGTGAGCGTCACGAGCGAGCCTCGCGGCAACGCGCCGGGAACGACGCCAAACGTCGCCGGCAGCTGCACTTCGCCGGGAGCCGAGCCGACACGCCACTGAACCGGGTCGCGCAGAGGTCCGGCCGTACCCGCGCCTGGGACGACTTCGGCGCGGACCGTGAGCATTTGTTCTCGCGGAATGTCGGTGTCGAGCACGACCGTGACCTGCGTGGGCGGGAACCTGCACGACGACAACGCGGCTGTGAGCACCCACCCCGCCGTCGTGCTGCGTTGCCGGACGATCGCGCGGAGGATCGCGGGAGCGCGCTCGGTGGTGGGCCATTTGCCGTCCTCGCGCTGTGCCATGCCTCGCCTGACTCACATCCCGAGCGTCACGCGACCGGCCATCGCGATCGCGCGTCGAATGTGGACGACCAACGCACCACGACGAAATTCGACGTAGTCGTCGCCGTCTCGATCGCCGTCGTCGACGAACCCGCCGTCGAGCGTCGCGCCGTCCGTTGCATCACCGTCGATCCAGAATTCGCGGGACGTCGTGCTCATGGCCGACAGGTCGCCAGCGTTGAACGCGACACGCTGCTCGCCGGGCGCGGTCAGATCGAAACGCTCGAAGTCGTGCACGCGCAGCCGGCCCATGGTTCGGAAGTCCAAGGCCAGCCCAGGTGCGTCGAGTCGCAGGGTGTCGAATCGGTAGTCACCGTCGGGGCCTGCGGCATCACGTGTGTTCAGTCCTCCGTCGAGCCGTCGGAACAACGCGTCGTGCACGACCACGACGTCGTTGCCCGCACCGGCGTACACGACGTCGCCGCCGCCGCCGCCGTCGATCCGATCGTCGCCCCGGCCGCTCGCGAACCGCTCATCGGCGGGCGTTCCCGTGAACTGATCCGAGCCGTCGCCGCCCATGCGCAGTCCCGCGCCGCGCGATCCGATGATGCAGCTTCCATAGCGGATCAGTCCCACACCGCTGTTCGCACCGTTGGCGGTCGTTGCAGATTGCAGCCCGAGAAATACGTCGCCCAGACCGTCGCCGTCGGCGTCCGCTACGGCGATGCGATGGACGCGCCCCAGTGCCATCGTGCCCGTGGTGTGCACACTGCGCGCGTCGATGGCGGGGTCGATCGTGCCGCCCGTGACCACGCGTCCCCACACGATGTAAAATCCACCCGACCGGTCGGGCACTGCGAGATCGTCGAAGCCGTCTGCGTCGATGTCCCCCAGGCCGACCGCGCTGTCGTGCCACTCGCCGCTTGCAATCTCCGCCGTGAACACTCGAACGCCGAGCGAAAGCGGTGGCCGCTCGTCGAGTGTGATCGCGGCAGGCCACGTGCGTCGTCCGGGCAGCACCCACACGTCCGCGCCATACGCAGAATACTGATACCCCCGCACGACGTAGTCATCGACACCGTCGCCGTCGAAGTCTCCCGACTGCGTGCCGGGAAAAAGTCCCCAGCTCGGACCCGACACGCGAAAGCCATTGGACCCGTCGACGTCCGGCATCGACGCGGGCAGTCGATGCTGCGCGTTGCCGAAGTAGACATACGAGCGATAGTCGATCCGCATTCCGTCGTTCGCTGCGCCGTTCATCGCGGAGACATCGAGGTAGCCATCGTTGTTGTAGTCGCCGTGGTTGCCCGCAGCTTCGGCAAAATTGGCCTGCGACGAAACGCCCACCGTGCCGATTCCGATCGAGACTTCTGCGCTGGGCATCTGGCGTGCGGGAAACGTCGGCCGTCCGAGCCACATCGCGAGCCCGTGCCCACCGCCGCGCGTCGAGCTGTTGTACGCGCCCATGAACACGTCCGCGTAGCCGTCGCCATCGAAGTCGGTCGCAGAGATCGGACCGGCTTCCTGGCCGCCGAGCCCGTCGACCATGCGCACGGCGCGCACGCCGTCGAACATCGTGTCGTCCACCCGCCCAGGCGGCATCGCCTGACCGAACACGACGAGCCCTACATTCCGAGTCTCGCGCAGCACGAGGTCGCTCCGACCGTCGCCGTTCACGTCCGCCATGCCGATCCGATGCTCCGCGCCGTTGAGCGCTACGAGATCCGTTCGCGAGGCATCGCGACCGTCGGCACCCCCCGACGCGAGGTCGAGGATCGACCGCTGCCGGCATCCGTTCCCGAGAAATGCCCAGGCAGCGCTTCCCGCGCCCATCGGTCCGCCTCCGCGACTGGCCGTCCCGAGCCAGTCCAACTCGCCGTCGCCGTTCAGGTCACCGAACATGCCGAAACCCACCATCGCGAATCGCGCGCTTGCGCTCGGCCCGAGGACGCGGTGCATCGCGCCGCTGTCCAGTGAATCGCCGGACCCCTCGCACAATTGCGGAACACACGAGCCCCATCGCGCGAATTCCGCGCCGCCCTCTGCGACGCAGTTCTGCCGGCCCGCCCGACACGCCATCACTTGTCCCGCGCGTCCGCTGCTGCATGACTGCGTTTGTCCCGGCGCGCACGCGCACCCCTCGTCGATCGCCCCATCGTCGTTGTCGTCCAGACCGTTTCCGCAGACTTCGGGGGGCCGAGCGTCGCGCGGCGTGGCGTCCGATCCGGCGTCACCGGTGGGAACGCCGGTCTCCCCAGGATGGTCCGACGCTGCATCGGACGGGCGCGCGCGACCGTCGGCGCGGCCCACGAATTCGTCGCCCCCGCTGCACGCCAACACGTTGATCATCCAAGCGATTCCGACTGTGATTGGTCGACTGGCTTTCATGGGACCTTCCCTTTCAAACCAACCTGTATCCAGGCTCCCATTTTCGGATCACTGAAATATTCCATCGGGGCCATCACATCGACGCAACGATTGCGACGGTAAGCACGGGCCGCACCGGCCACGGCGCGAGGAGGCTCTCGAATTGGCCCCCGATTTCGGCGACGTATCGAACCCGTGCGAGCTCGACCTCCACGCCGAGCCCGAGCAGCAGCGCCAGGTGCTCGCGAAGCACGAAGCGCACCTGGCCGTCGGCTCGGAACACACCGAGCGCGATCGTCCGCGGCGGTTCCGCCTGAAAACTCCCGTTGCGGGTTGGGTATGCGGCAGCATCGACGATCTCGACACCGCCGCCCACGGTCGCGCGAAGTTCGATCCCGCGCGCAACCTCGTATCCGCCGACCCCGAGAAAGCGCGCGCCGCGGGGCTGCACGCGCAGTCCGGCGTCCGCGGTCTCGACGACAATCGGCACGGCGTAGTCCAGCAGCACGGCCGCGCCCGCGGAGAATCGTCGTGTGCGCGCCCCCGCTGCAATCGTGACGATCGGCCCCGCGGCAAAGGTCAGCGGCGTGCCGTACGGCGAGACCGATCCGCCCGCGCCGATGTCCGCCCAAGCGCGCGGAAGATCCGATGCGGCAGCCGGTACTGCAGGGGCCCGAGGTTCCGCGGCTACGCGTGGGGCCTGCAGGCCGAGCGATTCGCGAATGCGCGCGCGGTCGACGCCAATGCGTCCTCCCGCCAGCAGCGCTTCGATGGCTGCCGCTACGATGTGGCCGATCGCTTCCCGCTGGATCTCGTCCGCGTTGCCCTCGCGAAGCACGTGACGAATCAGAATCCGCTCCCACGTTGCGTCGGCGATGAACACGGTCGCTCGATCGGGTTGCCTCAGGTCGATCCACACGCGTGCGACTCGTCCCGAAACCGGCGCCGGCGTGACGACGGCTTGCAGGTCCAAGTCGGTGGTGGACGTTGTCGTCAGGCGCACGCCGAGCCAACCGAGGAGATCCTCGAGCACTCGCTGCATCGGCGCCGTGCTCTCCGCCGTTGCGACGATCGAAACGTCCACGAGCCGACGCTCCGCGGGCGCAACGCTCTGAGCGTCGAGTGTCGGCGCCCACAGCCCCAGTTGCGCGAGAATCACCCCGGACACGATCCAACGATGGCCGCGGCGGGTGCGGTTCACGGCGCGTTGCCCAGGCGGTCCCTCGCGCGTTCGGAGTAGATCGAGTCGGGATAGTCGCGCAACAACTCCCGCCAAGATTCGCGTTCTTCCGCGCGGCGTCCGAGGCGTCCGAGCGCGAGGGCGCGGCCAATGAGCGCCTCTTCGCGGTTGTTGCCGTCGGGCGCCAGCGCGAGGTACGCGTTGAACTGCGCAAGCGCTTCGCGCCCGTTGCCGGTGCGGTCGAGCAGCATTCGCCCGAAGGATACCCGAGACTGCAGCGCCTCGCGCGACGCCGGGTACTCTCGCTGCAGCGCTTCGTAGCCCGCGGTCGCGTCCGCCAGAGCGCCCTGCCGGCGGGCGTCGTTGGCGCGCCGGAAGAGATCCGCGGCCGTGGGCGGGACCCCTCCCTGCGAGGCCGCCGTCCTGCGTGGCGGCGCGTCGATCGCCGGCACGAGCCGAGCGGCCGCTTGGGGCACCGTGAGATCGGCAGCGTTGGCGATGACCGTCGGTTCGGTGCCGCGCGCAGGTTCGGCGAGTGGGCCCGCTGGAACGACGGAGGCGGCGATCGGTGCTCGAGGGAGTGGGGGCGTCGTCGTCCGCGCGGTCATGGACCTTCGTCCGAGCCAGATCCCGGTTGCAGTCGCGATGGCCGTCAGCGCGAGGACGGCCGCGGCGAGAAGCCACGTCGTTCGTGCGCGCGGCCTGCTCGCGCGAGTCGTGCGTGCGGCCGGGACGAACGCCTCGTCCGGCGACAATCCCGGCACGCGCGCGAGAACCTTGTCGACTTGTGCTTCGAGCCACGCGTGATCCCCCGCGCGCACCGCGGCGTCGCCCGCGAATTCCGCTGCAACCTCTGCCAGCAGCCGGCATGCCGCGCACGATGCAACGTGTTGCCGGTCCTCGGCCGTCTCGGTTCCCGCGCGGAGTCGGTCGAGAATCTCCGCCGGATGAAATGACACCACGCTCACGCTTCACCTCCGAGCGACCCTGCGAGATACGGATGACGTTCGATTCGCTCGCGCAGTGCGTCTTTCGCCAAGCGCAGCCGCGACCGAACCGTGTTGAGCGGCACGCCCGTGGCCTCCGCAACTTCATCGACCGAGTACCCGAGCATGACATGCATCGTGAGTGCTTCGGCCTGCGACTCGGGAAGTGTGTCGAGCAGTTCCCGCACGAGTCGGCGACGCACGTCCAGTCGAACCTCTTTCGAGGGCGACTCGTCGGACGACAGAGTGTCCGTGTTGCGCTCGACGGCGTTGGGCGCGCGGCGCACGCCTCGGCGCCACGCGGAGGCACGGTGGACAGCGATGCGCGTCGCGAAATGCAGAACCGTGCAGTCGAACCGAAAGCTGCGAAGCGACTGCATCAGTCCCGCCAACGACTCTTGCACGACGTCCTCGACGTCCGGATTGCTCGCGCCAAGCATGACGCGCGCGGTGCGCAACACGAGCGGTCCCACGGCCGACAGCAGCTCGCGCGCCGCCCGGCGGTCGCCGGCACACGCTGCCTCGGCCACGGCACGAAGCGGGTCGAGTCCCGTTCGGGGAGGCGGTTCGGTGGGAATTTTCACCGAGTCGGCGGGCATGATCGGACCTTCCGAGGATACCTGTATCCGCCGGTGGCGTATCGGATCATCGAAAATGGACGGGCTCGGGCCCCCACGGCCGCCGCTCACGACCCGTGCCGGCGGCTCGCACTACACGGGCCTATCGGCACGCCCCGCCGGCACACCCGACGAACCCGATCGCCGTGCAATCGACGGTTTCCCAACGCCCCGCGACGCACGTACGCAACTCCCCGCCGTCGCACCGCGTCTCTCCGGAAGTGCAATCCTCCGCGGCCGCTGCGCACAGCGCCTGACCCGTCTCGCGGGCGACCTCGCATCGCTGGTTCATCGACGCGCAATCGATTCGCACCTCGCGCGGCCGATCGAACTGCCACGTGAGGCCACTGTCGTCGCCCTGCGCCGATAGGCACCACACGGCTGTGCTCCCGTCACACCGCGTTGCGACCGAGTCACACGGCGGCAGATCCGACGGGACGCAGCTCGGTGTTCCTGCCGCACCGACGCGCATGCAGCGTCCACCCGGCAGCGCGTGCCCGCACTCGATCGCCTGCAAGCGCAGTCCCCCGAACGCCGGCATGCCCGTGCAGCTCACGAGCGTGTTGCCTTCGCAGCGGGGCGTGGCGTTGGCCGCGCACATGGAGGGGTTCAGGCATGCGAGCCGGCCGTTGAGCGTGCCGCACGTTCCGCCCGACCAACGGGCGCAGTCGATGGCCATCGGAAGTGGTGTGCCGCGGCATGTGACCAGCACGTCACCGTCGCATGCGCCGCGCGGGTGTGCCACGCAGAAGTCGAGGCCGCGGCCGGCGCCCGTGCAGCGAGCGAGTGCGTCGCAGCTCGTCGCGCGTGCCCCGCAGGACAGGATCGTTCGGGTGAGCGCGTCACTGCCGAGCGACGACGTCGTCTGTGCGGTGACGGCGCACGCTTCGAAGGGCAGACCGACGCCGCACCCGAGGAGCATTGCGCAGATGCGCGCCGTGCTCGAAGCCGAGTACCCCGTGTGCGCTACGCCGGGCGCGCACGCGCTGATCGCGAGCACTGCGGCGATCGTGAGGAATCGTCGAACGTTGCTCACGGTGGTGGTGGGATGGACGCGCACGTGTCGCGGATCAGCCGTGCCAACGCGTCGCCGACGACTTGGGTGTACTGCTCGCTGGTGCCTTCGATGTCGCCATACGTTGGCTCGCGGCCGAAGGAGTTGAGGAACCGCCACAGCGGATCGTTCACCTCGCGCATGCACGGCGGGACGATGCCGGCCGTGATCACGCATCGGTCGCCGCCGCAGCCGCGCTTCGATTCGACGATGAGATCGTGATAGACGCTCGCAGCCTCCGGGGATTTGTCGGGCTCGTCCGTCAGCGCGATGATCACCAGGACCGAGCCCTGGTCGCGAATGAACCCGGCGTTCGTGCTGGCATTCGACGCGTGCGCAGCGTAGCCGATGCCGGCCGACGAACACTCGACACTCGACGACTCTTCGCCGACGCCGGTTGCCGCCGCGGTGAACCACTGCCGCAGCGCGTCTCGATCGCCTGTGGTCGTGTTCGTGCTGAAGAAGTTCCGGTTGTCGTAACGGAACAGTCGTCCCTGCCCACCATTCTCGCCCGTGTTCATCATCAGCGGCGTCATGTAGCGCGACTGGATGTAGTCCGGAGTCGCCGTCGTGCGGCACGCCTGGAAGCCCTCGCCCGTGTCACCGACGTAAAACGACGTCGTCGTGATGCCGACGTGCAGGTCCGTGCCCTGCGGCAACTGCTGGAACATCGCGTCGACGAAGCGCGGGAATGCCTCTGCCAAACGCTGCTGCTTGGGCCGCATCGACGGCGAATTGTCGACAAGGAAGAGAATGTCGACGCCGCGGCAACCCAACGGTCCTGGCGGCGGCGGCGTCACTTCGATTGGGCGGACGTCGCGCGGCGGCGGCGCGTCCCATCCGCCGTCCATCGAATTCGAGCCCGCCGGCCCGCACGCCGTCCCGAATGCAAACGCGCCCAGAAGCAGAATGAGACTCAGAACGCTGGGTCGTTCGCGTTGCACCATGCCATTGCGAGAGCACGTGGCGTACCAGCGCCGTTTGTCCGCGGCGCGCGAGTGGCGTCCGCGCAGTTCCCGGACAATCGATCGAAGCGCCAAGCCGCTCGACGTGTGGGCCTGACCACCAGACCCCCCGAAGCGGTCAGCGAACTGACCAGTACGCCGGCGGATCGCTCCCGCGGAATCGCTCGCGAACCACGCGACGTGGTCGTGGTCAGCGAATTGCAACGCCTCGCCCGAGGCACGGCGCGCTCGATCGAGATCGCGGCAGCCCTGTCTCCACTTTCCAATGCGACACGTCCCGCTCATCGCTTCTGCTGCGCTCGCACTGTTGTGCATTTCGGGCTGCGGTCCGCTGCAGGAACGGCCGCGCGACGTCGGCCCGCCGTCCGACACTTCTGTGTACACACGCGAGATCTGTCCCAACGGCCTCGACGACGACGGAAACGGTCAGGTCGACGAGACATGCGCATGCCTCACGGGCGAAACGCAGCGTTGCTTCGGCGGAAACCCCGCGATGGCGGGCGTGGGCCGCTGCGTGTGGGGCCAGCAGGCGTGTGTCGGCAACGTGGAATTGGGCGTGTGGACTGAGTGTCGTGGCTGGGGCAACGCACCCGCGTGTCTCGATCCGGGCGGGGGCGACACGACGCGACGGCGCGACGGGGGCCTGCCGAGCGGCGGCGACGACGGCGGGCACGCGACCTTGGACAGCGGTCTGCCAAGCGGCGGCGACGACGGCGGCGGCGTGCGGCGGGACTCGGGACTTCCGAGCGGTGGCGACGACGGCGGCCTCGTACGTCGGGACTCCGGACTTCCGAGCGGCGGGGACGACGGCGGCGGCGTGCGGCCCGACAGCGGATTGCCGGGCGGCGGGGACGACGGCGGCGGCGTGCGGCCCGACAGCGGATTGCCGGGCGGCGGCGATGATGCCGGACGAACGTGCACGTGCGTGCCGGGTCAGTACCGCTGGTGTGACACGCCGCTGGCCTGCGCGTGGGGACGCCAGCAGTGCCTGCCCGACAGTCGTTGGGGCACATGCGTCGAGACGACGTTGCGCCCGGCCGGCTGCAGCGGGTACTTCTACAACCGGAACTGTTGCGTCAGTGCCGGCCAGTGCTGTCAGAACTTCCCGTACAACAACGACAGCGTCGGCAACTGCGGCGGCATCTTGATGTGTCGCTGAGACACGAGGTTGCCCTCCTCGCGATTGCGGTGAGTGTGACGCTCGCGTGTCGCCGCCGCCCAACGCACGTCAGCGCCGCGCAGGCCAGCGTGGCCTCCGCGCCGTCGCATGCGCGCGGTGGTCCGTTTGCGTGTGACGCCGGCGTATGCGTGCAACGACATGTTCGGCTACCGGATGATGGCATCTGGGAGTGCATCGAACAGGACGGTGTGGCCGTCTGTCATGGCGGCAGCGAGTCTGCGGGCGTCGTCCCGGGTTCACGCGACGATGCATGGCGATGCGGCGCGCGGCGCGGTGTGGTTGGCGAGCGCGTGTGCGTCGACGAGTCGGGCGATGTTCCCGAGCCGACAACAGCGACCTGGCTGTGCGAGTACGAACACGATCCGGACGAGCGACGCGTCTGTCGCCGCGGAGCGGGTGAGTCGCGCCGCGCGAGCGAACGCGGAACGGTACCCTCGTGCTGGCTCGACGGCGATTGCGGGCCCGGTCAACGCTGCCGCCAGGGGATTTGCGCGTCGTGAACGGCCACGTCACGCGCGGGCGAATCGCGTGCGCGCTCGTGCTGCTCGCGGCGTGTCGCAACCGCGGAGGCGGACCGGCCGCCGACGCTTCGCGTGCCTCACTCGCTCGCGCGTGCGCCACGGACGTTCGGATCAGCGACGTGGGCTTCGACGCGCCCATAACGATCGCCCTCGACCGGCGTTGCATGCCGCCGGCGGGCGCGACGGTCACCTGGCGCGATGTCTCACGACTGCCCCTCGCAGATCTCCGCGTCGAACCCGACGGCCTCGTTGCCCGCGCTCGCACGCGAAGCTGGGCCGAACATCGACCGGGCGCGGTCCCCCACGGAATCGTGCCGCTCTCACCCGCAACGCGTGGCAGCTACGAGCTCGTCGCAACCACGCACGTGCTCGGGCGCGCCGACGTCTCACGCCACGTGTACGTGACGGCGGCTGCGCGAGCCACCGGCGTGCCGAGCATCGCGACCGACCAGCGCATTTACCTCGGCGGCGACGACTGGACCGTGCGCGAGCACCCTCCCGGCGCGCGCGGTCAGATCGAGATGCGCTCGGGGCTCGCGACGCTGCGCCCCGACGCGCGCGGACGATGGCTGCTCGCCGACCGTGCAGGACACGAACTCGCACTCGGCGTGATGCGCTACGACGAGACGCGCCTAGACTGCGGGCGACCCGAATGCCACGCGAACGAAACACGCTTCGCCGCGCGAAGTCCGATGACGTCGATCCTGTTTCGCGCAGTGGAAGGCAGACTCGGAGCCGCACACACCCCCGGCTGTGCGTTGGGCTGTCACACGCTTGGCGAACCCGGTCTGCGCGACGGAGGCTTCGCGCACGTCGCCGAAGAGATGGACGCCGCGCTCCCGGCGCACGGATCGCTTGGAGGCTGGGATCGCCTGCCGCGCGCGCTTCGGCGACTGGGTGGCGTGGGCTGCGGCGCCTGCCACGGGCCGGGCTCGATCCCGCAGCGCGACGCACGGTGGGCCATCCTCCGCGCGGACGTGTGCGCGGTTTGCCACGATGCGCCGCCGCGCTACGGACATGTGGCCGCGTGGCGCACGAATGCGATGTCCCGCGGTGACGCTGCGCTGGGCGTGGCGGGCAATTCCCGGTGCGAGGCTTGTCACAGCACGCACGGGTTCCTCGTGGCGATCGGCGCGCGCTCCGTCGCATCGCGCCCGCCGGACGATGTCGGTTCGGTTGGCGTCGCGTGTGCAGCCTGTCACGTCGCGCACGCGCGCGAATCGGGGCCCGCGCTGACGCGCGTCGTGCCGACGGCGGGACTATTTCGCGCGGGGTCGGACGCCGATCCGACGGGAAGATCGCGCGTGTGCGTGCGCTGCCATTCGCCCGATCCCGACGCGCCGTGGCCCGAGGCATCCGCGGCGGCCGTCATCCTCGGACGCGGGGCGCGATCGATCGTTGGCACCGTGGGCGGACACGCTCGCGTCCCGGGCGGGTGCATTGGCTGCCATCGCGCGGGACCCACTGGGACCGTCGAGTCGCACGGCGACGGACACGCGTTTCGGGTGGATCGTGCCGTGTGCACTTCGTGCCACGAGGGCCGCGTGCCGCCGGCGCCGGCGTTGGCAGATGGACGATTGCTCACGGTCGTTGCGGCGCTGCGTTTCGCGGAACTGTCGCGCACGGCCGGTGGGGCCGATCCCGCAGTGGCCCGCGTGCCGCACGGAGCGACGATGCCGAGTGTAAATTCGACAGGCGCAATCGGGCGCGTTCTCTACGACGTGCGATTGGTGGTCGAAGACCGCGGCGCGGCGTTCCACAACGCGCCGTTCGTGCGGGCGGTGCTCGCAGCAGCCCGGTGAACTGTACGGCGGTCAGAGGATCGTGACGTCGTCTTCGCGCGCAAGATTCTTGTCGAACGTGACAAGCGCGCCGCCGGGGCCCGTCCGCGCCTTTCCGAGGATCAAGTAGTCGGCCAGTCCGGCTTTTCCGCTCGCGTACGCCTCGAGCGCCGCCTGCACGAGTTCGAGTTCCTCGACAACGACACCGCCGGTCCGGACGAGGCGCGACAGTTGCGCGTGAATTGTCGTGCGATCCCACGCATACGTCGCATGCAGCACCCACGAGACCTCGGCGAGCACGACCAGCGACACATAGACGCCCTCGGCTGCCGCATGAGACGAGAATGCGCGCTCGGCCTTTCGCGTCTGCGTCGGATCGTCGCCCACGAGAACACGGACGAGGACGTTCGTGTCAAACGCGGCCACGCACGGCCTTCGCGATCCCGCGATCCATGTCCTCGATCGACGCGACGCGCCTGACCCGCGGTCGGTCACGGAACAGCTCTTCGGGCTTGTGGAGGGCGGGCGTGAGGATCAGCCGGTTTCTGTCGTCGACCGTCACGTCCACCTTGCTGCCCGGAAGCAGCTTCAGGTACTCGCGAACGGCCTTCGGAAGAACGAACTGGCCCTTCGCGCTCATGGTAATCGTGAACATCCGGTGAGGGTAAGCGCGGGCATCACACTTTGCAAGAAGTACCACGGTACTTCGTGTGGCGAGTTGGGCACACGCACCGCCGCGTGTCGTCCATTCACCCCGCGTGTGTGCGGATGAAACTCACGGCCGCATCGAACGCCGCTTTTCCTGACGGGTGGAATCCGGCGAACAGCGTCGGATTGTGCGGCATGTCCTGCGCGACGTGCAGTGTGCAATCGACTCGCTGGGTGCGCAGAGCTTCGACGAACCGTAGCGCGTCGTCACGCGGACCCTCCGCGTCGCCGACCGAGACGAACGTCGGCGGAAGCCCGGCGAGCGGATCGTTCACGAGCGCAAACGACGAGAGCGGCAGCGTCCCCGCGACGCCGAGCGCGTGTCGCACGAGCACGTCGCGCGTGCCGATCTCGTACGTCGCGTTCTCGACCCACGAGCGCCCCGGCATCTCGAGGTCGGCCCATGGGGACAACAGTACGAGCGCGCGTGGCTTGATCGCGTTCGACACGCGCACGGCGAGGTGGCCGCCGGCGGAGTCGCCCGCGAGGATCAGCGGCGAGTCGCCCATCGCACGGCACGCTTTCAGCGCGTCGTCGAGTTGCGCGGGCCACGGGTGCTCGGGTGCGAGTCGGTATTCGACACCGATCACTTCGAGCGATGTCGCGAACGCAACGTGCGCGCAGATCTCCGCGTGGGAGGTCTCGGTGGACCCATAGATGTACGAGCCGCCGTGGAAGAACACGATGCGCGTCGCGCCGGGCGAGGGTGGGATGAAGTGTCGCACTGGCACTCCATCGATGACGCCGGTTCGCACCGTGACCCGCTTCACGTGCGGCGCCGGATAGAACTTGCGCGCGAACACGGCACGCTGAGCGGGGAGCGGCCACGATGCAGTCTCCTCCCAGTCGCGTCGCACCTGGCGAACGATCCATTCGAACATGAATGACCATGACGGACGGAGGGGCCCGCGGCGAACGCGGGATGCGATCGTCGGCCAGAGCGTCGCGAGTGCGATTCGAAGTGCGCGGAACACTGGAGCGAACGATGCTCACGCTCCGCGACTTTCGTCTACGAAACGATGAAGCCCTCCGCGATCGCCGCCGCGGAAAGCTGCCGGTCGGCGCAGACGAACTCGACGGGCTCACCCGTGTCGACGAAGGCACGCGCGAGCGCGGCCGCGGACGCGAGGTGGATCGCGTCTGCACCGGCTGCCATCGCGTACGCCGCGCCAGGCGCCATCAGATGGGGAGTCGAGGCTGCGCCGAAGCCAAATGCCATCTCGCGACCGACGCTCGCGCCCCCAACGCATCGGCGGACGTGTACAGTGCGCTCGAGGGAGTGTGAACGTGAACTTCGCTTCGACCGTGTGTTCGATCGGGCTGGCTGGCGCATTCGTTGTCGGAGCGTGCGATCGCGCGGACGACGGGCAGGCCGTTCAACAAGCCGCCGCGCAGGCCGCGCAGCAGGCGGCGATGGCGCAAGCGCAAGCGCTCGCAGCACAGGCTCAGGCCCAAGCGCAGGCGCAGATGCAGGGTCAGGCGCAAGCGATGGCACAAAATGCCATGGCGCAGGCGCAAGCGATGGCCCAGGCGCAGGCGCAGAACGCAATGGCGCAGGCGCAGAATCAAGCGCAGGAGGCAATGGCACGGGCCCAGGCGCAAGCCGAGGCGGCGCGCATGGCCGCGCTCCGAGCAGCACTCGGGCAACCGCCGGTGGTCCCGAGCGCCGGCGGAGCGCCACCGGGGTATCCCGCAGGATTTCCGTACGTACCCGGCGGCGTGATGCGAAACGTGCCGGCGGGTCCCGTGAGCGCGGTGTCCCTCGCGTACACGATGCCGGCGGCGGCGCTTCAGGCACAGTTGCAGGCGGCACTGACTGCCCAAGGCTGGTCGGTCGAGTCGAGCGAGGTCTCTCCGCGCGGGTCGATTCGCATGCGCGTGTCGCGCTCGGGGCAACGCATGAGCGTGTCGATCTTCTCGGCGGGCGCGGAAACGGGCCTGCTGCTCATGAACGGGTGATTCACCGTGCGACGCGTGCTGATCCTCGGCGCAGCCGGGCGCGACTTTCACAACTTCAATGTCGTCTTCCGTGACGATCGCAGCGTCGATGTCGTCGCATTTACCGCGACACAGATTCCGGGCATCGATCGGCGCCGGTACCCGGCCGACCTCGCAGGCGTGGGATACCCCGACGGCATCCCGATCGTTCCCGAGTCCGAGCTGGAGTCAGTCTGTCGCCAACACGCTGTCGAGGAGGTGGTGTTTGCCTACAGCGACGTGCCGCACGCGCACGTGATGCATCTGGCGTCCCGCGCTCTCGCGGGCGGCGCGGACTTCGTTCTGCTGGGTCCCGAACGAACGATGGTTCGCGCTCGCGTGCCGGTGATCGCGGTTTCTGCCGTGCGAACCGGTTGTGGAAAATCCCAAACGGCTCGATGGCTCTCAGGCCGTTTGCGTGCCGGCGGGACGCGCGTGTCGGTCGTTCGACACCCAATGCCGTACGGAAATCTCTCGCGACAGGCGGTCCAACGCTTCGCGACTGCTGAGGACCTCGGCCGCGCCGACTGCACGATCGAAGAGCGGGAGGAATACGAGCCGCACATCGCCTCGGGCAACGTGGTGTTCGCCGGAGTCGACTACGCGCGAATCATCGCAGCAGCCGAGCGCGAGGCCGACGTCGTTGTGTGGGACGGCGGGAACAACGATTTTCCGTTTGTCCGTCCCGACCTGCACTTCGTCCTCGTCGACCCGCTGCGTCCTGGCCACGAGACTTCGCACCACCCCGGCGAAGCCGTGCTGCGCATGGCGGACGTCGTGCTCATCGCGAAGAGCGACACGGCGTCGCCCGAGCAGATCGAATCCACGCGCGTGCGAGTTCGGGCGATTCATCCGGCGGCACCGATCGTCTGCGTCGAGTCGCCGATCACCCTCGACGATCCGTCGGCGGTGGCCGGGCGACGGGGGCTCGTCGTCGAAGACGGGCCCACGACGACGCACGGCGGAATGCCTTGGGGCGCGGGTTATCTCGCCGCGATGCGCGCGGGCGCTGCCGCGATCGTCGATCCGCGCCCGTGGTGCACCCCGGAGTTCCGTGCGATGTTCGCGGCGTTCCCTCACATCGGTTCGGTACTGCCCGCGATGGGATACGCACCGGAACAACTCGCGGAACTCGAAACGGTTCTGCGCGCAGCCGACGCGGACGTGATCGTGGCTGGAACGCCCATCAATCTTGCCGCGCTCGTTCACCCTGGCAAACCGATCGTGCGCGCGCGCTATGAGTTTGCGGACGTCGAGTCGCGCGGCGTCGGCGCGATCGTCGACGCGTTCGTGACCTCGCGTGCGGACCGCGCGTGACTCAGGGTCACATCGCCGCGCACTGCTGCCAACTGCCGCCCTTGTCCATCACCCTGCGACACACCGGCGCCGCGGTTGGGCACTCGCAGTCGCGGGTGCAACGGATCTGGCAGCTGTGCGCCAGGACGACTCCCGAGAACGGCTGACAGACATATCCCGTCAGGCAGTCGCTGGCGGTCCCGCAGTTTCGGCCGATGGCGGTCGCATCGTTCGTGATCTGTGCGCACAGACCGCCGTCCGCTGCGATGTCCCCCGTGACGTCTACGCGGGTCTCCGTCGTCGCAACGTCGCCGAGCACATCCGCGGCTCCGTCGCCGCGCGCGTCCAGCATGCTTCCGTCGACGGCGTCGGAACGAACGACGTCGGCTGCGTCGGTCGGATTTGCATCCGATGCGTCCACACCGCTTTCGCCCGTGCTCGAATCGCCGGCCGTACTATCGCCCGAAACGTCGGCACCGGTCTCTCCCGTCATGTTGTTCGACGCGCACCCGAACGCAAGCAGCGTTGCCGCCAGAATTCCCTTCGATCGAAGTTTACGCATGTTCCAACCTCCAAGCACGAGATTCAAAGCCCACGGTCCCCCTGACAGCGCGCGAAGTATGGCGTCGGACACAGCCGATGCAAGCGCGATGATCCACTCGCGAACGTGACGTGGTGTCGTTGCGCATTGACGCATCCATGCAACCGGCTCCACGCTCCAGTCCGCCCATGCGTGTGCCCACCAACGGCATCGAGATCGACGTCGAGCAGGAAGGTCGCGGCGAGCCCGTGTTGCTCATCATGGGCGTCGGCGCGCAGCTCGTGCATTGGCCGGACGGATTCTGCGCGGCACTGACCGCCCGAGGATTCCGAGTGATTCGGTTCGACCATCGCGACATCGGCCGATCGACGTGGTTCACGCACGCGCCGATCCCTGACGTACGGAGGATGCTGCTCCGCCGCCTCGTCGGTGCGCCCATTCGCGTGCCGTACACACTCGAGGACATGAGCGACGACGTTGCAGGAATCCTCGACGCGCTCGACCTGCCGCGCGCGCACATCGTCGGTGCCTCCATGGGCGGAATGATCGCTCAGACGCTGGCGATTCGGCACCCGACGCGAGTTCAGACGTTGACGTCGATCATGTCGACGCCGGGCGCACGACGATTCGTCTTCGGCTCGAAACCGCGCGCCATTCGCGCGCTTCTGTCCGGTCCGCCGCGGACGCGTGCCGAGGCGGGCGAGCGCGTCGCCGAGGTGTTTCGGGTCATCGGCAGCCCGGGCTTCGAACGCGACGAGAACATCATGCGAGACCTCGGTCACCGCTCGTTCGACCGCGGGCTGAACGCGCCTGGATTCGCGCGCCACTTCGGCGCGATCCTTGCGGCGAGCGATCGAACCGAGGCCTTGCGGTCCGTTCGTGTCCCGAGCCTCGTGATTCACGGCACGGACGACCCACTCATTCCCGTCGCGGCAGGTCGCGCGACCGCGCGCGCCATCCCGCAGGCACGTTTGCTCGAGATCAACGGAATGGGACACGATCTTCCGCACGCGCTCTGGCCCGTTCTCGGCGATGCGATTGCGTCCATCGCGCGCACGCAGGCGTAGTCGCTCCGCGCCGCCGCTACGACCACAGTTCGGTGCGCAGCGTCGCGAGCATCGTGCGCGCTCGCCGCGTGTCCGGCACGCCTGCGACGGAGATGACCTCCGCGTCGACTCCGCGATCGACTTCCGCGATCAGATCGTCGATGGCCCGTGCGCGGGCTGCCTCGAGCGATGCGCGCTCGTCGTTGCCGAGCCGCGCCGAAATCCACCGATGCAGGTCCCAGCTCAGCGCTGCGTGGCGCGTTTCGTCGGCTGCGAGGCGCGCGAAGAGAACGCGCAACGATTCGTCCGCCGCGTGCTCCGCCTGCCAGTGTGCGACGACGGCGCCGAACGTCTCGCGAACGCATCCCTCGGTCACGTTCTCGAGCGCGATCGCATGAAGCGATCGGAACGACGCGTCGTCGATCACGGGTTCGGCGGGCGTCGCGCCCCACGTGCGCGCTGCGTCCGCGACGCGACGTGCGTGATCGCGTTCTTCGTCGGCCGCTGCGTCGATCCGTGCGAGAAGCCAAGCAGGCGCATCGTGGTGCGCGAGACTCTCCGCGAGTCGCTCGAACGCCGTGACCGACGCGGCTTCCAGCGTGGCGTTGCTCGCGCGGAAGCGGCCCACGGCCTCGCCCCCCGCGATCGGCTCGATGTCGGCGAGCCCTTCCAAGCGTCGCCCGACCGCACAATACGTGCACGACAGCGCGGTTCCTCCGCTCGCGTCACGGCTGACGAAACACGCGAACGCGCGGCCCGTGCCGAACATCCCCGGCGGACAGTTTGCCGCACAGACTTCGCTCGTGACCGGTTGGCCGACGACCACGCCCGCCGGCGGGTTGCATGGGTACACGACGGTCGCGCTGCATGTGTCGACGTTGAGCGTCCGCGGCGGACAGTTCACGTCGGGAACGTCCACGGGATCGACCACGTCCGGCGGGTTCACGACGTCGCGAGGGTCGACGCGGTCGGGCGGGTCGACCACGTCGGGGCGCCCCACGGCATCGGTGCGCACGACGTCGGTCGGCGGATCGCCGTCCGCGGGTCCCACGGTTGCGCTACAGCCCGAGGCGCCGAGAAGCACGGAGTTCGCAAGCGTCGCGGTGAGAATTCGGCCGAAAAGGCGCGAGAGCTGTTCGTGAGTCATTGAACCGGGCCGAGCAATCCGTGTGCCGGGATAATTGGCAATGAGTTCCGCGAATTCGTGTGCCACTTAGCGCCACGCCGCCGTGCGCGATGTCCGCGCGCCCGGCGCCCTGCGGGCGCGAGTGCGCAACGCTCGCTACCGCCTTCGGTCGTCGAGGGTACCGTATTCGACCTGATCGATGGCGCACCGCCCGGGACCCTCGGCGGCGATTCGCAATGCGACGTGCTGCGTGAATTCCCCCAGCGCTCGCCGTGGGAACCGTACGTCGATGATCTCCCAACGCTCCGACGGGTGCGCGATCTCTCGCTGGACGACCGATCGGTCGACGCTGGCGCCGGCGCCGTCCTGATTCCAGACGAATACTTGCTGCTCCAATCGCAACGACGTGCCCGCTTGGCATCGCGCGAACAACGCGATTCCCTCCCAGCGGCTCGGCGCCGGGAAGGAAACAGTGTCTTCGACGATCGCACCGGGTCCCAGCGCGAGAACGTGTTCGCCCGGTGCAAACGCCGTCTCGATGCTCGCTTCGCCCTCGACGACCCGAAAGCCGCAACGCCGTTCCGTGCACTCGCTCTCGAAGTTCCAGCGTCGTGCCTGCGCGCAACGAACCTCGCCGCCGCCGCACGCAACGGGCACGTACCCGACGCAACCCGTTGCAACGACGCACACGACGACCGACGCGACGAGGGCGCGCACAATGACCGAGCGTCTCATAGTCCAACCTCCACGACTCCACCCGTGAACAGCCCCATGAACCCGAACGCCAGCGATCCGCCCGCGGCCTCCGACCACACCGCGTGCTGATAACCGACGCGCATGCCGAGCGCGACGACACCGTGCGTTGCGCCGAGCTGCAGTTGCGCACCGAACCGCGGAATCCACGCGGCACCGTTGTCCTGATCGCGAAGCCCGAGCTGCGCGAGTGCGACGCCGCCTTCGAGTTGCATTCCCGCCGACCAGTGCCACGCGCGTGCGCGGTCATCGCGCTGGCCGATCGGAACGCTGAGACGAACCAGTCCGCTTGCGTCGAAGAGCGACCAGCTCAACCTCGCGCGGTCCGCGCGCGATCGGCCGTTGAGTGATCCGCCCATCGCGCCGCCGCGGGCGCCGACCATCAGGTACCGATTGATGTGTACGCCGAACTCGACGGCCGAGCCGAACGACAGGTTCGAACCGTCAAAGCCCCACCGGGCGGCCTCGCGCGTGAACGGTGACTCGAAGATGCCGCCGATGGTTCCGAGCAGCGCCCAACTCACACGGTGCGCGGGAACGTTCTCGCAGTTGAAGAACCCGCAAGGCGGCGGTTGCGGCGGCGGAGGAGGGGGAGGCGGAGGTGGAGGAGGTGGAGGTGGTGGTGGGTCCTCGACGAGCACCTGCGCGTCCGCGCGACTTCCGCAGACCGTGATTGCCGAGAACGCCGCGGACAAAAGGGTCAGAGCGACACATGCATTGCGCACGGAGAACATCGAAACACCTCGAGACTTCCCGCACGGGCTTCGGATCGGCGTCCGTCGTTTGCCGCGCGTGCCGAGACAACGGTGCTCGCTCGGCGCGCTTACACTTCGTGAGCGCCGCCGGACGAATTCGTCGAATCGCCGTTGACGCACGGCGGCGCCGCGGGACAGGTTTCACGCCCGTGCGCACTCCGATCGCCATGGTTTCCGCTGCGGCCTTGCTCTTCATCTGCCCGCGCCCATCGTCCGCAGTCGATCTGCCCGCCCGATCGGCGCCGGGCGCACCGTCGCGCCCCCAACCGGCGTTCGAAGCCACGCGCTCCTCGGGCCCCCGCGGCGGAGCCAGCATCGTGGGCACCGTGGGAGTTGGCGTTGCCCTGCGCGCGGGACTGCAAGCGGCGCCGAGCTTCGGGGTCTACACCGAGGCGTTCGGTGCGTGGATCCCCGTCGGGGCGCCGAGTCTGCTCTTGTCGTCCAGCGTCGTCGCGCAATTGAACTTCCGGCCCGAGTGGTTCGTTTCACTCGGCGGCGGCGTCGCGACGGCCGGTTCGCAGATTTCCGGGAACTGCATCGCGCCGAGCGCCTGCGAGACGTGGCAGTGGCGACGCTACGGATCGTTTCTGGTCCGTGCGGGACGTGAGTACCGGCTGCAGTCTGCGGGTCGATCGATCGGCGCGTTTCGCGTGTCGTTCGGCGTACTCGTGTTGGTCGAACTCGCTGCCGCGCGGGCGCCGGCGGTAATTCCGCTGCCGATGTTGTCCATCGGGTACGAGACGTATTGACGCGCGCGCAGGGCGTTCCTCGCGGCGACGGCCGTTTTGCGGCACACTCGTTCGATCGCGACCGGCCGAGGTTGCGCAAAAGGAAACGGACTCGATGGCTCTTCGTTCTCGCTTGGTGCTTGCTGCCTCGATCGTTGCGCTTGGATCCTTGTCCGTCGCGTGCAGTGACGAACCGATCGCGTTCGACGCCCGCCCCGACACGGCGCGCGATGCAGTGGCCGGTGGCGATGGCTCCGATGCAACGACCCCGGGTGATGTCCCCGCCGACGTCGCTGCCGATACCGGCTGCGCGATGGGAGAAACCGCGTGTGGGACGGCGTGCTTCGACACGCAGACGAGCAATCGCAACTGCGGGCGGTGTGGGACATCGTGCTCGACGGGGATCGGGTGCGTCGCCGGCGCGTGCACGTGCATGTTGCCGCGGCACGCTTGCGCTGGCGCGTGCGCTGATACGCAAACCGACTCGATGAACTGCGGCGCGTGCGGGACCGTGTGCAGTTCGCCGCAGATGTGCGTGGCCGGTCGATGCGCGCTGACTTGCGCGGCCCCACGAACCCTCTGCGCCCGCGGAACGATGATGACCTGCGCCGACCTCGACACCGATCCTATGAACTGCGGCGTGTGCGGCGCTGCATGCGGAACTGGGTACGCGTGCGCGGCCGGACGCTGCCAGTGCAATGCGCCGCGACGGGCCTGCGGCGAAACGTGTGCCGATGTGCTGTCTGATCCGGCGAATTGCGGGTTTTGCGGCAACTCGTGCGGGGCTGGCGGCACGTGCAGCATGGGCATGTGCGTGTGCGCGACCGGTGGATTCCGATGCGGCACGACGTGCGTCGACATCATGACGGACTCGAGCAATTGCGGCAGCTGCGGCCGGCTGTGCGCCGCGGGACAGACCTGCGTCGCGGGGATGTGCGCCTGCGCGAGCCCGCGAACCGCGTGCGGGGCGCTGTGCGTAGACACCTCGACCGACGTCGCGCACTGCGGATCGTGCACGACCTCGTGCCCGCCGACGGCAGCCTGCACCGCTGGGACGTGTCGCTGCCCGTCGGGGGGCACCGTCTGCGGCGCGCTGTGCATCGACTTGCAAACCAACGTCGGCAACTGCGGCGCGTGCGGCAATTCGTGCGGCGTCGGCGGCGCGTGCGCGATGGGCATGTGTACGTGCGCGATGGGCTTCGCAATGTGCGGGGCCGGCTGCGCGGACGTTACGTCCGACCCGATGCGCTGCGGTTCGTGCACGACCGTCTGTCCCGGCGTGACGAACGGCGCCGGCGTCTGCACCGCGAGCATGTGCGGCATTCGCTGCAACGCCGGGTACATGCTGATGGCGGGCGCGTGTGTCATCTCGACGGCCATCCCCGTGACGTTCCCGTCCACGACGTCGATTCGGTCCGGTCCGTCCTCAGGGACGCCGGGACCGCTCGGCGCCGGCGGCGGCGGGACAGCGTTCCAGATTGGCGACGCGGTCGAACAGACGTTTACGGTTCGGCCGTCGTCGGTGAACGCCATCGACGTGAACTTCACGATGTCCGACCTGACGTCGGGCTGCGCGGTGGGGATGGCGATGTCGTGGAACGTCCTCGTCAATGGAACGGTCGTCGGGAGCTACGGTTGGGCGGGAGGATCGGGCGTCTCTCCCCGCGCGGTGATGCAGTCGTACACGTTCGCGCCGGTCGCGCCGATGATGACCAATCAGTTCACGCTGCGGTTCGTAGCGGCGACGACCGTGTGCTCGGGTGGCTCCTCGTGGAACTGGTTTCCCGGCGGTACCGTAACGTTCCGCTGACTCTTGTCCCCGATGCGCACTGCCGTCGCACTGTTCGCCTGCGCACTGATCGCGTGCGTGCGAGCGGTCGCTCCGTTCGCGGACGCTGACACACCGGGCGATGATCGCGGCGCGACCGACGGCCGAGATGCTCGGTCTCGATCGGACGCAGCTTCGAACGATCGTCCCGATGTCTCGTCGGTCGACTCACGGCTCGATTCGTCAGATCTCGACGCTGGATTCGAGCGCTGCGGTCTGCTCGGACTTGCCTGCGATCCGTTCGACAATCGCGGCTGCGCGGACCGAACGTCGTGCCGTCTGTCGCGCGGAGGGGCCGGGAACGTGTGGCGCGCGGACTGCCTGCCCAACGCGACGTCCGTCAACGGAACCCCGTGTGCCAGCGCCGCGGATTGCGGGCTCGGCTACGTCTGTGAACACGACTCGCCGACCGCGAGCCACTGTCGTCCGCTGTGTTGCATCGGCGACATCGTCGAGGGTGTGGATCGATGCCGCGCGGCGATGCGCGCGCCGTGCGAGCGCGTGCGGAACTTCTGCGTCACGGCGTTTGGCGCAGGCATGTTGGCGGTGTGCGAGGAAGAAGGGCCGTGCGACCCGTTTCGTCGGGAGACGTGTCGTGTCGGTCAGCACTGCGTTCCGTTGGGGCCGGGAGGGATCGTCGGGTGCCAGTGGTTTGGCAGCGTGCCGATCGGCGGAGTGTGCACGACGCTCACCGACTGCGGCGCGGGCGGCTTGTGCGTGCGAGACGCAAGCGCTTCGGCGGGTCGGTGCGCGGCGCTATGCGATCCGACTGCGCCCATCGGTCCCGACGCGGGCACGTGTCCCGGCGACGACTTGCGGCGTTGCGCGGGCACGTCACGGTGCGCGGCGCTAACGGCGTTTCCGTCGCTCGGCGCGTGCATACCGTAGCATCTTGACGCGTGTTGCACGCGGCGTGGCTTACGGGCAAGGCGGAGCGACGCAGACACCCGTCGGGGGTTCGAGCGCCGCCGATTGTGGCAGGTCGGGACGGAGAACCCAGTCCTCGCGCGCGTTGTCCACGGACGCGACGGACTCGAGCACGAGCGCGCCGGCCGCTGGCGACTCGCGGGCGACTCCGAGTGCGTCCAACTGCCGCGCGATCACGGCGTCGTTCAGGGTGAGCCGACCTCCGTCGAGATAGAACCCGTATCCGCCGTCGGCGAGCACGACGCGCGTCGCCACGAACGACGACAGCCGTCCCGAGAGAAGTCCCGAGGCGACCGGTAGCCCCGACGAACTCCGGCGATCGGCGGCGACCGCCACCGTCGTGCTGCGCACGGCACGCACGAAGACATTGCTTGCCACGACCGCTGCGCCGACGGGGCTCGACGTGCGTTCACCCGACGGGCCGGCCGCGACGCCGAAACCTCGGATGAAATCCACCGCGACCCTGTCGAGCGTTCCGTTCGTCCCCCAGAAAGCGATGCCCATGCCGAGCCCTCGCGTGCCGGACTGCACGTCGCGGACGATCACGTCCCGCATCGCGAATGTTGCGTCCGGCGACTCGACGGAGACGCCCAACTCGTAGGCACTTTCCACGAGACAGTCCGTCATCTCGATTGTGCCCGCCCGGTACGACATGAGACCGAGACCCATCACGCCGCCCGGCATTTGCGCAACGCGCCGGATGACCGACTCGCGAAGGAGCAGCGACGAGCCGCTCCCGTTTGCGTACACACCCACCTGTACAGAGTCCTCGATCGAGCAAGCCGTGACGTCCGCGCGCGCGCCCGATCGCACTGCGATGCCGGCGCCATCGGAACCGTTGTCGAGCGCGTGTGTGTGCTCCACGGCGGATCGCACAATGGTCAATCTCGCGTTTTTCCCACCAATGAAGACTCCGCTCCCGAAGTTGTCCGCGACGCGCACTCGCTCCAGTGAAATGTCCGATCCCGCGCTCCCCGCGACGCCGAACCGCGAAAGCGCCGCCGACCGGGCGCCGTTTCGCTCGACCCACGAGTCGACGATGCGAAGCACGCTGCCCACGCCGTCTGCGGTGGCGCCGAAGCGTTCGTTGTCGACGACCGCCACGTGGGCCAACTCGGCGCGACCGCCTTCGGCAACGTGAATGCCCGCGGCCCATGATGCCGCCCCCGCGGCCCGAACGTGCGAGACGATCGAGTCGGTCACGACGAGCCGACTGCCCGCATTTCCGACGCCCATGCCAGATTCGAACGCGCCATCGACACGCACCCCCCGGACCGTGAGCGACGCGCCGCGCTCGACGCTTGCTCCACGGCCAAAGCCCGCGCTTCCCGCACGAATGTCCCGAATGGATCCATCGGTGAGCAGACCGACGGCCGTGTCGCCCGTCGCGAACACACCGATCTCGTCGCAGTCAGAGATGTCGAATCGTTCGGCGGATACCGTTCCACCAGCCGTCATCGTCAGTCCGACACCGCCGGTCACGCCGGTGGGCGCGACGAATGAACGCGCCGCCCGCACCACCGTATCCCGCAGTTGCACGCTCGAGCCTGCAGCAATCGCGGCCGCGCCCGAACCGTGGTTGCCCTCGATCACGATTCGTTCGGCGATCACCCGCGATCCCGTCTGCGCCAGCAACCCATCGCCGCTTGGCTCCGCGCGGGCGGGCATTGTTGCGGAGATGGTGCAGTCCCTGAGCGTCACCGTCGTTCCCGCGTTGAACGCGACGACGCCCTGCGCTCTGCTGTCGAGTATGGCCATGCCCTCCGCGCGCAACATCGCCTCGGCTTCGACCTGCAATCCACGCCCACGTGAGCCGTCGGGAAGTTCGCGAGTTCCGGCGATGACCACATCGCTCAACAAGACTGTGCTCGCCGGTCCGACGAGCCGGATGCCGCGGCCTACGGCTCCTTCGATCCGAAGTCGCTCGAGTCGAACGTGCGCACCCGGATCGACGTGAACTCCCTCGCCGGGGCCGCGCAGTGTGACACCCCGTAGGTCGAGATCCGCCGCAGTGCCGGCGGCGCGCACGCGAGGCGCCGTCCCGGCCGGCGCGAGCACGACGCGGGTAGAACAGACTCCGATCAGGTGAATCGTCTGCGCAATGTCGAGCGACTCGGGGTACGTGCCTGCCGCCACGAGCACCCATCCATCCGCCCCCGCGCGCCCGATTCCGGCTGTGATCGACGTGAACGGGCGGGTCTCCGTGCCATCCGCGCCGACCGGATCGGCGCTCGCCCGCACGTACACGACGCGACTCGAGCCCGGCGCGCTGCCAGGGTCTGCGAAATCGGTCGTTGGACAGTCGACATCACTCGTGCGGGTGCAGCGACCACCTGGCAATGCGGCGCTCCCGGCCGGGCAGTCCGCGCGCAATCGCGGATCGCACCGGCCGTCGATCTGCGACCAGCCGGGCGGGCACGCGGTCCAGCCGGCGTCCGGAGCCGAACCGCGCGCGGGAGGTCCAGTCGGGTCCCCAGGTTCGGCCCACCCCCCCACCAGTCCACCGTCGGCAGCGCGGTAGATCGCAACGCCCGCGTCGCCGCCGTGCGTTCGGCGCTGCGTGAGATCGACGCTGTTGCACGCGCCATCCGCTGCGCCACCGCCGTCGACGCAAAGCAGAACCTCGGGACCGCAGCCTCCCGCCAAGAACGTCGTCCAGCCCTCCGGGCAGACCCAAGTCCGCGGCGCGGGTCGCGACGAGTTGCACGCCGCGACGACAAGCCACCCAATCGTCGCGCATGCGGCGGCGCCTCGGCCTCTTCGATCCCACCCGACCACGACTCGAGTGTACACCGCGCGTCGAAGCTTGCTCACCCGCGCGACACGAGCGTCACCCAGTCCGCGTCGTGCGGCAACCGCCCCTCCGCGCGCTCCGCTCGTCCTCCCCCGCGGCCGCCGGCTTCCGCGGCGACTCGCTTGAGCAGCGCCCCACAGTCGACGGAGCTTCCCGCGCCGCGTGCGATGAACACGTGCAGTCCTTCGGCGCCGCGTGCTGCGACACACGCCACGACCGGCCCGCTCGCGACAATTCGCGTTCCGACGGCGCGAACGTATTCCGCGTCGCCCTCGTCCAGCACGCCCTTAACGACGTCGCTCCCCGCCGCGCGAGCCGCCGCGAGCCACTCGTCCGCCACGACGCTCGCCAACCTCAGTCTCGCGCGACCGAGTGCTTCTCGTGCCGCGAGCCAGTCTGCGCGAACGCGCTCCATCGCCGCGGGCACGTCGCGAGGCCCGCACGACTGATCGCGGGCGATCGCGCGGAGCACCGTCGAGTCCGCACCGAGTTCCTCGCGGGCGCGGCGGCCGGCGTGAAAACTGACCCGGATCATGCCCTTGTAGCGCTCGATTCCCACGATCCGCACGAATCCGACTTGTGCGGTTCTCGTGCAGTGCGTCCCGCCGCACGGTGAAACGTCGAACCCCGCGACGTCGACGACGCGGACGTGGTCCGTGACTTTCGGCGCCCGACGGAGCGCGAGCGTGGCGAGTTCCGCGGCGTCCGGAAACCACGATCGCACGACGACGTCGTCGTCGATCACCGAGTTCACGAGGTCTTCGGCACGCTGCGCTTCACGCTCATCGAGTTCGGGGAGACGGATGTCGATCGTGCACGACGTTTCCCCGAGCCGCGACGAGACGGTCTCCCCCCGAGCGACGTCCAACAGTGCACGCGACAGCATGTGTTGTCCCGTGTGCAACGCCATGTGCACTCTGCGACGCGCGCGGTCGATTTCGGATTGAACTTCTGCGCCCACGGCCGGCATCGGACCGTCGAGAACGTGGTGAACGACACCGGCGTCGTCGACTTGGACGTCGCGCACGGCGACTCCCGCGAGGGTTCCGCGGTCTGACATCTGACCGCCGGATTCCGGGTAGAACGCGGATCGATCGAGGACGACGCTTGGCGTGCCGCTCCACTCCGCGTGTGCGAGCACGCGCGCATCGAACACGAGGCGGAGCGAATCGTCGTAGTACAGTCGTTCGGTGGGCGGCACGACGGGCGTGGAAGACTCGGTCACCCGCGAAGTGTGACGCAACCAATCGCGCGGGGAAACTGCCGATTCAGCGGCTCGCGCGTCGTTGCGGTGGCGTGAGCGAAGGCAGGTTGAACAACAGATCGAACGACGCGAGGACCTCGGGCGCCACGTCGTCGGACTCGAACGGCGGCAGAACGGTCGCTGCGATCGCTCGGCGCACGCACGCGGTCAAGAGTGGCATCCGAGCGAGTGGCGCGCCTTCGAGTTCGACGTCGACGACGCGCCCGTTCGCGCGCAGTCGAACGTTCACGTAGCCGCGCGTCGACGGTGCCGGAGTGACACACCGAACGAGCGCGGGCCATGCGTCGCGGGCGATGGCGTGCATCACGGCCACGTGTGGGACGGGGACGTTCACACGCAGTCCCGCGAGCTGTAACGCCACGGGCGGAGCGGGAGGCGCCACGCGGCGCGGAACGATCGCGATCGCGGCAGGACGCCGGGCCGACGGCGCGACACGGGTGCTGGCGCTCGCGGCGGTGCGCAGATTCGTCGCACGGGACCCCGGTGCCCAGAAAACGAAAACACAGGCAATTGCAGTCCGTGCAATCGCGTTGGCGAGCGGTGTGCGGTGCGCGAGGCGCATACGCTGCCGATAGCAACGGCGGTCGCCAAACGCCAAAAAAGCTGCAGGAATGCGGACGACGATGCCTTCAGCTGGCGCATGCCCGCTCGAGGCGGTCGCGAACGGCCGCCCACCGATCGTCGCCGGGAACGGCCTCGACGAGGATCTCGGTGCAGCCCGCGTCGTCGAGCGTGTGCAGGGTCGCATACAGCCCCGCGGCGAATGGTTCGGGCGCATCGGGCAGTGTGGCCTCCAACGTCGCGCCGAGCCCGATGGCTGTTCCGCGCGACAGAACACCGATCACGCCTTCGGGCGCGGCGACGATCGCGGCAATTTCTGTGCGTGGGAGCAATCGTGCCGGTGTGCGTGGAGCGTAGTGCCTACGATCGAGACCCGGCGATGCGCGGGGTCCTGCATCGGCGTCGGCGACAGCGCGGACCGAGGGGTGCGCGCCGAGCGCCCGCCGCGCGGGTGTCTCGATTGCATCCGTCACTGCGTCTGCGCCGAGGATCGCCGACAGTTGCCGGAGCGAGACGGCCCCACGACGCAGGACGGTCGCAGGCACGTGCCGAACGTCCACGACGGTGGATTCGATCCCCACGCGACACGGCCCGGCGTCCAGAACCATGTCGATGAGACCATCGAGTTGCGAGAGGACGTGGCCCGCGGTGGTCGGCGAAACGCGAGACGACAAGTTCGCACTCGGCGCAGCGATCGGCCGGCCGAGGGCTCGCAGCAACGCTTGCGCCACCGGATGGTCCGGCGCGCGCACTGCGAGCGAGTCGAGCCCGGCACTCGTGATCGGCGGGATGCGCGTGCCGCGCGGAACGATCAGAGTGAGCGGCCCGGGCCAGAATTCGGCCGCGAGCCGCGCCGCCGCGTCCGGCCACTGCCCCGCGATCGCCGCAGCGGCTTGCGCGTCGGTCACGTGCACGATGATGGGATTGCGTTCCGGTCGGCCCTTGGCCGCATAGATCTTCGAAACGCATGCCGCGTCGTCCGCGCACGCCCCGAGTCCGTACACGGTCTCGGTCGGGAACGCGACGAGCCCGCCCGCGCGCAGGACGGCGGCGGCGCGATCGATCGCAGTGATCGCGGGGGCGGCGGGATCCACGATGATTCGTTCCGTGATCACGACGTTCGCCCGCATCGACGTTTCCATTGGCCCGCGTTCGGACTTCGGGACATCAGCGGACCGCTTTCGCGAACACGCGCTGCGTCTTGCGCACGGCGTACCCGAGTCGCTCGTAGAATCGGTGGGCGCGTTCGCGCACGACGTTCGATCTCACTCGAACATCGGCGACGCCGCACTCCTTCGCCCACGTCTCCGCGCACGCGACGAGCTGCTCGCCGATCCGCCGCCCGCGATGCGCTTCATCGACGACCAGTGCGAGAATCTCCACGTAGGTGGGCACATCCAGCGCCGGACACACCTCGCAGTGCATCCACGCGACGACGCCACCGCGCGCCTGCGACGGTTCCGCGCGCGATGCAACGGCTTCCGCGACCCACACGCGATGCATCTCGAACCGCGCCAGCTCTCCCAACCGCGCGCCAACCTGGTCCGCCTCCGTCTGGTACCCGAGCTGCCCCGCGAGCGCCGCGATCTGCGCCGCATCGCGCGCCTCCGCGCGTCGAATCTCTCCACTTCGTTCCACGTTCCGACTCTACTCTCCCTCCCGGTCCCGGTCCCCTTCCCGGTCCCGGTCCCCTTCCCGGTCGCGGTCCCGGTCCCCTTCCCGGTCCCGGTCCCCTTCCCGGTCGCGGTCCCGGTCCCCTTCCCGGTCCCGGTCCCCTTCCCGGTCCCCTTCCCGGTCCCGGTCCCACTTTCCCCCTGCCTTGACGCGCTTGCCCCTCGCGAGTAGCTTCCCGCGCCCGTTCACTTCAACGAAGGATTCCCATGGTCGTCGTTCGTCTTTCCCGAGCCGGTACCAAGAAGCTGCCGTACTACCGCATCGTCGTGACCGATCATCGTTCTCCGCGCGACGGCGCCTTTCTCGAGAACATTGGGACGTGGGATCCGTGTGAGGGTTCGGGCAAGCTGACGTTCAAGCAGGAACGTTTCGATCATTGGCGCAAGCTCGGCGCAAAGCCCTCCCTGGTCCTCGGCCAGATTCTCGCGCGCCAGAAGAAGGCCGCTGCGAAGGCCGCTGCCTAGTCTCTTCTTTCCTGGTCGTCCGGTTCCGGAGGTCGTCCGCGCCCATGTCTGCTGAGCTGAAAGACCTCGTCGAACACATCGTGTGCTCGCTCGTCGATGACCCGGAGGCCGTCGAAGTCACGGACGTCGCCGACGAGATTGGCAGCGTGCTCGAAGTTCGAGTCGCGCAGCCGGATCTGGGCAAGGTCATCGGCAAGCGTGGCAATACTGCGCGCGCTATTCGAACCGTTCTCGCTGCAGCCGCGACGAAGAGCCGTGCGCGTGCCGTGCTCAACATCCTCGAGGATTGATCGGTGCCGTCGTCGCGGGGTCGCGCGCCCGTCGTGCTCGGCGTCGTGACGCGGCCGCACGGACTGCGCGGTGCGGTCAACGTGTTCGTGTACAACCAGCACTCCGAGACGCTTGCCTCGGGACGCGAGGTCGACGTCGTGCGCGATGGCACCGTTCTTTCCCGCCGTTCGATCCGTTCGGCCGAGCCATCGAAGGGTACCTGGCGGATCCGCTTGGAGGGCGTCGACACGGTCGAGCAAGCCGAGGCGCTCCGCGGCGCTTCGCTCTGTGTGGATCGCGACGACCTCCCAGCCGCCGCCCCCGACGAGTTCTACGTCGTCGACCTCATCGGCTGCCGCGTCATCGACTCGCACCGAACGATCGTCGGCGACGTCACCGATGTGATCGAATATCCCAGCGTCGATGCGCTCGTAGTCACCCGCGCTGTCCCAGTTGACGGCGCCGCACCAACGATCGAGATTCCGGTCGTCGACGCGATCGTCTCCCGAATCGACCTCGACGCGCGCGAGATCGTCGTCGACCTCGCGCCGCTGACCGACGCCTAGTCCTCGGTGGCGCTCGCGCACGCAGTGGCCCACCGCGAACCCTTCCCATGCATTTTCACGTACTCACACTCTTTCCCGAGATGTTCGAATCATTCGAACGCGCGAGCGTCCTCGGTCGCGCGGTCAGTGCGGGGCTCGTCCAGTTTCATCACGTTCAAATCCGTGACTTCGCGGACAACAAGCACCGCTCGACCGACGACACACCCTCCGGCGGCGGCAGCGGAATGGTGATGTCCGCACCGCCACTCGTCGCAGCGATCGAATCGGTGCGTGCCGCGAGCGCCGCGACGCCATCCGAGCCAGCGAGCCCAACGACCACGCCGGACACCGCGCGCGTTCGCCGAATTCTTCTCACACCGCAGGGTCAGCCGTTCACGCAACGCGTGGCCGAGCGGCTGGCACTTCTGCCCGAGATCATGCTCGTGTGCGGTCGCTACGAAGGCTTCGACGAGCGTGTGCGCGCGTACGTGGACGAAGAGATCTCCGTCGGGGACTACATCCTGACGGGCGGCGAAGTGGCGGCGATGGTGGTGATGGACGCCGTCGCGCGCCTGCTGCCCGGCGTTCTCGGCAACGCGGACTCGTCGCGATCCGAATCCCATGGCGAGGACATCGTTCTCGAATACCCCCAGTACACGCGTCCCCAGTCGTTCCGCGGCGTCGACGTTCCCGCGGTGCTTTCTTCCGGCGACCACGCCCGCGTCGCGCGCTGGCGTCGTTGGCAGGCGCTGCGTCGAACGCGGGAACGGCGACCGGACCTGTTCGCGCGCATCGCACTCTCGGAGAAAGAACGCGCGGCACTCGACGGTGACGAACCATGACGTCGGCACCGGCATCCGCTACTGCGCCACTTCCCGCGCTCCCGCCACTCTACATCGCGCTCGTGCATCATCCCGTGCGCGATCGCGGTGGCGCGATCATCACCACGTCCGTGACCAACCTCGACGTGCACGACATCGCCCGCGCCGCGCGATCGTACGGTGTGCGCCAGTACTTCATCGTGACGCCGATCGATGCGCAGCGTGATCTTGTAGACCACATCCTCGGGTACTGGCGCGAAGGCGACGGAGGCCGGCGCGTGCCCGAACGTGCCGAGGCGCTGTCACTCGTTCGCGCGGTCGTCAGCGTCGAAGCGGTGTTTGAAGCAATCGCAGGCGCGAACGACGGCCAAGCGCCACTCGTGATCACCACCGCCGCACGCGCGACTGGCGTGAGCGTGCGATTCCCTGCGGCACGCGAGCGAATGGTCGCCGATGCCCCGCGTCCCGCACTCCTGCTCTTCGGTACGGGGTACGGACTCGCGGACGAATTGATCACACGTGCGGACATTCACCTCGAGCCCATTCGTGGATCGAGCGACTACAACCACTTTGCCGTGCGCACGGCCGTCGCGATCGTGCTGGATCGTCTGGTTGGAGAGACGGTGAGCTCGCGCTGAACTCGCGAGTACGTGCGGGCGATCGGCGGCCGCGATCTCTGTTTCTGGGCGTCACGCCGGAAATCGCGCCGGCGCCAACCAAGTTCGATCGCCCGATCGCCGTTCTCTAGTTTCCGTCGCGACGAGCCGAACCTGGACACCGTTGTTCCTCCATCGATCAGGAGACTTGAAAATGTCGACGAAGCTTTGGGGTGGTAGATTTGCGAAAGATGTCGATGCGGCGATCCTCGGCTGGACCGAGTCGATCACCGTCGACAGCAAGATGGTCATCGAGGATCTGTGGGGCAGTCTCGCGCACGTCGCCATGCTGGGCCGCCAGGGAATCATTCCGGCGGCCGACGCAGGCTCGATCCTCGGAACGTTGCTCGTGTTTCAGGACGACTATGCGGCGGGCAAGTGGCAGTTGCAGTTGGAGCGCGAAGACGTCCACATGAACGTCGAATCACGTCTGATCGACTCTCTCGGTATCGACGTCGCAGGCAAGATGCACACGTGCCGATCGCGCAACGATCAGGTGGTTCTCGACTCCAAGCTCTACACTCGCAAGCGGCTGCTCGAACTGCGGGAGAAGCTGATTCCCGCGTTGGAGACGCTGCTCGAGCGAGCTTCGGGCGCCACCGAGGACGTGATGGTGAGCTACACCTACGTCCAGCATGCGCAGCCGGTGTCGATCGCGTACTGGCTCTCACACTATGCGGCGATCTTCCTGCGTGATCTCGACCGGCTCAAGCGGGCGTACGACCTCACGGACGAAAACCCGCTCGGCACGGGCGCCATCGCCGGGACGTCCTTCCCCATCGATCGACAACTGACCACGTCGTTGCTCGGCTTTCAAAAGGTCCACGAACACGGACTCGACGCGACGTCCTCTCGCGACTTCATGCTCGAAACCCTCAGCGCGTCGGCGATTCTCATGACGACCGCGAGCCGGATGGCGGAGGAGTTCATTCTCTGGTCGTCGTACGAGTTCCGAACCGTCACGCTCGACGACGGCTTTGCAATGGGCTCGTCGATGATGCCGCAGAAGAAGAACCCTGGGACCTTGGAGCTTCTGCGGGGTCGGTCCGGCCGCATGAACGGTCTTCTCGTGGCGGGGCTCACGATGATGAAAGGCCTTCCCAGCGGTTACAATCGTGACTTTCACGAGGAGAAGGAAATTCTCTGGGAGGCGCTCGACCTGATCAATCGGGCCGCCGAGATTCTGCCTCCGCTGCTTCGATCGACGACGTTCAACAAGGAGCGGATGGCGGCGCTGACGCACGGCAACTTTGCCAACGCGACCGAACTGGCGAACTACCTTGTTCGCAGTCACAAGGTGCCCTTCCGCCAGGCCCATCACATCGTGGGGAGTCTCGTGGGCGAGCTGAGCCGCCGCGGGGAAAATTTCAGCAACTTCAAGACGTGCATGGAACACCTGAAGAAGAACAAGATCGACGCGCCCGACGAGGACGTCCGCAAGGTCCTCGATCCCAAAGAAGTCATGTTGTCGTACCGATCCCAGGGCGGGACCGCACCCGGACCGGTGAAAGCCATGCTTGCAAACTTCGAAGCGACTCTCGACGCGCACCGTCGCGTCCTCGCAGGCGATCAGCGCCGCGTCGCTTCGGCGTACGAGGCGTGTCGCGCGATCGCGCGGAAAGCGGTCGCCGTAAAGTCTGCGTCTGATCTCGGGCAGATCATCGAGGACCACGCGCCTGCGGCCGATGCGCTCGCGCGCCAGCGCGCGTAGCGTCCACCGAGGAATGTGAAGATCGAGGTGGTCGTCGCGCGGACGGCGGTCTGATTCGGGCTCGCTCCGCGCGGGACCACCTGATAAGGTCCCGTCTCGTGCACTCGGCTCCGAACGCGACACCCGGCCACTTTCACCTGCGGGGAGGGCGGGTCGTGGATCCGCGCGCGGGTACCGACGGCGAACAGGATCTCATCGTTTCCGACGGCCGGGTCGTGCGTGTTGGGCGTGGGCTTGCGACGCCGTCGGGCGCCCGGCGGATCGATGCACAGGGTCTTGTGATCGTCCCAGGCTTGATCGACCTGCATGCCCATCTGCGGGAGCCGGGCGAGGAATACAAGGAAGACATCGCATCGGCTGGGCGAGCTGCGGCCGCCGGTGGCTTCACCGCGGTCTGCGCGATGCCGAATACGAAGCCGACCAACGACAACCGCGCCGTGACGGAACTCATCCGGACGCGTGCGAGCGCGGTCGCGGGCATTCACATCTATCCCGTGGGTGCCGTCTCGATGGGCCTTCGGGGCGAAGTGCTCACGGAGATCGGCGAGCTCAAAGACGCGGGCTGCGTTGCGATCAGCGATGACGGAAAGCCCGTCATGAGTCCCATGCTGATGCGCCGCGCGCTCGAGTACGGCCGAACGTTCGGGATCCCCGTGATCCAGCACGCCGAGGATCTTCACCTGTCGGAGGGCGGAGTCATGCACGAGGGGCAGTTCTCGACTCGCGCCGGCCTTCGTGGACAACCGGGGCAGGCGGAAGACGTCATGGTCGCGCGCGATCTGGCGCTCGTGGAGCTCACGGGAGCGCGCTACCACGTCGCGCACATCTCCACGGCGGCATCCGTGAAACTGGTGCGAGACGCGAAACGCCGGGGCCTTCCGGTCACCTGCGAGGTGACACCGCACCATCTCATGCTCACCGACGAGGCATGCATCACGTACGACACCGCAACCAAGGTCAATCCGCCGCTGCGCAGTTCCCAAGACGTGGAAGCGCTTCGACTCGCGCTCGCGGACGGCACGATCGACGCGGTCGCGACCGACCACGCTCCGCACACCTCGCTCGAGAAGATGGTCGAATACGATCACGCGGCGTTCGGGATGATCGGTTTCGAGACGGCGTTGCCGCTGGTTCTACGGCTCGTCACGAACGGGTGCTTGTCGTTGCGCGACGCCGTCGAACGGATGACATGCGGTCCCGCCCGCATTTTCGGTCTGTCGGGCGGCACTCTGCCGGAAGGTGCTCCCGGGGACGTGACGGTGATCGATCTCGAAAAAACGTGGACCGTCGATCCCGGCCGGCTGTTGTCGAAAAGTCGCAACACTCCATTCGGAGGCTGGGAGATGAAGGGCAAGGTCATGATGACCGTCGTCGGCGGAAGGATCGTCTACGACGCGCTGAACGCCGGTTCCTCCTGAGTCAGGTGGCGAACAACCCATGCCGTCGACACGATCCCAAAAGCATCAAGGCCTGTTCGAAAAGCAGGAGTTGCTCGACGAGGAGGGCATTCGGTCGGCGCTCGCTCGCATCACGCAGGACATCCTGGAGAGCCAGCTCGAGGCGCGGAGTCTCGTGCTCGTCGGCATCCGAACGGGAGGCGTTCATCTCGCGGAGCGGCTTCGCCGACTGATCGTGGAGCGGGTCGAGTTCGACGTTCCGCTCGGCGTGATGGACATCACGCTCTATCGCGACGACGTATTCAAGGACCACGGACAACCCGTCGTCGGCACGACCGAGCTTCCGTGCTCGATCGAGGGGCGTGTGATCATCCTGGTCGACGACGTGCTCTTCACCGGCCGCACGACTCGCGCGGCCCTCGTCGAGCTGATGGACTACGGCCGACCCGAGATGGTGAAGCTCGCGGTGCTCGTCGATCGTGGCCATCGCGAGCTTCCCATCCAGCCGGACTACGCCGGGCTCACCGTGAAGACGACACGCGAGCAGCTCGTAACGGTCATGCTCCGGGAGCTGGGCGAGCCCGATCGAGTCGTCCTTCGTGAGAGGGCACGCCCATGAACCGCCGCTTTCGCCATCGGCACTTGCTCGACATCGAATCGCTGGACAAAGAGGACATCGTCACGATCCTCGGCCTGACCGATACCATGTGGGAGGTCTCTGAACGCGCGGTCAAGAAGGTGCCGACGCTGCGCGGCAAGACCATCATCAGCGTCTTCCTGGAGCCATCGACTCGAACGCGCAGTTCGTTCGAGATCGCGGGCAAACGCCTCTCGGCGGACGTCATCAACATCACGGGTAGTTCTTCTTCCACTCAGAAAGGCGAGACGCTTCTCGACACGGCACGCAATCTCGACGCGATGCGCCCGGACGTGATCGTCCTCCGTCATTCGTGCTCCGGCTCCGCGCACTTCATTGCGAACCGAGTGAACTGCGCTGTCATAAACGCTGGCGACGGCATGCACGAGCATCCGACGCAAGCACTCCTCGATTGCGCCACAATCCGCAAACACAAGGGCCGCTTCGAGGGGCTGACCGTGGCAATCATCGGGGACATCGCCCACAGTCGGGTCGCGCGGTCCAACATTCATGCCCTCACGAAACTCGGCGCGAAGGTGCGCGTCGCGGGGCCGCGAACACTGCTTCCGATGGGGATTGAATCGCTGGGAGTCGGTGGCGTAGAGGTGTTCGACCGCGTCGAGCCCGCGCTCGCGGGCGCAGACGTCGTCATGGTGCTTCGACTTCAGCGGGAGCGTCAGGCTTCGGGGATGATTCCGAACACGCGGGAGTACAGTCGCTACTTCGGGATCAACCCGAGAAACATCGAGCTTGCCCGTCCGGATGCCATCGTGATGCACCCGGGTCCGATCAACCGTGGCGTCGAGATCGAGTCCGAAGTGGCCGACGGAAAGCGGTCAGTGATTCTCGATCAGGTGAACTATGGAGTCGCAGTTCGCATGGCGGTTCTGTACCTCTTGGCAGAGAGCGGTTCCGAGTCGTCCGAAGAGTTGCCTTCGGCAACGGCGCCGACAGCGTAGGGTGGTGTCGACGTGACGGCCGAGCGTCAACAGCTTGACGCACAACATGCCGTGATGCGCGTGTTGGCCGGGTCCGACGGGATGACGCAAGGCGGTCTCCTCGATTGCTTCAACGTCGAGGTCGATCACGCCACGATCCTCAAGCCGAAAAGGCGCGTCCGTCAACAGCCTGTTTCGCGGCGGGCATCGGAATGCTATGCGCCACGGCATGAAGCCCGTTCTCTACATCGGCAATCGAAACTATTCGTCGTGGTCGCTGCGCCCGTGGCTCGTGTTGCGCTGGGCCGGCGTCGACGTCGAGACGCGTGTGATCCCGCTCGGCGGACCCGGCTACGCGAAGCGCCAGATGCCGGCCATTCTCGCGGTGTCTCCGACTGGCGCGGTCCCGGCGCTGCATGTCGGCGACGACGTCGTGTGCGACTCGCTTGCGATCTCGGAGTGGGTGGCCGAGCAGGTCCCGCGACTCTGGCCCGCCGATCCGCGTGCCAGGATGCACGCGCGCGCGATCGTTTGCGAAATGCACGCCGGCTTCTCGGCGCTGCGCTCGAATCTGCCGTGCAACATCCGTCGCCGCGCTGCGCCGCGTACCCTGGGCGACGACGTGCGCCGCGATGTCGAGCGCATCGAGCGAATCTGGGGCGAGACACACGCACGTTTCGCGAACGGCGGCTCGCATCTGTTCGGTGACACGCCAACGATCGCCGACGCCTTCTTTCTGCCGGTCGCTACCCGATTCCGAACGTACGCGGTCTCGCTCGGAGCCCATGCTCACCGTTACGCCGACGCGTTGCTCGGCGATTCCGCGTTCCGAGAGTGGGAATCCGCCGCCGGCGCCGAGCTGTGGGCCATGGACCAGTGGGACGGAGTCTGACGCGTCACCACGTCGTTGCCAGCGTGGGCGCGCGGGGCTGACCTCGGGGAGCAGATGGACGAGATCACCGGCTTCCGAGATGGCATCAACCCGTTCACGGGAAAGCCGCATCGATTCGAGATTCGCCGTCGGCTGGGCGCGCACCTCACGCACGCGTCGAGTCGGCAACACGCAAGTCGGAACGCGCGCTCCGGTCGCGCCCTGGGAGCGCACATATCCTCAGTACCCGATTGCGCACCCGTCGCTCCGCGGTTCACTCCCCGCGACGATCGTTCCACTGTCCCGTTCGTGGGCAACGATCTGCCCGCGCCCGAACGTGCCATTCCACCACGTCGTAAGTTCGACTTCGTGGCCACGCGCACGCAGCGCATCGAGTAGCTCGCTCGCGAACGCCGGCTCCATGAGAACGTGTGCGCCGTGCGTGATCTGAAAGCGGGGCGCGTCGAGGGCTTCTTGTACGTTGTGCTCGAAGTCGAACAGTCGGCTCACGACCTGCAGGTGTGCCTGGGGTTGCATGAATCCGCCCATCACCCCGAACGAAACGACTCGGTACGGTTCCGCCGACGAGAGCGGCAACGCCAGCGCGGGAATGATCGTGTGATAGGGCCGCTTGCCCGGCGCAAACACATTGCGGTGCGCCGGGTCGAGCGAAAAGAGCGCGCCACGATTTTGAAGCGCAAAGCCCGTCCGCGTCGGCACGATGCCCGAGCCGAACGTGCCACTCATGTACAACGAACAGATGAACGAACAGGCGTTGCCCCATCGATCGACGACGGAGTGATACTCGGTGTCGACCCCTGGAAATGGGCGGCCCGCGAGAACGTCGCGAGCGGCGCGCTTCATGTCGACCCGCGCGGCCTGCCGCAGCGTGTAGTCGCGCGATAGCAGCTCGGCGACGGGGACGTTGGCCATTCGTGGGTCGGCAACGAACTCGCGCGCGTCCGCGAACGCCAGCTTCATCGCTTCGATCCATGCGTGCACGGTGTCGGCATTCGCGTGCCCCCACGCGGGCAGATCGAAGCAACCGACGATGTTCAGGGCGAGCAGCGCCGCGAGCCCCTGCCCGTTGGGCGGGCACTCGAAGATGCGATAGCCGCGATAGTCCGAGTGGATTGGCTCGACCCATTCGCTCTCGTGTCGGAGCAGGTCGTCGAGGGCCAGCGTCCCGCCCAGCGAACGCACGGCGCGAACGATGCGCGTTGCGGTTTCACCACGATAGAACTCGTCGCGTCCGTTCGACGCAATTCGCTCGAGCGTGTCGGCAAAATCTGGATTGCGGAACACCTCACCCGCCCTCGGAGCACGCCCGTCGACCGTGAACGCCGCGAACGTCTCGGCCGTCGCACGCACGTTGTCGGTGGCGCGCTGCCATCCGCGCGCCATCATCTCGCTGACCGGAAACCCCTCGCGGGCGAGGGAAATGGCCGGCTCGAGCACGGCGCGAAGCGGGCGCGATCCGTGACGGGCGAGCAGCGCACTCCACCCGTCCACCGTGCCCGGCACGGTCACGGTGTGCGGTCCGGTTTGTGGCATTCGTCCACCATCGATCGTCGACAGATCGTCGAGGGTGAGTCCGCGCGGCGCTCGACCGCTGCCGTTGAGTGCCGTGACCTCCCGCGTCGCCGCGATGTAGTTGATCGCAAACAGATCCCCGCCGACGCCGTTGGTCATCGGCTCGACGACGTTGATCGCTGCGCTCGTCGCGACCGCGGCGTCGAACGCGTTCCCTCCATCCATCAACACCCTCACGCCGGCCATCGTCGCGAGTGGATGGCTGCTCGCGACGATTCCGCGCGACGAGGCGACCACCGATCGCCGCGAGACAAAACGCTCTCCCGAGATGGGCGTCGGACGATCCATGCGCGGCAGTGTCGACGCGCCTGCGTCCCAAAGCAACGGCGAGGCTGGTCGTGCGGCGTCCGACGTCGCGCGGCGCGGCGGATCGCACGAATGAATTCCACGGTCGTTGCCGCTCTCACTGCGTGCGATGGCGTCGCGACATCCGACGGCGGCGACGCCTCGGACGACGGACACGGCTCCGGTCAGGTCCTGCGGCGCATGGGCGCCCGAGCCACGCCTGCACACCTACGGCTACATCAGACCCTTTACGCTCCGCCCTCGCGCATTGTACGAGTCAACACTGCCGTACAGAAAGCGTGGGACGATGCTGTTCAAGTCGGGTGCGCGCGTTGGGTGCTGCCTGTGTCTCGCAGGTGCCTTCGTGCTGGCGTGGGGATGTGCCGGTGATTCGAACCTGACGCCAGCCGACGGCGCGCGCCGTGGCGACGGTTCGAGCAACACGCGCGACGGCTCGGGCGACGGAAATGGGATCGATGCCGGCAACGACATGGACGGCACCGGCATGGACGATGCGGCGACCGATGCGATCGGCGACGGCGCTCGCGGAGAGATCTGCGGCAACGGCATCGATGACAACGGCAATGGGCAGGTCGATGAGGGTTGCAGTTGCCTTCCCGGCGCGACGCAGCGTTGCTTTCCCGGGCCGGCGGTGAATGCAGGCGTCGGGCAGTGCACGTTCGGAATGCAGCGTTGCGCAGGCACCGGCGAGTTCGGCATGTGGAGCATGTGCGCGGGCGCGACGCTGCCCAGTGGCGAACTGTGCGACGGACTCGACAACGATTGCGATGGCGTCGTGGACAATGGATGCAACTGCCGTTCGGGAGCGACGCGCGCTTGTTACTCGGGGCCGATGGGAACGCGAGGAATTGGAATCTGTCGCGACGGGACGCAGCGGTGTGAACCGGGCGCGGGGGGCATCGGGACCAACTGGGGACCGTGCACCGGCGAGACGTTGCCGGGAACCGAGAGCTGCGACGGGATCGACAACGACTGCAACGGAACGACGGACGACGGATGCTCGTGCACGCCGGGCGCGTCGAGGAGTTGCTACGGCGGACCCGCGGGATCGGCCGGCGTCGGACCGTGCCGGGCGGGCACGCAGACCTGCACGACGAGCAGCGGGATGTCGTCGTGGGCGATGTGCATGGGCCAAGTGCTGCCCGGTGCCGAGTTGTGTGACGGGATCGACAACAACTGCGACGGCACGATCGACGAAGGCTGCGAGTGCATGGCGGGCGCGACGCGCGCTTGCTACGACGGACCCGCCGGCACGCGGGGCGTCGGGACGTGCGCAGACGGGATGCAAACGTGCGTTGCCGGACCCGGGGGCGTCGGCACGACGTGGGGGCCTTGCATGGGCTCGCGCACGCCCACTGCAGAAGTTTGTGACGACCTGGACAACAACTGCAACGGTGCCGCCGATGAGACGTGCGTGTGCCGCGTCCCGGCGATGCGCATGTGCTACACGGGCCCGGTCGGCTCCGCAGGCACGGGGATATGCCGTGCGGGGTCGCAATCGTGCGTGATCGCGTCCGGCGTCGCGACGTGGGCCATGTGCACCGGCGAAGTGCTGCCGGGGACGGAAGTCTGCGACACGATCGACAACAACTGCGACGGAATGATCGACGAAGGATGTGCATGTCGCAGCGGCGAGAGTCGTACGTGCTACGGCGGTCCGGTGGGCACGTCCGGAGTCGGCGTGTGTCGCTCGGGCACCCAAGCGTGCGCGGTCGTCGGCGGGACGCCAGCATGGGGGACATGCGCCGGAGACGTCCTGCCGGGCGCTGAAACATGCGACGGCGTGGACAACAACTGCGACGGTGTCGTCGACGAAGGCTGTCTCTGCCCCGCCGGCGCAATTCGTTCGTGCTACCCGGGACCCGCGGGAACGGAAGGCGTCGGGATCTGCCGCGCCGGGATGCAGGCGTGCACGGCGGGAGCGGGCGGTGTGGGAACGTCGTGGGGCGCGTGCGGTGGCTTCACGCTTCCGGGCACGGAGACATGCAACATGCTCGACGACGATTGCGACGGCATGATCGACGAGGGCTGTTCGTGCACGGCTGGTGCGAGCCGAGGTTGCTACGGTGGTCCTGTGGGCACCTCGGGAGTGGGCATCTGTCGGTCGGGAAACCAGACGTGCAGTGTCGTCGGCGGTATCGCGAGTTGGGGCGCGTGTGTCGGTGACGTGTTGCCCGGGTCCGAGGCGTGCGACGGCATCGACAACGATTGTGACGGCGTCGTCGACAATGGGTGTGTGTGTACCGCGGGCACGATGCGGGGATGCTACCCGGGACCCGCCGGCACGGCCGGAGTCGGGATCTGTCGCGCCGGCAGCCAGACGTGTGTTGCAGGCGCCGGTGGCGTCGGCACGTCGTGGGGCGCTTGCTCTGGGGCCGTCTTGCCCGGCGTGGAAACCTGCAACTCGATCGACGACAACTGCAACGGAGTGATCGACGAGGGCTGCTCGTGCCGCAGTGGCGACATGCGGGCGTGCTACGGCGGGCCCGCGGGAACGGCTGGGATCGGCGTGTGCCGACCGGGAGCGCAATCGTGTGTCGTCGCAGGCGGCATGGCGTCGTGGGGCGGCTGCTCGGGCGAGACGGGTCCTGGTGCGGAGTTGTGTGACGGGCTCGACAACGATTGTGATGGCGTTGTCGACAACGGCTGTCTGTGTACGGCCGGCGCAGCCCGCTCGTGTTACCCGGGACCCGCGGGAACGGAAAACGTCGGCATTTGCCGGTCGGGGAATCAAACGTGCGTGGCGGGCGCCGGCGGTGTGGGCACGTCGTGGGGATCGTGCGGCGGGTACATCCTGCCCGGCAGTGAAACGTGCAACTCGATCGACGATGACTGCGACGGCATGATCGACGAAGGCTGCATGTGCACGACGGGCTCGATGCGCAGTTGCTATGGTGGTCCGGCCGGGACGTCGGGCGTTGGAGTCTGCCGATCGGGCACGCAGACCTGCAGTGTCGTCGGCGGCGTGGCAAGTTGGGGCACTTGCACGGGGGATGTGTTGCCGTCGGCAGAGCTGTGCGACGGCCTGGACAACGACTGTGACGGTGTCGTGGACGATGGCTGTCTGTGTCCGCCGGGTTCGAGTCGCTCGTGTTACTCCGGGCCTGCCGGAACGGCCGGCGTCGGGACGTGTCGCGCGGGAACACAGATGTGCGTGTCCGGCGCCGGTGGCGTCGGCAGCTCGTGGGGCGCGTGCGGCGGACAGGTGCTTCCGGCGGCGGAAGTTTGCGACGCGATGGACAACGACTGCAACGGCATCGTCGACAACGGCTGCGGGTGCACGCCGGGAAGTAGTCAGTCTTGCTACACGGGACCTGCGGGAACGCTTGGCGTCGGCGTGTGTCGCGCCGGCTCGCAGTCGTGCGTGTCGGGCCCCGGTGGCGTCGGCAGTTCGTGGGGCGCGTGCGCGGGGGACGTCCGGCCCAGCCCCGAGACATGCAACTTGCTCGACGACAACTGCAATGGTCCCGTGGACGATGGCATTGTGTGCGGTCCCATGGTCACGTGCCCCGCACCGGTGACCGTGCGCGCGGGCACGACCGTGATGTTGTGTGCGACCGCGGTGGGCGGGATCACCTATGCGTGGACGGTCACGAGCGCACCGATGGGCAGCACGTACATGCTCGGTTCGCCGTCGTCCGCGTGCACGACGTTCACCTCGACCATCGTGGGGATATTCACGTTGCAATTCACTGCGACCGATGCGGCGGGCCGAACGGCATCCTGTACGACGACGGTCACCATGCAGCCGTTCGGATTCCGCGTGGAGATGTTCTGGGACACGGCCGGCACGGACATCGATCTCCACGTTCACAATTCGCTTGCGGCCGCATGGTTCAACACGCCCAACGACTGCTACTTTGCCAACCGCACACCGAATTGGGACAACGTCGCTTCCGTTCTCGACGATCCGTCTCTCGACATCGACGATGTGGACGGACTCGGGCCCGAGAACACGCGCGTGGACACGCCACCGACGACTCAGTTGTACTCCGTCGGAGTTCACTACTGGCGTGGGATGCCGAACACGAATGTCACGGTGCGTATCTACTGCGGCAACACGATGGCGCCCATCGCCACGTACACGCGCCTGATGCGCAGTGCGAGCGTGGCGTCGGACGACCCCAACAACGACTTCTGGCGCGTGGCGCGCGTCCAGTTCACGTCGGCCACGATGTGCACGATCACGCCGGTGAACGACATCATCACCGGCGCCGCGTCGCGCGCCGGATCGCCGTAGCGGGACTGCCCGTCACGTTCTCGGGTCGCGCACGCGACCCGGTCAAACGTCGCCGGCCGATTCATCGGCGCGGCGTCCGGCGCTGCCGACGTTGCTACACGACGATCACTCGAGCACGCACGCCAGGCACGCCGACGAGCTTTGCGTCTCGAGTGAGCAGCGGAGCGTGGAGTGCCTCGGCCAGCGCGAGATACGCAGCATCGTACGCGGTCGCGTTGGCTCGAAGCTCCCAAATTCGCGGCAGCAGCTGGTCGTGCGCGTATCGGGAGACGTCGAGCGCGGCGAAGTCGTCCAGGGCCTGTTCGGCGCGGCTTTCGCTGACGATTGCCTTGGCGACGAATCGGCGCAACACCTGGGCCACCTCGAGGTCGACGACGTGCGGCGCGTGGAGGCTCTCCGAACGGGACGCGATCCTGTGGGCGACGACTCTTCCCGGGGCAGTCCCGAGCAGCAGTTCGAGCAACGCGGACGCGTCGAGTACGATCACCGCGAGCCGCGCTCGGCACGAACCGCCGCCGCGGTACTGACACGCAACCGAACGGCAGGCCTCTTCGCGATCCGCGCCAGCACTTCGCTCCGCGGGGGACGCTCGAGTGATCGACGCGCCTCGTTCAGAAGCCACGCCGACACCGACATGCCCGCGAGCGCAGCGCGCGCCCGAATCTGTCGGTGGACGTCGTCGGGCACGTTGCGAATCTGGACCATCACAGACATGCACAAACCATGGCGCACATGTGGTTCACATGTCAAGCAAGCGCCGCGCTCACCTCTGCCGCCGCACGTTCGCCCGATTCGATCGCCCCCTCCATGTAGCCAGTCCACACGGTCGCAGTCTCCGTGCCGGCCCAGTGCACGCGCCCCACCGGCTCGCGGATCACTCGGGCGCCGACGGCGGACAGTGCCCCTGCCGCCAGCGTGCCGGTTGGACAGCCGCGCGACCATGGCTCGATGCACCAGTCTCGCTCTTCGTACACGGTGGGAGCGAGTGCCGACGGTCCGAACGCGCGTGCCAGCACTGCCAGCACCGCATCGCGCCGCTCGGCCGGATCGCGTGACGACCAGTCGCGCGCGTCGCGGCCTACCACGAACGACAGCAAACAGGGCTGCGCACCGTCGTGGGTCGTGTTGTCGAACACCGCGCTCACGGGTCCTCCCGCGCACACGACTTCGCCCGAGAACCCAGCGTCGCGCCAGAATGCGCGGTCGTACAGCGCGAAACACTTCACCGTGCCACCCATCGGAAAGCGCTGCACGAGCTGGTCACGAGCGACCGGCAACATCGGCTCGAACGCGATCCGCGCCGCCAGCGCTGGCGGGACGGCAACCACGGCTCGCCTGGCCTGCAGTCTCAACAAGCCACTGACGACTTCTACGCTGTCGCCGTGCGTAACGATCGCGTCAACGGGCGCATCGAGCGTCACCCGCCGGTCGAGATCACGCGCAAGACCGAGCGACAGCGCTTGTGCGCCTTGTACGAACCGATCCTGCTGCGCGCCGTTCTCGATCTCGATCAAGCGCATCAGGCCGCCACCGGCCGCCGCGTACGCCATCACCCAGAGCGCCGACAACTCCTCGGGCTCGGCGCCGAACACGATTCGAATCCCGGTTGCGAACAATGCTCGCGCGCGCTCGCTCCACATCGTCCGCGCGAGAAACCCGCCGAGCGACACGCGGTCGAGCCTCCGTCCGCCGCGCCATGCGAGCGGGTCGCCCGGGTCGACCTGGCGCGCGAGCCACTGCGTGAGGCGGATGGACTTCTCCAGATCCAGAAGTCCGGCGATGGGCAACTTGGGAATCGACCCGCGGTACGTCGACATGCGCTCGCCCTCGAGCAGGACCTTCGTGCCCCCGTGAAACGTCGGAAACGTTTCGACGCCCAATTCACTCGCGAGGGACGCGACTCGATTCTGGGTCGGCCCGAGCCACTGGCCGCCTACGTCGAAGCGACCGCGCCCGATGTCCATGCTCCAGGTGCGCCCGCCGACGCGATCGCGCGCCTCGAGAACCCGCACGCGGTGACCGCCGCGAGCCAACAGACGCGCACAGGTCAGTCCGGCGAGACCTGCTCCTACGACGACAACGTCCAACACGGCAGTTGCACCTTTCGAGCGTGACCCGCGAGCGGAGCGTCACATCGGAGTGAATCGGATCGAACTGAATGCGATGACGCTGGGTGTGTTGCACGACGACTGCGTGAAGGCACTCCCGGTGGCGTTCACTACGCCGACAGTCGCGGAGTTGCCTTGGGCGCGGCCGGCGACGCCCGACGTCATGGTGCCATAAGCGATCTCGACGATGTTGCTCGTCTCGAACAGCGAGACCATGAAATTCATGTTCCCGGTGTCGAGGAAGGGTCGCACTGCGGTCCACGAAATCACCTGGCGCCGGTTGGGCGCGCTGCCGGTGGTCGCCGTGCACACCGGCCCGACTTCGACGTAGAGATCGTCCCAGAACGGGAGAATCGCGTTGAAGAGCGTCCCGGGGAGGCAAGAATTCGTATACGACGTGTTGGGAAGTCCGAATCCCAGCACTCCGTTGCTCGACGCGAAGAACGTCGTCGTGCTCGTGGCGTAGAAGCGGAAGGTGAATGGAATCGTTCCTGCACCCGTGACGTCGTCGCTCGGCGGGAGGATCAATGTCGTCGCTCCCGGAAGCGCGCACGCGTTGGTGAACGTGGTCGTTCCCGGCCCGAGCGTGTAGCTCGTGATCGTCGTGGACGTGCAGACCCCTGCGGTGCAAGTGGTCGAACCACTGCAAATGACGCCACAGCCGCCGCAGTTGGCGTTGTCGGTCTGAGAATTGGATTCACACCCGTCGCCGGCGACGCCGTTGCAGTTGCGGAAAGTACCGTTGCACGTGAACCCGCACGTGCTCGCCCCGCAGGTCGTCGTCGCGTTCGCGCGTGCCGGACAGACGTTGCCGCATGCGCCGCAGTTGGACACGTCTGCCGACGTGTTCAGCTCGCAGCCGTCCGCCGCGATCCCGTTGCAGTTTCCGAAGGGCGCAGTGCACGAGAATCCACATGTGCTGGCCATGCACGTCGTTGCCGCGTTCGCTCGAGCGGGGCACGCGACGCCGCACGCACCGCAGTTCGTCAGGCTCGTGGACGTATTCGCTTCGCACCCGTCGGCCGCCACGCCGTTGCAATCGGCGAACGGCGCCAGGCACGTGAATCCGCACGTGCCGCCTGTGCAGTTGACGACGGCGTTCGCCCTCGCGGGGCACGCGTTTCCACAGGCACCGCAGTGGCTCGTACTGGTGGACGAGTTCACTTCGCAGCCGTCGACCGGCACACCGTTGCAATCTCGGAAGCTCCCGAGACACGCGAAGCCACATGCGCCACCGGAGCAGTTGGTCGTCGCGTTCGCACGTGCCGGGCACGCGTTGCCGCAAGATCCGCAATTGGAAACGTCCGCCGTCGTGTTCGCCTCGCAACCGTCCGCCGCGACACCGTTGCAGTTGCCAAAGCCACCGGAGCACGTGAAACCGCACGCGCCGCCCGAGCAGTTCGTCGTTGCGTTTGCGCGGGCCGGACACACGACGCCGCACGATCCGCAGTTGCTCGCGCTGCTCGACGTGTTGACCTCGCAGCCGTCCGCCGCGACGGCGTTGCAGTCGCCGAAGGGCGCGACGCACGCGAACCCGCACACGCTGCTCGTACAGTTCACGACCGCGTTCGGCCGCGCCGGGCACGTCGTACCGCACGCTCCGCAGTTGCTCGGACTGCTCGACGTGTTGACCTCGCAGCCGTTGACCGCCGCGCCGTCGCAATCGCGGAACGTTCCCGTGCAGGCGAAACCGCACGTGCTGCCCGCGCAGCTCGTCGTCGCGTTCGCGCGCGCGGGGCACGCATTTCCGCACGCGCCGCAGTTGCTTGCGTCACTGGACGTGTTGGCTTCGCAGCCGTCCGCGGGCGCGCCGTTGCAATTCCCGAATCCCGCGAGGCACGCGAATCCGCACGTTCCCGCCGCGCAACTGGCGGTCGCGTTCGCGCGAGCCGGACACGCGGTGCCGCACGCGCCGCAGTTCGACGCGTTGCTTGACGTGTCCGCCTCGCATCCGTCTGCGGCGACACCATTGCAGTTGCCGAAGGGCGCCAGGCATGCAAACCCGCATGCGCCGCCCATGCAGTTCGAAAGCGCGTTCGCCCGCGCGGGGCACGAAGCCCCGCAAGCGCCGCAATGACTCGTGCTGCTCGTCGTGTTGATCTCGCAGCCGTTGGCCGCGTTGCCGTCGCAGTCGCCGAAGGGCGGAGTGCACACGAAGCCGCAGGTTCCGCTCGCGCAGGTCGACGTTGCGTTCGCTCGCGCGGCGCACGCGGCACCGCACGCGCCGCAGTGCCCCGTGCTCACGGACGTGTCGATCTCGCAGCCATTGACCGCCGCCCCGTCGCAGTCTCGGAACGTGCCCGTACACGTGAATCCGCACGTGCCCGCGGCGCACGTCGATGTCGCATTGGCGCGGGTGGGGCACGCTGTGCCACACGCGCCGCAGTGCGCGGCCGTACTGGTCGTATTCGTCTCGCAGCCGGTCGTTGCGCTGCCGTCACAGTCGCCCCAACCGACCGAGCACGTGAATCCGCACGTGCCCGCGGTGCACCCAATCGTGGCATTGCTGCGCGCGGGGCATACGTTGCCGCACGCGCCGCAGTTCGACGTGCTCGCGCGCAGGTCGCTCTCGCACCCGTCGGCCGCGCTCGCATTGCAGTCGGAGAACCCAGCGTTGCACGTGAATCCGCACGTGCCGGCGGCGCAGATGGAGCTGGCGTTCGCCCGCGCCGGGCACGCGCTCCCGCACGCCGTGCAATTGGCGGCGTCCGTGCTGAAGTTCGACTCGCAGCCGTCGAGGTCGCTGCCGTTGCAGTTTCCAAACCCTCCGTCACACGTGATCGTGCAGAGCGCCGAGCGGCAGATGGGAGACGAGTTCGCGCGTGTGGGGCATAGGTTGTTGCACGTGCCGCAGTGTGTTCGGTCGGAGTCCGTGTCGACGCAGACCATCCCACCCCCGACCGTGCAGATCGTTCTCGGCAGACTGCACATCACCGTACATCGCGAAGCCGCGCAGAACTGTCCCGCGGGACACGCGCTTCCGCACGCTCCGCAGTTCGCCGCATTGGTGGACGTGTCGACACACGCGCCCCCACAGAACGACTGTCCGCTCGGGCAACGGCACGCGCCCATGACGCAACTCTGCCCGCCCGAGCACGCGTTGCCACACGCGCCGCAGTGCACGTTGCTCACGCCGGTGTCCACGCACGAGCCCGCGCAGAGCATCCGCCCCATGGGGCACTGGCACGCGCCCATGACGCACATTTGCCCCGCCACGCACGCGTTGCCGCACGCGCCGCAATGCGCGGCATCCGTGTTCGTGTCGACGCACGTGCCGCTGCACAACGTCTGTCCCATCGGGCAGACGCAGGCGCCCGCGACGCAAGACTGTCCGGGCACGCACGCGCTTCCGCACACGCCGCAGTGCGCAACGTCCGACGCCGTGTCGATGCACGCCATCATTCCGCGCACCGTGCAAATTCTCCGCGGAGCGCTGCACGTGATGCCGCAGCGCCCGAGCGCGCAAAACTCGCCCGACGGGCACGCGACGCCGCAGCCGCCGCAGTTCATCGAGTCCGATGTCGTGTCCGTGCAGCGCCCCGCGCACGCCATTTCGCCCGTGCGGCACGCGCAAGTGCCTGCCGTGCACACCTGATCGGCCGCGCACGCTCCGCTGCAGCGACCACAGTGCGCAAGCGAGGTCTGCGTATCGACGCACGCGGTGGTCGCGCCCATCATGCACGCCGTGCGCGGCGGATCGCATCGCGCGCCGCAGACTCCGCCGTTGCAGACATCGCCAGGCCCGCACGCGATTCCGCAGCCGCCACAATTCGCGGCGTCGGACGCCGTGTCGGCACACGTCGCGCCGCAACGCATCTGTCCCGTGCGGCACGCACATGCGCCTGCCGTGCACGAGGCTCCTCCGGTGCACGCCATGCCGCAACGGCCGCAGTTCAAGTTGTCGGTCGAGGTATCCACGCACGTCCCCGAGCACCCCGTTTGGCCCATCGGGCAGGACACATCGGACGCGTCGGGATCGGTTCCATCCATCGAGGAGTCGAGCGAGCCGTCCAACGCACCATCGATTCGCGCATCGGGCGTCGAGCGGCCCGTGTCTCGCGGGATCTCCGCGGTCGCACACGCGGCGAGGACGGTCGCGGCCACCAGCCAAGGAAGAATCGATCGAGCGTGGACGGACATCGAGACCTCGTCGCGCAACTCGCGGAAGCAATCGCGAGGCATGCGCACAAATGATTTCGTGCACAATATCACGTGCGGGCGGTGGGGATAAGGGGCGTGCATGGGGCACGTTCGCGCTGCGGGTGAAGGGTCATCCCACAATGTCGGCGACGCGAACTTCCACGTCGGGGAACGCAACTGGACCGGACATCCTCTACCGGATGCCCGCGAGTTGCACGCGGATCGCCGCAAATCGCACTGCGCTCGTGAAGCCGTCGTCGAACGCCGGATCCTGCGCGCAGTCGTTGCCATTGATGATCACGCCGCTCGCCGTGTCGCGGCAGCGATCGACGATGCGGTCGCCGTCGGTGTCCTGCAGCACGCTGCCGCCGGTGAACAGTCCGTCGCCGCCGAGGTCGAAGTCGGGCTGCACCGCGCGAACGACCGGGACGCCTGCGACCGAGCAGCCCGCGACGACCATGTCGAGCAGCGATGGGTTGCCGGCGGGGGGTGCGCAGCCCATCGGAATCCCGGACGGCCACCCAACCCCGTCCAGATCGGCCGCAGAAACGCCGCCGCAGATCAACCCATTGGTGATCGAGTCGATCCTGCGCATCATCGCGTCCGCAACGACGCGCCCGGTGACGCGGGCGCGACGGATGTTGATCGGCGAGCTGGTGGCGGTGTTGACGCTCAAGACGTTGTAGAGCGTACCGTCGGTCCCGGTAAGCATGCCGCCGACGATGGACACCGGCGACTCGATCGACAGGAGGTTCCGCATCGCGTCGAGTTGGGTCGCCCGGACCAGCAACGACTCGCCCCGCGTTCCGTCGAACGGCGTCAGGAAGTCGCGGCCATCCGCGGAACCGAGGCGAAGCATCGGATCCGTCTGTCCGAGCGGGTCGTCCAGGTCGAGGAACATCATCAGAGTGATGTTCTGTCCCGAGTTGATCCGATTTTGAGAGTTTGCATTCATTGCGTCCAACAAGAGCGTGCCAAGCGCACGCCCGGTGACGTTATCGATGCCGGTTCCTCCGACGAGATTGCAGCCCATGCTCTCTGGCAGAATGTCGGTCTGCGTGGCTCGAAGCGTCTGTTCGAACCGGCATGTGGGCGAGCAACCATCCCACGGGGCCGTATTGCCGTCGTCGCATTCCTCGCCCGGGTCCATCGCCATGTTGCCGCACGAAATGGACGCCTCCGTGGGGACGTCGACCGGTGAATCCGCCGCGGCGTCGACACCGCCGTCGGTCCGCTCGACATCGAATCCAAGCCCGCCGTCGCCGCGCGGCTCTAGCGGCGTGTCAACTGGCACGCATCGTCCGTCGTTGCCGCACTGCTCACCGCGCTGGCGGCAGAGTGCGTCCATCGTGCACATGGCCGCCGGAATTGCCGTGCAGCCTGTTGCAGGGGCTAGGCAACGCGCCGTGAGAAATACCCGCAACACGCCCGTGGTGTTTGGAGTGAACCGAAATCGCACGAGGCGAGAGATGGTGGCGGTTGCAAGCCGGCCTTCCACGAGCACGATGACGGACGCGTCACGCGGACCGTCCTCGGGAACGATGCCGAACGAAGCGGGCAGCGAGATCTGCCGAGTCCCCGTGCCGCGCACCCACGTCTGGTCCGGCATCGCGCCATCAACGATCGCGTTGCCACGCCGGACGGTGGCCGTGACGGTGAGCAGCATGCCTGCCGGAACATCCGTGTCGATGACCACGAGCGCTTGGGTTGCCGGCCACACACACGACAGCACAGCGACAACCGCGACAAGCCCGAGGCCTCGATGCGAACGAGGGCGCATGCTGGCGGAACATACCACGAGCCGACTTGCTGCACGGGACGGGCCACATTCGTTGCGTACCGGCCGACGGGGTTTTCGATCGCGTGGTGCTTTGCGAAATGCGGCACGCGTGCGCGCACGACCGACTCGCGGGCCGGCGGCATGGCGATTGCTGCAGTCTCGACCGGAGGTATCCGCCATGCGAGCCGTCACAGCAATCGCGGTGCTTTTGTTCGGCGTCGGCTGCGGCATGGGCGAAATAGGTCCCGGTGACGGACACGAGAGTGGCCATCCGACGGGGCGCAATGCGGACGGTCCGTCTTCGGCTAGCGACAGTGCGGCGGTCGACGGCTGGGGCAACGACGCAAGGCCGAGGATCGAGACGGACACGATCGAGACCATCGATGCCGCGGTCGCGGACGACGTCGGCTCGACGGGCGCCGTACGCGCGGATGCCCGTGGCTATGACGTCGCCGCGGTCGATTCGGGATTCGTGCTGCGACCGCCGCCCGCACTCCCGACGTACTCGCACGGTGCGTGCCCCATGTTGCGCGGCGGAACCACGGCCGCGACCGCGCTGAACTCCAACTTCCAGACCGGTGGCCAGCGTCGCGACTTTCACCTCGTCGTCCCTCCGAGTTACGACGGCACGGGCGACTGGCCGCTCGTGGTCGCCTACCATTGGATTCGCTCGAGCAGCGCCGCGTTCTTGCGCGATGGCGAGCTTGTCGCAGCGGCCGACCGCCTGCACTTCATCGCCGTGCTGCCGGACGCACTTCACACCGGTTCGGGCGCTTACGCGTACGACCTCACGTGGCCTTTCGTCGACCTCGCGGGCGCCCCCGCTGAGTTGCAGTTCTTCGACGATCTGCTCGCGTGCGTCGGCCGGCAGTATCACGTCGACCGCGCTCGGATCCATGCCGCGGGCGTCAGTGCCGGTGCCCTGTGGCTCACGCATCTGTCGACCACGGCGAGCGTCAATCGCGTCGCGTCGACCGTCACAATCAGCGGCGGCCTCGCGGACCTTGGCCCCTGGCGCATGGACTACCGCGCGCAGGCCAACAAGTTCCCGGCGCTCGTTCTCTGGGGCGGCCCGACGGACCAACTCATCATCAACTTCGACGCTGCGTCGCGGCGCTACCGCACTGCGCTCCGTGGGGACAACCACTTTGTCGTGTCGTGCACTCACTCGGCCGGTCACGCGATGCCGCCACTTCCCGTTCCCGCCGACGGCAGCCCGCGCTTGCTGCCACTTTGGCAGTTTGCGCTCGACCATCCGTACGGTCTGCCAGCGGGGGCTTCGCCGTACCGCGCAACCGGACTGCCGACATCGTATCCGTCGTGGTGCTCAATCGCGCCGTAGATGTCAGCAGACCTCACCCCCTCACGGCGTCATCGGAGCATCGTCTTGGAAGACGCGCGGAACGTCGGGGTCGAGACCGAGGGCGTTCGCGCGATTGAGCAGACTGGCACCTAGTAGCTCGCCGCGTGCGGCCTCTGCGACGTGACAGCCCCACGCCATGGCGGCGAGCTCTGGACTCTTCTCCCAGCGATCGAGCAGCGCTTCGAACTCGGACTGCGCGCGCGCGATGTCGCCGGAACGCAACCAGCAATCGGCCCGCTGTTCGAGAAGGTGCTCGTACCGCCAGGCCCGCGGACCGACGAGAAACGCCGGTTCCACCGCGTCGTACGCGACCGCGGCCTCGCGCCAACGTTCGAGGTCGTGAGGCAATGTGCGCGGTACAACACGGACCATGCGAGCGGCGCGTTCGAATCAATGGCCCGCTCGTACCATTCGAGTGCCTCTGCGACCGACCGGTCCTCGTACGCGACATCCCCCATCGCGTGCAGGACTTCGCCGTCCGATGGTGCCAGTCGGAACGCCTCGGCAGCTGCGGTGCGCGCGACGCTGATCAGACGTCGGTGATTGCGCGATGCGGCCGCGGAAGTGCCGTATGCATGTATCGCGAATGTCCGAGCACTCAGTGAACGTGAAAGATGAACGGACAAGTCATTCGGGTTCAGCCTCAGTGCGGCGAGATACACGCGATCGAGAGCGAGCCAGGCAGCACGTTGTTCGGCAAACGGGCAGAGTCTGGACTCGAGGTGAATCGCGAGTTGTCGCAATCGCTCCTGGGCGGGAAGAGCGATGGGCGCGGTGGCGCGGAGAAAGCGTTTCAAGTCGATGGCTGAAAGTGTCGCGAGGTCGTGTGAGGTGACGTTTGCGGCGAGCCAGGAGCGAAGTTGGGATTGTGGGCTCTCGGCGCGGCGATCACGCTCGCGATGACCGTCGAGGCGGCCGCGAAGTTGGCCGCGGTCCCGCGGCTGGAGGAGGCCAGTGAGTATGCGCGAGCGCGGCATGGCGAGAGGGTAGCAGGTGGGGCGGCTGAAGGAATCGGCGACGGTGAGGTCTACGGCGATGGCGACGGCGACGGCGACGGCGACGGAAACGGAGGAAACGGAAACGGGAACGGGAAGGGCGGGGACAAGGGAATCTTGCTTGCGATGCAGACGCGCACTCAACGGAATACGCCGGTGAGCGTCGTCGTTGGTACGGTCGAAGGACCGGCGATGCGAACGGAGCCGACGACGGAGATCGCCCAGCGTGCGGAAGCGATCGTTGCGGCGCTCGACGAGCCGGCACGATCGCTCGCGCTCGCGATGTTCGACCGGCTTGTGCTGCCCGGCGGAACGACGGTGCCCGTGTCACGAACGCTCATCGAGTCGCTCACGAGCCCTGACTTCCCCGTTCAGGACGGTGCGTTCGGATCGCGGCTGATCGCGACGTTTGTTGGGGCCGGTGTTTTTGCGACGGTCGTTCCCGCGGCTGGTGACGAAGTGATCGAGTGGGCGCCGCGGGAACTTCCGGCGGTCTGGGCGCGGATGGCCTTGCGATTTGCGAACTGGCCGGCGGAGCATTCGGCTGTTCACGAGCTTGCTTGTGGCGCGTTGTCTTGGAGCCGCGCTGGACGGGCGGAAGCGATGCTCTGGCACACAGAGCGGTTGTCGGCGTTCGATCTCGGGCCCGTCGGTCGCTCGCGGTGGCGGACACCATTGGAGCACGAGTTCCTCAACGCGAGTCGCCGGGAAGCTCGTGAGTCGGCGAACAGAACCAGCGGCGCACGCGTGCTTGCTGGTACGACGATCGCGCTCGCGGTCCTCTGCATGGCGACGCTCGCGGGCAAGGCTCGGAAGGAGAACCGGGCGGCGACTATCGAGCACGAACGCGCGGACGAAAGCGAGCACCAAGCCGCGGATGCAGACGTCCGCACCGAGTCCGCACACTTTCACGTCGAGGCCCTCCGTCGAAGCGCCACCGGTCATCATGCCGAGGCCGCAGCGTTGCTCCGTGCGGCCGTGTTTCTCGAATCCGTCGTCGACGCACGATCGCCGCGCACGCTGGCGGATCTCCTCAGCACTTGTCAGTCCACAGCATACGACAGTCCGACGCGCGCAATCGCGGCGAGTGCGAGTGGGACGAATCTGCGGGTGTGCCGCCGCACCGGCGAAGTCATCGCGGTTGCGGAGGGCGAGGTCGGAGAGGCAGTGTTCGCGAGACGGGAGAAGTGTGCCGGCCGGCGTCAACTGCCGTGAACAGGCGCGGATCGAAGTTCTCATCGAGCTTGAACTTCAATGCCGAACTTCAACACCCTCGGGAATCACGCGTTCGCGGGCGATTTCGGCCGCGTACGCCAGCGCCGCACGGATGTCCTCGCGAACTAGATGTGGATATGCTTCGAGAATGGCGTCCTCGGTGGAGCCTGACGCGAAGTTGTCGACGATCAACGAGACCCAGATCCTCGTCCCGCGGATCACCGGTTGGCCGAAGCAGATCGCGAGGTCGACGACGATGCGTGTGAGCGGTTCCTCGCGGGTCATCCGCGCGTGAATGCCAGTCCGCCACGCTCGGACGAGAATGCCAGTTCGAGTTGGCTGATGGGCGACACCGCGAGTTGGCCGGCGTGCTGGTCGTCGCTTGCGCGCGACGACCTTGGGTCGCGACCGAGGCGACTTGGCGCCCGCGTCCGGTGCCGCAGGCCGGGGCGGCGATTCAAGGCCTGGGACGAATTCGAGACCGTCGCCGCCGTCGTTCCAGCGCCACCCCCAGTCGCCGCCGAGGAGACTGTCGTCCAACAATTGAATCGCTGGAGCGCACAGCGGAGGTCAATCGACCGCGTCACACCCTCGCATCCGCAAGCGTGTACGGGCCGACGGCCGTCCGAACGATTCGCCACGCAATCGCGGGCGTGCCACTCGCGTCGCCGAGGTCGCGGGCGAGGGCGCGCATGTACGTGCCGCTCGAGCAGTGGACGCTGAGGTGCACTACGTGCCAATGGGAGCGCCTGCTCTCGGCCATTGCAACCAACCACCGCTCTGCGATTGCGTCTTGTCGAAAGTCCCCGTGCACGGACGACACCGCGCGATTGACACCGTCGCGAAGCTCGTCTCTCGAGACAGTCGTCCAACCCCGGTTCGTGAGCGAACGCACGGTGCACTCGCGTTGGACACTCGGGACCTCGCCGCCGCCGCCGTCGCGCGCCCATGCGTATAGCCGCCGTCCGCGCACCTTCGGCGACGAGAACGATGGCAGGCGTTGATCGATCGTGCCGCGGAACTGGTCGAAACTCCGCTCGACGATCCCGCGATCACAATCGTCGTCGTGGTGCGCCATCAACAGTCCGAGCAGGTCGTCCGAGTCCGTCCCAAACCCGAACAACACTGACACATCATATTGCTTGTCGAGCGCACGCCACGGGGCGGGATCGAGATTCTCCTCACCCTCGAGGACGAGGAGCACGCCCTCCGCGAGCGGATCGAGGCGCCCCGCATATCCCAGCTTCGTCGTCGCGTACTGTGACTCTCGTGCTCGGAAGACATCGAGAGTCTGCAACGGTGTCGCTCCGTAGGCCTTGTGCAGCACGAACATGACGTCCGCAGTGTCGCGACGCTACGTCTTTGCGCGCCGCTCGAGGGCCAACGCGACGAAATTGCCCATCAGATAGCCGAACGTCTCTTCATCGCTGTTCCACTTCCGCATCGGGCCTACGTGCTCGTGGCAGACCACGCCGACCATCTTGTCGCCCAGGATGATCGGCACATCGAGCATCGAGTTGATGCCGAGCGGTGCGAGGTAGACCGTCGAGAAGCACTCGGTCCGCGGATCCCGGTGTGCGTCTGCTGCGGCGATGGTGCGCTCGGTCGAGAGTGCGCGGAAGTACGGCGCGAAGTCCTTTGCGAACAGTTCCGTTCCGGCGGAATGCGTGTGACCGGTGCGGACGAACAAGTCGGCGCACGTGATCTTCGTCTGGGCTTCGTCCAGGAACCAGACACTGACCCGTTCGCAGTTGAGCGCGACGGACGCCGCTTCGTTGATCGTCCGCACGGTGGCCTCGACGTTGCCGAGCAGCAAACTCCGTTGGCTCATGAGTTCGACGTAGGTCTGCAAGTGGCGGCGGAGTACGTTCGCGTCGTCGCCGGCCGACTGCATTCGAACGACCGTCCCCTCCGTGCCCGCACTGCCCTGCGCATCGGACTTGCTCTGTGCGTCGGTCTTCGTCTGGGCCTCTAGCTTGGCCTGCGCGTCTGCCTTGGCCTGCGCCTCCATGCGAAGACGGCGCACAGCATCCTCGAGCCGGGCGAGGACCTCCGGCGTGTCTTCGATCGTGTCCGCCTGTGTCGACGTGATCCGCGCCAGGGACGCGAGGCGCATCTTTGCGACGAGCCCACCCGAATTCCCGACTTCGCTGAACAGCCGCCTAGCTTTTTCGCCCATGGCCGCGGACGGTATCACGCAGACGATTGCGCGAACAAACGAAGAGGGCGTTCACATCACGCGCGACGCAGCGCCCCACCGTGTTGTGAGCCACGTCGTTCGGCCGCTCGAGTCGACGAAGAACAGCGCCGTCGTCTCGTGGCCCTCGGTGGCCGACGCGGAGAAAGTGAACCGATCGCGTCCCCACGGGCGAAGCTCCACCCGCTCACCCGTCCGCGCGATGGTGAGCATCAACGTCGTCCCGCTCACGTCGACCGTCACGTTGCCGAGGTCGCCGACCGGATCGCGATACTGCCCCGCATAGACGCTCCACTCCGTCATCGGTCGCGGATCAAGCGATGCGGGCCGCACGGTTGGCGCCGCGAGGAACGATTGAATCGCGGCCTGCGCTGCCTCCGACGGGTCGAACGCATCCGAGTTGCCGACGACGGCGACGCCGAATTGACGCGCCGGATGCAGCCAGAGGAACGCACCGAATCCCGCAACACTGCCGCCGTGCGTGATGGCGGCCCCCGTGTCGTCCCATGGCTCGATGAACCAGCCGTATCCGTATCCGCCCATCGACTCCGTGGTCTCGGCGTACGGTGCGGACATTCGCGCGAGCGCTGCGCCGCCGGGCGAACCCGCGCCGCGCGCGATCCACGCGCCGAACCGAGCGAGATCCGTCGCGCTCGCGAACAGCGTCGTGCTCATCGGGTGGGCGAACGCACAGTCGGGTTGCTCGGGACCGAAGCGCTCGGTCACCGCGCCCGACGCGTCAAGGGCATGACCCACGGCGTGGTCCGCCGCGGCTGCGCGAACGCCGTCGAACGTCGCACCCGACATCTCGGCGCGCTCGAACACGCGCGTGCGCATCAAGTCGACGTACGGCTGCCGTCCAGCTTCCTGCGCCACGAGCCCCGCGAGCGCGTAGCCCGTATTCGAGTACTGCCACGCCGCACCGGGCGGATACCAAAGTGGTGCATCCGTCAATCCGCGGAAGCTCGCGACGAGACCTGCTGCACCGTACGGCACGCACGTCGACGACAATCCCATCGGGAATCCGTTCGGATACCCCGCGGTGTGACTGAGGACGGCGTGCATCGTGACGGTGTCGGGATTCCCCGGCGCACGCACGCCGAAGTACGGGACATACCGTCGAATGGGCGCGCGCAGGTCGAGCATGCCGTCGTCGACGAGCGTCTGTACCATGGCGGATGTCATCGGTTTGGCGAGCGAGCCGACGCGAAACAGCGTGTCGGGTGTGACCGCGTCGGTGCCACCGGCACTGCGCACGCCACGTGCCGCCGTGAACACGACGCGACCGCCGATCATGATGGCCACGGCTGCACCGGGCGTGTGCGACGTGCGCAGCGATTGTTCGAGCGCTGCAACGACGGGTGCAAACCGCGCAGGGTCCGCGGGGGGCGTTCCAGCGTCGACGGCGGGAGTTGCGGTGTCCGCCGCGGGCGAGCTGGCGTCGTCCGCTGGCGGTGCGACGGCATCCGAGGGCGGCGGTGCATCTCCGAGCCCGGCGTCCGCGCGACGACGCATCGTCGGCGGAATCGGCGGAGGCTCGCTGCCCCCCATCGCGCACGCGGACGCCAGCGTCGTCAGTGCGAACTCGAGCAGCAGCAGAATCGCGGCACGACGCGCCGTGCCCCCGCTCGGACCGATGCTGCTTCGTCGGGTCGTGAACGCCATGGCCGCACCGATTCACGGATCGTGCCGCTGGCCGAAGGCCCCGTCCGATGACCGAGCCGCCGCGTCGCTCGCGTCGCGCAGCTCGATTTCTCAATCGTTCCAGTGTCCGCGGCGACTGCGCGCGTGCGTGAGCGTCGCCTTCCGGTCAGCGCGTTGACCACGTGGGAGATGAAACTCCTGGGAGATCGATCGCCGCAGGGTCGCTTCATGTGCCGTACTAGAAAATGCGCTGAATCTTCGGCACGGAGTCGAAGCCCGACTCGTAGCTCCAGATCTTGCGGCAGCCGAGCCGCGTCATGACTGCGACGTGCAAGCAGTCGCGTGACGACAGCTTCGCGTACTGCCCGGCGAGGCCGCGAGCGGCATCGACGTCGGCCTTGGTCACGTCGCCGGTGCGAGAGACCAACGCCTCGAGAGCTTCGTACGCCGCGTGGAGATGAATGCGATCGCGAAGGGCGACGTATCGGTGGACGATCTCCTGGAACGTCTCCCCGCTGGTCACCAGGATCTCGTGCGCCGCGAGGAGCTGGGGAACGAGTTCGATCACTCGCTGCTTGTTCGCGTGGGCGGCGCCCACGAGGTACATCGGCACGTTCGAGTCGACGTAGATCAAAGCGGGCCGCGGCCGTGCTCGATCTCCGCGAGGATGCGCTCGATGTCTCCCGTGGGCCCGGAGAACCGTGCGAACCGCAGCACCGCCGCAATGCGGTCCTCGGGCAATCGTTCGGCGTCCTCGGCCGCGGCTCGACGCAAGCTGTCGCGTACGACCTGCGCGACTGGGACCGCGCGTTTCCGGGCCAGCTTCGTCACAGCGCGTCGTGCCTGCTCGTGAAGCGTGCGCTCGATGGAAGCTGCGAGTTCAGCGCGTGGGTCCGGGCTCGGCGCTCTCGAAGTGCCCGGTACGTCGTTCATGCGCGGAGTGTGTCGCACCCGTCACGATGGCACGCTCGCGCGTGGCGCGACTCATCCGCACGGCGGTGCCGCACACACCGGAGTGGGGCCCGGCAGTGCGGCGGCGGTTGGGAGCATCGCTGTGCGAACGACGGTTTCGACCGAATTGCTCGAGCCGATGACGCCGTCCAATGTGAGGCGTTCCTCGGGCATTCCTGAGCCCGCGGTCGCCCCGAATGCGTCGAGCTGGTGGGAAACGCGTCCCGATGTCAGGGACATCGTGCCACCTGCGTTGAAGAACCCGTATCCTCCCTGGTCGACGACGAACTGCGTCGCGTTCAGTGAGCAGCCGGGCGCCGCGTGAAAGCCGTACGCAACAGACCGGCCGGTCGGCCCCGGCGTCGACAGCGTTGTGTCGAATTGTATCGTGCTGGTTCGCACTCCGGTGATGTACACGTCGCGCGCGTCGGGCGACGGCCCCCGAGAGGTCCTGTCCGTCGGGCCCCCGAATCGTCCCAGCGACCACGCCGGCCCCCGACACGGAGTCGAACGCCGCCCGCACGAGTTGCAGTCTCCCGCCCGAGACGAACGCGCCAAATCCGAATCCGCGAACGCTGGGCGCGACGCTGCGCACGACGACGTCCGTGGCACTCACGACGGAGCTGGCTTGGAAGCAGCCGATTCCGGACTCGTACGCTCCATCGATCACGACGTGATCGAGCGCGACGCTCCCGCCTCCACTGTCCTCGACTGCGCGGCCGAACGTCGAGGCCGGTGTTTGTTGCATGTCGACGATCAGGCTGTGGCGAATCTCCAGCTGAGCCGCAGCCGCACTCGCGCCGACGTGCTCGACACGCTGGGGCACGTGGCCAACACGGTCTCGAGACGCGCGGGGTCGATCCCTCCGCCGGCGTCCGGCGACCACAAGGCCGACGGCCAGGGTCCGGTGAACGCACCGCCGGGCGCGCGGCCGATGCCGGGAATCGTTGCGCCGTCTGCGAGAACGAAGGAAGGGGGCGCTGCGAGATCGACCGCCGAGCACGCCCCTGGCGCCGCCCCGCCATCCGCGGCACACGCGAGCAGTGCCGGTGCGCAGCCGCCGACCGCGTGTGTGACCCAGCCGGCCGGGCAGGGCCACGCGACGTCCGCGCTTGCATCCGCGGGCATCGGGCGACCGCCGCATCCCGCAACGGCGAAGAGAATCGCGAACCACGAGCCGTGCGGCGACGTCGGAACCATCAGAACACTCGACGCTACCGCAAGTGGCGCGGATCCACGATGGGGCCGAGTCTTTGTGCCTTCGGTCGAACCAATCGGGCTCGTTCGGGGCTTACGCGACCGCGTACGTCTCAGCGCGGCGGGACCGTGGTCACGTTCGACCCCGGAACCCACGCGGCGAGGTCGGGAGCATTCGCCGTGAACGTCTGCGTGCAACCGCACTGGTTGCAAACGACGAGCGTGAAGACCCAGAACCGGCCCTTCACGTGTTTCGCTGCGGTCGCACCCAGCACGGTGGTTGCGACTGCGAGATCGACCATCATGTTGGGCAGGATGTGAAAAGTGGCGTTGCCGCAATGAGCACAGGGCTTGGGTGGTTGGGCCATTCGGGAATCATGCCAGGTCGTCGCTCCGGGAGCGAGTGGGCGCGAGGCGCGGGGGCGCGGCGGTTGGGCGTTTCTCACCGTCGAGCAAGAGTCGCTCCGTAGAAACGTCCGCTGTGTCGGGTTGCCCGCGCAGGCGTCACCCGGCACGGCGCGCGGGCGACGAGCGCACGTCGCGAGTGCTCGACCGCTTCCTCGCCCGTGTCGACGCGCCGTGCATCGATCGAGTCAGAATCCGCTCGACGTACTGGTTCAGGCTGTCACCGTCCGCGTGTGCTCGGACCGTGAGCGCTCGGTGCATCGCGGGATCGATCCGGAGATTGAACACGCCCGAAAACCGTCGCACGGTCGCCTCGGGGAGCGGCGTTCCGTCCCGCTGAATCAGCGTGAGCTGTTCGTCGACGGCCTCGCAAAGCTCACGGTAGACCGCTGCCTCGACACGGCCGTGCACGCCACCGAGCAGGAGCCCTGGGCATCGCCCGACGAAGCAGCGATCTTCATCGGACCAGTAGACGATCTTCTGATAGCGCGCGGATGCAGCGTGGTGTTTCACTCGTCGTCTCCTCGGAGCGCACGTTTCACGTCGCGCTCCTGGTACTGCTTGGCGTCGTCGCCTGGTTTGCCACTGATGGTGACCGGCGGACTCCCCGCCTTCGTGAAGTTTCGGTGTGAACCCTTTCCACCGCGGTCGGAGTAACCTGCCGCGAGTAGCTCGGCGATCAACTCTCGCACTTTTCGCGGCACCAGGCAGTGGTACCATAATGGTACCGTCGTCGCCACTCGGGCGAACGCCTCTCAAAAGCAGCGATCGACCTTCGTTCGCGGCGCCGCGGGTTGCCGAGCGAGTGCGACGCCGCCGTCGAGCGCCGCCCGGCCAATGATCGGCGAGCGCTTGTCGATCCGATCCCCGCTCTTCGTGCACGCGGGCCCGCCCGTCGAGCCGTCCACGAGCATGGCGTCGTCGTTCGCCGCGTCGGCGCTCACGGCATCTGTCGGGCACGGCGTGAACGGTTGCACCGGCGGAACGTATGCGTTGTCGCCAGGCACACGTCTTCCGCGTCGATGCCCGGCGCGTCGTCCGAACGCTCCGCGGGAGCGTCGGGTCGCTCGTCGAGAACGTCGTGAACTACTTCGACGTCGCGGTCGGCCACGGAACTGTCACCGGGGTTCGCCGCGCGCACACATGCCGCGGCCAAGCTCGCGCACATCGCGAGGCGACGCGCCGGTCGAAGCCGATCCATCGACGGATCGTACCCGGGGATCACCGAATGTTTCCCGTGAAGTGCCAGCGCTCTTCACATCACTTCGAACACGGCAGCCTGGGCTTCCACGCGCCGCAAGCGTTCGCCGCGACCGAGCCGCTCCGCCCAGCGCCGCACTTCGTCCTCGTCGAGCCCGCCATGGCTGCGGCGCGCGATCAGCAGTTCCAACGCTGCCAGTGCTCCGGTCGGCCCTGGTCGGAGTAGTTGCGTCACGAGCAACAACTCAGGACGGACGAACCGAGCGCCGTCTAGCTCCGCAACCGCGACCGCAGTCGCGATTATTTCGGCATTGAACGCAGCGTCACGGAACGCGATGAGATCGACGACGGCACCGTCGTGCTGCGCGTGAAAGACTTGAAAAACGTCGTCGTCCTCGAACGCCGAATTCGGTGGCGCGGGTACGCTCCAGCTCGTTCCCGCGGCGCCGGACTCCACCCGTTCACGCGCCGAGGCAAGATCCGCAGACGCGAGCGCCACGTCGATGTCGTCGGTGTGCGTCTTTCGCGCCCAGAGAATCTGCGCGAGACCGCCGATCACCGCGTACGGCGCGTCAACCGTCAGCGTGCGAACGTGCGAAATGACGTCGAGCAGCTTCACGGCAGGCCGACCGATCGTAGCGCGACTGGCTTCGATGCTCCGCAGAAACGCTCCGGGCTGCAGCGCAAGCGCGACGGAACTCACAGTGGTGCCGTAGCCGCCGGCGCATCGAGTCGAAATGCCGGCGTGGCGATGAAGACACGCAAAGGGGATTCGGCGGAAAGGGATGCGCGCGACCACTTCGCATATAACGGGATTATGTTTACTTCCCCCATCGGGCTCGTGGAAGATACTACAGAAATTCAAAACCGAGAGCTACACTGAACAACTGCAAACGCCCGGCGCTCGCACCCCGGCCCCGGGCCGCACGTGGCGCTCGCTCTTGATGACCCTCCCACCCGCGCCGCGCAGCGTCACGACTCCGGCGGCTCGATGTCGAGGTACTCCCGCGGACGGGCGTTCGGCGGTTCGCTCGGTTCGCCGGCCGCGTCGAGGATTCGTCGGATCGCACCGGGATCGGTCACCGCGCCTGTCACGCGCATTGGGCCGCCGCAGCGGCAACGACCGACAACTTCGCCGAACGTGTGCAAGAGCAGCGTGGCCCAAGACAGACGTTCGCCGCCGGGCGATCGAAGTCGTCCACCGCGGGCGGTCGGCGTCGTTCCCGCTCGATGGCTCGCGAGTGCGCCCGCCGTCGGCGCAGCGTGCGAGTCGGTTGGGCTCGCCACGGTCGTCGCCGCCGTGTTCGATTGCGGCTCGCTGATCGCAGTCGTGGGCGTAGTTGTGCTCGTCGGGTGAACACCTCGAGTCGCGCCGTCCGAGTTGGCTGGAGTCGCCGGGTCAACAGTCGCGTGCGCCGCACAACACCGCAGTCGCCCATCGATGCTTCGTACGGTCGCGGGCACCACTGCGCTGCGCCATTTGGAGTTCGGCGCTACAACACCATGATAACGAAGTAGGGGAAAACGAGGTGGCGGCACGAGCGAGACGAGCCGCGCAATGAACTCCACCGGAGTCATCACGCGATGCGAATTGCCGCCGCGTCGAGAGTGCTTGAGCCGATACGCAATGCGGCCGTCGGGAAGCTGAGTGAGTCTCTCGAGACTCACGGCCTGCCGGCACGCGTATCGACATAGTCTCTCGCGGCCCGGACGGTCGCCCGCCTTCACGCTCACATCTGCGTGTATGTTGAAGCCGCCCGATTCGCCTGCACGCGAGTCGCGCCGACGATGATCAAAGTCCGCATCGTCGTCTTCGTACTTCACTCCAGTGTCGTTCGCAGCGAGCGAAACAAACTTGCCCCGTGCGATGCCGGCGTCGGTGCACGCGTCGAGTGCGGTCGGCTCGTCCGCCATGTCGTCGCACGCGTCGCCGCTGTCTTCCCCCGGGGTGTATCCGTGACGGCGCAGCCAACGCTTCATGCGTCGCTCACACCTGCGTGCGACGTCGTCCAGAGTCGCGCGGTCCGGGCGCCCGCCCGCGTGAAATTCCGCGCGCTCCGCACCGTCGGCAAGAGTGAACAGGCCGTCGAGCACGAGAACGTGCAAGTGCACATTCAAGTTCATCGACCCAAATCGCTGCACCAGCGTGACCGCCCCACACTCCAGTCGTCCTTCGACGCCTGCCGCCCGCGCAGCAGCGCGCAACGCGCGAAACACCTCCTCACAGAAGATCCGCACGACGGCCGTGAGCACATCGGACTTCATCGCCGCCAGTTTGCGGAGCCGCCATGGGAGCGTGAGAACCCACTGGCGCAACGGCACGTCCGGCAACACGCGTTCGACAAGCTGGGCCGCGAGATCGTTCATTCGTCGCGCCCCACAGGACGGACAAATGCCCCGGCACTTGCACGAAAACGGAATCAATCGGCGGATCGGGCACCAATCACACTTCGAGAGTTTGAATCCATGCGCGAGAACGCCGCATCGCAAGTACCCGTCGAGTTCGTTCCGCACGTACCGCGGCAGCGGCTTGTCGTAGTTCTCTTCGACGTGCGCGAGGAACGCGGGCAGATGCTGTTCGACGAGACGGTAGAGAAGCGTGTCGCTCGATCGATGACCGACCGTGAACTCCGGTGGATCGAGGCCGTCGTCGGTGGTGGCCGCCAGGGACACCCGCTCGACATCTCCACGGGGTGTGCCACCGCTTCTCCGTGCCAATTTGCTTGAAGTATCGCGATCGCGAGCCGGCGCAGGTGGCGGCGGACCACCAACCGTCGGGAGTCGGGCCCACGCCCGCCGCCACCCCGCGGCATCCGCTGGGCCCATTTCGCGGCCTTCCGTGCGGCGCGCTCCTCGATCGAGAGCACGACCTCCGGCCGCGGCGCCCGAAGCGCTTCTCGTATAGGTGCTCGATGAACTCGGGAAGCGGCGCCTTCCACGGCTCCTGACGATGGTTGTCGATGGAGCCGAGCCGCTTCGGATTCATGCCCAACTCACGAGCCATCTGCACGTGCGCGTGCGAGAGACGGTGACGTTTCCGAGCGTCCGATCGAGTTTCACGGCGTGATGTCGTACGTGATGACGGTGGCTGTCCGCGTCGCAGCGGAATAGTCGGGCACGGGTGGTGTCACCCTCGTAGTCGCTCGGCTGTCGCGAGCGCGGCCATGGCCCGGTCGAACGTGAGTGTCGTCGCGCCCGCGCCCGTGTGCCGCGCATGGACGAGGCGGTCGACGAGCCGCGCGCCGGTCGCAGGCGCGAGCACGGCGACCGCCGACGGCGGATCCACTTCGACCACGCCAGAGGTCGCCATCGCGTGCAACGCGGCGCGCGCTGCAGCCTTCGCGACGCCGTAGTGGTGTTGCAGCGCGAAGTACGCCTCGGCGAGCACAATGTCTGTCACGAGGATCTTTTCGCCTCGTTGATGGGCGGACCGCAGCCGTTCGTGTGCCTTTCGCGACTGGTTCGCGGGCAGTCCGGTGAGCAGCCGCAACACCACCGATGTGTCCAGACCCAGCGTCATCGCCGTGGCCGCTGTCGACCGCGCGCAATGGACGCGCGGATCGCCTGCATCGAATGCGACGCCGTTCGCGCGGGCGGCGCCGAGCCGATCCACGTCCAGTCAGCGCCGGCCGGACGTAGGATCCACAGGGTTTCACCGCGAATGACCGAGCGCTCGACGGCGACGCGGTCACCGGCGCGGATGTTCATCTCCTCGCACAACTGTTTCGGAAACGTTGCCTGCCGCTTCGATGTGAGCGTGATCTGCGACACGAAAGAGCGGTAACATACGGTGCCTTACCGGTCAACTCGCCAGTAAGGCGGACGCGGACGCCGCCGTGTGTCGCGTGCCCGCGCCGCCCTCGCCGTCAATGTGTCCCCACCACGCCGAGTGTCCGGCCGTCCGTCGTGAACTGAAAATCGATTGCGCTCCGCTCCGTGTTCCGTCCACCCGTCGACACGGGATCGCGCGCGCCAAACCGTCTTCCGTACTCCGCCCATGCTTCCACTGCACCCGTCGGGTGCGTGCGCGCGAGCAGTTGGCCGATGACGAGACTCGCGCCGACGTTGAGAGACGACGCCTCGGGCCGGCCGAAACCGAACGCGAGAAGCAACCCGAGACTTCCTGCGAACACCGCCCGCCCCAGTTGTGCGTACCACGACCGAAACGACTCTTCCGCGAGAGCGCTCGTCTGCAGCAAGCGTTCCGCGCGCTCGACGAGCAACGCATCGCGATCCGCGCGCGCGGTGTCCCGGGGGGCAGCCGCTCGCAACTCGCGATCGGCGCCGACGACCCGCGGTTCGAACAGCAGCACCGATCCGAGCCCGAGAAGCGAGCCGATGCCACCGACGATGCCCGCGTCACGCCCCGCGCCCGGCGTCGGAATCGCGCGCACGACATTGAACGTCAACAGCGCGCCGAACACCGCCGTCCAACCCCAGCGCCATCGGTCGGCCACGACGCGGTCATCGGCGATTCGCGCGCGCAGAAACACGAGGCGCTCGCGGGTCTCGTCCGCGTCGCGGTTCGTCGCGGCGAGCGCGGTGTGCGTCTCGAGCGCGGGCCGGTTTCGCCCGAGAATCAATCCCGCGCCGCACGCCGGCAGCCACGCCGCAAACGCCACCGTCGCGATCGTCCGCAGCGCCAGCACCAACCTTGCCCACATCACCACACGCATGCGCCCCATACCGCCCGACCCAACCGCACCCGTCAAGCACCGACCACGCCGTCCATCTCCACATCCGCTCCGCTCCGACTCCGCTCCGATCCGCTCCGACTCCGCTCCGATTCCGCTCCGACCAACCAAACCCTCCCGCCCTCCCGTCCTCCCTCTTCATTCTTCCGGTCCGCCCCGCAGCGCGCTGGCACGCGAAGTGCTCCCGTTCTCCCCCGCGAGGTCGCCATGAATCTCCGCCCTGCAGCTACCGTCGTTGCGATCGCCCTCAGTTCCGCTGGCTGCCTCATGGTGACTTCGGCTGTGAATCCGCAGAGCTACGTCGCGGGCGGGGACCTCCACGCACTGCTCGTTGCCGGACTCGCCGAGCAGCAGGCGATGCAAGGCACCGTGGCCATTGCATCCGCCGGCGCGAACGCGAGTTCACAATCGGCTGCCTCGGGAGTTCACGTTTCGCCCCCGCCCGGAATGATCGGGATGGTCGGCGATCCCGTGCCCGCATCCCAAGTCCCCGCCGACTCTCCAACTGTCGCGCAAGCGGATTCCCACGATTCCTCGGACTCCGACACTGATCCGCGGCGTCCCGCCGTTCCGAATGACTCGGCAAGTCGGTTCAACGCCGCGAATTGTCCGGCGAGTCCTCCCGGGATCTGGGACCACCTTGGCGGTCCCGCGATGGCGCGCTCGTGTCCACGCGGGATCTGGGTCGTCGGGCACGGCGTGCGACCGAGTTGCCGACCGTCCCTCGCGGCGCGCGAAAACGCGCGACTCGCGGTGCAGCAAGCTCGCGCCGAAGTGACCGCGCGGCCTCCAGTGTTACCCGCGTTTGCGACCGACGACTCGGCGGATCCCACGAACCTGGCGGCCGACCACGATCGGTCGAACCCGACGCCGAACGACGATCCGTCGAACGCCGCGCCGGACCACGATCCATCGAACGACGCGCCGAACCAGCATCCGACGAACTCCGCAGCGAATCGCGCGCCGACGCCCCTCGTCGCCGGCCACCCACTCAATGCCATTGCGCAGCGCGACCCGCGCGACCCAGCGAACGCGGTTGCGAACGCGCCGGCTCCGCCGCGGCATCGACGCCAGCGCAACGCACGCGAGCGTCGCGCACTGGACGCATTGGTGCGATCGGTGCCCGCAGGATCGCAAGCCGCACGTCGACTCGCGTCGGCTGTGGACATTGCGGGCGAGGATCTCGCCGACGATGCGCCGCATTTCTACAACATCCCGATTGTCGGTCGCTCGATCGCGATCATCGTCGACGTGTCGTACTCGATGAACGAGCCCGACCCTCGGAGCGGCGAGACCGTGTCCGGCGATCGCGCGAGCAAACTCGACGTGCTCCGCGTCGAACTGGCGCAATTGCTTGGCGCGCTTCCGACGGGGACGAGCGTGACGTTGCTCGCGTTCAGCACGGACACCCACGTTCTGTGGAACCAACCGCGCGTGCTCGACGACACCGCGCTCGACGAAGCCGTGCGCTGGATCGCCGCACTTCGTCCCGAGGACGAGACGCACCCCGTCGCCGCGGTGCGGTCCGCCAACGCGATGGGCGCGGATCAGATCATCTTGCTCACCGACGGCCGGCCCACCTACGCGAACGCCGAGGAGCCCCAGTTGCTCATGCTGGCCGACACGATCGCCCGACGGCATTCGCGGCTGGACGCGGTGGGCATCGGGCCCGACCAAAATGGCTCGTTTCTCGACACGATGACCGCCCGCGCCCGCGGTGTCGCCGCGCACCGATAGAGCCGCAACGCCAAGCTCCCGGCACGCTGGATGGTTGTCCCGGTGCGCGGTTCGCGCTACACGGTAAGGAACGGCGGGACGGTCTCGAAGCGCGATGCGACAGTGTCCGACTTGTGGAAAGCGCTTTCTCGCCGATCATGAACGGGTCTGCGACGCCGACGGTGCTGCGTTGCAGGAAGTCATCGTCGCGACGGACCGGGATCGCCTGGTCGGTGCCGTGGTCCTGGACCGGTTCCGCATCGAGGCGGTGATCGGCGACGGTGGGATGGGCGTGGTGTACCGCGCCGTCGATACTCGAACGAACACGCCCTACGCGCTCAAGGTGCTGCGCGCGGAGTACTCCAAGGACGACGACCTCGTGATGCGCTTCGAGCAGGAAGCCGAGGCGATGCGCAAGGTGCATCACCCGAACGTCGTGGAGATGTACCAGTTCGCGAAGCTGCCGGACGACTCGCGCGTGTACGTGATGGAGATTCTCGAGGGTCGAAGCCTCAAGCAACTGATGGCGCAACACGCGAAGTCGCAAAAGCCGCACAAGCGCAAGGGACTTCCCGAACACGTCGTGCTGCACATCGCCGGGCAGATGTGCGACGGACTGCAAGCCGCGCACGAGGCCGGGATCGTCCATCGCGACATGAAGCCCGACAACGTGTTTCTCGTTCGACGTGGCGAGGACGAGAATTTCGTGAAGATCCTGGACTTCGGGATTGCGAAAGTGCTCGGCAGCAGTGCGCGCACACAGACGGGTTCGGTGTTCGGCACGCCGCATTACATGTCGCCTGAGCAAGCCGGCGGGCAGCGAGACATCGATCCGCGCACGGACGTCTACGCACTCGGGATACTCATGTACGAGATGTCGACGTGCCGCGTTCCGTTCGACGCCGACAACCTGATGGGCGTGCTGACCGCGCACTTGTACCACCCGGCGGTTCCGCCCCGAGAGCATCGCGAGGGCGCGCACATCTCCGACGGTCTCGAAGCGATCATCTTGCGCGCGCTCGCCAAGCGTCGCGAAGTCCGGTACGCGAGCGCGCAGGCGTTGCGTGACGATCTCGATCGCCTTGCGCGCGGGGAGACGCCGCGGGCGTTGCTGGACGCCGAGCCGATCACGGCGAAAGTCGGCAAGAACGAGATCGATGGCGTGCCGGGGACGATCCCGCCGTCGGATACCGACGGGCGGACCGTGCGTGTGTCGCGCGTGCGCACGTCCGTTCCCGATGCCGTTGCCGCGGCTTCGCTCGAGGTTCGCGACGACGTGCCAGCTCCGTCCTCCGATCCCGGCGACGAGAGCGCGGGTGTCGCCGAGCCCGCGATTCCCGCCGTGCCCGTTTCCACCGATCGATCGATTCCGCCACTGACCACGGGCAGTCACGTCGCGCCCGCGCGCAGTTCGCGATCGCTGGCGCTGTTTGCCGTCGTCGGCGTCGTTACGCTGGGTGCAATCGTGGGCGTCGCGGTCTTCGGCGTGCGGCAGACGTCGTCGGCGCCACGCGCGCACGATTCGTCCGCCGCGCCGGCATCGCTTCCCGTGTCCCTGCCGTCCACGCCACCGGTTGTCCCGAGCGCGGCGCAGGGTGCGGAGGTTCCGCCCGTGGTGCCCGTCGCACCGACCGGTTCGGGCGCCGCGAACCCGGGTGCCGAGCCGAGCGGCGCGGCGCAGCGACCCAACGGTGTGTCGGCATTCGTGTCGCTCGAAAGCGATCCGTCGGGCGCGCGCGTGTACCAGAGCGCGGTGCCGATCGGTGACACGCCGATGCTCGTGGCTCGTCCGTTCTCGGGCTCGCTGATCTACACCGTCGTTGCCGACGGACGAGAACCGCAACAGGTGGTCGTCGCGTCCGACCACGGTCCCGCGTCCGTTCGAGTGACGTTGCACACGCGCGGCCCCGCGCGCCCGGGGGGCTCGACGCGTCCTGCGGGCACCGCGACGAACGCTGCGGGCGGCGGTCGCGGAAATCCATCGGGCGGCAGCGCGACGTCGGGCACGGGCGGAACGTCAGGTACGAACGCGACGACGGGCAGCGGAACCACTGGCAACGGAACGCAAAGCGGACGAAACGGCGAACTGTACGACCCGTGGGCAAACGGACCGCGTCGTGCGCCCGCACGGTGAGGGGGGTTCATGAAGATCGAACGGCTGTTCAATGTGTTGGTTCTCGGGGGCGCGAGCGTGGGCCTCGCCCACTGCGGCACGCCGATGGCCGCGATCGACGCCAGCGACTCGGTCGAGGGGGATGCGCTCGCGGCCGACGAATCAGTTCGCGACGCGCCCGGTGACGTACCCGTTGCGATGGACGCATCGGCAGACACTTCGTCCGACGTTGCGACTATCTCGGATGCCGCCGTCGACAGGGTCCCTACGAACGACGGTCGCCTGCCCGACGGCGCGCTTGCGTGTTCCGCGATGCCGGACCCCGGCGATCCCTGCGGCTGCCCGTGCTGCTGGGTTGCGACCAACGCGGACGGCGGCCGCTGCTTGAACACCGACTCCGTGTGTTGCGCGGGGTTCTGCATGGCAACCGGATGCTGCCCGTGAGCGATGCGCTCCGGGCTGTCGCACCGGACGTCGCGATTCGTGCCGCCGCGGTCTGGTCGATGCGCGCGCGCGCGGAACTCGAGGCCGCGCTGCGCTTCGAGCGGCTGGTCGGGCGATTGCAGTCCGTGGGAGCCGCGGGCATCGTGGTCGAAATGTCTCGCACGGCCGCGGCGGACGAGCGACGCCACCACGTGATGTGCACGGAGTTGGCCGCGCGACTCGCGTGCACCACAGAGACAAACGCGCCGGTCGAGCGGCAACGCGAACCGCGGGAAGTCGCACCGGCGTCGCTTCCGTTGCGCGAGCGCGTGCTCTACGAAGTGGTCGCGCTGTCGTGCATCACCGAGTCGCTCAGCGCGGCACTGTTGGGCGAAATCGTCGAGCGCGCGGACGATCCCGATGTCCTTGCCACCGCGCGGCAGGTGCTCCGCGACGAAATCGAACATGGCCGCCTCGGCTGGGCGCACCTCGCCGCGGAGCACGCGCGCGGCGACTGCGGCTTTCTCGGTGCTTATCTAGCGGCGATGCTCACGGGCGCCGTCGGAGACGATCTGTTCTCGGCGACGGTCGAGGACGGAACGCCGGTTGAGCGCGAACTCGAGTGCCTCGGCGTGCTGGCCCGTGGCACGTCGGCCGATGTGTTCTCCGCGGCGATGACGACGGTCGTGTTTCCGGGACTCGCCAAATTCGGCGTTGATGTGTCGGCTGGCGAGCAGTGGATGGCGGAGCGGCGAGACGCGCGCGGCTGATCGACTTCGCGACTGCTGACCGCCGGAATCACGTGCCGGGTGTCGTGGTGCCGCCCGCCCCGCGTCAAGCGTGATACTGTACCTTCCGTGTTGGGTCTTCGACGGGGCGTGGCCGGGGCGCCGGTGTTGATGTGGCTCGCGTTCGCGACGACTGGAGCATGCCAGTCTCGGCGACCGGCGGGACGACAGTGCGTGTTCAACGAGGACTGCGCAGAGGGACTCGTATGCGCGGGAAACTTCTGCCGTCCGCAGTGTCGCGCGTCGGATCGGGACTGTCCGCCGGGAACGAGCTGTCGACCGACGGAAAACCCTGACGTCAGCGTCTGCCTGCCGGCGAGCACGTGTCTCCTGCACAGCGACTGCCCGGCGAACGAGATCTGCTACCGCGATGGCATGTGCCGCGTGGCGACGTGCCACGACGACCGGGACTGTCCGAACGGCGCGTACTGTGATCGGGCGCGCAGCGTGTGCGCCGCGATCCTCGCGTCGATGCCGGACGGCAGCGGGAACGACGGTGCCGGCGGCGATGCTGCAACCGACGGGTTCGTGGACGGAACGCTCATTGACACACCCGAAGTCGACGGGCAGCCCGCGATCGACGCAAATAATGATGTGCCTTTCGGGGACGGCTCGGTGGACGTTCCGTCGACCCTGGATGTCCGTGACGCCACGGCGGGCGATGTCATTGCCGATCTGTTTGATGTGATGGGCGACGTGACGTGCATGGCGGGCTACTCCAACTGCGACGGCGATCCCCGCAACGGCTGCGAGACGTTCACCGTCGACAACGCCGCCCACTGCGGTCGTTGCGGTGGCGCTTGCCCGACGCCGCCGTCAAACGGGCGAGGCGCCTGCGCGGCGTCGACGTGCACGATCGCGTGTGACCCTGGCTTTGGCGCGTCGGGCGGGCTTTGCATTCGTCGGCCGCTGCGACTGATCGCACCCGTCTCGACATCGAGCGTCACGCTGCCCACGCCCACGCTACGTTGGCAGGGCGTGGCTGGCGTCGATGGCGCCCGGGTGGAAATCTGCCGCACGCGCGGTTGCAGTTCGACGGCGGACGTGGTGGCAACGTTCGACGCCGTGGGCACGAGCGGACGCCCACCGACGCCGCTGGCGACCGGCACGTACTTCTGGCGCGTCCGAGCGATGGCGTCCGGCGCAGTGGTGTCGCCGGCGAGCGTCACGTGGCAGTTTGCTGTATGGCCGTTGCCCATGGGCGCAACGGGCGCACGGCCCGACACGGCGCTGGGCACGACGCTCGACCTCAACGGTGACGGTCACACGGACGTCGCAGTGGGATCGAGCGGCACGGGCGAGCGCGTCGACGTGTTTCTCTGGGACGTCGTGGCGCGCGCGTTCGCGGCACCCATTGTCGTAATAGGGCCGGGCGGCTCGTCGGGTTTTGGCAAGGGCGTTGCGAGCGGAGGCGACACGAATGGCGACGGCTATGCCGATCTCCTCGTCGGCGCGCCGGCCGACGGCGAATTGTGGGTCTACTTCGGCGGCCCCGACGGGATCGCACCCGGTGACTCCTCGCGCGTGCGGCGGATCGGTGTCGGAATGGGCGGCGTTTCGGATCGAGCCGGCGCAGTCGTCGCCGGGCTCGGGGACAGCAACGGCGATGGGTACGGAGACGTTGCGGTGGGCGCGGACCAGTCGCTGATCGTGCGGGTACTGAACGGTTCCGCGTTGGGACCCACGTCCGGCGTCGAATTCCGGCCGACCGTTCCTACCGGGTCGACGTCTTCGTTCGTCATGCTCGCGGGCGGGGACTACAACGGAGACGGATTTGCCGATGTGCTCGCGAGCGCAAAGGACCCAGTGAATTCGAACCACCGCGTCGAGTTGCGACTCGGCGGGCCGACGGGAATCGGTCTGAGCGCCGACGCCGTGCTCACGCGCCCGGCCGATGTCAATGTGATGGGCGATTCGCTTGCGGCCTGCGATTTGACTGGCGACGGCTACGCGGACGGTGCCGTGGGTGCGCCCAACATCGCCGTGGGCACGATGAATTGGGTTCTCGCGTACCACGGCGGCGCGGTGGCATTCGGCGGCGCGACGCCTGCGTACTCCACGCGGGCCGGGAACACCGTGAACCTGCTCGGTCGGCAGATGGCCCGCGCCGGCGACGTGAACCTGGACGGATTCTGCGATCTCATCGTGGCGCCGGCGACCAACCAGAACCGAGTGTTCGTCATCCTGGGCGGCGCGACGGGACTGACAACGGTGTCCCGCGTCGTGTCGACGCCGAGCGCTCTGCCTGGCTTCGGGTGGAGCGTCGCGGGCGGCGGCGACGTCGATGGGAACGGATTTCCGGATTTCGCCGTGGCCAGCTCCTCTGCCGAGGTGTTCGTCTTCGTGAGCGATGCGGTCGGGTCGAGCCCCGCGTTCCGTCTCACGCCGGGCGCAGTCGTAAGCGGCTGGGGCCTTCCCGTCGCTATGTAGCCGACGGAACACCCAACGCCTCGGACCGCTCCCGCGACTCACTACCGCTGGGCCACCCGTCGACGATGCGCTCGCCGCACGGCGTCGAGTAGCGCAGTCAGTCCTGCCGTCTTCGGGACCACCTCGGACTCGGGGACGCGAAGGAGCAGCGTCTGCAGCTCGTGTTCGTCGAGCGCCGAATAAAACACGATCGCGGGTGGCGAACCCGGAGCGTCGCGCACGAGACTCCAGAGTTGCTCGCCGTCGAGCCCGGGCATCGAAACGTCGAGTACCAACACCGTCGGCCGCTGCCGGAGCACGACCGGCGTCACCCCGAACGGCGAGCCGGCCGTGGTGACGTCGCACCCGCGCGACTTGAGAAATCGCTGCACCATCACGAGAATCTCTGGGTCGTCGTCGACCACCAGAACGCGCGGCGCGTCGAGCGAATCGGGAATCGACACGCCCCGGGGCGCGCTCGGGACCGCCGCCTGCGGCGCGGCTACGACGGGCGCCGCGGGACGTCGAGGTCTCGCGATGCTCGCTTCGGCCTCCGCCCGTGAGACGACGAACGCCTGGGCAAGCCCCGGATCGACGGCCAGTTGCTCGATATCGTGCGCGACGACGTACGCAAACGCGGATCGGCCGGTCAGTTGTGCAACGCGGAGATCCTCGGTTGGCCGGCGGAGCCCGTGCGTCGCGGCGGCTCGCTCGAGATGCGCGCGATCCATGAACGCGGGAAGCGTTCGTCGCCCGGTGGCGGTTGTCATCGTGCGGTACGTCAGCTCGGCACCCGCTGCCTGAACGACCCACACGGTTCGCGTGGCCAAGCCCTCGAGCGCGGCGTTGCGCGCCGAGTCGCTCCCGGCGGCTCCCTCGAGCAGACGCCGCCATTCGTCGTCCGCGCGGTGTTGCTGACTCATGGCGGTAGGATGCGTCAGGGTACGGGCTGGCGTGCGGCCGACGCAAGTGCGCGACTCCAGCCTGGGATTCGGAGTACACACTCGCGCCCGGCGGCTCGCCCGCGCCGCGCTGCACGAGGAAACACTGGGCGGTCTAGCGGCCGGGCTTTGCCTCGTGGCGGCGGACGGCTATCGTCCGGCCCGGAGGCGAACCGTGCGCAGACTGTTGCTTGGCTTGGTTGCATTCGCGTCGTTGGGGGCGTGTGGGACATCGGTCGGAACGGACACCGGTTCGTCGGGCGACGGCGCGCGCGACGTGTCGGCTTCCGAGGTCATTGTCGACGACCGCGTTGCGAGTGATGGGCCGTTCGACGCTCCACGCGACGTCGTTGCGACGGATGTCGCCGTGTCCGATGTCGTCCCGACCGACGTGCCGTCGATCGATGCGCGCGACGCGACGATCTCGGACACGCCGACCGCCGACACGGCGGTGACCGATGCGATCGGCACCGACGGCGCCGTGATCGACGTCGCTTCGGATGCGCCAGCGAGTGACGCAGCCGTGTGCTCGATCGTCGGCACCTACCGTCTCACGTTCATGGGCATGACCGTGTACTTCCGCTTCAACGCCGATGGGACGTGGGACGCGGCGATGACCTTCACGGGACTGTCGATGCCGCTCGCGTCCGGACGCTACACGCTCTCGGGTAGCCGTCTGACGTTCATGGACACGACGATGACGGGCTGCGCCGTCGGCGACGTCGGCATGTACACGTTGGCGTGGTCTCCCGGTTGCGACTCATTCCAACTGACGCTGATCAGCGACGGTTGCACTTCGCGAGGCACCGCGCTCTCGTCGTCGCCGTTCGTCCGAGAGACGGGCCCGGTCGTCGACGGCGGCGCGATGGACTCGGGATCAATCGACGCTGCCGGCGCGGACGCTGCGGGGGCGGACGTCGCGGGCGATGGCATTTCGGCAGACGTACCAGTCGATTCCGCCGCGACGGATGGCGGCGCGTGTCCACTCGTCGGTGTCTACCGCATCACGATCATGGGAATGCCATTCTACTTTCGGTTCGACGCGATGGGCCGCTGGGCGTTGGCGGCATCCGTGCCAGAACTCGACACAGCACCGGGCAACATGGGGACGTACACGTACGACCCCGCGACGGGTGTGTTCACATTCACCGACGACCGTTCGTGCACGGCGTCGATGGTGGGGCGCTATCGCATCGCGTTCGGCGCTGGCTGTACGACCATCACGTTCATGCTGATGTCGGATCCGTGTACCGGCCGCGGCGCGGTCGTGGACGGGCTCGTGGCGACGCGGACCTGAGCGTCGTCGCCCGGTCCGCCGGGGGGTCGAGTGTGCAGCGCGCCGCACACGGAGTGTGCACCGTCGTGCCTCGCGTAGATCGACGCTGATGCGCCCCGTCACGCATTCCGTGCGGTTTTCGGCTCCCTTACCCCCGGCGCGACGATTGTTCAGCGCATCTCCCAGACTATGGGCGATCCCCCGCACGATCTCGGAGGCACCATGAAGCACTCGATCACAATGGCATTGGTCCTGGCAGCGCTTTCCCCCGCAGCCGCACTCGCTCAGTCGCAACCGGCCGCGCCGGCCGATCCGAGCGAGCCCGCGGTCGCTGCACCCCCTGCGAGATGATGTACGGCTCGTCGTTGCTCTACGCCGTCGCGACGTGCGGCGCGCAGCAGGAGTGTCGCAACGGGAGCGCGTGGCTCTACGTCCCGGTGTTTGGTCCGTTCATTACGGCTGCGCAGGCGCCGACGACGGGCGGGCAGGCTCTCGCAGCGTTCGACGGTGCGGTCCAAACGATCGGGCTTTGAACGCACACGGGAGTCGCTCCATCGCTGGACGGCCGCGTTTCGGGCGCACGACAGGATCTGGATCTCGTCGGGTGCGCTGGAAATGCCGGCGTACCGACAACTCGCCGACGCCAAGAGCGAACTGTCGCGCGAGGGCCGAGCGGTATGCGCGGCGATCGAGCGCGCAACGGGACTGCGAACCTACTACGACCTGCACCGTTATTTTGGACGGAGCGTGGGCGAGGAGCGGCGGCCGTGCCCCGGATGCGGTAGATCTTGGACTCGGCGACCGCCACGCTCGACGCACTGTGCCGCGGGCTACGCGGTGGGTGTTGCGGGTCTGTGCGCGCGCACCAGTTCGTCCCATCGACGAACGCGCTCGTCGTCGTCGCCCATCATCTCGACGACGTGATGGCGAACGTACGCTGCGTCGAGTCGCGTCCCTTGCACCGCGATCATTCGTTGGAGATCGACGATGTCCTTCGCGCGAAAGAACATCAACTTGAAGACCGCGAGTGCCTCCGGCGAGAGAAACCACGCGGCACGATCGGAGATGATTTCCTTGCGGCGCGTGCGCGCGGCCTCCCAAGCGAACGGGATGCTCGGCGTAAACACGTCGACGCGGTAGCTGCCCAACCGCACCACGAACATTCCGCGGTTGGCGCTGTCCAGCAAGCATTGCGGTCGGTCGACCGCGATTCCTATCGACTCGAGCGCGTCGAACACCCGCGGGAGTTCGGGGTCCTCCACGAAGACGTCGATGTCGACGTCGACGGTCGCGCGCGGTACCGCCCACAGTGAGTGCGCCAGCGCCCCGCCAATCGCGTATGGCACGCCCGCGCGTTCGAAAACGTCGGCGATCTGCAAACCCGCGTCGAGCGGGTCGGTCGGCTCAGATTCCATCGCCGCGGGTCCGCGACGTCCGATACCGCTTGCGCAACGCCGCCAGCGCTCGTTCGCTCGACTCCGGCAGCGGGTCCCGCATCGCCAAGATCTCAGCCGAGTCGGGTCGTGAACGCAGGATCCGCGCGGCCGCGCGGCACGCCGAGGCGAGGAGTGCCCCGCGCTCCGACGGCGTGAGATCACGGTACGGCGCGGATTCATTTTCGACCGAGGTGGCGTCGTCGACGATCCAGCCCGGGAGGCGAGTCAGCATCGTGAAAGCGTAGGACGTGCGGTGCCGAGACTCAAGGCGCGTCGCGGTTCGCGGGCATCGGCGACCGCTCGCGGTGACGCGCGTAGAGCGCGTCGCGCCACGCGATGACGTCGGCGCACGTGGCAGCGATTTCCACATCGCCGAACACGCGCCGGGTCGCGACCCCCAGCTTCAGGCCCGTCGACGGCGGTCGCACGAACGCGAGAACCTGCGACGCAGCGATGTCCGCGAGACTGAATGCACCGAGGAGATATCTCACAGCGCCGTCGTGACCATCGGTCGTTGCTCCCGTGCCAATGGCACGCCGAATCTGCTCGATCACGTCCAGCAGTGTGGCGCGCGCCGTGTCGTCGCTCACCGCCTGCGACCCGTACTTTCGCAGCGTCCTGCGCACGCCCCACGCGGCCGTCATTCGCGCCAGCGGGCCGAGGAAGCGCAACGACCGCGGGACCAGTTCCATCAGGCCTTCTCGGTCGCTCAACACGCGGTGCAATGACCGAACTCGCCCCGCAGCGAGGCCGCGCTCGGCGAGTGCATTCCACGCATCGACCTCCGACTCGCGCCCAGCGGGAACGAGCGAGTCTCCCGATCCGTGCGCGTTCGCCCACTTTCCAATCTCGAACGAATCGCCGATGACTCCGCCCTCGTGGACGAGCACGGGCACGGATGCACGCCCGTCCTTGCGGATTCGACGCAATCGCCATTCACCGAACAGGGGACGATACGTCTCGCGCTCCCACGTGATCGCTCGCGCGTCCAGCGCCCATCGAGCTTTCTCAGACCAGGGCGAATACGGAATGCCGATCAGTCGCGGTGTCGCCATGCGAGCCGCAACGTGGTCGCGTCTGTGCGCGCCGTCAACCTGTGGCACCCTTGCGTGATGCGCGTGTGGGAGATCGTGTCCGTCGTGGCTGCGCTCGGATGCGAGGGGCGAGCGTCGGCCCAGGTGCCGCCGCGGGTCCCCCGGAATGACGCGTCGGTGTCACCGAGCGCGCGGAGCTTCGCGGGCGTGCAGGGCTGGGGACCGGTCCGTTGGAACATGAATGTCGCCGAAGCACGCGCCGCGTTGTTGGGCATCGGCATCGCTGCGACGGAGCCACCGAGCTCGGGCGCAACAGGGATCTTCGTACCGGCGGGGCCTGTTGGCGCGCCGACCCGCGCTCCGGGCTTTGTCGAGCAGACGTTTCACCGGCTGGAGTTCACGCATCGCGGCCTGCGCGGATCGCTCGAATTCGCGGGGCTCCGGCTGCGCACGGTCACGCTCTTTCGCGATGGACTCACGACGCGGGCCGCGGTCGATGCTGTGGTCGCAGACCTCGTGCGGGATTACGGCGCCCCCGTGACGCATCAGCCTCGAGCGTGGGATCAGAACGGCGTGATGCTCGCGCGGTGGGTGAACCCGAACACGCAACTGGAAGTGTCGACCTACGGTGCGCCGGCGGGTCCCCGCACCGCGATCATGACGTTCCGGCGATTGCCACAGACGTGGCCGTAGGACTGGCGGGGTGAACCGATGGAACACGTCTCACTCGATGACGCAACTTGCGCTCGTGATGCGCTCGCGAGCGGGGAGGTGCGCCACGCTGCACATCACGTTGCCGGCCTCATCGCGGCCGATGCGCGTTCGAAAACCACTCTCGAACTGGTTCGCGCTCTCGATCGCGCCACGGACGACGTCGACTTCGTCGTGCCGGTGAGCCAGGGGATGTTCGCGGGGAGCGCCGCGCTGCGTGCTTGGCTGCTGCAGAGCCGAGGAGCGCTCGACGACGCGTGCGCGCTCGTGATCGAAGCCCACGCGGCGCTGCCGTCGATGCGTGTCCTTGGGTGGCTCGACCACTGGCTCGACTCTTCGGCGTGCGGGAAGCTCGACCCTGATCGGTTCGCATCGGCGCTCAACGGCGTGCTCCCGTCGGCGGCGCGCGGCGTACTCGATGCAGAGCTGGAATCGGTCGCCGAACGCGTACTCACGGAGCACCAGGACTCGAACCTTCTATTCTACGCCATTTTTCGGCTCATCCGTGACTCGGGTCGACTCGACGACGCGTCCGAGTTTGGGATGGCGCGGCACCGCGATCGACCGAGCTGGCAAAGCGCACTCGCGTGTGCGTCCGTCGAGTACCGACGTCATGCAGTCGAGCGGTCGATTCAGTGGCTGGAAACCGCGGTCGCGTTGGATCCGACGAACGTTGGCGTCCGGAACGACCTGGGCGATCAGTGCCTGCAACTCGATCGTATCGATGAAGCACTCGCGTGGTACGAGCACGCTGTCGAGCTGGCACCGAACGATCCGTGGGCGGCGCCATCGGCGCTCTTTCTTCGCACGCTCTTCCGCGGTGATGACGACGCCCGATCGAAGCTCGTCGCACTCGCGTCCGACTCGAGTGCGGGTTCTCGCGCGCGGGAACTCGCGTCCCGCGCGTCGCGTTTCGAGTTCGCACTTCCTCCGCGACAGGACGCCATCGTCAAAGTCACGGCTCACGCGAGAGAACGTGGCCTGACGTCTACCAAGAGCGCCTGCAGTTCCCTCGAAGCACCGAGCGCGCTGCTCGCCGTGCGGTTGGTCGTCCCGACGCTGCAAGTGGAATGGCCGATCCCCGACCCGGACCCCCGCGATCCGCGCGGCGACGTCCCGTTCGTCTTGTGGCGCTACGCAACGAGCGGGCTGTTCGGGATATTTCGGCGGCGGACCAACGACGCGGTTCCCGGTGTCCCTCCACCACGCATTGAAGTGCAGGACGCCATCGCGTCGCTTGCCAGCACCCGTTTCTCACCGGACGGGTGGTGGCGGCGCGCACGAGCAACCGCAGAGTCCGTCGGTGCGGATCGAGTGGCCGATATTGTCGCGACGATGGTGCACCCGCCTTCCGTGCCGACGGACTGGGCGCCATGGGAGTGGGTGTTTCACGTCCAGGTCGCCGCGGCGTACACGATTGCCCGCCTAGACGAGCGATGGCCGGAGGGACCGCGGCGCTCGGCGCTCTTCGCGATCGCTCGCGGTCCGGTCGACTGGACATGCACTGCCGCCCTGGCCGCCCTCACCGAGATCGCGATTCGAGACCCGAACGCGCGAGCGGATGCCACCGAGTTTCTGCTTCAGGATATTCGAAATCCGCCGGAAATGACGCCCGTGTATTTCCAATGCATCGCGCAGCCGCTGGTGTCGCTGTGCCGGCGGCTGCCCGAACTTCCGGACGACATGCGCCAGCGCGTTCGCGCGCTCGGGCTGGAGTACGCGCGAGAGGATCTGTAGCGACGGCTCTTCACCAGAGTGAGCGGGTCGGGGCCAGCGTCGCGAGCCGCTAGATGACGGGGCGCGATGAAGCCCGCACGCGAGTTCCGAATGTCGCGAGGTTCAGTTGCGCGAATCTGGGGATGAGATTAACGCCCTTCGGGCCATGACCGGCGCGCGCAATTGATCGGTGAGATCGCTCGTGGCCGTGGTCGTAGACGTGGTCGTACGTTCACGACCACGACGACATCCGCACCGAGCGTTCACACGGCCAACTCGACACACTGTTTCTCGTGGAGTCGCATTGATCGTCGCGAGCGCGCTCGCTTCCCGTTCCAATCGCAAGCAAGTGCTCACCCTTTGTTGGCCCTACGCAACGGCGAATCCGCCGCCGCCGCCGCGTCGGCATCCTCCACTTCGCCGCCCACCGCCGCACGCGTCGCCGCGTGGCTCGGTCCGGGCTCGACGCGAACCTCGGTGGGCTCCCTCGGCTTCGCGTGGACGACACGAATCATCACCGGTGCATCGCGCGTCCCCGAGATCACCAGCCGCCGCGCCTGCGTCCGCAAATTCGTCGCGGCACTCTCGTCGTCGTCGTTGACCCAGTGTGCGTCGCCGACGATCTCGACGTCCGCGTCAGGCGGGACCACGAGCAGATTTCCGTGGCGTGGCGCATCGACCACTCGAACCCACTCGGCACGCACGAGTGCCGAAGCTCCCGATTCGTCGCTCAATTCGAGCAGACCACCGATGCTTGCGACATTCGCGGCATCCCCGCCGAACGAATGCACCTCGGCGGCCGCGCACGGCGTTCCGTTGGGCGCGAGCGCAAACCCGCGCGTGCGCAATCGCCCGCCCACGCGCACACGCCCCTCGCCGGCCGATGCCAGTGGCACGACGGGTTGTTCCGCGAACGCCTTGTTCATGTCGATGCCCAGCACCTTTGCGACGCGCTTGCTCGCCGCACGACGCCGCGACTGGTGCCCGATCCACGCGGCGACCCACGGCGATGCCGCGACGGCCGCGCCGACAGCGACAGCCCACGGCGCACCGGTCGCCAGCCCGAAAGCGACCAGCCCCAGCCCTGGCAGCGCCAATTCGGCAGCGATGCAACCGAGGAAACCGCGGCTGTACCCAGGCCGCGCGATGCCCTCCGACGCAAGCGCTCTCATTTGAATCCCCCACGGTGCCACCGAGGCGCGGTCGATCGTGGGAATCCCACACGCGGCGCACTCCCCAGGCTGCGGCGACTCGGCGTGGCAGTTGGGGCAGACGTAAGCGCTCATCGCGCTCGCCGAACACAGATTCGCGCAACCGCGTCGCGCAGCGGCCTATCGCCGTGACCGCCCGGTTGCCCCATCGCGAACTGCGAGCCCGCCCCGCGAATCGCGCCGATCGGAACACCCGCGGCGCGAAGAGTGTCCCACCGATCATTCACCGCGCCATCGTAGCACCGTCGCTCGCGACGACCGACTGACAATCACCGCTACGGTGTCGTCGCCGCGATCACCGCGCGGATCGCGTGCGGCGCCACGTCGCGCGGGCGCCCGCTCCATACCGACTGCCACGTGACGATCAGCGCGCCACCTGCCGCGAATGCGACACGATCACCCGCGTCGTCCCACGCGCCGACGATCGCGCCGGTGCGCCCGTCCCAAAGCGTCAGCGTGGTGCGCTCGTCCACGGCGGCCACGAGTCCGGCGGGACTCACGGCCACGGCGCTGATCTCATGCGAGTGTTGTGCGCGCAGCTCCCGCAATGCCTGGCCGGACGTCGCGTCGCAAATCCCCACACGACCGACGTGTCCGGCAAACGCGATGAAGTCCACTCCGGGGTCGCTGGCCTGTCCGCGACTGCAGCTCGAGCGGCCGCTTTCGTAGTTGAGAGATGCACCGCAGGCGAGTGTTGGGAGGGCGGTCCCGTCGGCGAGCGAGACGCGGCGGGTCTCCATGTGATCATTCCCCGAGGCGCCCCACGCGTATTGACCGCGATCCGTGTCGACAACGCCACAGCCCGGGTTGGCGATCGTCGCATCGAGCGTTTGCCGCCCGGTTCGCACGTCGTACACGCACAGTCGATCGCCGCCCGCCACGACGAGGCGCGAGCTGTCCCGCGCGATCCACACGTGCTCGCCGCCGTAGAAGTCCGCGCGTGCCTGACATCGCGATTGCCACCGAGGCGCAAGGGACGGCGCGTCGAACGCGCGGACAGTGAGTCCGACCCCACTCGACAGCGCGGCCTCATGGTCGATGCTGATGATCGACTGGCCATCGGGTGTCACTCGTACGACGCCTTCCGGTCGCCCACCCGCTTGGGTGGCCCGCACCGCGCCAGTTCGCACGTCGAGGAGGTCCAAGGTCCCATTGCCGCGCCGGGTCGCGACCCAGCTTGCGTCAGGAGCGACGGCGCCGTCGAGGCGCCGAACGTCGAGTGAGTCGGCACGGCGATCGGGCGGAACTCGGTCTTGCCAAACGATGTTTCGCGCGGGGAGGTCGGCGACGCCCCATCGAGCGTCGAGCGTTCCGAAAAACGCGGTCCGCACGGCGTCGTCTGCGGTCCAGTGCACGGTGTCGAGTTCGGCGGCACCGACCATGGCGAGAATCGTCGACGGCGCTGCGATGCGTCGCGCTTCGCGAAGTGCAACGGCGAGCGGATGCTCCGGCGCGAGTTGAAACGAGTCGACCGATCGACCGTCGGGCAGCTCGACGCCACGACCGCCTTCGCGGCGCACGAGAGACTGTCCGTCCGACGATCGCCATACACCCCACGACGACCCCGACCAGCCTGCCACCAGACTGCCGTCGTCGGAGACCAACGCGGCGCGCATGCCCGCGAGCGGTGTGACCCGCAGAGGGTCTTCCGCGCGCCCAGTGAGAGCGACGAGTTGCGTGCCCTCGGCGGTGTGTCGCACGAACGGCCTGCGGTCGTCGGTCGCGGCGCCGAGATCAGCGTCGTTCCCGTCCTGGGAGGGCGTGCCGTCGAACGAAACCGCCGCCGCGTCGGTCGGACGAACGACGATTAGCACGGGCCGATTGCCGTCCATCGTCGCGCGACCCAGCAAAGTGAAATCCGTCGCGCTTCGAAAGCGAACCGAGTCCCATTCGACGCCGATCGGATATTCGCACCGTCCGTTCGTCGGAGTCGCAGCGGCACCGACGCACCGAAGCGCGGGAAGCGCGACGCGTGTCGCGGGCGCGAGGGCGGGAATTGGCGCGATTTGCAGCGCGGGAATCCGTGCAGATGCGACCGTCACGACGGCCTGGCCGTCAAGACTGAACACGCCTCCCCCGAGTTCTCGAGTCCGTCGCGAGCCCCGCGCCACCCGTCGTCCGGTCGCGACGTCGAAGACCGCAAACGACCGGCCCTCGCCGTAGTCGACAATGCCGAGCGTTCCGTCGGCAGAAATCGCGACTCGCCCGGTAACGAGACCATCCGAAATCTGCTCGAATGGCACGTGCACCTCGTGCCAGACCGGCGTTGCGGAAACGCTCAAGAGTCCCGCCGAACCCGAGCCCAAGTCGGTGATGGCCGACGTGCCGTCCGCCGACGAGTGCAACGGGTCCATCGAGTTGCCGGCCTCGGCATGGCCGACGTCGCGGCCGTCGGCGGTCGTAAACACGTGCAGGTTCCCGTCGTTCAGCGTCGCGACGAAGCGCGAGCCGTCGCGCGTGAACCACGCACCCGTTCGCGCGCGACCCGGCCCGGCGTCGAACGTGCGAATCACCGTTCCGTCGAGGGCCTGCAGCGTGAACACCCCGGCGTCGCCGCGGCGTTCCCACACGGCGATCCGTCCGCTGCGATCTGCGGCCCAGGCGGCGCTCCGCGGAATTCGCCGCACCGGAACACCGTCGGCGATGCGCACGAGCGTGAGGACCGATCGGCGAACGACGATTGCATGCGCTGGCCCGGCGAACACGACGTGCTCGATCGCCTGCGCGCCGGCCGTGAGGTCGACGAGTCGCGAAGCGTTTGCTGCGGTGATCAACTCGAGCGCGGGCGGATTTGATTGGGGGTCGCGCCGAGAGTGCGCTGCGTCCGCGGTTGTCTCCGTCTGCGGGGCGACGCTTCGCACGAGCGTGCGGGCGCGCGGAGGCGCGGCACAGTGTGCTGCGACCGCCGCGACGAACGTGACGAATGCGACTTGCGGTGCGGCGCGACCAATTCCTCGGTGCGTCATGCGGTGAACGCCTCCGAGCGAAGAATGCCCGCCAAACGGTCGCCCCGGTAAACAATCGCGCGCAGTCGAGGGACGGTCACCCGCATCGCCAGGTCGCGCTCCCGGCACCGACTGCCCGTGACCCGCGCGTTCGTTCGCGGTACCACTGCGTCCGGATCGCGGGAAACGCGCAGTACGGGAGGCACGCGGATGACGGCACCGAGCGAACATCATCGAAAATTGTCGGCCCTCGCGGGGACCTGGCACGGCGTCGAGGAGCTGTCTCCGTCACCGTGGGAGGCCCCGGCCGGAGCGTCCAAGGCCCGCGTCGAGTCGCGACTCGACCTCGGCGGCGCGTTCTTGATCACGGACTACGTCGTCGATCGCCCCGACGGCACGACATTTCGAGGACATGGCATTCACGGCTGGGACGAGACTTCGCAGCGGTACGTGATGTACTGGTTCGACGCGCTCAGCCCGGGCATCGTCGAGCCGGCGTTTGCAAAGTGGGACGCGGGCACACTCGCGTTCGAGAAAACCACCGCGCAGGGACACGTGCGGTTCGTCTACGAGTTCGAGGGCGAAACGCGGTACCGATTTCGCATCGAAAACTCGCGCGACGGCCGGATTTGGAACCCGACGATGGAAGGTCGCTACGTTCGCGCGTGAGCGTGCGGGGCGCCGCGTTGACAACGCGGACTTGGTCACGCAATGTGACCAACCTGAGGTGCGTGGCGATGGGCGCTTTCAAGATTGCGGAGGCAAAGGCTCGGTTCTCCGAGCTGGTCGAGAAGGCCATGATGGGTGAGGAAGTGATCATCGCCCGCGGCTCGCGCGCAGTCGTCAAACTGGTGGCGATCGAGGCGCCGCCGGGTCGGCGAAAGCCGGGTTCCGCCAAGGGCACGGTCCGAATTGCCGCGGACTTCGACGCGATTCCGCGTGGATTTGAGAAATACACGTGACCGCCGTTCTTCTGGACACCAACGCCTTCCTGTGGTGGATCGACGAGTCGTCGCGTCTGTCGGGGCGGGCACGGCGGGCGATTTCAGATCCGCATCACGATTGTTTCGTGAGCCTCGTCAGCATCTGGGAGATGGCGATCAAGTGCCGGCTCGGGAAGTTGAAGCTACCCAAGCCCGTCGCCGCTTTCGTGCCCGAGCATCTGAACGCGAACCGATTCCGTCAGCTGGACATCGGGTTTCGAGACGTCGCCCGCGTCGAGGCGCTTCCCGACCATCACCGCGACCCGTTCGATCGTCTGCTCATCGCACAAGCGCTCGAGCGTGGCCTTGCGGTCGTGACGAGCGACGAGGTGTTTGGAGACTATGGCGTGCGACGCGTCTGGTGATCGGGCCAAACGCACGCTCTACCTCCGGCATTCGTCCGTTCCGACCCGCGTGCCCCATTGCGTCCGGTGGCGTACACCATTAGCCTCCCGGCGCGTTCGGATGTCCCAGCGTTCTCCCATACTTTCGCTCGTGGTCGCCGCTTCGCTGTCTGCGTGCGTATTCGACAACCCCGGTTCGCCGCCGCGCGACCGAGCGTTCCACTTCCCGATCGCCGCCGTGGCGTCGCCGGATGCGCGCTGGCTCTACGTCGTCAACTCGGATTTCAACCTTCAGTACAACGGCGGGAGCATCGTCGTTGTCGACCTGTCGCGCGTGCGTGACGCGATTCTCGGACCGGCCGGAAGCCCGCGCCCGGTCACCGTCACGCCGCCCCCCGCGGCGCCGAGTGCGCGCCAGATCGATCCGGAGTCCGTCTGGATGCCGCCGCTCCAGGGCGAGAACGGCCCCACGACGATACGGATCAATCCGTTCGCCACGGATGTACAACTCCGCACCGTTGGCGCCGCGCGGCGCCTGTACGTGACGGTTCGAGGCGATGCGACGCTCACGTACGTCGATCTCGTCGGCGACGGCAGCACGCTTTCGTGCGGTGCGTCCGCGCCGAACGAACTGTGCGCCATCGACTATCGCCGCGGAATCGACCCCACGCAGCACTCCGGGCCACGCCAACTCTCGCTGCCGCCATTGCCCGCCGTCGTCAACACCCGCGACGGCGATCCCTACGTGGTCGTGGTTCACCAGGAATCGCCGCGTTCGCGAATCAGCTTGTTCTACGACGCGGTCGACCGCACCGACGTCGGCCCGATTCTCACGCACTGGGTCGGCGACATGAGTTCGAACCTCGATGCGATCGTTCGGCTCGAGGACATTCCCGGCGTCGGGGGCGCTGCCGCGCAACCACGTTGGATCGCGTTCTCGCGCGACGAACCGTTTGCCAACTACGTGCACGCCGTACCCGACGGGCCGCTGTCGTTCCTCGCGCGCTCGCGCCTTGTGCCGTTCGGTGGTGTCGCCAGCGACGTTGGCATTCGTACGCTGGTCCGCGACCCGGCGAATCCGAATCGCCTCTACGCGACGGCGCGACCCGGCCCGTCTGTCGGCGGCAGCCCAATCCGATCGGGCGAGCAGTTGCTCTCGATCGATCTGTCGGTGCCCGAAACGCCCATCGTCACAGACATTCTCGCCATCCCGGCGGGCATCTCTCGGTTGACCGCGATTCGCGATCCCGACCCCGCGGGCGCCGGGCATACACTCGTGTACGTCGTGTCGTTCGACTCGCGGACGATCACGGTCGTCGACGCGAATGCGTGGCGTGTCATCGACTCGATCCGAACCCAATTCGGCCCACATGTCATCGTTCCCGACCCGTTGATCGGCGAGCCGGACCATCGACACGACTTTCTCTACCTCGTGGATTTCGGTTCGAACTGCGTCGAGGTGGTCGACGTGGGTTTCGGTCCCAACCATGCGGCAACGCACCACCGCGTCGTCATGACCATCGGCGACGTGTCCCGCCCGCGGGAGAATCTGTGAAGCGGCTCGCGTTCTTCGTCGGTCTTGTCGCCGGCTCGGTCGCGTGCTCGACTCCGCCCGCGAATCCGCAGACGTTCAACTTCGACGTCCCGACCGATGTCGACTTCGTCTGCCTCGACGTGCTGATCCGGGCCGACGGACACATTCTACCGCGATCGGACCAGTGGGAGCCCACGCCCTTGCCGTTGACGGCTTGCCGCACGGACTCGACCGGTCGGACCACGGATTCGCTGACGGGTCCCAGCGGACCGCATGGCTTGCGATTGTTCGCGCTCGTGCCGCAGCGCACCCGCGGCGAAGTCGCCGTGGTCAATCTCCACCCGTCCATCGACACCGGCGTCGTCGACAACGATCTCGCCGTGCCCGGATACACGTTCATTCCCGTGGGAGCGATCCCGGTCTCCATCGGCGTCGACCCGCGCGGAACCGTGACGTACGTCGCGAACTACGCGGACCGCACCGTGACGGTTCTGGACAACACGCGGCTGTTCTTTTCGTCCGGCCATCGACTCGCGACCGCCGGCAGCACGGACGCCAGCGTTCAACGCGTCGGATTCTCATTTGCCGTCCCGCCGGAGGACGTTGAAGTCGTCGAGCGCCCCGCGGCAACGCCCGGCGGTCTTTCGACGTACTTTCTGTACGTGACGTTGCCCGACGCGGGGCAGGTCGCGGTCATCGACGTCACCAATCCGCGGCTGCCTGGACCCACGACGGTCGTCACTCTTGCGTCCATGGCTTCACGCCCGGGAGGCGTCGACGGCGGTGGCGTCGATGCGTCGCTCGACGCGATGGGTGGGACCGAGGCTGGAGTCGACGCCGGATCGCTCATGGCTCACCCGCGCCGCATCGCCGTCGGCGACGATGGAACAGTGTATGTGAGCGATGACGCGCAGACCGTGATGCACGTGTTGCGTCCCGACGGAAACTCCCTGCGCGAGGCAATGCCGTTCGATACCGGCATCCCGACGGTGGCGATTGCGATCTCGCCCACCGTGCCGCGCGTGAGTGGGATGGAACGCTGGATCTACGCCATCGGACGCGCAGACACGCACGAGTATGGACGCGTGATCGTCCTGGACGCGATCACTGGACGTCGCCAGTTGGTCAACGCTGTGCGCGATGCGCTCTGCGATCCGTCGCGCGGATCCGACAATTGCCTCCGCGTCGATCCGCTGCTGCCATTCGATCATGTTCCGCTCGTCGGGCCTGCGTCGGCGGTTACGTTCGTGTCGCACAACGGGCTCAATCAAGACAACTGCCGCGCGTACACCACGCCGACGGCAGTGTGCGATTCGACGTCGACCGACCAGGGCGCCCTTCCGGCAGTCCTCCGCGGACTGCAGGCCGTCGTCACGCTGCGATCGGGGCAAATGCAGGTGATCGACATCGACGACCCCGACCATGATTGCGTTCCAGGACGCACGTACGCCGCGGGCGCCCCTCCGTTCCAGATCCACGCGCCACGCGGCGCGATCGCGTACCTCGTCCCGCCGAGTCTCGTCGGCGCGCCGTCGATGCTGAACAACGCAACCGCTGTCTCGCCGGGACCCGAGTTGCCCAGTCTGGTGCCGTTGTCGTCGCAGCCGGCCGGAACGATGTGCACCGCCGCGAACAATTACTGCATTCAACTGCCGACCCGTCCGATCGCCGTTCGCGAGCAGACGTGGAATCTCACGTACGAGGGCGTTCCGCCGGGTCTCGCCGCCGACGGCGCGGACATCGTCATTGACTCGACGCTGCCGCAGGATCAAGTGCGGATCGACGCGCCGGACGGACGCTTCTGCACGCTCGGTGCACTTGCGGGCGACCGGATGACCATCGTCGGGATCGGCCCGAGCGTCAGGGAGCCAGGGCGTGACGCCGGCCTGCGGAGTGCAACCGATCCGATGTGTG
>ORMF011425687.1_pt1 | contig 103231 bp, 75 predicted proteins | sample 1779871 | NCBI WGS metagenome assembly ORMF01 (sample SAMEA104232316, study PRJEB22302) | groundwater metagenome | biome: forest; feature: aquifer; material: groundwater | place: USA | collected 2011-08-07 | depth 5.4 m | reverse complement strand
GCTTAATTGCCTCCCGAGTATCGCGAACCGGGGCGGGCCACGAGAGACCGATGGTTCGCGGGACCGTTGTCTGCGGGGGCATGGGTGCCGTCCTGCCGAACGGGAGCCGAGGATCGGGAATCGCGAGCTTCCTCTTGCTTGCCTTCAAGAAAAGTTGCCACGGGCGGCCTCGCGATTCGGTCGCCTGATTCCGTCGCATGGGTCTGCGAAGGCGGGGCAAGGCCGGACCGAAAGCGCAACGATAAAGAGGCGGGTGAATGCCCCTCGATCAGTACCAGCGCGAAATCAATTATCTCCGCATCTCGGTCACCGACCACTGCAATCTGCGGTGTGTCTACTGCATGCCGCTCAACGGCCTCCAATTTCTTCCCTCGGAAGCTCTGCTGACTCCCTCCGAAATCGCGTCCGTGGTTGGTGTCGCCGTCTCGGTGGGCTTTCGCAAGTTTCGCTTTACCGGCGGCGAGCCTACGCTGCGCCCCGATCTCGTTGAAATCATCGAGCGCATCCGCCGCATTGAAGGCGTGGGAGACCTGGCCTTGACCACCAACGGCATTTTGCTGCCGAAACTGGCGAAGTCCTACGCCAAAGCCGGTCTTGATCGCGTCAACATCCACGTGGACTCGCTGCACCCGGAACGGCTCGGCAAGATCATGCGCTGGGGGTCGCTCGATGCAGTCTGGCGCGGCATTGAAGCCGCCCAGGAAGCCGGTCTCGTCCCCATCAAGCTGAATGCGGTCGTCGCCAAAGGCTACAACGATGAGGATGTCGCCGAGCTGGCCGCGCTGACCATCGAGCGCGACTGGCATGTCCGTTTCATCGAGATGATGCCGTTTGGGATCGGCGACTGTTCCGCCGTGGCGCGCGATCAATACGTCTCGAACATCGATGTTCGGCGGCGCATTGAGGAGGCGCTGGGCGAGCTCACTCCGTTGCCGGGCGCGTCTTCCGACGAATCCCGCAATTACCGTCTGCCGAATGCGCGCGGCATAGTCGGCTTCATCAGCCCGGTCTCGGAGCCTTATTGCGGCAGTTGCAACCGCATGCGTCTGACGGCGGATGGCAAACTCCACCTCTGCCTGCTGAATGACGACGAGATGGATATCAAGAAACAGCTTCGCGAAAAAGGTCCCGAAGCCATCCGCGAAATCCTTCTCAAAGCCGTGCGCCTCAAGCCTGTCGGACACCACCTCGCCGAAGGAATCTTTACTCAGAACCGCAAGATGTTTCAGATCGGGGGGTGAAGAGTGGCCCGATGCTCTTCAGAACATCCTATGAAACATCTTGCCCTCACAAAGACAAACCTGGAGGCTTGCGTCACCGAAGCGCAAAGGGAACGCATTGTCGTGACCAGCAATGGCAAGCCTCTCGCCCTGATTGTCGGGGTCAAAGGACTGGACAAAGAGCAACTGGAACTGGGAAGCAGCGGCCGATTCTGGGAATTCATTTCCAAGCGCCGCGCTCAAAAGACAATCACCCGTTCCGACTTAGAGCGAAAGTTAGCTAAGAAAGAATAATCACCATCCCGCATGTGGGTTTGCGACCGATGAGTCGTAAAGAATTGCGGGATCGGTCCTGCGTGCCAAACAATGACTCCCATCGCCCTCACTATCGCCGGCTCCGACCCCTCCGGCGGCGCGGGCATCCAGGCGGACCTGAAGACGTTCCACCAATTCGGCGTTTACGGAACCAGCGTCGTGACGCTCGTGACGGTCCAGAACACCTGTCGTTCGGACGAGATCGAATACCTGCGGGCTTCTCTGGTTCTGGCGCAACTCGATGCCGTGCTCGACGATCTGCCTCCGCAAGCCGCCAAGACGGGTGCGCTAGGGACGAGTGAAGTCATCGAGGCGATCTCCACGAGAGCGGCGCAGTTCCGGTTTCCGCTGGTGGTGGACCCGGTGATGACCGGCAAACACGGCGCTCCCTTGCTCTCCGAGGATGCGCGAGAGACGCTGAAGCGAAAGCTCCTGCCCCATGTTTATCTCCTGACGCCCAATATTCATGAGGCCGCGGCGCTTTCCGGCCTGGATGTTTCCGGCGAGGAATCGGTTCAGGAAGCCGCCAAAGCCATCGCCGATCTTGGCCCGCGCAATGTGCTCGTGAAGGGCGGACACCTTGGGGAAGACGCCAGCGATCTTTTATACTCGGAGGGACGCTTCTACACTTTTTCGTCCCGGCGCATCGCGACGCCGCACACGCACGGGACCGGCTGCACGTATTCGGCGGCCATTACGGCCGGCCTTGCAAACGGCAAGGAGCTGCCCGAGGCGGTCGCGGCGGCAAAGAAATTTATCACGCGCGCCATCGAGACCAATCCCGGTCTCGGTCACGGACAGGGTCCCGTGAATCACTGGGCGGCGATCTAAGAAGGTGATAGGTTTTAGGTGTTAGGTCCTAGGTAACAGAAAACGACGTCCGCTGTTGGTTTTAACCTAACACCTAAAACCTAACACCTATAACCTAGCTAACAATGAACGTTCTACTCATCTCCACCTACGAGCTCGGCCGGCAGCCCTTCGGGCTTGCCTCTCCGGCGGCATGGCTCCGCGAGGCGGGCGCGAGCGTCACCTGTCTGGACCTGTCCCGCTCAGCGCTCGGCGAGGAGCCGGTCCGCTCGGCGGACTTGGTGGCCTTTTACGTGCCCATGCACACCGCGACGCGGATTGCCGCGCAGATCGTCGGGCGCGTCCGCGAGCTGAACCCGCACGCTCACCTTTGTTTCTTCGGACTCTACGCAGCCGTAAATGAAGGCTATTTGCGGGAGCTTGGCGCCGGCACCATCCTGGGCGGCGAGTTTGAGGAGGGCCTGCTCGCGCTGGTCCAACGCCTCGCCGCGATCTCGAACTATGCGCAGCCTCCACAGCAGCCGGAACCCCTGGTTTCCACGGCGCGCCAGCGGTTCCGAATCCCCGACCGCACGGACTTGCCGGCACTCGAGCGCTATGCGCGTCTGGATTTGGGCGACGGTGAGCAAGGCGTCGTCGGGTACACGGAGGCCAGCCGCGGCTGCAAATATTTTTGCCGCCACTGCCCGATTGTTCCCGTCTACCAGGGCCGCTTCCGGATCGTGCAGCGCGAAGTGGTACTAGAAGACATTCGTCAGCAGGTCGAGGCGGGCGCCACTCACATCACCTTCGGCGACCCGGATTTCTTCAACGGCGTGGGCCACTCGCTCGCCATCGTCGAAGAGCTGCATCGCAACTACCCGCGACTCACCTACGATGTCACGATCAAAGTCGAGCATCTCCTGAAATTCTCCCGTCATCTCGCGACGCTGCGCGACACCGGATGCATCCTGGTCACCAGCGCCGCCGAATCGATCGACGACCGCGTGCTCGGCATCTTGAACAAGGGCCACACGCGGGAGGATTTCGTGCGCGTGGTCGAGCTTTTTCGCAACGCGGGCCTGAACCTGGCGCCGACCTTTGTGACGTTTACGCCCTGGACCACGCTCCGCGGGTATCTGGAGTTGATCGAGTTCCTCGCCGAGATGGACCTTGCTTCCAGCGTCTCCCCCATTCAATTGGCGATCCGGCTGTTGATTCCCGCCGGCTCGAAGCTCCTCGATCTGCCCGATATGCGGCGGCGGATGGGAAAATTCAACGAGAAGAGATTGAGCTACGAATGGACGCACTCCGACCCGAGCGTCGAGGAGCTCTATCGCAACGTCCTCCGCATCGTAGCCTGCACTCCTTCGCGGCGCGAAGCGCGCGCGCGAGCCTTCTTCGAGGTTTGGAATCTGGCGCGGCATGCCGCCGGAGAATTGCCACAAACCATTTTGCCGTCGGAACACCTTCCACCGCGCCCCGCTCTCCCGTACATTACCGAAGCATGGTTCTGCTGAGCCGAGCCCACCGAAGAGCAGTTCGCTCTTGTTTGACGGATGGCCGCAGAGGCACCGAGGCACAGAGAAAAATTCCAATTCAAGAAAAATCTAAGACACTCACCACGGAGGACACGGAGCGCACAGAGTCCCATTTTCTCCGTGATCTCCGTGTTCTCTGTGGTAAAACCCTTCTCATCCTAACGAAGCACCGAGAAAAACAATTCCGCAAGTCACGCTCGCAATTTCTTCTTTTTTTGAACAAGAATTTTTCTGTGCCTCCGTGCCTCTGTGGTCATTTTTTCTTACCGTTTGACCTTTATTTTCGCCGAATGAAAATTCGTGCATAATAGATGACTTTCGATAGTGTCATGGGTCAATCGTAAAGGAGCATGGGATGTCACATAAATTTGTCGGCGTAGTCTTGGCGGGAATTTTTGCTGTCGCTTTGGGGATGCCGGCAATAGTGCACGCGCAAAGCGCGCCGTCGCCGGACAATTCGGTTTCGGCCGCCGCGTCGCAACCCGCGCCACAAGCCGGCAAGATCGACACCGGCGATACCGCCTGGATGCTGATCTCGACCGCTCTGGTCATGCTGATGACGCCGGGTCTGGCGCTGTTTTACGGCGGCATGGTCCGGCGCAAGAACGTGCTGGGCACCATGATGCACAGTTTTATCATGGTCGCGGTAGTGAGCGTGACCTGGGCCCTTTACGGCTACAGCCTGGCGTTCCATCAAGGATCGTTCTGGGGAGGCTTCGACTGGAGCTTTCTGCGCGGCGTGGGCGCGGCGCCCGATCCCTACGGCTACGCCGCGACGGTCCCTCACCAGGTCTTCATGGCTTTTCAGTTGATGTTCGCCATCATCACGCCGGCCTTGATTTCCGGGGCCTTTGCCGAGCGCATGAAGTTCAGCGCCATGCTCCTGTTCATGCTGCTCTGGTCCACGCTGGTCTACTGTCCGCTGGCGCACTGGGTCTGGGGGAGCGGCGGCTGGCTGCGCTACGGCGATCCCCACGCCATCTTTGGCGCGCTCGACTTTGCCGGCGGCACGGTCGTTCACGCCAGCTCCGGGATATCGGCCCTGGTCGTGGCAGTGATGATCGGAAAACGCGTCGGCTACGGGAAGGAACATCTCACGCCTCACAACCTGACCATGACGCTGCTCGGGACCGGGCTGCTTTGGTTCGGATGGTTCGGATTCAACGCCGGCAGCGCGGTCGCCTCCGGAGGGCTTGCCGTCAGCGCCTTCATCGCCACGCATTTCGCGGCGGCCTGCGCCACGCTGACATGGATGTTCGCCGAATGGATTGTCAACGGCAAGCCGACGGCGCTCGGCGCCGCATCGGGAGCCGTCGCGGGTCTGGTGGCCATCACTCCAGCCTCGGGTTACGTGACGCCAATGTCGGCTCTCGCCATCGGCGCCCTAGCCGGCGTAATCTGCTTCTGGTCGACTTCCTCGCTCAAGAAAAAATTCGGCTATGACGACTCGCTCGACGTCTTCGGAGTTCATGGCGTGGGCGGAACCACGGGGGCCATCCTCACGGGAGTCTTCGCCTCTGCGGCCGTAAATCCCGCCGCCGCCAACGGACTCTTGCACGGCAACCCGGGACAATTGGTGAATCAGGTGCTTGCCGTTGGCGTGACGCTGGCCTACGCCGCCCTCGCTTCCTTCGTGCTGATAAAACTCGTGGATATGGTGGTCGGACTGCGGGTCACCCACGAGGAAGAGAGAGAGGGCCTCGATCAAACGCAACACGGCGAGAGCGGCTATAATTTTGAGGAGTAGCTCTGAATTTCCTGGTAGCCACGGCGAACGCTTTTTCCGCCGTGGGTTCGTTCCGTCTCAAAGAAAGTGCCCACGGCGAGAAAATGCGCTCGCTGTTGCTACCGCGGCAACATACAAAATGAAGAAACTCGCCGGCAAACGCGTCCTGCTTCTCTTCACAACCACGGGCTATCAGGCCGCGTCGTTCAAGGAAGCGGCTGAGAAGCTCGGTCTGGAGTTGATTGCCGGGAGCGACCGCTGCCGCAATCTCGATGACCCGTGGCGCGACGGCGCCATTCCGTTGCGTTTTCAGAATCCGGAAGCCTCCGCCAGCACCATCGTCAAAGCCGCGAAAAACCGGCCCTTCGACGCCGTTGTTGCCATCGGCGACAAACCCACGCTCACGGCGGCGCTCGCCTGCGAGTCGCTCGGTCTCTCCGGCAATCCACCGGAGGCCGTACGCGCCTGTCGCGATAAGCACCGCTTCCGGGAGCTTCTTCGCGCCGCCCAGCTTCCCGGTCCGGAATATTGCCGCGTTCCGGTGAGTGGGCCCGCTCGCATCCCGGATGGAATCGGTTTCCCTTGCGTGCTGAAGCCTCTGTTTCTCTCCGCGAGCCGCGGAGTCATTCGCGCGAATAACGCCGCCGAGTTCAGCGATGCCTTCGGGAGAATCCGAGCTCTACTGGACACGCCCGACATTCGTTTGCTCAAGGACGAAGCCGCCCAATGGATACAGGTGGAAGAATACCTCGATGGCGAGGAAGTGGCGCTCGAAGGAATCGTCACTCGCGGCGCACTGAAAGTTCTGGCGCTATTCGACAAGCCTGACCCGCTCGTCGGCCCCTATTTTGAAGAGACCATCTACACCACTCCCTCGCGACTGCCGGAAGCAACGCAAGCCGGGATCGTCGAAGCGGCCCGGCAGGCGATCCGCGCCGTGGGTCTGGAGCACGGCCCCATCCACGCCGAGATCCGACTGACGCCGGACGGCCCCATGGTCCTGGAGGTCGCGGCGCGTCCGATTGGCGGGCTTTGCGCGCGCGCGCTGCGCTTTGAAGGTGCGATGTCGCTGGAGGAATTAATCCTCCGCCATGCCTTAAGGGCGCCGCACGCCTCCGGCGGTGTCATCGAAGAGTTCGACGAGATCGAGGAAATCGCGCGCGAATCGGCTGCTTCCGGTGTGATGATGGTTCCCGTCCCGTCGGCGGGCATCCTCAGCGAAGTGAGAGGAATCGAGGCGGCTGCGGCGACGCCGGGGATTGAAGAAATCCGTATCACGGCGAAACTCCATCAGAAGCTCGTGCCGTGGCCGGAGGGATCAAGTTACCTGGGATTTATCTTTGCGCGGGGTTCAACGCCCGAAAAGGTTGAGGCGGCCTTGCGGGAAGCTCACGCCAAGCTCGATTTCCGAATCGCGCCCATGCTGCCGGTGCTGCGGTAACGTGATCCGAGCCGCGGGTAGTGGGTCAGTTTGAACTTCGGTTTACTGGGATCGTTTGCAGCAACTTGAAAAGTTGACCGTTCCATTCGTAGAAATACGTTGCGCACTTTTCATCCTCATCTTCAGGACAGCCCCGTACAATCAGAAGTCTGCTATTTAGCTGATAGTCGATATAGGGGGCTTCCTTTCCAGGAACATCGCCATAGTACCTTCCAGTCCAAAAGTGTCCCAAGACTCCAAACGGACCCTTGTGGACAACTCCAGTCTTGGCATCTATAACTACCAGAGAGGCGCAAGCGCTCCCGCAACCCCACGTTGCGATTGTGTACCTTCCGGCAAAATTGGGGCCTTCTTTCGCGCCCTCACGTATTCGCGTTCGGAACAACCTCTCTCCTTGAGCTCTCAGGATTGGGGCGGCGGGTTTCCCGTGGAATATATTGGTGACTGGAAAATCGCGGAAGTCTGGAACATCCGCAGAGTATCCAGCATGAAGCCAAAGAAACAAAACCGAAAATATTGTTCGCGTAATTGTTCTCGACGAGTCCATAGCGTTATTGCATAACTAACCCACTACCGAACCGCTCCCTCTCGGTCGCGGCTCGGATTTAACAAGCGAGGGGATTATTACTGCTTCGTCTGTGGCGGGACGTATCCGGGAGGCAGGGCAGCGCCTTCGCCGAAGAAATACTCTTCCATCTGCTGCTTGATGATCTGCTGCGATTCGCGCTCGGCGAGATTGAGCCGGTACTCGTTCAGGATCATCTTCATGTGCTCCAACCACAATTTCCAGGCGTCCTTGGAGACGCTTGCGAAGATGCGCTGACCGAGTTCGTTATCGAAAGGGGGTTCGTCGAGCCCCGGAAGCTCCCGCTGAAACTTGACGCATTTGACCATCCGCTGTGCCATTGATTCCTCCGCTATCAGGCTACGGGTATTGTTCGCTCTTTGTCAACTTTCATCATTCCCGGACCGACGGCCCGCCGATCAAACCGCTTTCGCCACCGCGCGGCGGCTGAGCAGAAACGCCCGGATGAACGGGTTGATGTCGCCGTCGAGGACGCGGTCCACGTCCCCGACCTCGAGCTTCGTGCGCACGTCCTTGGCCAGGCGATAGGGATGTAGCACGTAGTTGCGGATCTGGCTGCCGAACTCGATATCCTGCTTGGAATCCTCCAGCTTCTTCGATACCGCCTGCTTCTTTTCCAGCTCCATCTCGTAGAGCCGCGACCGCAGAACCTTCATTGCGACGGCCCGGTTCTTGTGCTGCGAACGCTCGTTCTGGCAGGCCACCACAATGCCGGACGGAAGGTGCGTGATACGGACCGCCGAGTCCGTGGTGTTCACATGCTGGCCGCCCGCTCCCGCCGAACGGTAGGTATCCACGCGCAGATCTTCCTCGCGAACTTGGATGTCGATCTTATCGTCGATCTCCGGCGACACAAAGACGCTCGCGAAAGAGGTATGCCTCCGCTTGTTGAAATCGTAAGGAGAAATTCTCACCAGTCGGTGGACGCCGCTCTCCGATTGTAGCAGGCCATAGGCATACTCGCCCGTGATCGTGAGGGTGGCCGATTTAATCCCGGCTTCCTCACCCGGCTGTGTTTCCAGCACCTCGGATTTGAAACCGCGCCGCTCGGCCCAGCGCAGGTACATGCGCAGCAGCATCTCGGCCCAGTCGCAGGCTTCCGTGCCTCCGGCCCCCGAGTGGATGGCGACGATGGCGTTCGCGGCGTCGTTTTCGCCCGAGAGCAGCGTGCGCGTTTCGATCTCTTCGACCTCCTCCTTCAGTTTCGACAACTGCCGGTCGATATCGGCGGCTACGTTCTCGCCCTCGGCCTCCAGTTCAAACAACACTTCCACGTCCGATTCGGCGAGGCCCAGCGCCGCGTCGGTGTTGATGGCTTCTTCCAGCCGTTTGCGCGCTTGCAGAATTTTCTGGGAATTTTGAGGATCGTTCCAGAAGCCGGGGTCCGTTATCTGCTTTTCGGACGCTTCCAGTTCCTGTCGTTTGTGGGGGGCGTCAAAGAAAGCTCCGAATATCGCGGATTTTTACTTTGATCTGCTCGAACTCTCTTATTTTTTCCTCGCTCATAAGATCATCTCCCTGCCGAAAATATTTGCCACGGAGGCACCGAGGCACAGAGCGGAAGTCAGGAGTAAGAAGGAAAAGAACACTCCTGTGTTCCTTCATCCCTTCTTACTCTGTGCCTCCGTGTCTCTGTGGCCAGCCCCTGCCAAGGCCAGCGCCGTTACAACGCACGCGGCTATCGCGAACAGGTCGCCGTGCCGCGTGTAGAAGGTTTCCCGATTCTGATAAGTCCAGCGGGCTTCGAGCACTTCCGCCCGATCCGGGGCCAGCCGTTGCGCGATGCTTCCGTCCGGCCGGATGACGGCCGTCATCCCCGTATTGGTGGCGCGCAGCAAAAACCGTGCGTTTTCCACGGCCCTCATCCGGACCATCAACAAAAGCTGATCGCGAGCCGCGGAGGTCCCATACCACCCGTCGTTCGACGTGTTCACCAGGACTTCGGCCCCGTCGTGTACGAAGCGGCGCACCAAGTCCGGAAAAATCCCTTCGTAGCAGATCACATCCGACATGCGTCCGCCGGGCAACTGGCTCACCACGTAGCGCTCGCCGGGGACAAAGTCGCTGACCTCCGCCGTGAGCTTATCGGCAAAAGCGAGCCACTCTTTGAGCGGCACGTATTCGCCAAACGGCACCAAGTGAATTTTATCATACTGGCTCTGGACCGCGCCGTCCGGCCCGAGCAGCACCGTGCTGTTGAGCGGCTTCGAGCGCGCCGAGCCGGGCACGTAGCCCACGATCCCCAACAAAAAATAGCTATTCGTCTCGCGTGCAAGCGACTCGCCATAGCGGCGCGAGAAGGCGTCGTCCTCGAAGTAAAACGGCGCCGGCGTCTCCGGCCAAATCACAAACGAGGGCTGCTCCTGGTGTCCGACTGCGCCCACCGTCAGCGCCCGGAGCCGCTCCAGCAGCGGCCCCTGAGCCGTAGGACTCCACGGCTCGAAGGCGACGGCTTCGGGAATGTTCGTCTGAACCAGATAGGCCGTGCGGTCTTCCGTATAGGACTCGGGCGCGCCGGTCGCAACCAAAAGCATTGTCACCACGATGACAGCGCCAATATGCGCGTCGGCCCACTTGCTCCGGCGCACGATGAACCACGCTCCGGCTACGTTCCATGCGACCACCAGGAAGGAAAGGCCGTAGACCCCCGTCCAGCGCGAGAGCCGGGCCAGCCCAAATGAATCCGTCAGCGCGTAACCCAGCAGCAGCCACGGAAATCCCGAGAGCAGATGCGCACGGGCATATTCGAGCGAAACCCAAAGAAAGGGGATAGCCATTGGACCCCAAAGCACGTTCCCCCATTTCGCATTCCAGAGAGCGCCGGCCAGCCATCCGAAAAGCCCGAAGTAAAGCCCGAGGACCAGAGGCAGAAGCACAAACACGCCCGCCGAGGCCGCCACGCCCAGCCCGCCGTAGTTTCGCATGACCCCGTAAATCCAATAGCAGATCCCGGCGAAGAAGACGCATCCCGCCATCCACGAACTCAGAAATCGCCGCCACGGGGAAGCTTCTTTCGCCATCGCAAGCAACAGAGGCACCAGCGCAACGGCACAGAGCGGAAGCAGGTTGAACTTGGGAAATACCAGGACGAGCAGCAGGCCGGATGCGGCCGCGAGAAGAAGTGTGGGTTGGTAGGAGCGGCTTGCCACTAGGCTCTCGATCAATCTCGCTGTGCGGTAGTGGGCTACTTTGAGCCCGAAGGGGGAAGACGCTCATCTTCCTCGCCGTTAATTAGCAAATCAACTTCTTCTGGTTTTAATCGTTTCAATGCCCATTCGATTGATGGATCATAGCGGCGGTCGTTTGGTTCGCACCCTTTCTGTGCCTTGCGCCCGTATTGCCGTAGGAATGTTCCAATCTCGTTCGCCAGAAGTTTTTTGTTTTTCCTAGACACTTTGCAGCTCTTTCTCCCCTCCGCTCATACTCTTCCCAAAGCCGCTATGCTTTTCGGTTGCGATTCGCTTTCCAGTATGCCAAAGAAAGCTCCCGTCCCCAAGGGCGAACGTGCTGTCGGGTGCAATTAGAAGTGGGAGTCGGATGGACTCCGCTTTTCAGCTCCGGAGGAGCGACAGAATCTAGCCCATGGCGTGAGCCATGGGTTTACCGTTGAGGAGGCGATAAGCCCTGGAGGGGCGACAGAAAATCAAGAGGCAATCTGTCGCCCCTCCGGGGCTTGGTCCATTTTGGGGTCACCGGTCCCACGGCTCACGCCGTGGGCTAGATTCTGTCGCCCCATCCGGGGCTGAAAGATTCTGGCTCCGATGACTCCCACTATTAATTGCACCCTGTGCTATCCCACGGCAAACCTCATCGCCTTTTTCCGTCCTGGTTCATACCGCCCAATTCTCAATCCCCACCCTCTCGTGGACGCGCCTTGATGGCGGAAGGAAGCGCCAGAGCCACCAACTCCCCCGGATGATCTATTCCGCCAACCGCGACGACAATATACTGATTGCCGTTGAGCTGGTAGGTCATGGGGACGCCGGTAGCGATCCCGGGCAGCTCGACGATCGCGATGCGTTCGCCCGTCCGCTTATCGAGAGCCTGCAAGATCGGCTCGCCGGTAATGTGGCGGTCCGCGCCGACGAACAGCAGCGTTTTCGTCACCAGCATTCCGCCGAGGACGGTCTTTCCGGTCCTCGGAATATTCAACCCCTTCAGCGCCGGGTTATTTTTCACCGCGTCCGGGGTTTCCCCGTTGGGAACCATCCAGAGGCGATCACCGGTGTTTAAATCAATCGCGGTAATGCGTCCCCACGGTGGCTTGACCAACGGCAGACCCTGCGGCCCTTTGAAACCTCCTCCGGCGTTCACATAGTTCATGTCGGATTTGGGACTTTTCGCCAGCGCGATCAGGGATGGTTCGCTCTTCGACGTTACGTAGAAAATTCCCGTCTCGGCGTCGGCCGCGCCGCTGTTCCAGTTGCCGCCGCCGGTGGAACCCGGCACCTGGAGCGTGCCATGTTTTCCGTCAGGCGAGTCCTTCAGCGAAGGAGGCGTGAACAAAGGTCCGAAGCGGTATTGCGATAGGATTTCGATCGCCTCGGCGCGCAGCTCCGGCGTGAAATCGATCAGATCGTTTTCGGTTAGCCCTTGCAGATCGTATGGCGCCGGACGCGTCGGGAAGGGCTGCGTCGGCGACGTTCGCTCGCCCGGAACGTCGCTTTGCGGAACAGGACGCTCCTCGATTGGCCAGAGGGGCTTCCCCGTTACTCGATCGAACACAAACGCGAACGCCTGCTTGGTCAGTTGCACTACGGCTTTGATTGGATTTCCTCCCACCGTAATGTCCACCAGTATGGGCGGCGCTGGCAGGTCGTAGTCCCAAATGCCGTGGTGCACCAACTGGTAATGCCAAATGCGTTTACCCGTTTTGATATCGAGGCAGACCAGGCTTTCGTCGAAAAGATTATTTCCCAAGCGATGCCCGGCATAGGTGTCGCCCGTCGCCGACTCGACTGGAATGTAAACGTAGCCCAGCTCGTCGTCTACTGACAAAGGTGCCCACGCTCCGGTGTTTCCGGTATATTTCCACGAGCCGCCTTCCCAGGTATCGTTACCGAATTCGCCCGGCTGCGCGATGGTGTGAAAGATCCATAGGCGCTTCCCCGTCCGCACGTCGTAGCCCCGAATATAGCCGGGGACATTCTCCTTCGACACCGGAGCGCCGCCCTGAACCAGCGCCGCTCCCACCACTACGACGTTATGCGAGATGATCGGCGGCGAGCTAGATCCGACGGCTCCCTTGATGGGATCCACCTCGCGGTCCATTCCCTTTTTCAAATCCACGACGCCCTGGTCGCCAAAACTCGCCAGCCGCGTTCCGGTCTTGGCGTCCAACGCCACCAATTGAAAGCCGGGAGTGATAAAGAAAATTTCTTGCCGCGTTCCGTCCGTCCAATAGGCCACGCCGCGGCCGGAGTTCTTCCTCGGCGCGTACTGTCCGCGCTCGCCTTCGTCGACACGGTAGGTCCACAGTGTCTCTCCGGTTGCGGCGTCGATCGCGACCACGGTGCGCCGGAAACCTGCGGTGGCATATAGAACCCCGTTGACCATCAGCGGCGTAACTTCATAATCCATTTCCGGATAGGGGCCGAAATTATCGGTCTTCCAGCGCCATGCGATCTTCAAATCCTTCACGTTCTCGCGGTTGATCTGATCGAGCGCGGAGTACTTGGTGCTTCCGCCATCCCCTCCATAGAAGTGCCACTCCCCGGCCTTCGCGCCGTGTTGCGCCGCCGCCGGCATCGCACATAACACAGCGCCAAGCCAGAGCGCCAAAAGCCGGCGAGAACCGTACTTCGATATTCTCCCGCTCCCCAACCGGTCTATGCGTTTCACCTGCTGGTCTATCCGTTTTACCTGCTTCTGTTCGGCAATCATCGGCTCCTCATCCTTACTGCAGTATGAGTTCCTGCGCTCAGGGTTGTATTTTGTTGCCCAGAGAAAGTCCCATAAGCCTAAACGGCCAAGTCTTCTTGATATCGGGCGCAATAGCATCAGCGCACGGCCCGGCAGGGCCGACCGTAAATAGCCGTAGGTTTTAACCTACGGTAAATGGAGCCAACCGAGCAAATTCAACCCCGCAAGGGGTTGACCGGCATTCTGTCATTGTCCGGCCCCTTTGGGGCCGTGATCCTTTTTTCTGAATCCGTAGGTTTCACCTATGGCTATTCACGGTATTGCCCTTCGGGCAAGCCAGAAGGGACGCTGACGGCCACAAACCGATTTAAGTAAACGCTCATGAAGCAATATTCCCCAGGCCCGCCGGGTTGTTTGTGCCATGCAGTCAAAATCCGGTTGCGTGGTGCGCTGCTCTCTGAGGCCGGTATTCCCGCGTTGGCCTTCCCGTTCGCCCCAAAGCATACTTCGTGATGTTGGGTCGAGTCAATCCAAACCTCATGCAGGATTCTTCCAAGCGATTGCTACTTCGAAGCAGGTGCGCAAACGCGTTGCGAACCGCCCGTTTATCCTTTGTTTTTCAAGGACATAACCTGGATTTTCCCTTGACTTTCTGGGCTTCCCTATTGTATAAAGCAAGGCAAGAGGAAGTGTTTCTGCGCGGCGGCAAATCGGCGTGCAACTGGGGCCTGGAACCGGGCTTCCGTATTTCCTCGCAGGCGGCCCGACAAAAAGGCGGACGACAATGAACAATACGATTCTGTGCTGGATGGCAACCGCCTTGGCTGGTATCGGAAGCCTGCAAGCGGCCAGCCAGCAGACAGCGAACCCGGCTCCTGCGGCTGGCTCGCCCTATCGCGCCGTTCTCAACAAGTATTGTGTCGCCTGCCATAACGAGAAACTCCGCACGGCGGAATTGACGCTCGACAAGATGGACCCCGATGCGGCTGGCGAGAACGCTCCGGTGTGGGAAAAGGTGGTGCGCAAACTTCGTGCCGGCGCCATGCCTCCCGCCGGCCTGCCGCGCCCCGACGCCGCGACTTACGATTCCTTTGCCTCGTACCTGGAGACGGCGCTGGATCGCACGGCCGCATCGAAGCCCAATCCGGGACGCCCGGCTGTCCATCGCCTCAATCGCGCCGAATTCGCCAACGCCGTCCGGGACCTGCTGGCGGTCGAGGTCGATGCCGATTCGCTGCTTCCCGCCGACGATGCGGGACACGGCTTCGACAACGCCGCCGATATTCTCTCGGTCTCGCCGCTCCTGGTGGAACGATACATCTCGGCGGCCGGGAAAATCAGCCGCCTCGCCATTGGCGATCGCGCCATCCGTCCTTACACGGAGACCCACGACGTTTCCCGGCATCTGGTGCAGGACGACCGCATGAGCGAAGATCTCCCGTTCGGGTCGCGCGGCGGTTTGGCGGTGAAGCATACCTTCCCGCTCGACGGCGAATACGTCATGAAAATCCGCTTGCAACGGAACAACGATAACTATATCCGCGGCCTCAACGAGCCCCACCAGCTCGATGTCCGCCTGGACGGAGCCCGGCTCAAGCTGTTCACGATTGGCGGCGAGCACCGCGGCCGCTCCGGACCCATCTACAGCTTCATCAACGCCGACTATCGCGGAGATGTCGAGCAGGAGAAATACGAAACGGCGGCGGATTCCGGCATGGAACTTCGCTTCCCAGTGAAGGCGGGAACGCGTCTCCTTCAAATCGCATTTCTGAACGAAACCATGGAGCGGGAAGGCGCGCTGATTCCGCGCCAGACTTACGAAGACCTCCTTTCCTATAAAGGTGGAGAGCCGGCGTTTGATAGCGTCGCCATCAGCGGTCCCTACAATGTGAAAGGTCTGGCGGAAACCGCCAGCCGCAGAAAAATCCTGGTCTGCCGACCTACGGGAAATAAAGACGACGAAGCCTGCGCCAGGAAAATTCTCTTGGCGCTAACCCGTCGCGCCTATCGCCGTCCTGTCGCGGACGCGGACATTCAGCCGTTGCTCACCTTCTACAAATCCGGCCGGACTGATGGGGGCTTCGAAGCGGGAATCCAGGCCGCCATTCAGAGAATGCTGGTCAGCCCCGAGTTCCTGTTCCGCATCGAAGAGGACCCAGGAAACGGCGCGCCGGGATCGAGTTATCGCATCAGCGATCTCGAACTGGCCTCCCGGCTGTCGTTTTTCCTCTGGAGCAGCATACCTGACGATGAGCTGCTGGATTTGGCGGTGCGGGGCAAGCTGAAAGAGCCCGAGACGCTCAATCGACAGGTGCGGCGTATGCTCGTCGATTCCCGCTCCAAGGCTTTGGTGAGTAATTTCACCAGCCAGTGGCTGAACCTGCGGAAGCTCGGAGCAATTTCGCCCGATCCTACGGCCTTCCCCGATTTCGACGACAACTTGCGCGAGGCGCTTCGCCAGGAGACGGAGCTTTTCGGCGAAAGCATCCTGCGCGAAGATCGCAGCGTGCTCGATTTCTTGCGCGCCGACTATACGTTCCTCAACGAGCGCTTGGCGCGGCACTACGGAATTCCAAATATCTACGGCAGCCAATTCCGTCGCGTAGCGATGACGGATGAGGCCCGCAGAGGCTTGCTGGGTCAGGGAAGCGTTCTGACGGTGACGTCGTATGCCAACCGGACCTCTCCCACACAGCGCGGGAAGTGGGTGCTGGAAAATTTGATGGGAGCGCCGCCACCGCCACCGCCTCCCGACGTTCCGTCCTTGAAGGAAGGCGGCGCCAAGGCCCTCACGATGCGCCAGCGAATGGAGCAGCACCGCAACAATCCCGTCTGCGCGACGTGCCATTCGCGGATGGACCCGCTGGGCTTTGCGCTTGAAAACTTTGACGGGCTCGGCCAGTGGCGCGCAACCGAAGGCAACGGCCCGGTCGACTCTTCGGGAGTCCTCCCCGACGGCACCAAGTTTCAGGGCGCGGCCGAGCTTCGCAAGATTTTGCTGAGCCATCCCGAACAATTTGTCACGACCGTTACGGAAAAACTCCTCACCTACGCGCTGGGCCGGGGAGTGGAATATTACGATGAGCCAACCGTCCGCAAAATCATGCGGGAGGTCGCTCCCAACAACTACCGCTTTTCATCCCTGATAACGGGTATAGTCAACAGCACTCCATTCCAGATGAGGAGGTCGCGAGACCAATGATGAATTTCAAGAAGGCCATCCCTCGCCGCACGTTTTTGAAGGGCGCTGGTATAACGTTAGCTCTGCCGTTGCTCGATTCGATGTCGCCGGCGTTTGCCGGTGCGCTGGACTCGTCGGCCAAACCGGCAGTGCGCCTGTCGATCATTTACGTTCCGAACGGCAGAATCATGAACCAGTGGACGCCCAAGGCCGAGGGCGCTGCATTCGAGATGACTCCGATTCTGGAACCACTAACGCCGTACCGCGATCGTCTTCTGGTGCTGACCGGACTCTCCAACAAGCCGGCGGAGTCGCTGAAGGGCGAAAGCACCGGACCTCACGCGCGCGCCGGCGGCACGTTCCTCACGGGCATCCACGTGAAGCCGGGAAATGAGCTGGGGATTTCGGTGGATCAGATCGCCGCGAGAGAACTCGGCAAGCACACTCAACTGGCTTCGCTCGAGCTGACGCTCGAGTCCGGCGAAACCGGAGCGGGAGCGGACGGCGCCGATACGGAAGCCTACCTCAACACCATCTCCTGGCGCAGTCCCACCACGCCGCTGCCGGTTGAGAACAATCCGCGCGCGGTCTTCGAACGCCTCTTTGGAGAGAGCGACACCAACGACCCGGCGGAACGGCTTCGCCGCGCGCGCAAGGATCGCAGCATTCTCGATTCGGTAGCCGAGGACGTCGCTCGCCTGCTGGGGCGGGTCGGCCCGGGCGACCGCGCCAAGCTCTCCGAATATCTCGATGGCATCCGCGATGTCGAGCGGCGCATCGAGCGAGTCGAGGAAGCGAACACTTCCTCCTCCCGCGCACTTCCCGTGATCGCGCGGCCCGCTGGAATGCCCGCGAACTATGAGGAACACGCGAAGCTAATGTTCGATTTACAGACGCTGGCCTGGCAGACCGATATGACCCGCGTCACGACCTTCTCGTTGGCGCGCGAAAAGAGCGAGCGCTCCTACCGCGAGATCGGCATCGATGAAGGTCACCACGCCCTGACGCACCATGGCGGCGACGCCAGCATGATCGCGCGTGTGGTCCGGATCAACACCTATCAAAACCAGATGTTCGCGTATTTCCTCGGGAAGCTGCAAGCGACGCCCGACGGCGATGGCTCGCTCCTCGACCATTCCGTCATCATGTTTGCCAGCAGCCTCAGCGACGGCAACGGGCACGATCCCATGAACCTACCGGTTCTTCTGGTGGGCGGCGGAGCGGGCCAGATCAAGGGAGGCCGCCACATCCGTTACGCCAAGGACACGCCTCTGGCGAATCTGTTCCTGACCATGCTGGACATCAGCGGAGTTCCCGTGGATCACTTCGGCGACAGCAGCGGGAAGCTGGAGCTGCTCTCGGTTTAAACGAACCGGACCAGCCTATTTGGTGCCGGTGGATCTTCCGATGGGTAAATTACGATACTTTTGGGTCCCGTGGCTCCCGCTTGTATTCGCTGCGTGCTTCGTGTTAGAGCGCGTTGCGTTAGGACAGGTGGGTTCTCAGCAACCCAAACCCTCTAGCTCTTTTGTTTGTCCGGTGACGGCTCCAAACGGCAAAACGTACACCGAAGCCGAGCTTGCCCCGCTGCACGGCCGAAGAGGGTCGATGACGACGACAGACCGGGACGGTACAAAAACCACCGTCGAGTCATCACTCGGAAACCACGGAAATGAAGCGCTCTCGACCGGACTCTATCCCGAAGGGAAAGTCATATTTCGCCCTGGGGGTGCGGGCGAGACATTAGACGACGGTGCCCTCTCGATGAAATTTGGGTGGTGGCGACTTGTGCCGGGGCAGTTGACGATAGGGGGCCGGCGGCTGGATGGGCCGGCACCGCCCCTGTGGGCGCGAGTTCCAAGCGGATACGGCGGCATCGGGTTTCAGGCTACTGCGCTGATTTTTCCGACGCCCGGCTGTTGGGAAGTCACTGGCCGAATCGGCGATAAGGCGCTCACCTTCGTCACGGAGGTAGTGAAGATCGGCGATGGACCGGGGAAGTGGAAGTAATGGCGGTCAGATTGAATTAGGGGAGAGACCAGTATGCGCGTCAAAGTCGGAATAAGAATCGTTGCCGGCTGTTGGTTGATATCGCTGTTGCCGGTCACAGCCCTTGCCGCGGCCACGAGCGACCAGCGCGTGGTGGAGGCGGTGAAGAATCGGGACAAGGATGCCGTGGTCTCCCTGCTGAAGCAGCACGCCGACGTGAATGCGCCGCAGGCGGACGGCTCGACGGCGCTCGCATGGGCCGCTCACTGGAACGATCTGGAAACGGCGGACCTGCTGCTGGGCGCGGGCGCAAAGGTAAACGCGGCGAATGAATACGGCGTCACGCCTCTGGCTCTCGCATGCAGCAACGCAAACGCAGCCATGGTCGAAAGGCTCCTGAAGGCCGGCGCTAATCCCAATGCCGCCCAATGGAGCGGCGAGACGGCGCTCATGACGTGCGCGCGGACCGGCAGCGTGGAAGCGGTGAATTCCTTGCTGGCGAACAAAGCGGACGTGAACGCGGCAACGCGGCGCGGGCAGACGGCACTGATGTGGGCGGCGGCGGAGAAACACCCCGAGGTCGCGCGGGCTCTGATCTCTCACGGCGCCGACGTCAACGCCCAGTCGCATTTGCCGGCTGAATTCAAGCCGGCGCAATATCTCACTTACGGCGTGCATCCCAAAGTCCCGCTCAAGACCGACCGGTTCGAGCCGGAGGACGTTCATCAAGACCCGCTCAGCTCGAAGGGCGGTTTCACGGCCTTGATGTTTGCCGCGCGCGAGGGCGACCTGGAAACTGCCCGGATTCTGATTGAGGCGGGAGCGAAGCTGAATGTAAGCACTCCGGACTACGGCAGCGCCCTGACGATGGCGAGCGCCAGCGGCCACGAGGCGCTTTCCCTATTCCTGCTGGAAAAGGGCGCCGACCCGAACGTGGCGGACGGCTTCGGGTTTTTCCCATTGCACTACGCGCTGCAACAGGGGATCAGAGCCATCGCCATGTCCCGGCAGTCCATATCCAGCGATCATTTGTGGCAGCATCCCAACATGCCGGAATTGCTGAAGGCGCTGCTGGCGCACGGCGCGAATCCAAACGCTCGCGTCGCCAAGGGCTATCCGCCATTCAACTACCCCGCTTTTTCCCGAACCACCGGCAATGCGATGCCGCATCTGCGGCAGCCGGGCGCTACGGCGTTTTTGCTCGCGGCCGCAGCCGACGATCCCGTCCTCATGCGACTCCTCGCGGACAAAGGCGCCGATCCGCTGCTCCCGACGGAGGAAGGCACCACGCCGCTGATGGCGGCGGCCGGCCTGGGTCGGCTCGAGGACCGTACCAAGGAGGAGGAGATCCGCGCGCTGGAAGCGGTCAAGCTGGCCATGGAACTCGGCGCCGACGTCAATGCCGCAAACAAGGACGGCCAGACCGCACTACACTCCGCGGCTTATATGGGATCGAACGAAATCATTCAGTTATTAGTCGACAAAGGCGCCAAGCTGAATCCTGCGGACAAGTACGGAGAGACGCCGCTTCACATCGCGGAAGGCAATCCCGCGAAGGTAGCCAACGCGCGGGACAAGAGGTATCATGTCCGCGCTCACAAGACCACGGCGGAGTTGCTGCTCAAGCTGGGTGCGACACCGCTCCCGGCCAGGGTGCGCAGCGCCGACGCGCTCTTCGAAGATCCCGCGCAATAATCGCGCATAAATCTTCTCCGGAAGCGCTAAAATAATTCCCGCGCCGGTCAGCGCGGGGCCGCGAGCCATTGCGCCTTTCCTGAATTCTATTCCGCTGCCGGCAGCGGCGAAAGGGATTTGCGTCCACTACGAGGGTAACCACGATGAAAAAATATTTTCGCTCGCTGAAGTACCTGTGGATTCTGGCGGCCGTGCCGCTCGTGGCCAGCACCGCCCGCATCTACGTCACGAACAGCGCCGGAACCAACGTTCACGTGGTAGATCCGGCGACGAACAAAGTGGTGCAGGTGATCGAGGACATCGAGCGCCCGCACGGGGTCCAGTTCGCGCCCGACGGCAGCCGGGTCTATATCAGCAACGAGTCGGAGAGCGTCATCAACATCATCGACGCAAAGACCGGAAAGACGATCAAGAAGGTCTCGCTCAGCGGCCATCCCAACAATATTGCGGTGACCAAGGACGGAAAGAAGATTTTCGTCTGCATCGCCGACGGCCAGGGCGGGTTGGATGTCATCGACACGGTGGCAATGGAAAAGGTCAAGACCGTCCAGACGAAAGGCCGGATGCACAACGTCTATGTAACGCCCGACGGCAAGTACGCGGCGGCTGGCTCCGTGGCGGGAAAGTTTCTGATCGTCGTCGATGCCAAGACCGACCAGGTCGCCTGGAGCCTTCCGTTCGACAAAGGAGTGCGGCCCATGGCGTTTGAGCGCGCCGCCGACGGCTCTACCAGCCGCATTTTCATTGGTCTATCCGAGCTGAACGGGTTCGCTGTGGTGGATTTTGCAAAGCACGCCGAAGTGGCGAGAATCAAGAACCCCGAAGAACCCGGCGGCTTCCCCAATATCGACGCTCCCTCCCATGCCATCGGCGTGGCGCCCGACAACAAAACTCTTTGGGACAGCAGCACCACCAGCAATTCCGTATTCGTCTATTCGCTCCCGGACCTCAAGGTGGCGGGACGCGTGGGTCTTCCGGAAGTGAAGCTCGCGGCGAGTGCTCCGCTCCCGCGCATTGGCGCCGGGCCGAACTGGCTCACATTCACTCCCGACAGCAGCACGGTGTACGTCACAAACTCCTACATCAAGTCCGTCTCCGTGATTGACGCCAAAGCCATGAAATTGGTAACCAGCGTTCCGGTTGGTGAGATGCCCAAGCGGATCAACACCATGGTGCTGCCTTGATAGGAAGGCGATCCGAGCCGCGACCGGGAGCAGGTGTGAAAGATTAGCTTAGCCCCGTTAGGGGCGGAAGACTCTAGCCCAGGGCGCAAGCCCTGGGAACCGCCGTCGCAAAGGAATTAAGCCCCGGCAGGGGCGACAGATTGTTAGTTTCGCGCAGTATATTTGCTTAGTATTACCGAAGGATTCTTTCGCCCCTACCGGGGCTGGCCGAATGACGAACAGATTACCCACGGCTCACGCCGTGGGCTAGACTCTACCGCCCCTCCGGGGCTTTAACGCGGCAGAGAATCAATATCGTTCGGAGTAAATAATGTTCTGTAAAATTCATCTGAAAAAAACTGCCGCCGTCTGCCTAGCGGGAGCGGCCATCGGCTTCTTTGTGCAGGCACCGCTGGCGCAGGCGCAGTCGCTCGATTACGATTTCTTCAAGACGAAGGTTGAGCCGATCTTTCTCAAGAAGCGCGCGGACCACGCCCGTTGCGTCAGTTGCCACGCGGGAGCCACGAACCTACTTCACTTGGAGGAGCTGTCGCCCGGCAGTAATTCCTGGACCGAGGAGCAGTCTCGCAAGAATTTCGAGACGGTGTCGAAACTGGTCGTCCCCGGCAAACCTCTTGCGAGCCGGTTTCTATTGCATCCGCTGGCGCCGGAGTCGGGCGGCGATCCCCGCCCCACCGGCGCACACCAGGGCGGAAGGCAATTCGCAAATCAGCAGGACCCCGACTGGAAGACGCTGGCCGACTGGGTCAACGGGAAAAAGTAGCCGGTGCCTATTAGAGCATTTCTCCAGTTGGTGTAGAACGTCAGGGCACGCCTTCAGGCGTGCCGCGAAGAGACCGGTTCGAGGGCGGCTTCAGCCGCTGAGGTACGTCCTTCGGGGTATCACACACACCCCTCACGGGAGGCTGTCATTCTGAAGCCCGGCGCTTTTGGTCGGGCTGAAGAATCTGCTTTGTTCTCGATAGCGCCGTGCAAAACAGCAGGTTCTTCGCTTCGCTCAGAATGACAACCAAAACATTTTTTCAAACCCTCAGAAACTCAGCTTCAACGCAAATTGGATCTGCCGCGACGGTGTAATGGTGTTCGTGATCTGTCCGGCGTTGCTGCGGCGCGCGCCGGTGTTCGTAAATAAATTCAATGCCGGCGCTCCGAAGTTTGCGCGGTTGAAGAGATTGAAGAATTCCGCCCGGAACTGCAAGGTCCCCGCTTCCCCCAATTTTGGCAAATGCGTGTCCTTCGTCAGCGTGAAGTCGACGTTGGCGATTCCCGGACTGATTAGAACGTTGCGGCCCAGATTGCCGACGAAGAACGGCGTCGGATAACTGAACTGGCTCACATCGAAATATTGATCCGGATTCCGGGGACGCACCGGGTTCTGGTTGCCTCCCGGGATCAAGTCCACCGTGCTGCCGCCTACAAATTGCTCCGTCAAGCTTCCCAACGTTGGCTGGGTTGCGCTTGGATTCATCGGGTATCCGGCGTTCAAGCGGAGCAGACCGGCGATTCCCCATCCGCCCAATAGCGGGGCGAGCATTCCTTTCCGGTTCCAGTCCGGGAGGTCGTAAACGAAGCTGGTATAGGAACTCTGGCGAACGTCGAATGCGGCCAGCGCATGTTCCTTTAGCCACCGGTACGAACTTCGATCCGCCACTCCAAAATCGACGCCGCCCTGGATCGTAGTCCCGTCGTCGGTCGCTCGGGAGAACGTATAAGCGCTGTGCACTTGCAACCGGCGTCCGATTTTTTCGTTGACGGTGATTTGCAATGCATTGTAGAAGGACGTGCCGTCAAAGGCGGGGAACCTCATGCGATTGAAGAAGGGATTGGGCAGAGGTTGCTGGATCAAAATGGACCGTCGGCCGTTGATGATCGTCGAGGGCGTGGTGTTGAGGCTCAGCGAGCCGCGCATCAGGTGCGTGGCCCGGCTGCCGGAATAACTCACCGTGACGGTTGTTCCCGAGCCGATCTGCTGCTGCAAATCGAGATTCCACTTATACACGGCCGGCTGCGAAAGGTTGAACTGCCAGCCGTCGATTTGCGGCAACGCGCCACCGGTCACGCCCCGGCTGACTTGCGTGACGTAGGAGTTCGGGAACTCGATCGGGAGGTCCCTGGAAAATATGTCGGCGGTCGAGAAGAAGGGCGCCGAGCGCACGCCGGGGAGCACGAAAAGATCGGGCAATACTTGCTCGTGGAAGATCCCAAAGCCGCCTCGCACCGAAGTCTTTCCGCCGTGGAAGGGAGTCCAGGCAAAACCAACCCGGGGTGCGAAATTCCGACGCGAGGGGTTTAGGAAATAAGGATCGCCGACGTCCGTCTGGTTCGGTTTGACGGTGTAGAGGCGCGCGTCGGTCAAGTCCCGAATGGTGGCGACTTTCCCGTTCACTTCAGTGGGAGTGGTGATGAATTCGTACCGCAGACCGAGATTCAGCGACAATCCGGGACGCACCGAGATGTCGTCCTGGACATACAGACCGAGCAGGCTTTCCCTCCAGCCGCGAATGTTGTCGGAACCTGGCTGAATGAAGGTCGCTTCGTTTACGTTGGCGTTCAGGAAATTGGGCAAGCTGACAAACGTAAAGCCCCCGCCCGCATTGGCGTCCGACCGCAGGTTGTAGTGAATCCTCTCGCCATAGAAGCCGAATTTGCGGGAGTGCCGCCCGGAGGTATAGAACACATCCTCCTTCAACTGAAACAGGTTCTGCCGAAAATCCTTGGGATTATTCATGTTCCCGCCCCAATTCGTCAGCGGCGGAACCACAATTCTTCCCGGCACGTCGGAGGCGCCACCGAAAGCGAATTTCGGGAAGATGTAACCCGCGGTGGCGACATCGAACGCCGTGTTGTGCGTGCGATTGAAGGAAAAGTGAGTCCGGCCCAGCAGCGCGGGAGAAAAAATGTGAGTTTCTTCCAGCGTGATAAACCGGCTGTTGGTTCCGTCGTCTTCGGTGGTGTTGAACCCGGCCACGGCCGGGGTGGTGCGCTCGGCATTGTCGATGGTAGCCCGCGCAAAGAAGGAATCGGCATCCGAGATGCGGTGGTCGGTTCGGACGGTATAAAAATTCTCGTCCGTGATCCGGCTCGCGCTCCCCGTAAATTGCGAACTGCCGTCCGGGCGGTCCGGCGTGTTGGGAACCGGATAGGCTTGCAGGAAGGGGTTGACCGACGGATTAATCCCGATGAACTGGCCGCCGAAAATTCCATTGCGAAGCGCCCTGCCCGGAACGTTGAATGTCAGGGTCGTGCCCAATCCCTCGCGGAGCCCTTCGTAACTTCCAAAAAAGAAAGTGCGGTCCCGCACGATTCGTCCCCCTAACGCGCCGCCAAACTGATTTCTCCGGTACGCGGGAGGACTGCTTCTCTGCAGGGGATTGCTGGGGTTTCGATCGAAGAAATTGCGGGTATCCAGCTTGTTATTGCGGAGGAACTCGAATCCGCTGCCGTGAAACTGGTTGGTCCCGCTTTTCGTTATGGCGCTGATGACTCCGCCAGTGTGCCGGCCGTACTCGGCGTCGAACGCATTGGTGATGACGCGGAACTCCCGCACCGTTTCGACGCCCGCCAGAGTTCCCGCCGCGCTGCCGGCGCCATTGAAGAAATCGTTGATGACGGCCCCGTCCAACAGAAAAAGGTTCGAGTTATAACGGTTCCCCGCGATCGACAGCTTTGCACCGTATCCATGCGAAGAGGCTTGAGCGCCGGTGACGTCGAGAACCGCGCCGGCCTGCAATGGGACCAGGTCGAGGAAGCTGCGCGCATTCAGCGGAATGTCCCGCATCTGGTCCGGACTCACCAGCCCGCTGACGGTCGCCGTGGTGGTTTCAATGAGTGGAGCCTCGCCCGTGACGGTGATTTTTTCCGTGACGTCGCCGACGCCGAGGCTGAAATCGACCACCGCTTCGCGTCCGACGCTGAGCTGAATCCCGCTGCGTGCACCGGTCTGAAATCCGGAAAGCGACGCATCCACTTCATAAACGCCGGCCGGAAGCGAAACAATCCGGTATTCGCCGCCGCTTCCCGTCGCCGACGTGCGAACCGTGCCGTTTTCGACGTTGGTGACCTTGACGGCGGCGCCCGGTAGCACCGCGCCGCTCTGATCCTTCACCGTGCCGGAGATGGTTCCGGTGGTGACCTGCGCCGGAAGCTCCAACGCCACCAGACATACCAGCACAGCCAATCTTGCCGACCAAGGAGTCAGAAGCTTAGTCATTAAAGACCTTCCGATTTTTGAGATTTTCCGCCTGAACGTAGGTATATCTTACAATCTTCGTCACGAAGGTCAAGCGTTTTTTAACGCTGACACAAACTATAATTCCGGAATCCTAAGTTGGAGTGCACTTCGGCGGCAGCGAGAATGACTACGGTAATGGAATTGCGGTTGACTCCTCCGGCAGCACCTATGTGACGGGGTTCACCGCTTCCACCAATTCCGCCACTTTGAATGCTTTCCAGACTGATTTTCGCGGCCCCAGTATTTCCGTTGACGCGTTTGTGACGAAGCTCAATGCCGCCGGCTCGGCGCTGGTATATTCCACCTACCTCGGTGGCAGCAACGTTGACAGGGGTTACGAACTTAGGAGAGCGCAATCCAGAACCAGCGGTCGCGACGAGCCAGCCGCGCATGGTAGTTCTTGCACTTATAAATCTCCAATTGCTGCTGGCGTAATGCAAAATCCTCAAGAGCTACCTACTCGGTCGATCCACCAGCAGCGGCCGCCGGCACTGCTTTTACGGTGCCCTTCTTTTTCGCAACTTCCAGCAACGTCGGATAAAATTGAACAAAGGTGTTATCCACCGCGGCGTTTTGGGCGTGGCACGCGTAGCAAGGGGCCTTTGTGTCCAGTGGCTTTACGGGATCCGAGGACATTCCCCAAGCGTAAAAAGCCCACTTGCCGGGAAATCGGCTCTCGTCTTTCACCTCCGCTTCCACGCCCAGCAGTTTCCCCTGATAACTCCCCGATTGAACGATCGATCCCTTGGTCTGCGATTCGCGCATTTCCAGCACAAGCATGGTCTTATCGGGCCATATCCCGGTCTGCAGGAAAGCCTGGTATGCGGAGGGCTCGACAAATACATTGTCAAAGGGCGGATCGGCGCCCGCAAATTGCGCCAGCGGCCCGTAGGACATTCCCTTGCCCGTGCTCAGATAGACCCACTCGCGGTAGTTATCCGGCTTCCTCAACGCATTGTCCGCCAGGAACTGCGGCCCTTGCGGGTTGCCCTTCTGTTGCGCCGCCGAAGGCAGACCGGAAAGCGCCAGCAGGCCCAAAATCGCAGCCAAAATAGAAAGAAATTCTCTTTTCACGGGGTTACTCCATTCCGACTTAATTTCTTCTCGCCTTCCGGTGCTTAATATATTACACCTTCTTCCGAACAATCGAACCTCCAAAAGCGTTATTTGATTCACAGATCTATTGTCAAGACCCGGAAAGGCGGTAGCTCGTAAATTGACTGCTCGACAGGAAAGTTCCCCGCAACGCCATTTCGTTTGCCGATCCCACAGCGACCTTATGGTCGGCAACTCGCGACTTGCGGAGCTTCGATTGCAAGAGTCCATCGCAGCGATGCGCGTTGGATTCTGTCCTGACTGGCACGGGAGGAAATTCGGAACACGGTCTCCATCTTCCGCCCAAAATATTGTCGGAATCAACGTGGTTGATCTTCATATCCAAATATCCAATGGCGGCAAAATCTCCGGACTATGTTACCGGCGATCTTTCACTGTTTGTCGGTTGCTGGTTTTGTGTTCCGGCGGTCATCGAGCGGTCGTTCTTGAAAATCTCGCTTAGCGTCAACAATTGGCAGACCTCGCCGCCTAAATAGCATCCTATTGACCGGAGTCGGGTTGCTGCACTTGCGCGAAAGAGGGAGTAAAGGGCTCTTTTCGGAGTCCCCGCTTTATGTGCTGTCCTTGGTCCAGATATTGCATGCGACTGGCCAGCAGTCGGGCGCTCCCGAACGGTTTTGGTTTTTCGAACAAGCGGCCACCCTGGTCGGCCTGGGTCTGTTTGCGGTGGTGGTCGACAGCCGAAGCCGGAATCTACAGCTGCGCCTTTTCCTGCGGCTCAATTCAATCTGACATTTGTGGTTCTGGCCAGCCTCTTGATTCTCATCGTGGCGGAGGCAGAGCGGCACGAATATTTGGTTGTGGCGGAAAACCACGCGGAAGACCTTTCCGAATTTCTCCGAGGCCACCTGCTCTACTATCACCATCGGGGTATGGAGCCGGCTGCGATTCTTTCCAGTCCCGAAATCATCCGGCGGATTACAGCCGACTTTGGCCGATTGTCCGACTTGCGACGGGTGCGCATCAACTTTGAGGACTGGCACATGGAAATGGAACTGCGCGATGACTGGACCGTGAACCACGAGGTCCGCTCCGGAACCTTGGGGGAACACACCTTTCGTCCAGAGGAACGAGGAAGGGTGGCGACTCTCACGCCGGTGCCCATCATTGACAACGGGAGCGTGCTGGGACAGATCGAGTTGGACCAAGGTTTACGCTCCATTAACGGCCGCGTGGCTCGCCAGATGAAGCTGATCTTTGTGACCTTCACGATCGCCGTGTTCATTGCCGCTTTGCTGTTTGGTCTCACGGTGCAGCAGGCGAACAAGACCATTCAAAACCAGTTGGAGGAACTGGAGAAGACCGACGCGCAGCTCGCACACGTGGAACGGCTAGCTGCCGTAGGAGAGTTGGCGGGCGGGCTGGCCCACGAGATCAATAATCCCGCGGGAATTATTGTGGCCACTTCGGAATACGCGTTGCGCCAATTGGAAAGCGCCCGACTGAACGAAAGTTTCAAGGGGGATTTGGAGGCCATCTGCCGTCAGGCGCGGCGGATCTCGAATATCGTGAGCGGTCTGCTTACGTTTTCACGGCCCACCTTGTTGCAGAAACGGTTGACGGATGTCAACGACGTGCTGCGGCAGTGCCTGGACCTGCTGGCACCTCGCTGCCGCGAACAGCGGATCCGGCTGGAGCGCAGTTTGAGCGAACGGTTGCCGCAAATCAGCGCCGATCCGGACCGGCTGGAACAGGTCTTTATCAATTTATTGAACAATGCGGCCGATGCCATGCCCCAAGGGGGTACCATCTCCGTCGAAAGCGTCTTCCAATTGGACGACGGCCATTGTGTGATCGTCACCGTAGCGGATACAGGCTGCGGCATCCCGGAAGAAAATCTGCAAAGTATTTTCGATCCCTTCTTTAGCACGAAGGCAAGAGGACGGGGCACGGGCCTGGGCCTTTCCGTCAGCTATGGGATCATACGGGACCATGGTGGGAAGATCGGGGTGCAGAGCAACCTCGATCGGGGGACCGTGTTCCAAATTCAACTGCCCATCCAAGAGGCATACCGTGACAGCCTATAAGGTGCTTGTTGTAGACGATGAACCCGACATGCTTCGGGCCTGCCGCAGGATTTTGGAAAGCAAATCCTACACGGTGCTGACGGCTACGGATGGTCCCCCAGCTCTGGAACTGCTGCAGCAGGAGACCGTGGACGTCATGGTGGTGGACCTGCGCTTGCCGTCCATGGACGGATTGGCCGTGATGCGGGAAGCCCGAAGACTCTACCCGGACATGGCCATCCTGATGATTACGGCATACGCCACGCTGGATACCGCTCTGCAGGCCGTCCGCGAAGGTGCTTTCGATTTCATTCCCAAGCCCTTCTCGATGGAACAGTTCGAAGTGGCGGTGGAACGCAGTTTGAGCTATCGCCAGTTGGTGGAGCAGAATCGGCAACTTCGTCAGGAATTGAGCGGCGCTCACCGGTTTGAATCAGTGGTCACACACAGTCCGCAAATGGCCGACATTTTGGATCAGGTTCGTAAGGTAGCGCCCACGGAAGCCAATGTCTTGGTGCTCGGGGAGAGCGGAACGGGAAAGGAGTTGATCGCTCGTTGCCTGCACTCAGCCAGCAGTCGCAGTCAGGGCCCTTTTGTGCCTCTCGACTGCGCCGCCTTGCCCGAAAATCTTTTGGAAAGCGAACTATTTGGCCACGAAAAAGGAGCTTTTACGGGCGCCACCAGCAGCCGCATGGGCCTCATCCAGGCCGCTTCGAAAGGAACCTTGTTCCTGGATGAAATCGGGAATCTTCCTCCTCATTTGCAGGCCAAATTATTGCGCGTGCTCCAGGAACGCCAGTACCGGCGTCTTGGCGGGAGAGAACTGGCCGAGGTAGATGCCCGTTTTGTTTCCGCCACGAACCGCAACCTGGAAGAGATGTTGCGCCAAGGGACCTTCCGGGAAGATCTTTTCTATCGGCTCCATGTTGTCACCATCCACTTGCCTCCTTTGCGGGAACGCTCTTGCGACATCCCACCCCTGGCGCAATCCTTTTTGAAAGAATGCCCGGACAGCGAGCGCAAGGGCGTGCGCGGGATATCCAGCGCCTCCATGCTCATTCTGGAGAACTATTCCTGGCCGGGAAACGTACGGGAGCTGAGAAACGCTGTCTTTCGCGCTGTCTCCATGACGGAAAGCAACCAAATTACATCCTTGGACCTGCCTCCCGAAATTCTGGAAGCGATGGGACACCAGACTCGCCTGGCCGGCCGTTTCCGTCAGGCCAAACAGCAGGTTGTGAAACAGTTCGAGGAGTCCTACTTGCGTGAACTCCTGGCCGGTGCGCGGGGGAATATTTCGCTGGCGGCACGGCAGTCGGGAATGAAGCGCAGCGCCTTGCACCGCTTACTCCATAAGCACGCTCTCCATCCTTCCGATTTCCGCCAGGACTAACCCTCCCTGGCCGAGGCACGCTACGTGCTCTTCCCGTAACTGATGCTCACTGTGCGGTTCGAGAATCTGAACCCGAATTTCGGATTGGCCTTCCATCGGACCACGCTCCGCAGCACGATTTTGGCCCGAGCCAATCTCCGGTTTATACTGCCAGGCGTACTCCGTTGCAATCGTGCGGGAAATTTTGTTCGCGACTCCGCCGCTACGACTCCGGCAACGATTCCCGCTTCGAGCTTCGTGTGGACTTCGCCTTCTGGATCAACTTGGTCCATCGGTTAGAAGCTCGCCGGTGCCATCCGAGCTTCGCAACTCGGAGATAGGAGACGTGCAAACTCATGGGCGAAGTTATGCTTGCACTAGCCTTGCTGCTGGCAGTAACGGCCATATTGTTTTGGTTCTTAATTCGCTCGGAACGGAATCCTCCATCCAAAGGACCTCCGCTCCGCCGCTCCATCGACAGGCCACCAGAAATACATCGTCGGGAAGACGGAAAAGAAGAAGTCAAATTGTCCATTGGCCACAGCTAAGTGAGGCGGAGCGACCCAATCAGGTACAAGATTCCTAACGTTCGTTGAGCTCTTTTTCAAACCTTTTCTCCTGATTTTTCATGCCGCTTTTTTGTATCAATGAAACATTTTTGTTACATGCCCTTCGGGAGCCATTCACTTCACCTTTAATCGCTAATTTTGTGCCTCACAAATACCTACACCTGCACACAAGGCTGTGTATAGCTGCTTTTCATGTGGAGCGAAGCGAAGCATCTGCTTTTATTTGAGCACTATGGCAAGATTCAGATTTTTCTCTGATTTTCAGGATGCCACTTTTAAGCGTGTATACTTTCCCCGAGATGATTGATTGGCGTTAAGCCCTTCCATAGGTAATCTGCCTGAAACCCCCTTTAGGCCTGTCTGGATAAATCATTTCTAGGCCGCGCAATCCACTGAAATCAAAAAAATATCTGAGCGCGAGTTTTGCATGTCGGAGCCTCAATTGGACCTTCAAGAGGATTGCGAATTGCTTTCTTTCCACAGGGGAAGGCTCGGCTAACTGGGTTTTCGGAGAGGAGTACCTGGGAGATCACAGAGAAAACTATTTGGAGTCCGGGCCCGTTGACGGTGTTGAGTCAAACCGTGAAGGCATTGCGGCTTCTAACTTGCTTCTTACAACATACCTGGAAGCACCTCCTGGGAGCTGGCCGCCAGCGGCGCATGGCTTGGAAGGGGTAGTAATGGATCGGAGCACGTCAATTCTGGTTGTGGATGACGACGCGGAGATGGCTGGTGCGTTGGCTGGCCTTTTGTGCCACCAGGGACATGACGCGCAAGCAGCGACGTCCGCGGCGGAGGCGGAACCGATCATCGCTCGGTCCCCGCATATCCGCTTGGTGCTGGTTGACTTGGTAATGCCGGGGGTGGACGGGATGCGCTTGCTGGAACGCATCAAGAGCCAAAGACCGGATTTGGCGGTGCTGATGATGAGCGGCTTTGGAACCATTGTAGCCGCGGTGGAAGCTGTGAAACTGGGCGCGGAAGACTTCATAACCAAGCCTTTCACCCCGGCTACAATCTGCAAGAAGATCAATGGCATCATGGAGTTGCAGAAACTTCGGGAGAGAGTTTCGGAACTGGAAAGCTCGCTGCGGTCTCCGTCATTTCCCGGTGTGGTCGCGCAATCCCCAAAGATGCTGCGGGCCTTAGAGTTGGCCCAGGGAGCCGCCCGTGCGGATGTGCCCGTGCTGTTGATGGGGGAAACCGGAACTGGCAAAGATATGCTCGCGGGCATGATCCATCGGAACAGCCAGCGAGCCGCACAGCGGTTCATCCCAGTCCGTTGCGGAAGTTTGCCGGCGGACCTCGTGGAAAGCGAACTGTTCGGCTGCCGCGAGGGGGCTTTTGCCGTGTCCCACCAGCAAGACCGCCCCGGACTTCTGGAGGCTGCGGCCGGCGGCGCATTGTTATTGGATGAGATCGGCGAGATGCCCCCGGACATCAGGACCAAGTTGCTCCGTGCCCTGGAGGAAGGAAGAGTCCGTCCGCCCGGAGCCGCCGAGCAGAGACCCATAGATGTGCACGTGATCGCCTCCACGAGCTGCCCGATCCGGACCATCGCAGGCGACGCCCTACGACCCGATCAGTACTTCCGTCTGGCACGCATCATGATCGAGTTGCCACCCCTACGGGAGAGGCGGGAGGACATTCCGCTATTGGTAGACCATTTTGTGTCTCTTTACTCACCGCAGTATGACTGTCGCCCCGACTTTCAGCCCGACGCGCTGAAACTGCTCCACAGGTACCCTTTTCCGGGTAACGTACGGGAACTGGAAAACCTTGTGGAAGGGGTTATGGCGACTCACCAGGGGCAAAAGACGGTCCGGGAATCGGATCTTCGAGCCCACCTGCACCCAGATCTCTTGAAAGAAAAAGCAGGAAGCGCCGAGGACGTGTCCGGATTTACGCTGGTTCGGAGTAATAAATAACAAAGGAGAATCCTAATGAAATATTTTGTCACCTTCACCGTAACAATTCTGACGTTGTTAGTGCTCAGTGGAAATGCCCTGGCCGGTGGAGATGCCCAAGCAGGCAAGGCCGTTTATGACGCGAAATGTAAAATGTGCCACGGGGCGGACGGTAAAGGGAACCCAACCATCGCCAAAGCAATGAACGTTACCTTGCCGGATATGACGTCTCAGGCATTCCAAACAAAAAAGGACGATGAGATCAAAAAGCAGATTAACGAGGGTGGCGCCAAGATGAAGCCAATCAAAGGTCTCACTGACCAGCAGATTACGGACGTGATCGCTTTCACTCGAAGCCTGGCTAAATCGTAATCACCGCAAATTCCGGTGAGCTCGTAGTTAGATTCAGGGCTGCCGAAAGCCCTCATCTTTGCTTTTTCTTTTGGGAACCTTCTCGAGTCGGCCCAGAAAAGGTGCGACGACGGTGGAGGATACGTCGGAAAGCAGACTGGCGCCACGATGGTCCGACACGAGTTAGGCTCTCTCCTCCGAGGTTTTTTTCTTCCTGTAAAAGAGGGAGGCTCTTATGAATTATCACCAGGGGCAAACCGCCAGGAGGTTGAACTGCGGCCCGGCCAAGAGCGCCGGCACTCGCAAAGTATGGATGCTCGGTTTTGGTGCATTCCTGTTGGGAGGGCTGATTGTTGTCCCCTCGATCCTGGGTCGGAACCCGGATCCGAAGGAGGGGATGAAGGTTTTCTGGAACAAGGGATGCGCTCGCTGCCATCCCGTATTAGGGGAGGGAGCAAGCATTGGGCCGGACCTCAGTCGAATTCCCTCCGCCGGAGACGGCTTGGACTTCGCCGCCGCCATGTGGAGTCATGGACCGCAGATGTGGCAGCGGATGTCGCTGGAGCAGGTGCAGCTTCCCAAGTTCGAGGAAGAAGAAATGGAAGATCTGTTTGCATTCCTGACCATGGCTTCTTCGCTGGACGAACTGGGGAGTTCGGAGGCAGGCCGCCTGGTCTTCCAAAACAAGCGGTGCGTGGAGTGTCATTCCATCCGGGGCGCGGGAGGAAAAGTGGGGCCGGACCTGGCGAGCGCGAACAGTAATCGGAACCCGGTTGGATGGATCGCAGCGATGTGGAATCACGCTCCGGGCATGTTCCGAGCCATGGCGGATAAAGGAGTGCCGTTTCCCAGCTTCCAAGGCAACCAGATGGCGGACTTGCAAGCTTACATCCGTCACATGGCCGGTTCCCCGCAAGAAAATCGCTCCTATTCTCGCTATATTCGTCCCCCCAACCCCGACGAGGGTGAAACTCTGTTTCGAGTGAAACGATGCATCCAGTGCCACAGCATTGCAGGATACGGAGGAACAGTCGGTCCCGACTTGAGTCGCGCGGCCTTGCCAAGAAAGTATGGGGCAATCGCTCTGGTCATGTGGAATCACGCTCCCCAGATGCAGCGCATGATGTCGGCTCTCTCTGTTCCCCTTCCGCATTTTGAAGCGCAAGAATTGGCGGACCTGCTTGCTTACCTCAGTTCTTTATCCATGAAGCAGGAGGGAGACATTGCCGCCGGGGCTACCACGTTCGGCGCCAAAGGCTGTTCCGGTTGTCATACCACTACGGGACGAACCGCCGGGATCGGGCCGAACCTCTCAGGTCTCCAGGGAAACCTCACACCGATCGGAATCGCTCGCGCGATGTGGAATCATGGTCCGGCCATGCTGCAGCGGATGGAGCGTTCCTCTATTTCCTGGCCTGTCTTCAACAGCAAGGAACTGGCCGACACGTTAGCGTTCCTGAAGAGCATCCAGGCACGTTCCCCGCAAGGTTCCGCATCGAATGCGGGAGGAAGCGCGCCTTGAGGCTCGAAGTTGCCTCATAAACGGACTCTTTGTGGCAACCGTAAGGGCGCCTCCTCAGAGTGTGTGTGAAAACCTCGATTTTCCGTCAGGGCACGACTTCAGTCGTGCCGCAACTGCCTCAAAATCAATATCGGCTTCAGCCGCTTAGGTATGTCCTTGTGTAGTTATCACACACACTCTTCAGCAGTGCCGCTCAAGGCCTCAAGAAATATCGGTTTCAGCGCCTCAGCGTCTTTCCTCTCTTGCCATCTGCGCCGTTTCGCGCATTTATGAGACAGCTTCTAGATGGACGGTTGCGTCACCGAGGCTGCCTTTCGACGCAAAAATAGAAAATAATGTCGTGGAAAAGAAAGAGGTAGAGAAATGTCGCTGGGAAAATCGCTGCGGGGGTGCTGAGTTGACTCAAAGTGGTGAGCAATGGCCCGTGGATTGCCATGAGGGAAACGACGAGAAACAGCAACACCTGCCCAGGAGGAACCGAGTGGTGCGCGCGAAAGCCAACGGAGTTCACACGAGTCGATGGACCGCCCTCTTACTGGTGCTATTGATTTTTCCCGTAAGCGGGAGTGCTCAAGACGCGGCGAAGTTCTTTGAAGATAATTGCACGGTCTGCCACAGCATCGGCAGCGGGCCTCTCGCCGGACCCGATCTGAAAGGCGTGACCCAACGCAAGGATCGCAAATGGCTGACCGCGTTCCTGCGCAATCCGGAAGCCGTCATTAACAGTGGCGACCCCTATGCGAAGCAACTCGTCGAAGGCGCTAGTGGGTTGGTCATGCCAACCCTCCCGGAGATGACTGCGGAGCGCGCCTCCGCTTTGCTCGATTTTATTGAGTCGAAATCGAAATCGCCGGAGCAGAAACGCGAGCCGTCCCCCGCATCCGCACCTGCCGGGAACCCGGCGGCGGCGAAATTCTTTGAAGAAAACTGCACGGTCTGCCACACCATCGGCGGCGGACCTCTCGGAGGACCCGACCTGAAAGGCGTGACCCAGCGCAGAACCCGCGACCAGTTGATTCGTTTTCTGCGCAACCCGGAAGCCTTCATGAACAGCGCCGACCCGTATGCGAAGAATCTGCTCGAAGCCGCCGGCGGCGTGGTCATGCCGAGCTTCCCGGAGATGACTCCGGACCTCGCCTCCTCCTTGCTCGACTTGATTGACTCGAAATCGGGTCCAGCGGCGCAAGAGACCAAGGCGTCCGAAACACCCTCGGCGGGAGGTGAGATCAGCGACCGTCCGTTTACTCCGGGCGATGTCGAGCAGGGGGGGCTGATTTTTGCGGGGAGCCGGCCTCTGGCAAACGGAGCTCCAGCCTGTTTCTCGTGCCATGCGATGCGGGGGTTTGGAGGGCTGGGAGGCGGAAGGCTCGCCCCCGAGCTGACACGCGTTTTCGAACGGCTCCGCGGACGGAGAAGCTTGGCGATGTGGCTCAGCGCTCCTCCTACAACGACGATGCGGTCCTTGTTTCGCACGCGTCCCCTGAAACCGGAAGAAATCGTTCTGCTGGTCGCCTATTTTGAAGACGCTGCAAAGCGGGGCGGGCAGGCTGAATCGTCCGTTATCTTAGGTTTTTTCTTCCTGGCATTGGGCGGCACGATCGTGGCTCTCATCTCATTTGATGCCATCTGGAAGTGGAGACTGCAGGCGGTCCGCGAACCTCTGATTCGAAGCGCTAGCCTGGAAGGAAAATCATGAAGCGAAACGGGACTCTCGAGTGGATCAAGGACCAGTTCGATTCCAAGCTGCGGACCTGGGAGGAATTTTATCGCAACCGCTGGCAGTACGACAAAGTTGTGCGCAGCACCCACGGCGTGAATTGCACGGGCGGCTGCACTTGGCAGATTCACGTGAAGGATGGGATTGTCGTCTGGGAAATGCAAGGCCTGGATTATCCTTCCCTGGAAGCCGGCCTGCCTGGGTATGAGCCCCGTGGCTGCCAGCGAGGAATTTCCTTTTCCTGGTATCTCTACAGCCCGCTGCGGGTGAAATATCCCTATGCTCGGGGAGCCCTGCTGGATTTGTGGATCAAAGCCCGTGCCGAATACGAGGACCCCGTGGATGCCTGGAAATCCCTGGTCGATAATCCCGAGGCGCGGGGGCACTGGCAGCGCGCCAGAGGAAAGGGAGGCTTCCGCCGGGCCGACTGGAATACCGTGCTGGAGTTGATGGCGGCTGCCAACATTCACACCATTAAAAAGTACGGCCCGGATCGGATCGCCGGTTTCTCGCCGATTCCGGCAATGTCGATGATCAGCTACGCCTCCGGTTCGCGGATGTTGCAACTCATGGGGGGAGTCTCGCTCTCCTTCTACGATTGGTACTGCGATCTTCCCCCCGCCTCGCCGGAGACCTGGGGAGAGCAAACCGATGTTCCCGAGTCCGCCGATTGGTACAACGCGAAGCTGCTGGCGGTGATGGGTTCCAATCTGAACATGACGCGAACACCCGACTGCCACTTCGCGGCGGAAGCGCGGCACAACGGCTCCAAGCTGTGGGTGTTTTCTCCCGATTTCAGCCAGGTATCCAAGTATGCGGATGAGTGGGTGGCTGTGAATGCCGGCCAGGACGGAGCTTGGTGGATGGCGGTCAACCACGTCATCCTCAAGGAATTTCATCACGAAAAACGGACTCCGTATTTTCTCGATTATGCGAAAAAGTACACGGACGCGCCTTTCCTCGTGGAACTCACCGAGCAAGACGGCGCCTATCGAGCTGGCAAGCTCTTGCGCGCAGACCGCCTGGCGAGCCACAAGGGTTTGGAAAATGGGGAATGGAAGTTCCTGATGTGGGATGAGGGCGAAAACCGTCCCAAGATGCCCATGGGCAGCGTCGGTTCGCGGTGGGGAACGGAAAAAGGCAAATGGAACCTGGTGTTGAAAGACGCCCAGGATGGAAGCGAGATTCGCCCCGCGCTGACGTTTCTCGAGAACCACGATGAAGTTGTCCTCGTACAGCTAGACGACTTCGGGGAAAATCGCGATCTTCAGCGGGGCGTGCCCATCAAGAGGATTCAAACGGCCAGTGGGAAAGTCGCCACCGTGACTACCGTCTACGACTTGCTGATGGCGCAGTACGGCGTGCCTCGCGGCCTGGCCGGGGAGTATCCGCAGGACTATAACGACGAGAACCTCCCCTATACCCCCGCCTGGTCCGAGAAATACACCGGTATGGGGCGAGCGCTTCTGATCCGCTTTGCACGCGAGTGGGCTGCCACGGCGGAACTCACCAAGGGCAAATGCATGATCATTATCGGCGCTGGGGTGAACCACTGGTACCACAACAACCTCATGTACCGTGCCGGAATTCAGGCCCTGATGTTCTGCGGTTGCGTGGGAGTTAACGGCGGGGGCTTGGCGCATTACGTCGGGCAGGAAAAGCTGGCTCCCATGGAACCCTGGTCGGCGATCGCTTTCGGGAGGGATTGGGTGTCCGCTTCACGGCTGCAGAATGCTCCGAGCTGGCACTACGTTCACACCGACCAATGGCGCTATGAAAAGGAATTTACCGAGTACAACGCGGTCCCCGCAAAGCAGCCGGCACACTCCCTGGCGGGCGGACACACCATGGACTTTCAGGTGAAGGCGGTTCGCAACGGCTGGCTTCCTTTCTTTCCTCAATTCAACCGCAGTTCTTTGGAGATTGTCCGGGAGGCGCAGGCGGCCGGCGCGAGTACCGACCAGGAGATCGTCACCCACTCGCTTGGGCTGCTAAAAAGCGGTCGGCTCCGCTTTGCCGTGGAGGATCCGGATGCGCCCGAAAACTGGCCGCGCGTGTGGTACATCTGGCGCGGGAACGCTCTGCTGGCCAGCGCCAAGGGGCATGAATATTTCCTGAAGCACTACCTGGGTACGCATACCAACGCCATCGCCGAGGATCTGGCTAAGGACTCGGTCAAGGAAGTGGTCTGGCACGAAACGGCTCCCCAGGGAAAGATGGACCTGGTTGTAGATCTGAACTTCCGCATGGACACCTCGGCACTTTATTCGGATATTGTCCTGCCGGCGGCGACCTGGTATGAGAAAGCAGACCTGAATTCCACGGACATGCACAGCTTTGTGCACCCTCTGTCGGCAGCGGTGGCGCCCTGCTGGGAATCGAAAACCGACTGGCAGATCTTTCAGGATCTGGCGAAGAAGTTTTCCGAATTGGCGGCCAAACATTTTCCGGAGCCGGTAAAAGACCTGGTTGCCGCCCCGCTGGCGCACGATACACCGGCGGAGATTGCCCAGACGGAGGTGAAAGATTGGACGCGGGGCGAAGTGGAAGCGATTCCGGGCAAGACCATGCCTGCGCTGCAGGTAGTAACCCGCGACTATAAGAACCTTTATAACCAGTTCATTTCTTTTGGGCCGCTGGTGCGGGCCAAGGGGCTTGGCGCCCATGGCACCAGCTATGACGTAAAGGACTTTTACGACGAGGCCGTCCTCGCCGGGCCTACGGCATCCTGGAATGGAGAGACCTATCCCTCGCTGGCCGACGACGAGCAGACCTGCAATCTCATCCTTCGTTTTGCTACCGTAACCAACGGAGAACTCGCCTATCGCTCATACAAGAATATGGAGGAGAAAGTCGGTTTGCCCCTGGCGCATCTGGCGGAAAAAAATCGGTCGGTGCGCGTCAGTTACAAGGAATTGCAGGACCGGCCCCAGCGCATCATCAACAGTCCGATGTGGTCCGGTCTGCTGGAAAACGGCCGGGCCTACTCTCCTTTCACCTACAACACCGAGTGCATGGTGCCTTGGCGCACGCTCACGGGCCGCCAGCATTTTTACCTGGACCATGAGGGCTACATCGACTTCGGCGAGCACCTCCCCACCTATAAGCCGAAGCCGCTGCCCACCGAGTACGCGGACCTGCGCTTCAGCAAGGAAATCGGGCCGACCAAAATGCTGAACTATCTGACGCCGCATGGGAAGTGGCACATCCATTCCACCTTTGGGGATAACGAGACAATGACGACCCTCTCCAGGGGAATCGAGCCGTTTTGGATCAACCACCATGATGCAGCGGAACTGGAGATTCAGGATAACGACTGGGTGGAGGTGCACAACGATCACGGCGTCGTCGTAACCAGAGCGGTCGTGAGCGCCCGGATACCGCGTGGCATCTGCATCCAGTATCACTCTCCGGAACGCACGTTTTCCGTTCCCAAATCTCCTTTGCGAGGAGACCGCCGGGCGGGAGGACACAACAGCCTGACCCGAGTGCGGCTCAAGCCCAACCTGATGGTGGGTGGATACGGCCAGTTTACCTATCATTTCAATTACTGGGGGCCGACCGGGATCAATCGCGATACCCACGTTTTAGTCCGTAAGCTTCCGGAGTTGAAATGGTAGGCCAGATCCGACAAGGAGAACCACAATGAATGTTCGTTCGCAGATCTCCTCGGTGTTTCATCTCGACAAATGCATCGGCTGCCATACCTGCAGCGTGGCCTGCAAGAATGTCTGGACCAAACGCAAGGGCGCCGAGTACATGTGGTGGAATAACGTGGAAACCAAACCGGGTACCGGCTATCCGACGCATTGGGAGAATCAGGAAAAGTATGGCGGCGGCTGGGAAAACCGCAACGCAAAGTTGCGAATGAAATCGACCGGTAAGGGGCGCGCCGTTTTCAATATCTTCCACAACCCTTACTTGCCCAGCATGGGCGATTACTACGAACCATGGACTTATGACTATCAAGAGTTGTTCAATGCGCCGGAAGGGCCGGACCAGCCTACGGCCCGTCCCCTATCCAAGATGACGGGCAAAGCCATTGACATTCAGTCCGGCCCCAATTGGGACGACGACTTGGGGGGCTCAACCATTTACGCCCATAATGACCCGAACTTCGAGGGACTGTCGCAGGAGGAAAAGGACCAACTGTCCGCGATCGAGCGGCTGGTCTTCTTCTACTTTCCTCGTATCTGCAACCATTGTCTGAATCCGGCTTGCGTCGCGGCGTGCCCCTCGAGCGCACTATACAAACGGGGCGAAGACGGCATCGTGCTCCTGGATCAAAAACGCTGCCGGGCCTGGAGGTTCTGCATCTCCGCCTGTCCCTATAAAAAAGTCTATTACAACTGGTTTGCCACGAAAGCGGAGAAGTGCATTCTGTGCTTTCCGCGCATCGAGACGGGCCAGGCACCGGCCTGCTTCCACTCCTGCGTGGGGCGGATCCGCTATTTGGGGGTGCTGCTGTACGATGCCGATCGGATCGCGGAAGTGGGCGCGCGCCGGGATGAGGAACTTATTGAGGCCCATCGCTCAATGATCCTCGATCCGCAGGATCCAGCCGTGATCGAGGGGGCGCTCCAGAACGGCATCCACGAGTCGGTGATCCAGTCCGCCCAGAAATCTCCCGTCTACAGGTTCGTCAAGGAATGGAAACTCGCGCTGCCGGCCCACATCGAGTATCGGACGCTTCCCATGTTGTTTTACGTTCCGCCGTTGTCTCCGGTGATGGCCACGCGGGGCGACGGAAATGTCGTGGAGCATGTTTCCGGCAATCTTTTTCATGACATTGACGAGTCTCGGGTGCCGATGAAATTTCTAGCGAATCTTTTTGGGGCAGGGCATGAAGGCAAGGTGCGATATGCCCTCCGGAAACAGAAGGCGGTTCGCTGGTACCGGCGCGCGGTCACCGTGGGCGACGTGGATATGCCTACCGCCGAGCACATGCTGCGCGAGGCGGACAGTTCTCCGGAAGAAGCCGAGCAGATCTATCGATTGACCTCTCTCGGTAAATTCGAAGATCGCTTCGTAATCCCGCCCGCCCATCGGGAAGAAAAGATCGAGAGGATGGAAGACCCACAGGAGCGTCAGGAAAAAGTTGGTTTCGGCTTTTTGACGGACGTGGGCAGGGGATTATGATGCACACCGAATTCAGGGTTCTCGATCGAATTGGCCCGCTGCTGGCTTATCCCCGAGGGGACTACGGGGATCGTCTGGAGCTCTGCCGCACCGCCCTTCCACTCCCTGATGCGGAAGCGGATTCTCTGGTGGAGAGCTTCGTCGGCCAGATTCAAAGCCTTCCTCTCGAAAAATTGCAGGAACTTTACACGCGTACGTTCGAACTGAATCCGGTCTGTGCGCTGGAGGTCGGATGGCAGTTGTATGGAGAGGACTATGGCCGAGGGGTGTTCTTGGTTGCCATGCGGAAGCAGTTGCGGCGTCACGGCATTCCGGAATCCCGGGAGCTTCCCGATCACCTTTCCCACGTTTTATCGCTTTTGGATCGCATGGAACCGGAAGAAGCACGGAACTTCACGGAAGGTTCCCTTCTCCCGGCCCTGAACAAGATGCTGGCGGGGTTCCCGGAGCGAAACAACCCTTATCGAAATCTTTTGCTGGCGATCGCGAAGCTGTTGTCGTCCGATCCGGGAGAAGGTTTGGCGGAGGAGCCCCATGTCTAGCTTTTGGTCCTATTCTGATCCCTTGCTGTTTTCCGTACTGCCGTATGTCGCATTCTTCAGCTTCTTTCTCCTGACCATCCAGCGATACCGGCAGCGAGGTTTTAGCTACTCCAGCCACTCGTCGCAGCTTCTCGAGAACAAACTCCTGTTCTGGAGTACGGTTCCCTTCCATTATGGGATCTTGGTGGTGCTGACAGGCCACGTGGTTGGCTTTTTGTTTCCGCGCCAACTGCTGTTGTTTAACAGCCGTCCGGTGCGGCTCTACATTCTGGAAGTGTCGGCCTTGATTTTTGGCTTGCTGGCGCTGGTGGGATTGGTCGCCGCCGTGTCCCGGAGAATCATTGAACCCAAAGTTCGAAGAATAACTACCGGTTCGGACTGGATTCTCTATGTGTTGCTCCTGGTACAAGTGTCCAGCGGCGTTAACCTGGCGGTTTTCCACTCGTGGGGAATCAGCTGGTTTGCGGCCACGGTGACACCCTACCTTCGGTCCGTGGTGCTGCTGAAACCAGACTTCAGCTCCATCGCCGCCATGCCCTTTTCCGTCAAGCTTCACATTGTGAACGCCTACCTGCTGATCGGATACTTCCCGTTTACGCGCCTGGTGCACATTCTGGTGGTGCCCAACCCGTATTTGTGGCGCAAACCACAAGTGGTCCGATGGTATTCGCGGCCTCCGTCGGCGAGGGCTGCCGGGCAGTGGTTCGGAAGGAGCAAGATATGAACCAGCCGGTTCCGTCATCGGATGATGTCATGCTGAGCGACCTGCGCCCCAGAGTCCTGGGGCTTCGGCGCGCCGCCCAGAGGCTCTGGCCGACGGGTCGGACGCCGGGGCGAGCGAAGCATCTGCTTTTCTCTCGCGAAGTCAAAAGCAAAGGCAGATTCTTCAGCCCGGCAAAAAGCGTCGGGCTTCAGAATGACATCCACAGGGTCTTTCCACGACCTGCTAGTCTGTTCGGCCAGAAAGGATATCGTCGGTGAACCGTCTTGTGACAACGGTCGTTCTCGGCGTAGGTCTGGCCTTCGCGGTGGTATTCTTCGGATGGTCGGTTTCCCCGCGCCTTCCGGGAGACCAGCAAGGCTATGAGCCGGTGCAGCCGATCGCTTATTCGCACCGATTACATGCTGGGGAACTTCAGATCGGTTGCCTCTACTGCCATTTCGGGTCGGAAAAAAGCCGCCATGCCGGCATCCCGCCTGTCGACGTATGCATGAATTGCCACCGGGTTATCAAAGCGTCGCGAGGGGCAATTCGAGCCGAGCGCGAACAAGCGGATCGGGAGAAGCGGCAACCTCGAACCATTGTTTCGCCGGAATTAGCGAAACTGTACGAAGCGATGGGCCTCAATCAAGAAATGAAGCCCGACTCGAGCAGGCCAAGAAATCCAATCGCTTGGGTCCGGGTTCATAAACTTCCCGATTTCGTTTACTTCGATCACCGTCCTCACGTGAACGCCGGCGTGGTCTGCCAGCGATGTCACGGGCCGATCGAGACCATGGAACGCGTGCGGCAGGTCGAGGATCTCAGCATGGGTTGGTGTGTCAATTGCCACCGTGAAGTGAATCAAGCGGGGGTGGCGGGCAAACCAGTGGAAGCCTCGATCGATTGCGATACCTGCCACTATTAAGGAGACCGCATGGCCGGGCACGATCCAAATCGTTATTGGCAAACCCTAAAGGAACGGGATGAGGAACGGGATGCCTTGGTAGAATCCCCGGCGGGGGGCGAGGATGGATTCTCCGAACTCCCGGAATTTCTTCCGAGACCATTCGCGCGGCGTGAGTTCTTGAAGGCGGCAGGATTCACATTCCTGGGCGCCGTTCTGACTGGTTGCCAAAGGACGCCCGAGGAGAAAGCGATCCCCTATCTGGTCAAGCCGGAAGAGATCATTCCCGGCCGCGCTTATTTTTACGCCTCCACGTGCGGCGGTTGTAGTGCCAGCTGTGGATTATTGGCGAAGAACCGCGATGGCCGTCCCATCAAGCTGGAGGGAAACCCGGAGCATCCATTGTCGAAGGGCTGCCTCTGCGCCGTGGGGCAGGCCTCCGTTCTTGGTCTTTATGACAGTCGCCGAATCCTTCACCCGCTGCGGGACGGTAAGGAATCCACCTGGCAAGAGGTGGACCGAAATATCGCCGCCAAACTCGAAGAGATTCGGAACAAAGGCGGAGCAGTGCGATTCCTCAGCGATTCCATCGCCAGCCCGACCACGCTTGCCAGCCTCAAGGAATTTCTCGGCCGCTTCCCGAACGCGCGACACATTGTTTACGATCCCCTCTCCTGTTCGGCCATCCCCGACGCCTACGAACAAACTCATGGGGTTCGCCTCCTTCCCCGCTTCCGGTTTGATAAAGCGGAGGTGGTGGTCAGTCTTGATGCCGATTTTCTGGGCACCTGGATCTCCCCGGTGGAATACACCGCGGGGTATCGGGCGGGAAGAAGGCTGGAGGCCAGTCCTCCGCGATTTTCCTATCACGTACAGCTCGAATCGCGAATGTCTATTACAGGCAGCAAGGCGGATGAGCGAATCCGAATTGCGCCGCAGGAACTGGGGTTGGCCGTGGCTCATTTGGCTGTGCTGCTCGCCGGTCACGCCCAAGTCCCATTCCCTGCCGAGGGAATCCAACCTCCGCCGGTCCCGAGGGAGACGTTGGAAAAGATCGCGCAAAGGCTTTGGGAAGCGAAGGGCCGAAGTCTGGTCGTCTGCGGCAGCCAAGATGTCTCCACGCAGGTGCTGTGCAACTTCATCAATCATCTTCTGGAGAGCTATGCCGCCACCATCGACCTGAAATTTCCCTCCAACCAGCGCCAGGGCAACGATCGGGAGTTGCAGACCCTTTTGGCGGATCTCCGCGAAGGCAAGGTTGCGGCTCTTTTCATTTCCGGCGTCAACCCTATCTATGACCTGCCGGAAGGCGATCAACTCGCACCCCTACTCCGGCGAGTTCCCTTGGTCGTAAGCCTGGATGGGAAACCGAACGAGACGACGGAACTGGCTAACTATGTTTGCCCCAATCATCATTATTTGGAATCGTGGGGCGATCAAGAGCCCGTCAACGGGGTCGTCAGTCTGTTGCAGCCTTGTATGCAACCCCTCGGGAATACACGCGCTCTGCTGGAGAGCCTGGCCGCCTGGATGGGAACACCCAAAACTGCGTATGACATTCTTCGGGAGAATTGGCAGGCAAAGATATTTCCCCGGCAAACTAAGGAGAAATCCTTCCAGACGTTTTGGGATCACGCCGTCCAGGATGGTTTTGTTGAGTTGGACAAAACCGCCGAGACCTCCGCGCGCCCGTTTGCCGCGGCCTCCGTGCACCCCAGTCTTTCCGGAAAAGCTTTGGGGGAAGGTGAATTCGCACTGGTGCTGTATCCCAAAGCGGGCCTGCTCGATGGCAGACACGCGGAAAATCCCTGGCTGCAAGAAATGCCGGACCCTATCACCAAGGTGACTTGGGACAACTACGCTTGCCTGTCGCCGGGTGCTGCTGCGAAGCTCGCCGTGGGAGAGGGAGACGTGGTGAGCCTGGAAGGCGGCGTTCGGGCTGGCAACGGACAAACCAGATTGGAGTTCCCGGTTCTGATTCAACCGGGCCAGCACGATCAAGTGATAGCGGTTGCTCTTGGGTATGGAAGCAAGGCCACGGAACGCTTTGCCGGAATGGGCCCGCAGTGGCTCCAGGCCAAGCCGACGGTTGGGGCCAACGGGCGCGTGGGGGTCAGCGCGGCCCCGTTGCTCCGTCTCGCCGATGGAGCGATGCAATACTCGGGTGCCTCCGTGAAAGTCCTTCGTACTGGAAAAAACGAGGCCCTTGCTTTCACGCAAACTTACGGAGACATCCGCGTCCCCCCCCGCTTGGCGACTCCAGGAGGGGAGCGACGCCCGGTGATCCAGGAAACTTCGCTGAAGGCTTACAGCGACGATGTTCGTTCGGGTAAACAACGGGAAGAAGAGGAGCGCGAAGACCTCTGGCCCCAGGACCACGTCTACACAGGACATCGCTGGGCGATGGTGATCGACTTGAGCGCCTGCACGGGCTGCTCGGCCTGTGTGATCGCTTGTCAGGCGGAAAACAACATTCCAGTAGTGGGAAAAGACGAAGTGCGGAGACGGCGTGTGATGCATTGGATTCGCCTGGATCGTTACTACTCTGGCGACGGCGCGGACGTGGAAGTGGCTCATCAACCGATGCTCTGTCAGCAGTGCGAAAATGCGCCGTGCGAAACGGTCTGCCCGGTGCTGGCCACGGCCCACGACTCCGAGGGTCTGAATCAGCAGACTTACAACCGTTGCGTGGGCACCCGCTACTGCGCCAACAACTGTCCGTACAAGGTGCGCCGCTTCAACTGGTTTAAGTATTCCCACGAAGACCGGCTGGCAAACATGGTGCTCAACCCGGACGTGACCGTGCGATCTCGCGGAGTGATGGAAAAATGCAGCTTCTGCGTGCAGCGGATTCACGAAGCTAAAATCGAGGCCAAACGAAACCGGGAACCGCTGCGCGACGGCGCCATTCAGACGGCCTGCCAGCAGAGCTGTCCGGCGGGAGCCATCGCTTTCGGCGACAAGAACGACCCCAACAGCGCGGTCGCGCAGCTTCTGCGCAGTTCCCGCCGCTACCACGTACTGGGGGAACTCAACGTGCGACCTTCGATCGGGTACCTCAAGCTGGTGCGCCAGCATCCGGTGGAGGGGGAGGGAGAACGCAATGGCTAGCGCCCACACCCTCCTCGAAACACCCCTCATCGAAGGCGCGAAGACTCCCGCCCAGGTGACCAAGGATATCTGTGCCGTACTCGACCGAAAACCAACTTGGGTCTGGTGGGCAGGTTTCCTGTTTGCCTTTGTGTTGCTGGTGCTGGGGACTGTGGCTATCACGTATCAGGTCACGGTCGGCATTGGCACCTGGGGTCTGAACAATACGGTCGGTTGGGCTTTCGACATCACGAACTTCGTATTCTGGATTGGGATCGGCCACGCCGGCACCCTGATTTCCGCCATATTGTTTCTGCTGCGGCAGCCCTGGCGGACTTCCGTGAATCGGTCGGCGGAAGCGATGACCATCTTCGCCGTGATGTGCGCCGGAATTTTCCCGGTCATCCATATGGGGCGTCCCTGGTTCGCATACTGGATGTTCCCCTATCCGAATACCAGGGGCTCGTTGTGGATCAATTTCCGCTCGCCGCTGGTCTGGGATTTCTTCGCGATCTCGACCTACTTCACCATCTCCCTGATCTTCTGGTACTTGGGAATGGTTCCCGACTTGGCCACGATTCGCGATCGGACCAAACCGGGCGCGCGCCGTTGGGTCCTATCGCTTCTCAGTTGTGGATGGGACGGCGACGCGCACTCTTGGCAGCATTACGAGACGGTTTATAAGATGCTGGCGGGATTGGCTACGCCCCTGGTGGTTTCCGTGCACACCATCGTCAGTTGGGACTTCGCCACCTCGCTGATCCCAGGCTGGCACACCACGATCTTGCCGCCGTACTTCGTGGCAGGGGCGATCTTCTCGGGAATGGCGATGGTCTTGACGCTGGCGCTCGTCGCCCGAAAGGCAATGGGGCTGGAACAGTACATCACGCTGCATCATATTGACAAGATGTGCAAGGTCGCGCTGGCCACCGGCTGCATGCTGGGCATGGCCTATCTGACCGAATTTTTCACGGCGCTCTATTCCGGAAATCAGTACGAACAGTTTGTCTTTATCAACCGGGCGCTGGGTCCGATGGCCTGGAGCTATTGGATCATGGTTGGTTGCAATGTGGGGATTTCCCAGTTGCTGTGGTTTCGAAAAGTGCGCGCCAACCTGGCGGCGGTTTTTACCATCGCCATTTTCATCAATATAGGAATGTGGTTCGAACGGTTTGTCATCATCGTAACTTCCTTACACCGGGACTTTCTCCCTTCGAGCTGGGCCAGTTACACACCTACACTGATTGAACTGGCTACGCTGGCGGGAAGTTTCGGCCTGTTTTTCACCTGTTTTCTCCTCTTCTGCCGTTTTGTGCCGGTAATCGCCATCAGCGAGGTCAAAGGGGTATTGAGCGTGGGTAGAAAGCAGGAAGGATTGCATCCGGCCAGCGCAGAGGCGCCGTCCGGGTTCGCCAAAGCCCAGTGGGAAGGGATTGGAAAGGTGCAGGCATGAGTCGCCGGCTGCTAGTGAGCTTTTTCGACCACGAGGAGGACATCCTGGGAGCCAGCCGTACGGTGCGGGAATCCGGTTTCCGCATCGCCGGTGTTTATACCCCTTACGCGGTGCATGGTTTGGACAAGGCGATGGGCCTCCCACCCTCCAAATTGCCGTTCGTGTGTCTCCTGCTCGGGTTGTTGGGAGCCGTGCTGAAGGTGTATTTCGAGTTCTGGACCACGGCCGTGGCTTGGCCCATCAACGTGGGCGGAAAACCGTGGAATTCCCTGCCGGCCTTCGTGCCGGTGACGTTTGAGGTGATGGTGCTGTGTGCCGGGGTCAGCGTGGTGGTCGCTTTCCTGTTCGCAACCCGCCTCTGGCCCGGAAAACACGCCGTGCTGGCCGATCCAGGGGTTACGGATCAGCGCTTCGTTTTAGTGATCGAACAGGCCGACGCTGTATTTGATCCGGTTAAAGTGCACGAGTTGCTGAAGCGATTTCATGTCGTCCGCGTGGAAGAACGAGTGGAACCGGAGGAGGCGCGCTGATGCGTCCGAGATCGCTGAATCTTATTTTCCTATTCTGTATCGCCATCATCGGTGTTCTGAACTGGATGATCGGAAGAGATTTCTCCCGGCCCAATCTGAACTTTCTACCGCAAATGGTGCAGTCGGTTCCATACGACTCGTTTTCCGTGAACCCGAATTTCCCGGACGGAAAAACATTGCAGCAACCCGCTCCCGGCACGATCCCGCGCGGTTCCCTGCCGCTGCACTATGAGGCGACATCGCAAGATTACGCGCGGGCAGGCGAGGAACTGCAAAATCCGTATTCCCTCAAAGACCAGGCGGCCCTGCAGCGAGGAGAAGTCGTCTATACGAATTTCTGCCTGCCTTGTCACGGAGCGGCGGGCAAAGGCGACGGGCCAGTCGTTTCCCGGGGATATCCGCCGCCGCCACCGCTATTTTCCAGCATGGTCGTCAACATGAAGGACGGCGAGATTTTCTACGTCGTCACTTACGGCCAGCGAAACATGCCCTCGCATGCGACACAAATTTCTCGGGAGGATCGATGGAAAGTGATCTTATACATCCGAACGTTGCAACCCCCCAGGCTCTCGGCGCAGCGTTCGGGACCGGCGTAACTCGAAAGCTGACTGCGCCAAAATTCCAGGCTCCTCCAGCCCTCGAGCGTCTTTTCCAGGTAATGGCGGCGGCCGGAGGAGCCAGCCTGCTGGCTGGAGCGTTTCTGGCTCCCCAGCGAACTTGGGCGAACCTGCTCTTGGCCAGCTACTACTTGCTGACGCTCGGTTTGGCGGGAACGGTATTTGTCGCCCTACAATACGTCACCGGAGCTAGCTGGAGTGTGGCGTTTCGACGAGTGCCGGAAGCGATGTCTAGTATGCTCCCGTTCGCGGCGCTGCCTTTTCTCGGCGTATTGCTGGTCAGTTCCCGTCTCTACCCGTGGTTCCACGGCCTGGCGGCGGAAGCGGAGCCGGCGCTTTGGTTCAAGCATATCTGGCTGTCCCCGGCTTTCTTCATCGTCCGCTCTTTGATTTACCTCTCGCTTTGGATTGGGTTTGGTTCCGCCATTGTGCGGACCTCTCGCCGTCAGGACGCGGACGGTGCCGTCTCGCATACCTACAAGAACAGGCGGCTGTCGGCTGGTTTCCTGGTTGTTTTCGGACTCACTTTTTGGCTCGCCAGCTATGACTGGATCATGTCTTTGGAACCGAATTGGTACAGCACGCTCTTCGGCGTCTACCACTTTGCCGGCCTGATCCTAGGCGGCCTCGCCATGATCACCATCCTAGCCATCTGGCTGGAGCGGCTGGGACCGCTGCGCGGCATACTGACCGAAGAGCACCTGCACGATCTCGGCAAGTTGCTGTTTGCGTTCAGCACTTTCTGGATGTACATCTGGTTTTGCCAATATATGCTGATTTGGTACGCCAATATTCCCGAGGAAACGTCTTTCTTCATAAATCGAGTCAGGGGATTCTGGGGGCCGGTTTTTTTACTCAACTTTCTCCTCAACTGGGCTGTACCGTTTGTCGTCCTATTATCCGTACCGGCCAAGAGAAACCCTGGTGTTTTGCTCGAAATCTGCTGGACCATCATGGCCGGGCGCTTTGTAGATCTTTATTTGATGATATTTCCTCCGCTGGTCGGCGATAATCCTGTCTTCGGAGTCTGGGAGGTTGGTTTTCTGTTGGGTACGGCAGGAGTGTTTTTCCTTGCTTTGTTCCGAGCGTTACGGAGCGCGTCCGTCGTGCCCTTAAACGATCCCTTTTTGGCAGATAGTCTCCACTACCACAACTAAACCCGAATTTTCGTCTTGGCATTTCCCGCGGCCGAAGTGTAGCTCAGACTTGTCCCCGATATTCGGACCAGGGAATAACGAAAAATTTGGCGGAGTTGTAGGCGCGAAGGAGGAGCGATGACGACGCGAAAGCCGCAGAGCCCTAGATTGAAGGCGAAGCCAAAGAACTCGTTTTTCGTCAGAGCCTCTTTTTCCGACAGCGTAGGGTTTTTTCTACCACTTCGTGGGCCAAATACCCCTCACGAGCGCCATTTTGGGGGTTGCCGGGTGAAAGTTTGGGGGTTGGCCTTTGGCGGTAAAGATTAAACAAGGGGCTTTCGGTCACTGTTAACACATTGAATAACTGGATATGATTATACTTCTTAGGGTTGGGTATCGATCTTTTGAGGATATGTATCCATTTCTGGAACGGAGATTGCAGGTTCCCTGGCGAGAATTGGGAATCCCTATCACCGCGTGACGTGACGCGATGGTCTTGATTTCCCGATCCGATTGGAAAAAAGCTTGATTTGGCAAAAAACGCGAGTTCGTAGAATAAGTCTGCTTTCCTAACGAACTTCGCCGCTTTAAATAAGTTTTGGATCGAGGTTGACTTGAAACAATCAAATCTCGCTTTCGTATGGTTCATTCTTGTGTTGCTCGGAGTCGGAGTCCTAAAAGCCGGAGGCGGCGGGAAACTCGTATACAAACCAACCGAACAATCATATTACCTCACCGACGTCCAAGTGTCGTTTGTACGGCCGGGCCTCCATCTGGCGATTCAAAAGGTGGTCTATAATGCCTCCAATGTCACCGTAACGTTTCAGATTACGGATGATGCGGGTCAGGGGCTGGATCGCCTCGGTATCCAATCGCCGGGACCCGTCAGCACGAGTTTCGTGCTGGCGCGCATCAAGCCGGGAGATACCCAGTATACGAACTATTTCACGTCCGCCCGGACGAATACGCCCACGGGCGCTCCGGTCATCGACCCCGCCGCCGATTCGGGCGGAACTTACGCCGATCTCGGGAACGGGGTCTATACGTACACTTTCGGCAACAAGCTTCCAGCCAACTTTGAAGCCGACAGCACAAATACACTGGGAATGTACGCCCGCAGGGATTTGTCCGCCTTCGATTTCCCTCTGAACTCACTCGGGACGGTGGCCAACGCCACTTTGAACTTTGTTCCCTCCGGCGCACCTGTCACGCAAGTGCGGGATGTCGTGCGGACCGAGAACTGCAATCAGTGCCACGACCCGCTCGCCATTCACGGTGGTCAGCGGCGAGACACCCAGCTGTGCGTCCTTTGCCATAATCCGGCGAACACAGATCCGCCCACCGGGAATTCGCTTGATTTCAAGGTCTACATTCACAAGATCCACATGGGCGCGAATCTTCCAAGCGTACGGAACCAGCCACTCAACGTCCTGGGAACCAGCGGATCGACCGTCACCACTGGAATTGCGACGGGCGCTACGCAGCCCCCTATTGCCGCCGGCGCCCGGATCGCAGGCACCAAATACATTCTTGGGCGCACCGATTATTCGACGGTCGTTTGGCCGCAAGACGTTCGAAATTGCACCACCTGCCATCAGAAAGGCTCGCAGTCGGACAACTGGAAGGACAACCCGTCGCGAGCGGCTTGCGGTTCGTGTCACGACGACGTGAATTTCGATACAGGCGAGGGTCATCCTGGCGGACCTATGTCCGATGACAGCGAGTGTACCGTTTGTCATAAATCCGATACCGGTCTGGAGTTCGATCTGTCGATCGCCGGAGTTCACACGATTCCAACCGAATCGAAACAATTGGCTGGTCTGAAGATCAATATTACGGGTGTGACCGGAACGAATCCGGGCAGTAAGCCCACGGTATCGTTTACGGTCAGCGACAACAAGGGCAATCCGGTGGATGCCACCAAGCTCAACGCTCTGGGCTTTGTGCTGGCGGGCCCGACGACGGACTATACCTTCCCGGCCGGGGTCGCGGCAACGGAAAACGGTTTGAGCGCGCAACCCACCTCCACGGGGTTCACGTATACGTTCAGCGCTGCTATCCCGCAAAACGCCCAAGGGACTTTCGCCGTGGGAGCGCAGGGATACCGCCTGGTGAACACCCCCGGTTCACTCGTGCGGCCCGGTTTCCAGGTGCGCGAGAACGCGAACAATCCGATCTTTTACTTTGGCGTCGGGGGAGCGCAGATAACGCCGCGCCGGACGGTTGTGGATGTGGCCAACTGCAATGTGTGCCATAAAAAGCTCGCGTTGCACGGCGCGTCGCGGACCAACACTCAGTATTGCGTGATGTGCCACAATCCCTCCGTCAACGACACGCAAACTCCGCCGCAAACCGTAAATTTCCGTACCCATATTCACCGCATCCATAGGGGAGTTGACTTGGAAAACGACTGGACCATCAATGGGACGAACAACTATAATGGCGTTCGTTTTCCTGGGGACCTGCGCGATTGCGCCAAGTGCCATGTCAACAACTCCAATACGCTGCCGCTTCCCAATGGGCTGGCTGACGCGAACACCCCGCGGCTTCAATATTCACCGATGAAGCCGACGGCTCAGGCTTGCCTGGGTTGCCATGATGGAGATAATGCGGCCTCACACGCCTTCCAGATGACGGCGCCATTCGGTGAATCTTGCACTGTCTGTCACGAAGAAGGCGCGGATTTCGCGGTTAGCAAGGTCCATGCACGCTAAGATTCAGTGTGGAGCTACAATGACAAGATGGTTTCGTACGGAAGGGGCCGTGGGATGCGCTGAGGCGGAGAAGATTATGAACAAGGTCGCTCGGTTCAAGTGGAATGCCGCTCACGTTCTCTGGTTCTTGTTGTTATTACCGTTTTCAGGTTCCGCGGCCCCTGCCTCCAAACGCCCGCCTCAAGACGCTGCCAAGGAGGCTCCCGCCGAATCATCAAATTATGTCGGGTGGGATACCTGTGCCACCTGCCATTCGGACCAGGCCGATCAGTTCAAGAAAAGCCCCATGTCCGTGTTGCTGACGGAAAAGTATCCCATCCAGGAGCGGGGATGCGAAGCCTGTCACGGACCAGGGCAGGCTCACGTGGACGCCGTCAGCAACGGCGATCCGAATTTCCGCGATCTCATCTATAGCTTCGCCCGCCACACGCCGCTGGAGAACGCCGTTCGGTGCTTGTCTTGCCATCAGGAGAAGCGGCTGATGGGCGGCAAAGAAAAAGACGAAAAGCAGACCATGTTCCTCCGTTCCCGCCATCTCGGCGCTGGCGTGACGTGTATCAATTGCCACGACCCGCATCTTTTGCCCTCGAAGGAAGTCGCCAAACCTACGCTGCCCTTGCCGATGCTGTTCAGCATGCCGAAATTCGGTCCCGAACGGGACTGGCTGAACAATCGCCTGCTGCGGCAGCCCGAGGTTCTCTTGTGTTACTCCTGTCATCAGGAGCGGGTGGCGGATTTCCAGCTTCCGTCGCGGCATCGCGTCAATGAGGGCGAAGTGAAATGCTCGGATTGCCACAATCCCCATGGCTCCACCAATGCCAAGGAGTTGAAGGGAGTCGGCACGGAGCAGGTCTGCTATTCCTGCCACGTCGAAAAGCGCGGCCCGTTCGCATATGAACACGCTCCGGTTCGAGTCGAGGGCTGCCTCGGCTGCCACACGCCTCACGGCTCGATCAACCAGCACCTGCTGATCCGGCGTCAAGCCAGGCAATTGTGCCTGGAGTGCCATGTCGCGCCGCAAGCCCTGAACGTGCCCCATCCGCGATTGGGCTTCCAAACCACCGGAGAGTGCACGCGGTGCCACACCGAGATTCACGGCTCGAATTACCAACGACAGTTTTTGCGGTAGGGGAGAGATCCATGCCAGCCCATTTTAAAGCCGCCTGCAGAATTCTGCCGCTTACGGCGCTCCTGATGCTGTTGGCTGCGGCGCCCACGCTGCCGGCCCAACAGGCCCAGGAACCCGCCCCCAGCGCACCCGCCAGCGGCGCTCCGGAGAATTCCGCCGCCAAGCCTCCCGAGCCTCTGCATGTAGGAAGCTACATCCTTTCCGGCTCGGGCTCGTTTGGTTACCGCTTTGTGGATGTGGGAGGCAATCACGCCAAATATAACGAACTGCTGAATCTCCAGGAGGGCTTGCGGCTCTTTAGCGCCGATTTTGCGTTGCGGTCTCCGGAGACCGGCAAAGGATGGTTCGACCGCCTCTGGGTGACCGCCCAGGGATTGGGAGGCGATCCCTTCCCCTCCATTCGCGCCGACATCCGGAAAATGGACAAATACGAATTGCGCTTGGGCTATCGCGCCACGCAGAACTTTTTCGACCTGCCCCAGACCGCACTAACGCCGAACCGCGCCTGGCTGGACCGCAGGCGCTTCGCGGATGCCGATCTGCGCTACATGCCAGCCAGAAATCTCAGCCTGCGATTCTTCTACAATCGCACCGAACGGGCCGGCTCGGACCTGGCCACGAGTCCCTTTTTTTACATCCCGCTGGGCGTCGACATATGGGAAGCCTTTGGCCGCTTCAATTCGACTCAGTGGGTGACGCCGTTGCGCGAAGAGGCCAATCTGTACGGCGTAGGGCTGGACTACCGGTTGGCGAACTTCGGCATTCATTTTGATCAGAACTATCGCACCTACAACAATCCCGCCAATCTGCAGGGTTTCGCGGGCCAGCCGATTCTTTTGCGGGGGATCTTCTCGCCGGCCCAGAATCTGATCGTGAACCGGTGGGATACTCTGGCCGCGTTCAACGTTCCAACCACCACCGTTTTCGTGGAACGCGAAGTCCAGTCTCACTCGCGGATTCGTTTTGGATTCGTCCATAGCCATGCTAGCGGGCCCACCAGTCTCGACGGCGAACTTTCGCAGCCGGGATTGTTTCTGCTGAACTATACCGGCGCGGGCACGACCAACTTGACCACCGACACGGTTGAAGCCGGCTTCACCTTCATTGTGTTCAAGCGCACGGAATTGATCTCGGACTATCGCTACCAGAGCTACGCCGAGAGAGGCGTTGAAACCCTCCGGGCAAAGCGCAGCGACCTTCCGACACCGGTGGAGCTAGCCAACGATACGCTGCGATGGGATTTCGGCGTACACACCCTGGATACGGCGGTGGCCTTTTTCCCGAGCAAGACGCTGACTTTTCGAGCCGGCCTCCGATTCGTAAAACAAGACATCGTCCGCACAGTGAACGGCCAAAACACTATAGGAACAAGACGGACCTGGTCCTACACGCCTCTCATCAACGGCGCTTGGACGCCCAGTAGCAAGTTTTCCTTGCGCGGCGATTTCGAGAGCCGGGTGACGGTAGATCCCTACGTGCGCATCTCCCCGGAAAGCTCGGTGGCGTCGAAGATTCGCACCCGCTTTTCCCCCAGCGACAAGTGGGGAATCGACAACACCTTTTCATTTCGTAACGTCAGCACGCAAACCCTCGATTTCGAGGCGCACGCGCGGTCCAATTCCACCACGCTCTGGTATCAGCCCGCGGCCCGGATCGGTTTTCAGGGAGGGTTTACTTATGCCAACTTCTCCTCTCACAACTCCATCGCTTTTCTGCAAGGTGTTCCGCCGCTCAGCGGCCTGTTATCCGTGGACCAAACAGTAGATCGCACCGTTACGGCGGGGTTGAGTCTGAACGCTACGAACGCCTTGAGCCTGGGCTTCACGGGTCAATTCATTCGCTCCACCGGCGCCGGGACGATTCCGGGCTCACCCACCACCTACGGCCCGCTCACATGGCCGGCGTGGTCGGCCGAGATCGGCTATAACACAAAACACCTGGGCCGTGTGGTCTTCGCCTGGCAGCGCTCGTATTACTTCGAAGACCTCTTCCGCGCCGCGGACTACAGTTCCAACGGCTTCACACTTCGCTTCGAGCGCGCGTTTTGATTCAAGACACGCCCCGGGGCTCGTCCCTACGAATAATTCGACTGATCTAAATAAGGTCCTTGCGGGTTTCGAGTGGGTAACCCCGATGGGTAGTAGAGGGAGTTTTTGGGTTCCTGAGCCCGTGGTTCGCCAAAATAAGATCGTTCGGAAATCAAGTCGGCTCAGGAAGCCAGCGATCTTCAATCCAGTTCGGCAAGGCGCTAGGCGTAAACGGTAGCCAGTCAATCTTGTGAGCGAGGTTCGATAGAGGAATACCGCTCGCGCCGACTCGCCTCGTGGCCGGACCATAGCTTCGGTCACGGCCGACTCAATCACCTCCCGGCGGATCACTTTCGCCAAATACTGACTGAGCACTTCTATGTTCTTCGGGCTCAGGTCCAAGCGGGGCGGATGGCCGACAGCCAGCATGTTTTATCACACCTCGCGCAAAATGTCTCAACGCACGTGATCGCTAGTGGTGCAGTTTGAACGAAGGTCACGGCTCCGGCGTGGGTACCGGCTTTCTAGCCTGTACCTGCTCAGGGGGACAGGCAGAAATGCCTACCCCTACCCGGAACTGCACCACTACCACGTGATCAAAGCACGTGAACAGAAAAATCAAAGGTCCTTAGAAATCTCTCTTTGGCTGAAGTAAGAAGAGCGCTCTGGGCGACTGCGGTGCGAGATGCCGGCACCGCTCTCTCGGTTTAGTCTCCGGTTGTACTCTTGTATCCGCCGGGAAGCTGGAGTATATTCTCGCGGTAAGCTGACAATCGGCGTTCGGATTCGTGGCGGTTGCCGGCTTCTGAAAATGTTGTTGTCGAAAACAACCTGCGTCATTTCGTTTGGCCAGCTTGGCGTGACCGGACCGGGGATGTCCCGGCACGATTCCGGAATACTCACCATATACCCGGACCCCTTTGTAATTGCATTGCGGCAGAAAACAGGAAAAGGGCGTCCGAAACGAATCGTAACTCGTCAGCGGAATCATAGGAGGTCTCATGCTACAAGGATACAGTTCGGCTTCGATTCAAATCACAGGCTGGAGGCGGTGGACGGGGGCGGCCGTATTGCTCATTGCCGCAATCGGCTCCACGGCGAGCGCTCAGGACAAAGTCACGGTTATCCGCGGCGGCACGCTGATTGACGGAAACGGCGGCGCTCCGCAGCAGAATGTTTCGATCGTGATTGCGGGTAACCGCATCCGGAGCATTTCCAAAGGAGCGCCGGCCAATGTTCCGGCGGAGGCAACGGTGATCGACGCCGCCGGAAAATACATCACACCCGGACTGTGGGACACGCATATCCACTACCATTACTGGTTCCCCGAGTTGCTCATCACCAACGGGGTTACATCGGTGCTCGGCTACAACGGCGACCCCTGGCTGAATGCGCAGGCGGAGGGCGCCGCCAAAGGCAAGATTTACGGCCCGCGCTTCTTTCTCAGCCAGAACCCGCTCGGCTTCATCTACATGATGGAAGACAAGGAGATGATCGCCGCCGCCGTGATGAAAGGCCGGGAAGACGGCATCCGGGAGGTTCGCAACCGTGTGCAGCTAGGCTCGAAGATCATCAAGGTCTACACCTCTGTGACCCCGGAGATTCTGGAAGGGATCACGGCGGAGGCGCACCGGCTGGGACTTCCGGTCAGCGGGCATATCGGGATGCGCGCCAGCCAGGCGGCCAAAGCGGGCATCGACAACCTGGCCCATGCCACCGGAATCGACGTGGACATGCTCAAGCCCGAGGACCTGGCCAAGATTCCAGACATGCGTGTCATCGATTCCGGAAGGCTGCGGGTCGAATATCCCAAGATCGGGCGGCCCTGGGATAGCACGAAGGAACGGTGGGGTCCGAATCCGGATCTTACTGAATATCCTTTGTTCATCGAGGACCCACGCAGACTCGAAATTCTGGGGATGATGGACCGCGGGCTGGCGACGAATCTGATCAAGCTGCTGGTGGACAAGCATGTGTTCATCGAAGGCTGCCTGGGATATATGTTCCGCAATATTCACGACCGGGTGGCGGAATACCGCGCCGAAGACCAGGCGCTGCTCGACGATCCCGGCCTGGGGTACATTTCCCCCCGCTTCCGGATGAACATCATGGACTACTCCATCGTGGACAAGTACCGGCCCGACGAGGTGGAACTGATGAAGAAGGGTTACAAGAACTTCCAGTGGTTCATCAAGACGTTCATCGACATGGGCGGCAAGGTGGACACCGGCATGGACACGGCCTCTCCCTATCACGCCACCATGATGCCGGGACCCTCGGTGCGGCGGGAGATGCAGTTGCTGGTGGATGCCGGAGTCTCTCCGATGCACGCCATCCAGGCGGCCACCAAATGGCCCGCGGAACTGCTGCGCCAGGAGAAGGACCTGGGCACGATCGGAGAAGGAAAACTGGCCGACCTCCTGGTGCTGAGCCGGGACCCCCTGCAGGACATCGCGGCGTTCAAGGACATTGAAGTGGTGATGAAGGATGGGCAGGTGCAGCAACGAGGCTACCATGCCGACTACAAGAATCCGATCCCGGAGCCGGGAGCCGAGCAGCCGCTCCAATATCAGGATTTCTTCCCGAGCGAACTGCCGACCCAGATTCGGTCCATCTCGCCTGCCGCGGTCGCGGAAGGAAGCCCGAGTTTCACACTGATCCTCCGAGGCAAGGAGTTCGTCACGACCTCCGAGATCCAGATGGCGGGCCAGACGCTGCCAACCGAGTTTGTGGATCCAACGCAACTCAAAGCAACGGTCCCGGCCGAGCTCGTGAAGGAGATCGGCACCTATCCGGTTCAATTGATCCACCGCCCGCCGGGCTGGGGTAAATCCAATACAGTTTATCTGATCGTGAAGTATAAGTAGCGGGATTGCGGCGGAGGTCGAATCCCGGCAGGCGCGCTACAAGTCCCAAGCTCCCGGTGATGACGCTCGTTCGCCTAATGATGCTCATTTTCCCCTCGTTGAATCGCTACATTGACTGTGAAATAGGTTATTCCAACGGTTGAATGCGAACCATGTATCCTTCGTGGTCGGCATACCAAACCGTGACCGGGTCGGTGGAGTTATCAATCCAAGTCCGCCGATCATGAGCATAAGGCTCGGGCAGCACGTACTCGATCCACTGCGCCGTTCGAGGATTGAACCGCGCAAAGCGGCCTCCGTGCAATTCTCCGGCCCAGACCTCCCCGTTCTTGTCGGGCATTGCTTCATAAAAGCTGATGAAAGGAGTCGGCGGATAATATTCGTTCGTCTGACGGGTTTTCGGGTCCAGCTTGACGAGCGCACCGGCTCTCCCCCCGAGCCAGGCGTTGCCCTCGCGGTCGAACGCTCCCTTAGCCGGGTTGCTTAACGGACTGCGCGTGGGTATCTCCCAGACCTTTCCGGCGGGAATATCCACCATTCCAACGAAGCTCCCGGGCGTTGGTCCGCCGGCCCAGAAGCGCCCATCCATGCTGATCAAATTGTCATAGGTGCTGACGATCTTTGTGAGTGGGTACTGCTGTAAAATGTGGCCGTTCTTCGGGTCCACTTTGACGACGGATTGGTCCCAGTTGTACCAGATATACCCATCGGGAGCCAATCCGAAATTGCCGAAACCGGGCGTGTTAATCAGGCCACCCTGTTCCAAATGGACTTGGGTGAATTTTTCGGTTTTTGGATCGAAGCTGGTCAGATTGCGCGCCCAGTTTTCCGACAGCCAGACAATATCGTTCTTATCTACCCATACGGTATGAGTTCCCGGAAGCGCGTTGGGTGTCAGCGGAGGAATCTTGTACTCGGTGACAATCCCTGTGCGGGGATCCAACTTTCCGATGTAAGGACTGCGATGCGGCGTATACCAAATATTTCCTTTTGAATCTCCGCACACATCGTGAGTGGCAAGCTCCAGCCGAGGCAATTCGTATTCGGTCACCACCACTCGCGTCGCTATCCCTCGCGGACCGGGAAACACGGCAAACGGAGCGTCTTTGGACTCCGGCCCGCGAGCCTTCACCAGCCATTGAATGATTTTCTCCCGCGCCTGTGGCGTTTCGCGGAGATGGGAATCATCGCGCATCACAATGAGCGGCGATCCCGCTCCGGCCGTCATGCGGCGCACAATCGCCCGCCAACCGGGATCATCGTGCCGGCTGCGAAAGATCTGCTGGTAGGAGTGGCACCAGTTGCAGGACTGAATGAACACTCTTTTCTCTTCGCCGGTTCCGGGGAGGTTCATGAGCCACTCCGCGCCCGTCAGTTGCGCCGTTATCTCCGGCGTGGCTGGCAGTTGCTCTGCCTGCGTGACCCTCTCCAGTACAATGTTTTCCAGCCGCGTCGCTCCGTCGATCCGTACCGAATCCTTGACGTAAGGATAGAATTCCAGCGGCCGCGCAATCCGAAGCGTGTACGTACCCGTACCCAGCTTCGGAAATTCGAAATTGCCCAGGCCGTCGCTATAGACCGTAGTTCGGATAGCGGACTTTTCCGAGATTAACTGCACCATAATCCCTTCGAGCTGGAGCCCATCCTTGGTGCGAACCACTCCGCGAGGACCGCCCAGAAATGTTTGCTTGACTTGGGGTCGAGCCTGCGGCGGCATTGCAACCGCAATTGGAATCCACGCCGCGGCAGTGCATAAAAGAAAACAGCGGAAAACGATTGATTTCTGCATAAGTTCTCCTGGAAAACAGGTGAGAGCGGTAAAGTTTATTTCTCCAGAAAAAAAGCCGGAGTGAACACACGGCTGCTCAGTATCTAAAATTGACCAGGAGATGCGCCGTATTAGACCCATCCCCCCATTGCGTTTGTTGCTGCGATCCCGGACTTTTCACCCGTATGGACAGTGTCCCAACGTGCGCAATGTAAGTCGCATCGATCGTCGCTCTGAGCTCCGTTTCATCGATCAATTGCGTCGGCACCGCCTGATTATCCAAATAGACCAACGATCGTTTCGTAAAGTTTACTCCCCGGAGCGTCAGGGAAACGGTCGGGTCTCCTTCCGTCACCATGTCGGGCGAAATAGATTCGATCCCCGGAGTCGGTTGGCCAAAGGCCCAGCCCTCATCGGTGAGTCCGGACCCCGCCCGAATTCCTTGCAAAGTTCTTTGCTTCAGCGCCGCAACCCAGTCCGAGGATTCCACCGGGCTTCCCCCATAGAAGTTCATCAACGGATTCCTGAACCAAGGGTGATAGGTTCGATCGACCGTCTTTCCGTCCTTGACGACCCACTCGATTTGATGGAGGTTCCGGATATCCTGCAGCGGGTCTTGGTTAACCACGATCAGATCCGCCAGCTTTCCCGGTTCGATCGTGCCGATGCGGTCGAGCACCCGGAAGGCCTCGGCTGGATTTCGCGTTGCCGTCTGGATCGCCTGCATCGGCGTCAGACCAACCTCCTCCGCCAGGATTTCCACTTCGTGGAGCAGGCCGAGGCCCGGCACGGCCCAACTGGAAGCATCCGTTCCGGCCAGCACTTTTCCTCCAGCCTGAACGAATTGGCGCAGGAACTTCAGCTCGTTTTGGTAACCGCGCATTCGTTTCTCCCGTTCCGCGGGCGACAGATCTTCAAATTCCCGGTAAAGCCCCAGGTCTTTTTCGCGCCGCTCTTCGGGAACGTAGGCCAGTCCGTGGCTCATCAGCAGCCGATAGTCCTGCATTTCGTACTCGGCGCTCCTCTTGTAGAACCCTCCTCGTCCTTGAGAGATCAGATCGGGCTCCAGGGCAACATGCCGGTCCACGAGCAAGCGGATCAGTTCGGCGGCTTTCGAATCGTCCATATCTCCAAACGGAGCCGGGTTCATGGAATGCGATTCCGACTCGCCCCAAGTGCTCCATTTGGACGGGTCTTTGAGAATCGAGTAACCGACTCCGCTCGCGTGTTCGAGGATATCGGTTCCGGCCAGGGCCGCCTCTTTCGCAAATACAATCGGACCGATCGACTGGCCGACGACGGGCAGTCCCGCTTTGTGACTCTCATCCACGGCTGCTTGCCAGACCTCGAATGAAAGTCCCCGGTGCAGATTGGCCATGTCGGCGTGGAGGGCAACGGTACGTTTTCGGATCAGCTCTCTGGCTTTCTCCGGCGTGTCAATGACATCGCGCCCCAGCCGTTCCAGTCCCGGACGCCAATTTCCGAAGAAGCTCTGCCCCGAGATGAATAGCCTGGGGCCGGGGATTTTCCCTCGCGCGATCGCCTCCCGCTGGGACAATTCCCAACTACCGATGCCCGAGATCACGAACGCCGTTGTGACGCCGTTGTTGAGAAACAACTCCGGCATCCACCATTGGTAGTGAACATGGGAATCCGTCAACCCCGGCAGAATAAATTTCCCGTCGGCATGAAGCACTTGGGCGCCCGCCGGATAGGAGGCTGCGCCCTTCCGCGAAACGGTTTCGATCCTGTTGCCGCGAATCACGATTAAGGAATCCCGAACCGGTTGGCCTCCGTTTCCGTCGATCAGCGTCCCGCCTTCAATCACTAAAACCGCTTGCTGTACCGCCTGAGCCGCCACGCCGGCCGGGGAGGTGCCGAAAGAAAGCAAAAAAAAGAGAACGGTCACAAACTGAATAGTCCTGCGCACCTTGTTCCTCCTGAGCATCCACGAATCAATTCGCTATTTCGTTTTTGCCTTTCCTGTATTCCGAAGCGTGGCGACGTAGCCACGGCACGTTCTTTCTGCCGCGGGCGCAACCACTGGAAGGATTACCTCATGAAAGAAATACCGCCGGTCCCGGCGCGGGATGTCAATATTTGAAATTCACCAATAGCAAAGCGCCGTTCGAGGTGTCCCCCCACACGGGCTGTTCTTGCAAGCCCGGATTTTTAACCTTGATAATGAAGGTTTCGGGATGTGCGATCAGGCTGGCATCGATGGTGACTTGGAGTTCCGATTCGCTCGCCAGCCGGGCGGGAACAATGCGGCCATCGAAATAGACCAGCGATTTGCGGGTAAAGTTGACGCCCTTGATCGTGAGCGTCAGAGTCGGATCGCCCGCAGTCACCATGGATGGAGAGATGGAATCGATCCCAGGGCACGGCTGCCCAAAGGAATTCGTCGAGTCGGCGAGACCGCTGGGCGCGCGAATTCCCGCCTCGGTCTCACGCTTCAGGGCGATCACCCAGTCCCTGCCTTCCACGCTGCCGCCATAAGAATTACGCAACGGATTGTTAAACCAGGGATGGAATGTTCTGTCAATCACCTTGCCATCCTTTACGACCGAGTCAATCTTGTCTATGTTGCGGATGTTCTGTAATGGATCGGCCGAGACGATGAGCAAATCCGCGAACTTGCCCGGCTCGACGGTTCCCACGCGGTCGAGTACGCGGAAGGCCCGGGCCGCGTGCTGCGTCGCGGACTGGATTGCCAGCATCGGCGTGAGTCCGACGTCCTCCACCAGAATTTGCAATTCGTGATGCACTCCGGTCCCCGGTATCGCCCAACTGGAGGTGTCGTCGCCGACGAGCAGATTACCGCCTGCCTTGGCGTACTGTCCGATGAACCGCATGAAGTTCTGGAATCCCTTCATGCGGAGCTCCCGCTTGGCCGGTTCCAGATCGTCCAACTCCCGGTAAACGAAAAGCTCCTTGAGGCGCCGGTCCTGGGGGACGTAGGCCAGGAGAGGATTTTCGTAAAGAACGCGATCCTCCAATTCGAAATCCCCGCGTCGTTTCTGCATGGCGCGGCCTTCGGCGATCAGGTCCGGCTCCAGGGAAACCTTGCGGTCCACCAGCAGCCGGATCATCTCTGCCGCTTTGTTGTCATCCATGTCGGCCCAAGGAGTGGGATCGAGCGAGTGGATTTCGTCCTTCCCCCATTCTTTCCACTTCGCCGGGTCTTTGCTGATCGAGACGTTGATTCCGGCGGAATGCTCCAGGATATCGGCTCCGGCGAGCACCGCTTCCCTTCCGTATACCTCGGGCCCGATGGCTTGAGCGACCACCGGCAAGCCCGCCTTATGGGCCTCTTCGACGGCCGCTTTGAATACGGCCTGCGTGAGTCCCCGGCGCAGATTGAATAAGTCGGATTTTGTCTCCACATTGCGCCGAACCACTTCGCGTGCCTTCTCTACTGTCACCGGGCTTTCGACGCCAACCACCCGCAGGCCCGGCCAGGCGTCGAGCAGGCTCTGGAACATTGTGAACAATCTGGGACCGAGAACTTTGCCGTGCGCGATGGCCTCCCGCTGCGCGATGCCCCACTGCCCGGAGCCGGCGATGTCATAGACAGTTGTCACGCCGTAATGGAGCATCAACTCCGGCATCCACCACTGGTAATGAGAATGAGAATCCGACAGGCCGGGCAGAATGAACTTACCATCGGCATGGATCACCTCCCAGCCTGCCGGATATGCCTGGGGGCCACCGGTACCAAAGGGCACTTGACCCTTTCGCGAAACGGTTTCGATCTTGTTTCCGCGAATGACGATCAGCGAATCCGGAACCGGTTGTCCCCCGTTTCCGTCGATCAGGGTGCCGCCTTCGATCACCAGCACGTTCGATTCCTGGGCAGGTGCGCCGGGAGCGAACAGGTTCGCTCCCAGCATCAGAAAGAGGCAAAGGAACAGAGGGTGATATCGAAATCCGCTCATGAACATTTTCTCCTAACGATGCAAGTATCCAGTGGCGCGTAAGTGCCCCGCTCGATCGCGGAGTGTGGCGCCGGCGGGCCCTCTTTAGAACACCAGCTTCAGCGCAAACTGAATTTGGCGCGACGGGGTCTTGGTCAAGTCAATCACTCCGGCGCGGCCGTCTATGGCCCCGTTTGAAGTCAGGGGCTGATTGAACGGCATCGCAAAATTGGCGCGGTTCATCAGGTTAAAAAACTCCGCCCGGAATTGGAGATTGGCCGACTCGGAGACCGCTCGCAGCGGGGAGTTTTTCACCAGCGAAAAGTCCCAGGTGAACAGGCCGGGGCCGATCACCGTCAGCCGCCCGAGATTGCCAAACGTGTTGGGAGGCGGCAATACAAACTGAGCCGGATCGTAGTAACGATTGGGACCGCCCAGAACCGGGCTGTTGCTGGCACCCGGCTTCAGATCGGGACGATCCCCATTGCCCCCGCCGCGAACGCGGCTGTTGGTCCAGTCGAATCCCAGCACCAGACCCAGTGGATTTCCCCCGGTGGCGGTGACGATACTGTTCAAGGCCCATCCGGAAAGAATGCTTCCCGCCGCTCCATGGAGATGCCGGGCCGACGGCAGATCGTAGCTGAAATTCACGACCGCCGCTTGGGGGAAGTTGGTCATGGCCAGCGACCGGTCTCCCCGGACGTTATCGGGGTTTTGAATGACCGTGGATCCCGTTCGCCCTTCGGGATTCAAGTAGCGGCTCAGCACGCCATCCATCTCGGAAATGGTTTTCGACCACGTGTAAGAAAGCTGCGCCTGCAATCCATGGCGCATCCGACGCAGCACCCCGACCTGCAAACCCTCGTAGTAGGCATCGCCCTTATTCGAAAAGAAGCCCTGAACCTGCCCGATCTTGGGATTCCGGAATTGCGCCGGCGCAGGTACAAACCACCGCCCGTTGGCAGGATTTACTCTGGCGACTGCCGCATTGCCATTGGTGGAGAGCGTTTGGTGATAGGAGTGCGCCCCCACATACGTTGCCGTGAGCACTGTGTCCCGAATAATTTCCTGCTGAATGCCGAACGTCCAGTTGACTTTCACGGGATCCGGCAAATTCCCCGCCACCGAGAAGCTGGTTTGGTTCAACGGATCTGCCGCTGCGCCCACACTCTGATTGAAATGGGGGAATGAAACGGGGGCACTGGCGGAACCGCGAACGTCGATGGTTACGGAGTACGGGTAAACGAATCCGATGACGCGGTTGTAGGGAGAGCCGATAATATGGTCATGGTACAAGCCAATGGCGGCCCGCAGGGAGGTCTTGCCGTGGGAGAAGGGGTCCCAGGCCAGCCCGACGCGCGGCGCGAAGTCCTTATTGGAACCGTTAAACCACGGATTTCCCAGGTGCGGCGAGGCGGCGCTGTCGTGCGCCGGATCCTGATAGTCCGCCAGCTTCCCGTTGACCTCGATCGGCACAGTGGCAAACTCGTAGCGCAAACCCAAGTTGAGCGTCAGGTTGGGCCGCAGTTGGACGTCATCCTGGAAATAGCCGCCGAAGAGCAATTGGCGCCAACCGCGGATTTGATCGCTGCTGGCAGGCTGGTAGTTGATCTCCGAGGGGGCGCCTTGCAGAAAGCCTCGCAAGTCATCGAAGAAGTATTGACCGCCAAGCACTCGCAATTTCAGGGAATTCTCCCGGATGCGATCCATCATGAAGCCCATCTTGAGGGAGTGCCGGCCGCGGTTGATGGTAAGGTCGTCGGTGCCCGTCCAGGTCTCATGAGCCCAGCGTTGCGGCAACCCCAGCGTCGTACCGAAATTGTCCAGCCCGCCGGTCCGGAACGTAATCTGGCCGAGTTGCGCCTGGTCCGGGAAAAACAACAGCGGCTGAGGCACGTTAAACAAAAACACGTTGTTTTCCAAGGAATACGACCGCGCCACGCCGAAACGGGCGACGTTGACCGCAGACGAGGACAGAATCGCTGTTTCGGAAAGAGTGCCGTACTGATTCCGGGTGCTATTGCCTTGCATCATGAGATTCTTCAGCGCGATTTGTGCATCGCCGTCGTCAATCGTGTAGCGTCCAAAAAAGGAATGGTCGGCGTTGATCTGCTGGTCCACTCTTACGCTCGCAAAATCGTCCCGGGTGGGTTGCGACGGATTGCTCAGGTACGTGGCCGTGCTGGTAAGCGCTCCGGAGAGTGTCCGCAAGGCCGGGCCGTTCGGAATTGGAAACAGGTCCAGATATGGCTTCGCCACGGGGCTGACGCCCACCGTTAGCGGTTGCCCGGCGGAATCGCGGATCACTCCGTCGTGCGCTTCGGCCGACGGCACAAAACTGAGCACGGTGCCGCCGAGTCGCTGCCGGAACCCCTCGTAGCCAACAAAAAAGAAGGTCCGGTCCTTGACGATGCGCCCTCCCGCGGTGCCGCCGAATTGGTTCCGCTTGAATGGCGGCTTCTGAACATCGAAAAAATTCCGGGCATCCAGCTTGTCGTTCCGGAGGTATTCATAGGCGTCGCCATGCAAATGGTTGGTTCCGGATTTGGTGACGGCGCTGACGACTCCTCCGGATACCCGTCCGTATTCAGCGCTGTAATTGCTGGTGAGAACGCGGAATTCCCGCAACACCTCCACTCCGAGCAACTGTCCGGCAGCGCTGCCCGGCGTCATGTTGGCCTGATCGTTTATGTTGGTGCCGTCGAGCAGAAAACTATTCGAGTCGATCCGGCTTCCGCTCATGGCCAGCTTGGTGCCCTCGCCGGCCTCGGGGCTTTTGGCTCCCTGAAGGAAAGGGAGCACCCCGGATTGCAGGAAGACCAGGTTTTCGAAGCTCCGCCCATTCAGCGGCAGGTCCCGGACCTGTTGATCGCTGACCACTCCCGAGACGGCTGCGCTGGTGGTTTCGACCAGCGGGGCTTCGCCGGTGACTTCCACCTGCTCGGCGACCGCACCCACGCTGAGCGTGAGATCCACAACGGTCTCCGATCCAACGGTCGGTTGAATGCCGCGGCGGAGGGCCGTTCGGAATCCCGAAATTTCCGCTTTGACCTCATAATTTCCCGACGCAAGATTCGCGGTGCGATACCGTCCGCTCTCGTCGGTCGCCGAGGTCCTGGCGAGTCCAGTATCAACATTGGTAATCGTGATCGTCGCGGCGGGGATTCTCGCCCCCGACTCATCGGCCACGACCCCCAGGATTGTCCCAGTCGTGGACTGGGCATGGCTAACGCGCACCAGCATCATTGCCACGGTGAGAGTGGCAAGAACACTCCATACCATTCTTGTTCCAACCAGCGCCTTATAATGCCGCATAAGAATCTCCTTGAGACCAAAGTGAATTCTCCAAGAGCAAGAGGTGCACACTGGCCCCGCCAGCGTCCTTACCCGCTCTTGCCAAACCCGTCCGTTCAGAGAGAAACTCGTCCGATGCAAGATGTCGAAATGTTTGGAAAGGCAACTCTCCGCTTGACGATTGAGGTGTCTTCCTTACCTGAGCATGTGCCGTGGGATAGGCTCCGACATGGATGAGTGGGAGTCCGAGCGAGCCTGCTCCGGACACTGAGATTGAGAAAGAAAAAACGAAAAATGATTCGATTAGGGCTGTCAGTCTCGGTTCAGGTCGCTCCCTCTCCGCCTTTTTGAAGACCCCTGGCGACTTTCACGCCAGCCCGCCATAAGCCAACCTTTTAGAGCCCAGTAACGCGGGTTGCGGCTGAAACGTTGAGTTCCAGTCGGCGTGCCCGGTCTGCGCTTTCGAAATCCAGTCTAGAAGTTGCGCGTTTATACCACGGGGAAAACGCGATGTCAAGAAAAATCGGAAAAACTCAACGCACGTGAACGCACGTCATATGAATGTGGGGGAGCCCGTCACCACCCGCCTTCCGTCCACCGTGCAGCAGTGCAGTCGCTTCCGGGCGTGGGGGTGTTGACGGCGTTGAGCACCGTGCTGGTGCTGGGTCTGGTGAGCTGGTTCGACAATGCCAGGAAATGACCAGCTATATCGGCCTGATTCTCAGCGAGCACCGAGGTACAGCTATGGCCGCCCCAGCCGATTTCACCTGGAAGCCGCCGGAGCGCTAGGCTTCGAGAATTTCGATTCGTCGATCGGGACATTCTGCCGCACCTCGTCCATTTGATAAAGGAAGCGGCGGACCCTGTAATCGGCGACCGTCCAGCGGAAGGGCGACTTCACACCGTCCACGGCGCGATAATCGCTATAGTCGATCTGATGGGGGATGAGGCCGAGCGGCGTTTCGGTATAGTGCACCAGGCGCGCCAGCAACCCCGAATCCTTATTGAAGTAGAGCAGCACGCGCGGCAAGCTCTCCGTGCGACCGGAGACAACGTATGATTCATGGGATGTGCCGGCGTCTCCAACCTGTTCCGTACCCTCCACCTTCAACTGGCTGACAAACTCCTTGACGCGTCCCGCCAGGTAGAGGCCGTCTTGCAGCCGGTCCACGTCGAGTTCCTCGCTCAACATGGGGCGCAGCCGTCCGCTGCTGATCGCCGAGTTGTCATAAATGCGCCCGGCCGACCCAAACAGTTGTCCTCCGGAGCTGAGCAACCATCCCAAGCCGCCGCTTGAGACCGCGACCGAGTCGCCGTTCGCAAGATGCGCTACGGTCAGGCGCTTGTCCTGGCGCTGAAAGTACATTTCAACCGGAACCCCTTTGGGCGGCTCATTCGAAGGAGTATCGCTCACGATTTCGGTCAGCGTGCCCTTGGCGACGCGGCTGGAAATTTTCTGGATCGCTGCCGCTCCGCCCAGCGCCGCCAGATATTTGTCGAGAAGCTGATCCACGGTGGGCAATGGAGCTTTTGCGCTTGCTTCTTTCGCTATGGCACGCTCGGGCTGGCCCGGAACTTGAGGCAACGGAACCTTGCTGTTCCCAAGATGGCACGTGTAGCAAGATACCATCTCACGGCCGCCGAAAGTGTTCTTATTGACGGACAGGACCATCCGGATCATCTCTCTCGCCGTCTTTTTCGTTTCCCTGGTGTCGAGCTCGCGCCGTTGGGCGTCCGGGTCGTGGCAGAAACCGCAATTTACGCCGAGCGAACCCGACATGAACTGCATGATCGGATTCACTTGATCGGCCGGCACGCCCTGCAATGCTTGGATATTTTTGAATACCTGTTCCGCCGTTTTCGGAGCAGTCCCCGCCGCCCCCGCTTGCGCCGCGGCCGTTGAGGCGCATCCGCCAATCAGCAACCCAATAGCCAGCGCCATGCCTGCCATATCAAACGCCGATTTCCCGGCCGTCCTGCCCATGTGCTCTCTCTCCTTAATTGCCCCAGCAAGAAGTTTCCCTAACTTGTCATCTCAGTATCGGGACATTTCGACTCGACCTTCGGTTAGCGCCAACCCTCTTTTTCCTGGTAAGCCATTCAATTCGCAATTCCAGAATTGGTTCAAACGGGAACATTTTCGTACCGGGACTCTGCTGCAACTGGGTGCAGTTAGCCATAGGTGAAACTATCGAAGAGAATTACCGCCGCAGCCCGGCGCATTTCCACATGGTTTTCCACATCATCTTTGGAAACCGCCTCTAGTACTCGATGGGAAGCCGGCGGGGTGGTTTGGCGCTTCCTCTGGATTCGTCCTACTCCGCGACTTCAATGTAACCGATCCTGCCGATCCTGCTGCTGTTCCACCAGACGCGGTTCGGATTGGTGGGATCCACCTGGGGGTATTGCACGCTTGAATCCGCGCTCGGCAGCGAAAACTCCACAAAACTGTTGGTGCGCGGATCAAACCGGCCAATCTTGCCTGCGCGACTTCCGCTAAACCAAATCAGGTTCCGGGTAGTGTCCACGCCTACTGAAGAGGGGCTGTAGCCTTCCGTGGGAGGGGAGTATTCCGTGAACTTCCCGGTGCGATAGTCCACTTTCGTCAGTTTGCCCGCCGCTGGTGCGGCTACCCAGAGGTTACCTTCTGCGTCGGCCACAATCTCCCGAAGGTCGCCATTGGGGGTGAGTAGTTTGTAAGGTGTCAGCTTGCCGGTACTGGGATCCAGCTTTACGACTAGGTTGTCGTTGTCGCCATTGTACCAAATCATTTTATCTCCCCCGATCGCCATTCCATAGGGGTGCTGACCCTTCGGGACAGGGTATTCGGTGACCTTTTCGCTGACCGGGTCCAGCTTCACGATTCGGTGGTGTGATGTTCCCGGGGCCCAGACACTCCCATCCGGATGAAAATGGAGCTCATGGTACTCGAGGTCACCGCCTGGAGTGGGGGGAATCGGAACGGCGTATGCCTTGAACTCCTTGCTTTTGGAATTGTACCGAAACCACTGCGCGGTGGGGGAGCCGTTAACCGCGAACCATACCTGGTCGCGCGGGTCTACCGCAATGGCGCCTACTGCGGTGCGTGGCGGACGCTGAACCGCATAGATACGCTCCCACGGGGCTACCTTATTTGCATCCGGGGGAAGAGCGATACGGCTATAAGTAAGCGACTTAAGGTCAAATCGGCCCAGCATACCTCCCTTGAACCATTCACTGACCCAGACAATTCCCTGGGAATCTACCGCGTGACTATAGACCCCAGCCAAGTGCCGCAGATCCAGCTCCATCGCGACGTACTTAGCCTCCGCGCCTTTGAGCAACGTCCTGGGCAAATGTTCATCGGGGTCGACCAGGCGTCTTTCGCGAACGGGAGGAGTATCCGGGCCGAAATTCTTCGCCACATAATCCAAAATCGTGTCCCTTTCCTGATCGGTTAGAGGCCTCCCGAACTCGCTGCGTGATGCGATATAGGAGCGCATTTTATCCACCGTATTTTGCCACGCTTCTCGAGTCGCCCGTTGAGGAACACCAAATTCCATGCCATGGCAGAATGTGCACCGGGTAAGGAGAAGTCTTTTGCCATCTCCCGCGGGCATGAACTTCACGTAATCTACGTTCGTCATCGGCTTCTCTGGCGGCGGAGGCATTTTCTGGGGGGCGCTCAAAACGAGATCCATCTTCGCCTGTGCGCCGCTGCGGACCTGGACCGACCCCGCCGGTTCGCTTTGAGAACCGCCTCCAAATCCCTGGACCGTATATTTTCCCGGAAGAAGATCCGGTGTGCTGTAACGGCCTTGGGCCTGGCTGACCACCAGGAAGGTAAGGCCCAAGTCTGCGCTTCCCACTTTGACCATCGCTCCGGCCACAGGTTCCCCGGATGCGTATTTCACGATCCCGCTGACGGTGCCGATGTTCTGAGCTTCTAAGGCAATACGGCTGAATGCCATTATGGCCAGAGCCATCATCAGAATCATCGCCCCTCGATTTCCCTTTGCCAAATTGATATGCCTTGACATGGTTCTCTCACCTACAATCGACGATCGGTGTACCCCCGTCTGGCTGGTGTCTTCCTCGAAGCGAAGAACTCGCTGGATTCTTTTCCCTGGGCGGATTTCAATAGCCCTGTTCGCGAGGCAGGGCCAAACTTTGGGGGTGGATCGAATGGAAGGCGGCGAACTATTCTCCTCCATAGCGATCAGGTACAGCCAATGTTGCACCATCTGAAGGCAGGTGATATCGGCGCTCCAAACCGATTTCACTCCGCGCCATCCTCCGACGGCGCCGCCTCATCATGGAAAAGAGATCAAAACTGCAACTTCAGCCCGAACTGGATTTGGCGCGAGGTCGAGAGCGTGTTTTGAATTCGTCCGGCCGCTCCTAAAGTTTGTCCGCTGCTGTTGAAAATGGCGTTGCTGGGCAAACCGAAGTTGGCGCGATTCATGATATTGAAGAGATCGGCCCGGAAGTCCAGCTTGAAGCGTTCATTCAGCGTAGTTACCTTGGCCACCGTGAGGTCCACCTCCTCGAATCCCGCACCGATAACCGTATTCCGGCCCACGTTGCCGTAAAAGCCCGCCGCCGGAAATTCGAATGCATTCGGATCGAAATACTTGTCCGGTCCCCCCAAGACTGGATTGTTGCTGGCTCCCGCCTTCCCAACCGGCCGGTCCGCCGACGAACGGCTCAAATCTCTTGACCGATTCGAACCCGCCAGGACGCTAAAGGGAGTGCCTCCCATGACGGTGACAATTCCACCCAGTTGCCAGCCGCCCAGCAACCGGCCCGACAGTCCGGACGGACTGCTCCAGGGGAGATCATACGTAAAGTTCGCCACCATGTTTTGTCTCACGTCAAAGGCCGAAAGCCCGCGTTCTCCCTTGCGATTGAAGGGGTCTTCGGTGGCGTTGGGATTGCCGGAGGCCTGGTTCGTCACGGTGTTCGAGGCTTCGTCCATACTCCTCGCCCAGGTATAGGACACCTTGTAGCGCACTCCGTGAGTCACCCTTTGGGTAAAGTTCATTTGCAGGGAATTATAGAAACCATCCGCATCGCTCGTGATAAAACGGCTGTTGGCCAAGGCCGGATTGAGCCGAGACGCGCCGGCTGGATAGAACCGGACGTTGCCGGCGAGGATCTGGGGGCGCGCGCTGTTGGCCTCCGATTGTCTCGTCAAATGGTAGGAGTGAGACCCGACATAGCCGATGTTGAAGGCGCTGCCGGATGTGATTTGGCGCTGAATGCCGAAGCTATATTGGAGCCGCGTGGGCACCCGCAAATCGAAATCCATTCCGTCCGGGGCGGTGAGCGGGGCTTGCCCCAGCGCCCCGGAAAAGCCTAATGGGAACGGAGGATTGGTAACATTCAGGCTGCTGTCGAAGGGGGGATTGCTGGCGGTAAAGAAACGGAATTCGGAATCGATCTGATCGTAGAAGATTCCGAACCCGCCGCGCACGGCGAGCTTCCCGTCGCCCTTCGGATCCCAGGCGAAGCCGATGCGGGGAGCAAATGTTTTGTGGTTTCCGTTGTAAAACGGGCTCCCCAGGTTGGGCAAGGTATCCAGCACCCGGAATCCGTCCACGAATTTGTAGCGAAAATTGGAGATTCGGTTGCCGCTGGCTTCGACGGGGACCGTCAATATTTCATAGCGTAATCCCAGGTTGAGCGTGAGGTTGCGGCGAACCTTGTAGTCGTCCTGGATGAAGGTGGAGAAATAGGTCTGACGAAAGGCCTTGGTGTTGTCTCCGACGCCGGGAGGGGAACCCTGAAACTGAAGCGGTCTCCCCGCCAGAAGAGCGGCCAGATCGGCAAATTGGAAGGTGCCCCGAGTGGCGTTGCTGCCGGCATGATCGTTGTGTTGAATCCTCTGTATCTGAACACCAAATTGCAGCGAATGCGGCCCCTTGTAGTGATACACCTGATCGGAAGTATCAAACTGATTCACGTAATAAAACTTGTTCACGCTCGAGCTGGGTCCGCCCCGCGTTATGGTTCCGCCTCCCCCTGGAGTTGCGACTCCGCTATAAGTGACTTGGCCCACGGTGTCCGCTCCCGGCACGAAGACCAGCGCGGAGCTCAATGGCACGATGGGGTAACCGTTCTCGAAAATCGTGGCGCGAGTATACCCGAAGCGGGCCACGTTGACGGTGGTCGAGTACGCCCTTCTCTCTTCCAGAGTCACCGCCTGATCGCGGGTTTTATCGTCCTGCGAAAACTTGCCGAGAGAGTCCGGGATCGTTTGCCTGGCGCGGCTGAAATTGTACCGGGAAAAAAAAGAATCCTTGTCGGTCAGTTTCTGGTCGAACCGCACCAGGAAGAAATCCTGTACGGCCGGCTGCTGGGGGTTGCTGGTGAATTCTCCCGTGCCATCGCCAAAGCTGCGCCCGTTGGGAAGCGGATAAAGGGCCGCGAGGTAAGGTTTAACCGCGGCCACGGCGCGGTCCCGCGCACTGGCATCCGGAACGATGGCGAGGCTGGTCAGACCCAGGTCTTGCCGCATGCCTTCATAATTACCGAACAGGAAGCTGTGATCTTTCCGGATCGGGCCACCCAGCGCGCCTCCGAAATTATTTCGACGGAACGGCGGCGGACTGCTGCGGACCTGCGGATGAGCAGTGTCCACGTCGAAAAAATTCCGAGCGTCGAGAGCGGAATTGCGCAGAAACTCAAAACCGGTTCCGTGGAGCTGGTTGGTCCCGGAGCGCGTGGCGATGTTGATGATGGCGCCGCCCTTTTTGCCATAAGCCGAACTGTAGTTGCTGGTCAGGACAACAAACTCCTGAACGGCGTCTACGCCCATGTTCTTCCCCAGCGCTCCGCCCGGCGCCGTGGTGATGCTTCCTCCTCCCAGCATCTCCGTCCCGTCGATCAAGAACAGGTTCGCCTGCGTCCGCGCGCCGCTTACGCTATAAACATCCGACATCCCGCCGGGGCCGGTCTTGCTGCGCGAGCGGAAGGTGGGCGCGGAAGAATCGAGAGAAATGAGCTGGTCGAAACTACGCCCGTTCAAAGGAAGTTCGCGGATCGTTTTGTCGTCCACCAGGCCCGACAAAGTGCTGGTCGCCGTTTCGACGATGGGCGCCTCGGCCGTCACCTCCGTTTTTTCGCTGACCTGGCCGACTTTGAGCACCATGTCAATCTCCAGGTCGCTCCCCACGGTGAGTTGGATGCCCTTGCGGACCCCGGTTTGAAAACCGGCTGCCTGCGCCTGGATTTCATAATGGCCTGGAATCAAAGTCGGGACGTGAAACCGGCCGGAGGCATCGGTCGCGAGCGAATTGCCGATTCCCTGGTCCACGTTAGTGACGGTCACGTTAACGCCGGGGACAACCGCGCCGCTTTCATCGTGCACTACGCCGGAAATCGTGCCGGTGGAGGTCTGCGCGAGAGCGGCAGAGCTGAACAGTAAAATGACGCTTAAAACTCCGAGGGGAAATCGATTTGTTTTCATTTTATAACCTCCAGGCAAAAATATAGTGCGCCCGCGGCAAACGCCAAGCCGACCGTCCCTTCAACGCGATTCCGCTAAGCCCGCGAGAAATGATTCGCCACGATGCGCCGCCAGGCATGGCACGACACAAACGCCGTGATAATCCCTCCCGCGCCGGTGGGAACCACACCGTTGTCGCAGATGTAAAGGTTCTCGATGTCATGGCACTCGAAGTCGGAATTGACGACGGAATTGCTGCGATCCTTTCCTGCCCGGCAACCTCCGCTGGTGCCGCCGGCCGGAGTGCTTCCGATATCGAACGGCTTGGTGATGTCGGAGGTCCTCTTGGCCCCCATCTTGAGCAGGATAGCCCTGGCGATTTCCCGTCCTTCCTGCGCGCGCTTCAGAATTTCCGGGTGATTCCGGTTGATGATATGTTGCCCCGTGGCGCTCACCTCTCCCGACACCAGCCGCTGGCGTTCCACATGAGGATTGATGGCGCCGAGGTGCATCCATTTTTTCATGTACTCCTTGTGTTCCTTGCCGAACTCGGGCGAAACCTCGTTCACGGCCAACTGGTAGAGGTAGTTGCCGATAAATCCGTGAAACGAAATCAAGTCGTTGATATCGAGATTCAGGTATCCATTGGGACCCCGGTCTTGAATCCGAAACGAGCTGCCCCAGGCGAGATCCCTCCTCTTGACCGGCTCGTCAAAGACGCCCCAAACCGCGTTCTGCAAACTCATGGTCGTATGCTTGCCGACGTGGACGTTCTCCACAATCAAGTCCTTGACCTTCTCTTTAGGCCCGTAGCCGCTCTTGTATAACAGTACCGAGGTGCCCGTGCTGTTGCAGCAAAGCATGACGTGGTCCGCGGTGGCCTGCTCGGTCTTTCCGGCCCGGGTATATACGACGCCCTTGGCAACCGCTCCGGCCCCTTTCTTCTCGATGAGGACCTTCTCCACCCAGGTGTTCGGAAGGATTTCCACGCCGTTGCGCTCGGCAATCGGAATATAGCGAACCAGGATGCCGCTTTTCGAATCGTACCTGCATCCATTCTCGGCGCAATGTCCGCACTCGATGCAGTTCAGGACGGCGCGGTGGTTTCGCCTTGGCGTGTAGCCCATCGCGATCACGGCGTCGCGGAACTTCAACGAACCGGGGCACATCACTGCTTCCGGAACCGGCTGGATGTGGAACATCTCGGTAATTTCGTTTCGGGCGTCCGTCAATTTCTCATAGGTCCAATCGACGCCGGTCTCGCTGATCCAATCCTCGTGATCTTCTTCGCTCGGCAGGTCGGCATCCGCTCCCCAATGCAGCGACTGTCCTCCGATCCCGGCGGACGTGCCCCAGGGCGTGGAGGAGACGAAATTGGTGTCGTCCACACCGGGCACGTTCGAGTAGACGGCTCTGCGAGCGGGATTTCCATAACCGGGGCGCGGGTCGCCCTTCAAATACGGTCCCATATCGATCAACGCAATTTTGAGTTTCTCTCCGGTCCGGGCGTTCACTCCGTGCTCTGCAATGCGGGCGGCCAGGATGCCTCCGCCCATTCCAGCCCCTACGATCAATACGTCATAATGTTCGGGCATGATTACCTCCTGCAAAAACTGGCTTTATGAATGTTGTTTTCCCGCCAGCTCTGTTGGTTATTATTGCCGTGGAAAATCCCGCTCGCGGCATCAGCCTTTTTTCGGCGTTTCCGCCTGATAGTCGATGGGGCTCCAGTTTTCGTGCCAGTGAATCTTCTTCACCACATTGCGGCGTCGTTCCTCTTCCTCCCAAGTTAAGGGACCGGGGTAGCCGACCTGATCCCACGCCGTCACCAACTGTTTCGTATTGGGGTTCATAATCTGATGCAGATCGCCGGGCTTCGGGATGGGAAATCCATCCTTGCCCCGCGGCCATTGATGCTCCGGAAAATTCGAGTAATAGAGCGTCATCACGCGCCGCCGCGTGTTGCGATAGACGCGCTGCAAGGTCTCCTTCTCCTTGGCGTCGCTCCCGGCGCTGCCGGCAATAATCTGGTGCAGGTACTCGGCCCGCTGCGCGCCGCTTAAATCCAGAAAGGACTTGCCGCCGAATTTTTCCTTGCTCTTTTCGTTGAACAACTCCACATCGGCATCGGAAACGCCGGGGAGAGCTTTCAACACCTCGTCGGTGATTCCGTGGCTCTCCAGGTCCTTGTAGCCCGGATCGCCAGGCTCGCTTGGGATCAACGTGTCTCCCAGCACCGCCACCACCGTCTTGCGGTCCACGCCAGGCGCTGCCGCCAAGTGAGCCGGGACCGCTCCGCTCGCGGCCACTGCTGCGGTGGTCACTGCCACGGTCTTCAAAAAGCCTCTCCGGGAACTGTTTTCCGTCTCCATCGTTGCCTCCTTATGATTTCGAAACGATCAGCGGAAATTTCCGGCCATCCGGATTCTTCCACTCAACATCATCGTAATTAAAACTTCAGATTTTTCTCCCGCTTTGCGGGATTAGAATGACGGGCCGAAAAAGTCTTGCAACAAACTATTGAATTAAATCGGGCATGGAAAATATGAACACTCCCGAAGTGCGGTTCAAAACAATCAGTTCCTTCGCCGCCCGGTTGATGGCGACTCGGGAAACGGAGCCGTGCATCTCAGTCTTCGACGAACTTGTCAGGATGCCCCAAGGCGGCACGTCTCCGTTATCGTCATAGTTCCAGATTTTCAGCGGGCCGCCGCCGGAAACAAAAATCTTCTTTCCTTCCGGATAAACCATCACCTTTAGCTCCGAGTTGCCTCCGCTGATTCCCGTCTTGGGGCCGGAGATAATCGCCCGCGGGGCGACGTCTCCGTTGTCGGTGCGATTGAAGATCCACAGCCCCTCCATCGTGGTCACCGCCAGAATATTGTTCACGGGATCGACGGAGACTTGTACGGGGCGATCCAATTTCGTTTTGGGACCGTGGATGACCCGGATCGGGGCTACGTCCCCGTTGGCTTCGCGGGAAAAGACCATCACCGAGTCGGTGCGGCGCTGCGAGGTGAACACTTCATTATGTACCGGGTCCACCGCCGCGTTGTCCGTATAGGTCAGCATGGTCTTCGGTCCCTGGATAATCCGAATGGGCTTTTCCTCTCCCGATCCTGCCGCGCGGAAGAACAAGAGCGCTTCGGCAAACGGATTCGGGACCACGATTTCGTCATGGACCGAGTCCAGAGAGAGCGTGTGCATGGTCCGCGCCAGCAGCGATGCCTGGCCCGTGATGACCCGGATCGGATCTACAATTCCTTTCGCCGAACCGGCGAATACCGAGATTCTCGGATGGCTCACTCAGTTGTTGATGAGAATCTCGTCTCGTTTCGGGTCGTAGGCCAGTCCGCCCGCCGTCGCAAATCCGGGCGCTGGAACGTCCTTTGGGGCGGTGCGAATCAAGCGTAGGGGAGCCACGTTCCCTTTGGCGTTCCTCGGGAAAACGGTGGCGGTATGGTTATCCCAATTCGTCACCCACAGCTCGTTGCGCTTCAGGTCAACCGAAATTCCGGTGGGACCCTTGATGTTGGTCAATGGTCCTTGCAGGACGCGGACCGGCGCAGCATTCCCAACAGCATCCCGGTCGAAGAAAAGAAGAGAATCGTCCCCGGCATTGGCGACGATTAATTGATTGCTGGCCGGGTCCAAGAGGATTCCGGATGGAACGTTCAGACGAGTGCGGGGCCCTTCGATCACGCGCAACGGAGCTACGTCTCCCTGTGCAGTTCGGGAGTAGACCGTAATAGAGGGCGGAAAGAACTGCCCGGTGGAGGGAGCTAAATCCTCGGGAACACCCGGATGACGCCGGCTGCCGTCGCCGCCCTTACGGCGCGCGTCGTCTTCTCCCGGCGCGGTCTCCCGCCAATGCCCATGATTCACGACAAAGATTTCATCCTTATCCGTGTCCACGTAAATGCCGTGCGAATCGGCCAGTTTGGTGCGAGAACCTTGAATCGTGCGGAGCGGTTTCTCCTCCCCTTGAGCCGTCCTTCGAAAGACCGTGATTTTGTTGACATGCTCCGTGGTAATAAACAACTCGTCGTGCTTGAGGTCGAGGTAGACACCGCCGGAACCATGAGCGACGGCCAATTGCCTAGCCGGAGGCACGTCCCCGTTGGCCTCCAGGGAGAATACGTCCATACTCTCCCCGTCGCCGTCCACAGCATAAAGCTCTTTGGCCTCCGGAGAGATGGCCAGCCCGCAGATCGCGCCGAGGTTCGTTTTTGGACCTGCAATGCGCCGCTTCGGTTCCATGACCTTGTCGGTCGGCGCAAAATCGAGCGGGTACGCCATGATGCTGGGCGGACTCATGATGTTGTCGTTGCCGACGAAAACTTCTCCGCGCTCCACGTCCACGGCAATGGCATGAAGCGTAGCGTTGGGATCTTCGAGTTTGCGAATCGGCGACCGGTCGAGGACGATGGACTTTCTATCGGCGGGCTTTTTCGAGTCCTGCGCCCAGACCGAGGATGAGAAATAGCTTCTTCCCGCTCCCGATACGATACAGGCCGATATGCCTGCCAGTGCCGCCAGCAGCGAGAAAGTTTTGTTCGCGCTCCACTGGTTCATCTGGAACTCCATTCTCATTTCTCCTCCGAAAATCAAAACAGCAGCTTCAACCCAAGCTGGATTTGCCGGGACGTGGAAACCGTCTGCGTGATGCGTCCTGCGGCCCATTTCGAAAGGATCGCCGCGTGCCGTCACGGATAATCCCCGGAGGGTCTGGTCTCCCCTGGGTTCCACAAATCCTGCCAGGGAGGAAAGAATTCCTTTCGCGCCGGCATTTCGATCTTCGGCAGACTCTTGGCGTCGAGAACGTCGCTCTCCAGGATGATGCGGTTCCGGAAGAGCAGAAAGGCGGTGACGGCGTACACTTCATCGGGCGCAAGCGATCCCCCTTGGTTGAAGGGCATGCTGCGGTTGACGGAGTCCCAGATGGTGGTTGCCAGCGGCCACCGCCGGAGATTTTCGACCAGACGCGTTGCGGGGCCCTCCGTCCCCGTTTTGCCGTGGCACGACGCGCACTTCTGCGCGTAGACTGGAGCGCCTTGTTCTGCGCTTCCGCTCCCCGGCGGCAGGTCTTTCCCCGACGGCGAGACCGAGAAACCCCAGGAACGAAGCTCTTCGGCACCCGGGGTCCTGCCCAATTTATAGGTGGGCGACTGCCCGAGGGCCGCCAACGGAGCAGCCGCGAGGATTATTGCCGATGCAAACAGTTTAAGAAAACAACCCATACTGCACGCTGCCATCACGGGCCACCTTCCAGGAATGAATGGGATTAAAGTGATTCGAAACATTGGGAGGCGGAACGCGCACGTCGACGCCGCGGAGTTTGCCGAACTCGGCCAGCGTCGGTTGCATGACGCCCTGATCGTCCGTGCAGCGGGACTGAATCAGGGTCTCTTCACCGTTCCAATTCCAGTCCAGGCGAAAGCGCGAATGCGCCTTGGGAAGCACCGGTCCCTGAAACTCGGCGTCGTTCCACGTGCGGCCGCCGTCGGTGGAGACTTCGACGCGGCGGACGGCGCCCGCACCGGACCAGGCCAAGCCCTTGATCTGGTAGAATCCCGGGCCAGGCAACCGGTGTGCGTCGGAAGGGAACGTGATTATCGACTTCGGTCCCATCTGGAATTGGAACCAGCGCTTCGAGCCGTCCGCCCTGGGACTGTTGTATCCGTTGGTTTCCCGGCTGTGCATTGGGGGCTGGTCCATCACCTGGATGCGCCGCAGCCACTTGACGTTGTTGATTCCTTCCCAGCCGGGAACCAGCAGCCGCAAGGGATAACCGTTATCGGGACGCACCGCCTCGCCATTTTGTCCATAGGCCACGATCACGTCGTCCATGGCCTTATCGAGCGGAATACTTTTTGCATGCTTCGCCGTCTCCGCCCCTTCCGCGGAGATCCATTTCGCCCCTGTTTGCACGCCGGCCTCCCGAAGCAGCAGGGACAAAAGGACTCCGGTCCATTCGCTGCAACTGGTGAACCCCATGACGCGCTGGATGATCGGCCCCTCGCCTTTATTCGTCAGCAAAACGTTCGGTGAGCCGTCTCCGGCACACTCCAGGAAATGAATCCGGGTGACGAACGGCAGGCGCTTCAACTCCTCCAGGGTAAAAATCAAAGGACGGTCCACCATGCCGTGGATCAGCAGACGATGCTGCCGTGGGTCGATGTCCGGCGGAACCGAGCCGGTGGAAACCACGTAGTGCAGCGACGACGGCGTGATGATCCCGACAGAATCCTGTAGCGGATTGAATACCGCCGGCCAGCTTTGGAAGGGCGCGACGCCCGGCGGCGGCGTCCCTTCGGCGTGGAAGGTCGTGCGGGTGGAACTCTCGAAGTGCGAGCGCTGGCCGTAGGGCTGGTATCCTTTGGGCACGGCAGCGGGCGTTTCCGGGCCGGGTGTCTGGCCGCTGGCGGAGCGGAGCGCTCCCACAGTCAAGCTTGCCAGCGCCGCGCCGTTTTTTAGGAATCTCCTGCGGCTGGCGCGCTTCGAATTCATGGGTCTCTCCCATTAAGTGTGTCGAGTAAATATCACGAGGGGCAACGAATGTCAAGGTATGTCGGTGCTTCTTGTTTGTGAGTGATTCATAGCCGGTTTGTGCTTGATCCTTCGAACCGACGAGCGTACTCTAAGTCGAGACCCAAAACTGGAATTAGCGGCAAGAAAGTTGACTTCAAATTGGCGGAGGCACGGCGTAGAACGGGGTGGCCCGGCAGCAAAATATTGAGACTTTGAGAACTGTAACGGACGTGTATAAAACTCAGAATTGGGGGGGGCCGGAAATGCGACGACGGCATTTTTTTTCACTATTCTCACTGGCAGGCGCTTCGTTAGCGGCTGCGGGATCTCTGCAGGCGCAAGGAACCCCGGCAACGGCGGGAACCGGCAAATCGGAAATTCAGGATCCGGGTCCATGGTCCGACTGGCCATGGGAGGAAGTTCGCATTCCCTATCGCGAAAGAAAAGCAAGAGTGAAGTGGCCCAACAACAGCCCCCTCTGGGTCTACATGTATATCACCGGCGAATGGGGCCGCCTGTTCCTGAACGATCCCAAGGGATTGTACAAGAGGGACCTCAGGGGCGAATCGGAAGGCGGCCAGTATGAACTGGAGGTGGCGATTTACCGGGCGATCAACCTGCTGGATAAGCATGGCCTGAAGGTTTCGGTTGCCCCGTATGCGGGCACGGTTGAGCACTATCCGGATTTGTTCCGGGAGCTTGTCAAAAGGGGACACGAGATTCAAGCGCGCCCCTACTCGGGGATTTCCACGACGCGAATGACTCCTACCGAAGAGCGGGCAGAGATCAAGAAAATTACTGCGGTGATTGAGAAGGTCACCGGCAAGCGTCCGATGGGTTTCGATAATCCCGGCGGAGTGTGCACAGATCAGACGCCTCATATCCTAGCGGAGGAAGGTTATCTCTACATGTGTGGATTAAAGGGCGATGATCTGCCGTACGGCATCAAGACCAGATCCGGCAAAACTCTCCTGGTCATCGGCAGCCGCCACACAACCACCAATGACAATGCCATTTTCGAGGGCCGCGGCATGAGGAGTCCCAGCATGGCCTTCGAGTACATGAAAGACATTTTCGACTGCTATTACAAGTTGGGCGTACAGGAATTTCCGGGCACTCTCAATTACGGTATTCACCCCAAGAATGGCCTCTTGCCCGAACGCGTCATCTATCAGGATCGCATCCTCGGTTATATGACTTCCCAAAAGGATGTTCGTTTCACTAACTACTTGGAGCTCGCCGAATATTGGCAAAAGACATACATCAACGCTTAACCGCCGTGCAGTTGGAGGGTCTCAAGCTACGAGCGGATGATCTAACGCCTAAAGAAGAAACACACGACGCCGGGTTCGTCCTACACCGCAACAATAACGATGCCGGCCTCTGCCGATAATTCGACCGCAGCGGCCGACATGCTTTGGACGGAAACGGAGACTGGTTGCAGAGAAATGGCAGCCGGTTTGGATTCAGTTGGGACCTCCAATTGGCGGTTGACAGTTTATACCGCTGATGAGACCAGAGCAGTCACCGCACCGCTCGCCACAGCCGGCTCAATCGACAGAACGCTGGGTTCGGCACGCCAGATCCAGTTCGCTTTGAAATTGATTTTTTGACCTTTGAACTCCCGCGCACTGCCGGTTATGCGCTCTCAGGGTGCTCGAGTTCTGGAGGATGGAGACGAGATGGGACGTATTGCAGTAATGCTTTTTATTGGTTTGATAGTGGCTGGCACGGCGAATACACTGTTCTCGCAAGGAAACGGAACAAATCATAACGTCACCCAGTCGGACATGGAGCGCTGGAAAAAAGATCTGTCCAATTGGGGACGGTGGGGAAAAGACGATCAACTGGGCACCGTCAATCTCATCACGCCCGCCAAGCGGAAGCAGGCAGCAGCCTTGGTGAAGGACGGAATTACCGTTTCGCTGGCGCACGACGCGGAAACGGAAAAGCAGCCTGACGTTCCTCAGCCCTATGAGCACAAGATGGTGTCCGACGGTTCGGGCAGGCCCTCGGCGGGGGATCGCATCGCCATCCAATTCCACGGCATTTCAACTACACATCTGGATTCTCTCGGCCATCACTTCATGTATGACAAAATGTACAATGGCTACGAGCGAAAAGAATTCGTTTCCATGCAGACCGGACTCGCGAAGAATTCTGTCTACAACATGAAAAATGGCGTTGTTACACGTGGGATTCTCATGGATATTCCTCGTCTGAAGGGAGTGGAATATCTGGAGCCGGGAACGCCCATCTATGTGGAGGACTTGGAGGCCTGGGAAAAGAAAGCGGGCGTGAAGGTGTCCGCCGGCGACGCGGTATTCATTCGCACCGGCCGGTGGGTGCTACGCGCCAAGATGGGGCCGCCGCCAGAAGCGGAACCCAGGAAAATGGCGGGTCTCGATCCCTCCGTGCTGCCCTGGCTGAGGAAGCGGGATATCGCGGTCCTCGGCAGCGAGGCGTCATTGAGCGTTGAACCGAATCCGCCGACTGCCGTCATCACAAATCCCGACGACTACTCACCCGTGCATAACTTCGTTCTGGTGGTTCTGGGAATGCCGTTGCTGGATGCGTGCGATCTCACGGCCGTCAGCGAAGCCGCAGCCGCGCACAACCGGTGGGAATTCATGGTGACATTCGCACCGCTGCCGTTGAAAAGAGCCACGGGATCACCGATAAACCCGATTGCGGCGTTTTGACACCGGTTTCGATTACGGGCGCTTCGCTTGTCGGGACAGATTCGATGAAGAAAATTCAAACTCCCAGCAGGCGCCTGGCGTTGCCGTACAGGATTTTGGCTTTATCTTCAGCACCGACAATGGAATTCTTGACAATCTCTAAGGTTGTAGTCGCTCTCCTGTAAGACGGTCGCGAGGCGTACAAATCGCTTCCCAAAAGTAGCCTGTCCGGACCGATCAATTTCACGAAAGCTTCTACTCCCTTTTCTCTGGTGTAAATCACCGGTCCAGTATCAAAGAGGATATTCTTCTGCCTCCTGCCGACGTTCAGGGCTTCGTCGGCGTCGTCGGATCTTGCCAGTGCCGCCAGAGCAACGAATGTAACTTGCGGAAACTCTTCGGCCAGCACCTCCAATTTTGATAAGGACTCATAAGGCTTCAGCCCCACGTGTATGAAAGGTATAAGACGCAACGCCGCTACTTGCTTCAATATCGGCCGCATAAAGGCATCGTCCACCTGCACGCCGGAGTGAGTGTGGTGCCAAACCACGCCGCGAAACTTCAAATCTTTAGCCATCCGCTCCAGCTCTTTCAGGCTGGCCTCGCCGTGAGTCACCTCCACCGTGCCAACGCCAACGGGAAAACGGTCGGAGTGTCGTGCCACATACTCCGCAACGAGATCGTTTACCTGCATCGTATTCTTGATGCCTTCGGTCCGTCTGTACTGAGTGCTGACCATCATCACGGATTGGCCAATGCCGTTCTCGTCCATGATCTTGGTGCGGATGGCGAAGTCTTTCCCGATCAGTTCGTCAAATGCCCGAAGCGGAGAGTAGCTCGCATCTGTCGACTCCAGGTGCTGGTGGATATCGAAAGGAGCGCTCGCAAACCTTTGCGCCGCTTGAGCCGCCGCGCTCAGCGGTTCAGCGAGCAAACCGGACGCCGCTAACAGTGCGCCGCCGGTTATATCCGCCAACAGTTTGCGTCGCGTGATCGGTTCGTTCATGATTACATACTCCTCCCCTCTGCCGTCAAAGCTGCATCAAACGATTCCACAAACATTGGAGGGAATCCATCTCCGATTAGAAAACCAGTTTCAGTCCGAACTGAATTTCCCGCGACGTCGTGCTGGTATTTGAAATTCTTCCCACGTTGCCGATCAGCTTTCCACTGGGATCGAAAAGCAGCGATTGAGGCAAGCCCAGGTTGGAATGGTTTAGGATGTTAAAGAACTCGGCTTTGAACTCGGTGCGAACTTTTTCCGAGATGCCGGTGTTCTTCACCAGCGAAAAATCGAGAACGGCAACTCCGGGTCCTTCCACGGTATTCCTTGCCAGATTACCAAACGTTCCCGCCGGGGGGAGCGCGAAGGCCGTAGGATCGAACCACAACGTAGACTTCCCAACAGTCGGATTGTTACTGCGCCCAGGAAGAAGATTGGGACGATCGGGAGCGCGGGTATCGCGGTTTCTCGATTGATTGAATCCCACGGCGGCCGTGAATGGAACTCCCGAACTTGCCGAGAGGATGCTGTTCACTTGCCAGCCACCCGCGATTTTGCCTGCTACCCCCTTCACGTCGAGCGCCTTGCCGGGGCCGACGGGTAGCTCATAGCCGAAGTTCGCCGAAAGATTATGGCGCGCATCGATGATGGAACGTCCCCGGTCACTGTTCCTGACGTCCGGGTCCAATAGAAAACCGCCGTCCTGCTGATTATCCGCGCCAGCCAGCGACGACTGGTCGTCGAGCGCCTTAGCGTGGGTATAAGAAATTTGCATCTGAACGCCGCGCGCGGATCGGCGGATTATGCTCAATTCGAATGCGTTATAGAAGGAATTCGCGTCGGTGAAATACCAGAGGATGTCTCCCATTCTGGGATTCCGGACCGGCAATCCAGCAGGGAAGAACTTGCTGCCGTCTGCCAGAATCTGGGGATAGGCGGTGTTGCCGCTGGACTTTCCAACCAAGTGGCGACCTCCCGATCCGGTGTATCCTGCTCGAACAACCGTCCCGCCCCAGATCTGCCGCTCCAAATTCAAGTTGTAGTGGTAGACTGTCGGCACCTTCAAATGCTCAGACCATCCGCTGGGTCGGGGCAGCCCGCTTACACCCACTAATGGGAGTGCCACGGAAGAGGGAAACGGTGGGTTACTGGCCTGGAAGGTTCCGCCATAAGGTGGGTTTCGGGTCAGGCCGATTGATTCGGCGCGCCCTACCAGCAGGTTGTGGAACACTCCAGCCCCGCCTCGCAGAGATGTCTTTCCATTTCCGGAAATATCCCAAGCGAAGCCAAATCGAGGAGCGAGGTTCTTCATTCCAACCTTGTACATGGAATCGAGAACGGAGATGGTTGGCGCCAGAGTATTGGTGATAACGGCATTGCGGCCAAAAGTATCCTTGTGCGGCGTAGCGAACTCCCATCTCAAGCCAAGGTTGAGCGTAAGGTTGCGCATCGCCTTCCAATCGTCCTGAAGGTACAGCCCAAACGTGGTTTGACGCCAAGCGCGCGGGCTGTTGGGGTCTTCCACTGTAAATCGCGTGGGGCGGGCTTGCAGAAACCGCGCCAGGCTGGCGAACTGCATGGCTCCGTTGAAGTCACCCTGAAAGACGTTGTAATGCTGCCTCTCCACGTAGACCCCAGACTTAAGGCTGTGTTCTCCGTGGATATAGTTCAAGTCGTCTCGTACTTGATACGAGTTGGTCACCCAAAGGCCACCGTCAAGATTGCGCGGACCAATTTCCGTGATGGCTCCGCCCGCCGAGCCGGCGGCGCCTCCTTCAATACCAGAGATCGTAATCCTGGCGATCTTGAGGCCTGGCGCGGTCGCCAGCGACGCATCGATGGGAATCTGCTCCCGCGAATTCAGGCGCGGCGAAGCACGGTTGAAGCCCACATTCCCCGTGTTGATGACGTTGGGGGAGAACATGTGCGTCTCCTGCAACGTAATCATCTGCTGCCGGGAGGTCGTTATATCGGCGAAGATGCCTGCCGAGCGCGTCTCGCCGCGGTCGGCATCGCTGAATTGATAGCGGGCAAATAGGAAGTCGTTGTCGGAGAAGTGGTGGTCAACTCGAGCCGTAAGGAAATCTTCGTTGGTAGGCGCGCTGTAGGCGTATGTGTAGACGCCGGAACCATCCCCCAAGTCCTCACCATTAGGCAAGGGATATAAATCGAGAAACGGCTTGACGCGCGGATCCACCTGCACGCGAGTACCCGTCGCGGGGTCGTTCAGCAGGCCATTGCGAGCGGCCACTGTAGGGGTGTATGAGGTATTTGTGGTGCCGCGGCGTTCGCGGAATCCTTCGTATGCTCCAAAATAGAAGGTTCTCTCCTTAACGATCGGACCGCCAACGGAGCCGCCAAATTGATTGCGCTTGAACTCCGGGGGAGCTCCTTCATCAAAGAAATTTCTGGCATCGAAGTTGTCGTTGCGATGGAAGTAGAACACGCTGCCGTGAAGGTCGTTGGTTCCAGAGCGCGTCACGGCCGTAATGATCGCCCCGGCATTCTGTCCAAATTCCGCACTGAAGTTGTGCGTGAGCACGCGGAATTCCTGAATGGCATCGACTCCGAGCTGTACGCCGGCAACGCTTCCGGTGGTGGTGCCGCCGAACTCATTCTTTCGCGTACCGTCGATCAGGAAATTGTTGTAGTTCATGCGTGCCCCGCCAGCGGAAATGCGGGAGCCAGAGCCAGTGTTGGGCGACTGCAGCGCATACCGCTGCTGGATTACGCCCGGCTGGAGAAAGATCAACTGAGTGAAGTCGCGGCCATTGAGCGGCAAGTCGCGAATTTGTTTGTCGTTCACCAAGCCGCCAATCTCCGATGTGCCGGTTTGAATCAAAGGCGCCTCGCCAACAACCTCAACGCTTTGGCTCACTTCACCGACTTGCAGATGAGCATCGACGACAGCTTCTCGCCCGACACTCAGCGAAATTCCCTTACGGATTGCGGTGCCAAATCCGGAGAGTTCAACCTGTACCTCGTAATTTCCCGGGCCGAGCTGAGGAACCTGGTAGCGTCCGGTCTCATCGGTGTTCGTGGTACGGGCGATTCCCGTTTCCACACTGCGTACCGTAATTTTAGCGCGCGGCAAAATGGCCCCGGTCTGATCTGTCACCGTTCCTACGATCGTTCCCGAGTTTACCTGCGCAACGGCGCCTGTAGCCGAGATAATCGCGCTGCATAGAAGCATCACTCCAATTGCTAGAATCCGTTGCCACTTATCTTGCCATATCATGTGCTCTTCTCCTTTTCGTACACGCAAGGTTAACGTCGAAGCCTCCCGGTAACACTCTCATACCGAATTCCCATTGTTCTCCGCAGCATACAGTTGCGGCTAGGGGTTTAAGCTTTCATGTAATTCTTCGTCCAATAATCGGCTACATCCACGCATCTTGCAAACCAGACATCCTTGTACCTCAGCATGTAATCGAGGAAGCGCTCCTGATAGCTTGTTCGTTCCGGAATTAGGCCGTTATGGGGATGAATGCCATAGTTAAAGGCGGTGGGATATTCCTCCATGCCAAGCCGGTAATAGGCATCGAAAATATCTTTCATGTATTCGAATGCGGCGGTGGGGCCTCGCAATCCCCGGCCCTCAAAAATGGCGTTGTCATTGGATGTGGTATGTCGGCTACCGACTACAACCAGGTTCTTGCCACTCCTCGTCTTGATGCCATATGGCAGGTCGTCTCCCTTGAGCCCTCCCATCCACGTATATCCTTCGTCGGCGAGGATGTGAGGAGTCTCATCCGTGAGTACTCCGCCGGGATTGTCGAAACCAACTGGCCGTTTTCCTGTCACTTTTTCAATTAGTGCCGTGCAGCGCTGAATCTCGGCACGCTCTTCGGCTGGAGTCAGCCGCGTGGTAGGCTCGCCCGTAAAGGGCCGAGCGATGATCTCATGTCCTTTGCTATGCAATTCTCGAAACAAATCTGGAAACGGTTCGATCATTCCTGCATGAGCAAAGATGGAGACCTTTAATCCAAATTTATCGAGCAGTCGAACCGCTCGCCAAATTCCGACGTTCATTTCATATTGACCTTGTTCAGACTCAGTTCTCAAATCGCGCTTGAACTTGGCCTTGGAATCCGCCAGGGTCGCATGACCTCCCCATTCTGTGGTGACATATGTATATACGCAAAGCGGTCCGCCGTTTGGCCACTTGATCTTCCCGAACCGTTCGCGGTAGGGAATTCGAATCTCCTCGAACGGCCAGTGAGGCCAAGGCCCAGTGTGTCCATCCTCAATTTTTACATAGGATTGTTGCGAATCACCCTTCCAGCTCTGAGCAGAGGCAAAATTAGCCGCAGCGAACGCCGCGCCTCCTGCCGACAGGTTTCGAAAAAAATCTCTTCTCTGCATTATTTCCTCCATGACAATGGCAGCCTGAGATCGAAACGTGAACTTCGTTTCGATTCCCAACTGGACCACACTATACACCCTTTGGAGGATTCTCTTGAACAGGTGTTTCCGTCGCCGTGTGGTCCGGTCACTACCAGAAATCTGGTGCTTCCGCAAATAATGTTTTCAAGGCGATAGTAACCCATTCATGTGGTATGGATTAAGACCTATTCCTGAGTTCATCGGATTTACTGACGAGGGGGTCCCGGTTCCAAATCGAAATCCAGCGAATAACCAGTGAAATGACCGTAAGCACGAAGATGTGGGCGCGCAATCCGCATTACGCATCCTCCTCGCCGGAGAGGCGGGAAACGAGCCGCGGCTCAAGCCGAGTGAACCGAAAATACTCCTTGACAACATGATATTCGACGCTCTAAGGTTGCACTCAGAAACGGCTGGATAAAGAGTAACGGCGGAATCATTCAAGCTGCAAGAAGTCATGCAGGCAGAACTTCGGAAGACGACAGGAATTCGGCATTAAGGCTGGCTGGAGCAGCGTAATAAAGGTGTTACCCGACCCATATTGACCGCAGCATGCTATGGGGAAGTGTTATCAGCAGCAGCGAAAACTCGGCTGCGTACCGGATTCAATTCAACGATAGTACAAAAGGCATGCTTCACTTTGAATTGGCGGGTCCTTCGGTATAGTTCAACCCAGCAGAGAAGCAGGATTTGAAATTGGACGCTTCAGATGCGAGTCGGCAAAGGAGGCCTACATGATTTCAGCGATGTGCCGCTCAAAGAGATATGTTCAACCGCTTGTGTTTCTGTTTGTCTTCGTGACCGCTGGAATTTCCACAGCGATCGCTCAACTGCCGACCGCAACGATTCTTGGCGTTGTAAAAGACGCATCCGGCGCCGTAATACCCGATGCGAGTGTCGCCGCACGCAATGTGGAGACGGGCCAAACACGCACAGCAACGACCGGTAGTGAGGGGTCGTATCGGTTTTCTGCGCTTCCCGTCGGCAATTACGAATTGCGTGTGGAACACCCCGGCTTCCAAATTGCGATTCGGAGCGGCCTGACGTTGGCCGTTGCTCAGGAAGCGGTTGTGAATTTCACCCTGCAACTAGGCGGTGTGGAACAGACCGTATCTGTCACTGCCGAGGCGCCACTGGTGGAAACCACCAGCGGTTCGCTCGGCGGATTAGTCGATGAGCGGAAGGGTTCGGAGCTACCCCTAAATGGCCGAAACTATATTGACCTGACGCTGCTTCAAACGGGAGTGAATCAGCACTCCCGCCACGGCGACACGGCCGGCGCCACGGGAACATGGTTCAGCAGCAGCGGAGCGCCTGTCCGGTCAAACAGTTTCTTGCTCGACGGAGCTTCCATGTTAACCGTGTGGGGTGCATCGTCGGCTTCGATTGGTAACACGACGCTGGGCGTTGAAGGGATTCGGGAGTTTCGGGTAGTGACGAATTCCTTCAGCGCAGAGTATGGGATGACGATGGGGAGTCAAACGGTAATCGTCAGTAAGAGCGGAGCTAATAATTACCACGGTTCCCTGTTTGAATACCTGCGCAACAGCGCGTTGGACGCGCGGAATTTCTTCGATTATAAGACACTCGCCAGCAATCGCCGTTTGCCCGCGTTCACGCGAAATCAGTTTGGCGGCTCCATCGGCGGACCCATCCAGCACGACAAGATGTTTTTCCATGCGACCTTTGAAGCCCTGCGTGAGCGGTTAGGCATCACCAAAATCGCGAACGTGATCCCGGTGAGCAACAAGGTGGACGGAGGGTTGGTGCCGCAGATTCATCCGAATATCAGACCGCTACTCTCGCTCTTCCCAGGGCCGAACCTGCCCGGCAATCAGTTCACTTTCCCTTTTACTCAGCCCACGCGCGAAGACTACGGCCAGACTCGTGTGGATCGGAACATCTCCGCGGCGGATTCAATATTCGGCCGCTACACGATCGATGACGCCGAGAAAATCGGCGGCATTGAATATCCGCAGTGGCGAGAACCGCGTAGGAGCCGCAGCCAATTTGCGACGCTGTCCGAGACTCACATCTTCTCTCCGGCGGTGTTGAGTACCTTTCGGTTCTCTTATAGCCGCACGCTTGTTGATCAGAAGACGTCGTCTGGAGTCAGCGGCCCACAGTTTTCGTTTGTGGAGGGGCAGGAATTATCGCAACTCGCCGTCACGGGCCTCACCAGTTTTTCTGGGGACAATGCCAGCCCATCGCTAGGCAAGCAGAATATCTTCACGTGGAGTGGCGATCTTTTCTATACAAAGGGCAACCACTCGTTCAAGTTCGGGACGCTGATCAACGGATTCCAGCAGTACATGAAGATCAGTTTACAGACCCGGGGCAACATCACATTTGCCAGCCAGCGGGATTTTTTGCTCGGCAATGTTCAAAGCTTCACCCGGCTCACGGCCGGCGGCAGACAGGAGCGCTCCATCGGATACAAGTCGCTGGGATTTTATACGCAGGATGATTGGCGCGTGAAGCCAACACTAACGCTGAATCTGGGGATGCGGTATGAATTTATCACCATTCCACAGGAATCAATGGATCCCAGTATCGGTTCCGCAGTTCGGGACTTGCGTCGGGACTCTCAAGCGACACTCGGTCGCGGTCTTCTGGGCGAGAACCCATCGCTGAAAAACTTCGGCCCTCGGCTTGGCTTCGCGTGGGATGTATGGGGCGATGGCAAAACGGCAGTCCGAGGTGGCTTTGGGCTGCTCTATGACCTGAACAGCCAATTTGGGACCTCATTGCTTTCCGCTGCCGGCGCTACACCTCCGTTTTCCAGTTTGAGTGCGATTTTCGATTTCCGGTTGGATCAATGTTGCCCAATACCTGTGCCGCCAGAGGCCGTTGGGAGGTCGGTCCGGTTATTGGATTACCATTTGCAGCAGCCCCACATTTTGCATTACAACTTGACGGCACAACGAGAGCTGCCATGGAGCATGGCCGTTACGCTCGCTTACGCGGGCTCTCGGGGGCTCAATCTGGTGCGGCACGTCGACGGGAACCCAACATTTCCCGCAGTATTGCCCGATGGGCGGAAGTTCTGGACAGGCCGAGAGCAGCGCGTCAACACGGCCTTTGACTATATCCGATTGAACACCGCATCGGGGGATTCCTGGTACAACTCCTTTCAATTTGGTCTGCAGAAGCGGATGCACCGCGGCTTGCAGCTTCAGAGTTCCTACACTTGGTCGAGGACCGTTGATACAACCCAAGGCGTGGTACCGGCCGATTCCAGCGGCGACATCTCGCCGGTGGATGCGTTGGATAACAGAACAGATAAAGCCCCCGCGGCTTTTGATATCCTGCACAATTGGCGATTCAATGCGATATACAAGATACCTGGATTGCCAACGACGGGAATCGCAGGCAAGTTGCTGGGCGGATGGTGGATGAGCGGGATTCTCTCGCTTCAGAGCGGATATCCGTTCAGCGCCACGCTTCAGCGCAACCGGTCGCGCTCAAAATACAATGACAATGGCTCAGACCGGCCTGATCTCGCGCCTGGCGTGAAGGCGAGCGACATCGTCAAAGGTGTATCGAGAGGCTGCGGGAACCTGCCGGCCGGAACGCCGATCCGCGCTCCAGAACGATACTTTGATCCTTGTGCGTTTACAATCCAACCAGCAGGATTTCTGGGGAATGCCGGGCGTAATATCTTGCGGGGTCCGGGACGTGCTACCCTCGATTTCTCATTGGCGAAGGATACAAATCTGGGATTCTTGGGTGAGGGTGGCAAGCTGGAATTTCGGGCAGAGATCTTTAACATCCTGAATCACGCGAACTTCCTTACACCGTCGAGCAGTTCCGCAAGTCCGAGTGCAGTGTTTGTGGGCGCGGCAGACGTGGAGAACCCGATAGCGAACGTAGGAAGAATCACGGCCACGGCCACGGCCTCCCGACAAATTCAGTTGGCTTTAAGAATCGTGTTTTAGGTTCGTTCAATCGGTGCAATATGCGAATGCTCGCTCACGGCACCGATTACCCGGAGGAAAATGATGCGACTAAGATGGTTAGTGATGGCTGTCGCGGCGGTGTTTCTAGCGGGGCTGCCGCTATTTGGTCAGATGGGATCGAAGTCGAGTGCGCTGAGTGACAAAGAGCAAAACGGAAAGAAGATGTTCCAACAGCGGTGTTCCGTTTGCCATACTCCGCCGCTCGCGGGCGATAAGACCTACGGCCCCATGTTGAACTCGGACACTGTCTCCGGTAAAGAAGCGGCTGCACGCGACATCATTATGAAGGGAACTGCGCGCATGCCTGGTTTTCAATATGGCCTCCGGAGGGAAGAAATCGACAATATCGTCGCCTATTTGAAAACCGTAAAATCCACCGGCCAGGTTGGGAAACCGTCCAGCATTGCTGATGCAGCTAAAGGACAACAAGACTAAGGAGGACCCATGCTAAGCGAAAGGAACCTATTGCTGATTGCAATTGTTGCCGCAATTTGCGCCGTGGGAGTGCTGAAGGCAGCTCCCCAGAAGAGTACGAAAGCGCCGAATATTTCCGGAGCTCTGCTGGGAGGCACGATCCGTTCTGCGGGTGGAAGCCCGCTGGAGGGCGTGACGGTATCGGCGAAGTCCGATGGCAAGACAATCAGCACCACCGTTTTTACTGACGAAGCCGGAGCATACATATTTCCGCCGCTCGACAAAGGCACGTACCGCGTTTGGGCGCAAGCCGTCGGCTTTGACACCGGCCGCGCGCGCGTCGAATGGACCGGCGCGCAATCCATTCACCAGGACTTTGTCCTAAAGACCGCCGACGATCCAACACGACAGATGACCGGCTCCGACTGGTTTGCTACTCTCCCAGACGACACAGTGCAAGAGCGCAGGGTGAAAGATGTATTGAAGACCAGTTGCACGGGATGCCATCAGACGAGTTACATTCTTCAGAATCGTTTCGACAAGGCGGGCTGGTTAGCAATTATCAACCTGATGAAAATGGTGAATGTTTATGGCACTTATCTTTCAAGCCGTCCGCCATGGCCGATTATTGAATACCACAAGGAGCAGCTCGCGGATTATTTGGCTAAAGCACGCGGCCCATCGCAGACAGCGAAGCTAAAGTTCCTGCCACGGCCCAAAGGGGAAGCGGCTCTCGCGGTCATCACCGAATATGATATTGAGCCTGCGGAAACCCCAGGGGAACATCCACTGCAAGACGGCAGCGACTGGTCTGAGGGAGTGCCCTCCAGCCTCAACGGCGTCCGCGGAACTCACGATGCGGAGATCGACTTCTCAGGAAATATCTGGGTGGTGAATTCGACCGACAATCCCAATCGCACCTACGCCAAGATCGACGCAAAAACTGGCGAAGTCACTTCTTACAAAGCAATGGATAGTAAGGGCAAGGTACGGACCAGCCACGGGATTCGGAAGGATCAGAATGGCGTCCTGTGGTTCAACTTGTCCGGAGAAGCAGAAGGCGAAGGCGAGTTGGGCAGCTTGGCTCGGCTGGACCCGATGACCGGGAAATTGGATGTCTATACTCCGCCGAAAGGCATGAGCGGAGTCGGCGGCGCCATCGACGTGGACGGAAAAGGAAAAATATGGGCGTCCACTCGCGGTGGCGGAATCCGTTTTGATCCGGATACCGGCAAGTTCCTGGATTTCAAGTCGGTCCACTTCAAGACCGATGCGGGAACGGGAACCACCTATGGGGTTGCGGCGGATTCGGAAGGCAACGGCTATTGGGCTCAGATGGCCATTGACATTGTTGGAAAGAGCGATATTGCCACCGGGAAATCGCTCGAAATTCAGATACCTCCCCGGCGCGAAAAAATGGAGATTGCGACGGAGGATGAACGTAAATTGTACGCACAGTCCGGCTCGGACTGGAATTCGGCGATTCCGTGGACGCAGGGTCCGCGACGGCTCGGCGGCGATCATACAGGCAATGCGGTTTGGGTTGCTGACTGGTGGGGCGACAACTTGGCCAAAATAGACATCCACACGAACAAGGTCACCCAATATCCAGCTCCCAGCAAAGACTCCGGTCCCTACGCCGTGGTAGTGGATAAGAACCACACTGTGTGGGTGAACATGACTCTCAATGACAGCGTGGCCAAATTCGATCCCACAACGGAGAAATGGACCGAATATATGCTGCCCACACACGGCGCAGAGACGCGCCACATCGCCGTGCTCGACCGCCAGTATCCACCCACTGTGGTTGTGCCGTACTGGAGAACCAGCAAAGTGGCGCGATTGCAGTTCCGATCCAAAAAAGAATTGCTGGCGCTGAAGCAACAATTCCAAGGAGAGCGAATACAGGCTCAGAATCGATAGCGAAGGCCGCGTCCGTTTCTGCGATTGCTGGCTGGACGAAGTGGGAGACTCCTGGCCCTAAACACATTGGTTCAGAGTCCCGCTGAATGGACGGGGAACTGGGAAAGCGAAACGCGTTTCCGACCTGATCGTCGTGAACGGCGCTTCCGATTCGGCTACGGGATGTACGACCGTACTCCGATTACTTGTAAATGCACTACCCTCGCGTCACTGTGATAGCCCTTGTCTGTCACCACCTCATTCCAGCCGGATTACTCCCGAAGCGGTCGCCACGGCATGTCTTTTATGCCGTGGGCACGTTCCGGAACAAACCCACGGCACTAAGAAACGTGCCGTGGCAACGCGCTGTGACGCCAGTAAAGAAAATCTCAGATTGGTAAAGCTATCGCAGCGCCAGCAGGGCGATACCCACATAAACCAGATTTGGAAGATAAGTCGCAAAGTGAGCCACGATACCCGGCCAGGTGCTCTTCGTCCGTTGCGCGACAAATGCCAATGCCAAAGTGCCCGGCAGTATCTCTACCAACCGCCAGTAAAAGAACGAATGAAAAAGGGTCCAGAGCAGTCCGTGGACGAGCCAAGTCCATTTGCCGTGCGTGAGTTCCTGCCGAGGCAGGATATAGCCACGCCACCAGAGCTCCTCACCGACGACACTGGAAAATGCAAAGGCAACAACGCCCGTCCGAGGGCTGCTCAGTGAATATATAATGCTCCTGCCCCGACCCTACCCATTTTCCTCATCCGCGTTTCCGGGCCCGCGGGGGCGGCCGAGCAGCTCGAAGAAAACGTCTTCGAGGCTCGCGCCGGATACTTCGAAGTTCGAGACGGGCCAGCGCTGGGCGAGCGAGGCGAGCCAAGCCAGGGCCTCGGCTTCGGAGGCGTGCAGCGTCATCTCGACGAGATTGCGCTTGACTTCCAAGCGCGTGGGAGCGGCGCGGCGGAAGTGCTCAAGCAGATCCTCTCCCACCGAGGGGAAGGTCAGCGTGACGTTGTAATAGCCGTGCGAGAGGCGCTTCAGTCCGGCGAGGTCTCCTTCGGCGGCGATCTTGCCGCCATTGACGATGACGATGTGGTCGCAAAGCTCCTCGGCCTCGCTCAGCACCTGAGTGGTGAGGAAGATGGTGCGTCCGCCGCGGGCCTGCTCGCGGATGGTCGAGAGCAGCTCGCGCCGGACGAATGGGTCCATGCCGATGGAAGGCTCGTCGAGAAACAGGACGGGCGAGTCAACCATGAACATCTTGGCCACTTGCAGGCGGCGGCGCGTGCCGATGCTCAGTTCCTGGGCTTTTTTGGAGGCGTGCTCTTCTAGATGAAACTGCGCGAGGATACGCTCGGCGCGGCGGCGGCTTTCTTCGAGGGAGATGCCGTGGAAATTCCCGAAGGTGATGAAGTTGTCGCGGACCGTCAGATACAGCTCAACGGCGAACTGCTGGAGCACCACGGCTATGGAGCGGCGGACGGCGAGCGAGTCGTGGACCACGTCGTGTCCCATCACGGAGGCGTGGCCGGAGGTGGGCGTCGTCAGCGTCGTGAGCACGTTGACCAGCGTGGTTTTTCCCGCGCCGTTGGGGCCGAGCATTCCGAAGATCTCGCCGCGGCGGACGTGGAACGAAATGTCATCCACGGCGCGCACCTCGTCCGCGCGGCCGGGATGATAGACCTTGGTGAGTTGTTCGACGACCACGGCGTCGGCGCCGGACGGAGGTCCCATGACGTTTTCCATTTTACATCGGGCGGAAGGGAATCGACCGGCAGCAAACGGATTTCCCCGCGAAAATTCCGCCGAGGGCGGAGGTTCCGTTACAGTGTAGCAGGATGAGATCGTGCGGAGGTACAATGATCGTTTCGGGTGACTGATACAGGACACACGCTACCCGTTATACCGGTCGAGATCGGCATGCCCACTGCTTTAGAGCGATGGTGTATTCAGGGGATATACATTGATTTACGGCACGCTATTGTCCGGGCCGCTTTCGGGACGAAGCATACCGCCAGACGACCAGTCCAACCAGCAAGAGAAGATCCACGGCTAACTCTTGCTCGTTGAGAGGTTTGTTCGACGGCCGCCGGTTCGCCTGGCGCACATCCGCATACAGGATTGCCAGCGCGAACATTACGATAATAAAATAGATCCTGAATGCCCGAGTCGGGCGAAACCTGTCCGCTTCAACGGTCTCATTTTTCTTCGAAACTGCCCTCCACACGCCGATACCAATCAGAATGGCGCCACCGACAATGAACCCAGGACCAATCGCCAAGCTCCAGAATTTCTCCTGGCTCGTCATCTGGGCCATGTGGGGTCCGGTCAGCCAGAAGAAAAAAGTCCCAGCCGAGAGTGGCAGCAATCCTAATACAGCGATCCAAATCGGACGGATAAGGGGGTCCTTGTCCGGATCGTAATTGAAATTCTTCGGGCCTGGGTAGAAAAGCGGCATTTACAGCCTCGGAGCCTCTATTCCGGAATTAACTTTTTGGGATTCCGGCGGTTCCTACTATACATCCATCTCGTTCCAACCGAGGATTATTTTTTCTCTGGGTGCGTCATCGGCTCCGAACCGGCCTTCCGGAAGTCCTCGCAGGCCACTGTCGCCACCGCCGAAACCGGATTTGTACGACACCAATTCCTCCGGGGTCTTTCCTCCAGAAAAGAGAGGAATGGCATCCACGTCGGCTGGTTGTCCGTTATTCGGTGGTTTGCGCCGCATCGGACAAAGCCAGCGTGACGGCCCGGCCGGATGCTGGGCGGGCTGGAGCAAAAGGTATCGTTGCGGAAACGGCCGATGAGAAAATTCGCGGAACTTTTTGTGATATTATCAATTCCAAACTAGGAGGACTGCGATGCCGTATTTGTATGTAGTGGGGGCGATCGTACTTCGGCTGTTGCCGCATCCGTGGAACCTGTCGCCGCTGGGCGCCATGTTTCTGTTCAGCGGGGCGACGTTCCGGAGCAAGAGGGATTCGCTGCTGGTTCCGATGGCGGCGCTGCTGGTGAGCGACTTTGCGGCCAGCCGGTTTCTTCACGGCGCGACGGTGGCGTGGTTCAGTCCATGGAAGTGCGCGGCGTTTCTGCTGATTGCGCTGATCGGATGGGCGCTGCGCGACCGCATCACGTTGGGCGGCGTGCTGGGAGCGTCGATGACGGGCGCGGTGGCATTCTTTCTCATCACCAACTTTGGAGTATGGGCGTCGTGGACGATGTATCCTCCCACGTGGAGCGGTCTCGTGGCGTGCTATACGGCGGGACTGCCATTTTTCCGTGAGACCCTCGTGGGCGACCTGGGATACAGCGCGCTGCTTTTCGGGTCCTACGAGTGGCTGAGACGGCGGCGTCCGGCGCTGGCGGCGGCCCGATAACGACGTCGGGACCTGGCGACATAACCATGCGAATCTGCTCGCTGATTCCCAGTGCCACGGAGATGGTGTTCGGATTGGGAAAGGGGAGCTGGCTCGCCGGTGTGTCGCACGAATGCGATTATCCCTCCGAGGCAACGAAACTTCCAAAGGTAACCCACAGCAAAATTCCAGAGGGTCTATCGAGCTCCGAGATCGAACGGGCAGTCCGCTCGGCGCTCGATTCCACCGGTTCGCTCTACGATCTCGATCTCGAACTGCTGGAGAGCTTGCGGCCCGATCTCATCCTGACGCAAAGCCTGTGCGACGTGTGCGCGGTTTCCTATGACGCGGTCCGGGAGGCCGCCGCGCGGCTTCGCTCGAAGCCAGCCGTCTTCGACCTGAATCCTCATTCGCTGGAGGACGTTTTCAGCGACATCGGCAGGTTGGGTGAGGCGCTCGGTTGCGAGGACGCGGCGGAATCGCTCGTCGGGCAACTGCAATTGCGCGTCGAGGCTGTCGTGCGGAGGACGAAGGACCTGGACGCGAGACCGCGCGTGTTTTGCATGGAGTGGGTGGACCCTCCTTTCTGCGGCGGCCATTGGATGAAAGAACTGGTGGAGATGGCGGGAGGACGGGACGATCTGGCGCAGCTTCACGGGCCGTCGCGCCAAATCGAATGGAGCCGGGTGCTGGATTTTTCTCCGGAAGTCCTGGTGCTGACGTGCTGCGGTTTTTCCTTGGAACGCTGCCGGGAGGAGGGAGCGATCCTGGCGCAATACGAGGGATTCGCGAAATTGCCGGCGGCGCGGGCGGGGCGTATTTATGCGACGGACGGGTCGTCGTATTTCAGCCGGCCCGGGCCGCGCCTAGTAGATAGCCTGGAAATCCTGGCGCATTTGATTCATCCGGAGCGGTTCGCGGCGCCGCCGCTCCGGGAAGCGTTCGCTCCGCTTCCGATTCCACGCGTAGCCAGTTCCCGCGCGTGAGAAAAAGGATGATGACGCGGCCTGTCGATTGCCGTTGTCGTGTTGTCGAAACGCGGTGGTGACATACCGGTTTCTGAAAGACCGCGCAGTTCCGGCTGTCCCGTTTTTCATGAATCCCCATCCATCACCTTGCATTCCGCAATTCTGGCTGCGATAATCTCGCTGTTTCGACGGAGGTTCAGAAATGCCTACAATTCCCGCCAGGGTCTATGATCGACTAGTTTCTTCCCTCAAACGCTTCCAGCCAATCCTCAGCGCCGCAAAGTCACGTGATGCTGGCGAAGCGGATACGTCCACCGTCGCCAAGGATTTGCTCGCCGACATGTTCGGCTACGACAAATATTCGGAAATCACGTCGGAGTTTATGATCAAGAGTACTTATTGTGACCTTGCTGTCAAGTTCGATGGAAAGCTTCAGCTGCTGATCGAAGTCAAGGCCATCGGGTCAGAACTCAAGGACACCCACGCAAAACAAGCCGTTGACTATGCTGCAAACCAAGGCGTCGAGTGGGTAATTTTGACCAATGGCAGCACTTGGCGCATCTACCGCGTTTTCTTCGGGCAACCGATCACCCAGGAACTTGTATATGAGTGCGACCTGCTTTCAATGAATCCGAAAAATCGCAGTGAGATTGAATCACTATTCCTCTTGGCCAAGGAAGGCCAGAACAAGTCCGTTTTGGCTGAATACCACGCTCAGCGGCAAGCCATGAGCCGCCATTATTTGGGCGCGGTCATCCTCGACGATGCAGTTTTGGACGTAATCCGGAGAGAACTTCGTCGGCTCTCGCCCGATGTGAAAATTGACCGGGACGATCTGCGTACTGTGCTGGTTGACGAAGTCTTGAAACGAGAGGTTACGGAAGGCGAAAAAGCCGAGGAAGCTCGCAAAAAAGTTGCCAAGGTCCGGGGCAAAGCCTTGCACGCGAAAACGAAAAAGAATGACTCACAGGTCGTCGTAACCAGCCCTAAGGACACGGTGGGGGCATGAGGTATTGGTTGGGGGAAATGCCCGTAGCCACGGCACGTTTCTTGTGCCGTGGTTTGTCGCCGGAACGAGAACGGAGCGAACCCGCTGCAAGCCGCGAGGCGGGACCGCGGCGGGCGCGCTGGTTACGCGGCGGAGTCGATTCTCGACACCGAGACCCTGACGCTATACCCCAGGGAACCGAGAATACGGATCAGGAGGTCGCTGGAGACGTTCTCGACTCTGTCGTTCAGGATGGCGGTTACTCTGGTCCGGGACGTTCCTGCCCGCTCTGCGATCGAGGCGTGAGTGAGCTTTCTCTTCCGAACGATCTGTTTCAGATGCTTCAAGAGCGCATGGCGGACCTGCCATTCCCTGGCGTCGGCCGGCGAAAGGCCAAGAATTTCAGCCAATGCTTCGGGAGTTCTTGCAACCACGGGTTTGACTCTAGGCATCGAGAAGCTCCTTCAAACGTTTTCTTGCGAGTTTGATTTCCGGGGCCGGGGTTTGCCGAGTCTTCTTGACGAAGGCATGGAAGACGAGAATCCCTTCCGGCGACGGTGTGAAGTAGAACGCGCGATAGGCGCCGTCCTCGCCCTGAACACGGAGTTCCGAGACACCGGCGGCCACGCTGGGCATCGGCCGCGAGTGCGGCATTCCCAACTGCTCGCCCATCTGGAGCTGAAAAAGGCGTCTGCCTAAGCGGTTGCGGATCTCTTTTGGAAATCGACGGATCGCGTCTCGCGCTCCTGGATGGAAGAGAATCGGCCTCACATTTGCGAATGTATCATATTTGAGACATGCGTGCAAGGAATCAGCGGGTTCGTCACCGTAACGAGAACGGAACGAACCCGCGGCAAACCGAAAGGCGGGAGAGTTGCGGACGCCTCACTTGCCTTTGTAGCGGGGATTGGCCGGGGGATTATCTTCGTCCCAGCAGCATTTCTCCTTGAGATAGGTCATCAAGTCGGAGAGGTCCTTGTCGCTGAGGCCCCATTTATACGCCGGCATCCGGGCGCTGCCCTCTTTGATCTGGTTCAATACGCTGTCTTCGGTGACGGGCTGGCCGGTCATCAGCTTGGCGCGCTGGTAGAGGCCCTTGAGCGTCGGCGCGGCCTGCGGGTCCACCTTGCGGGTGTAGTCGTTGTGGCACATCCAGCACTTCATGTAGTAGATTTCCTGGCCGCGGTCGGCGCCGGCCTTGCCCATCCGGGTCATGTAGAGGACCTGCGCGGAGCGCTGATAGTCGTCGGGCGGCAACTCCTTGGGCGGCTCCTTGCTCTCGGGCTTGGCGCCTCTTCGGCCTTGGGCCGGGGCCGCCGGAGCGGAAGGCTCCTGCGCCGACGCCTGTTTGATGGCGACCCCTCCGGCGCAAACTAACAACGCCAAAACCAAAACCACCACCAACGACAACAACAACAACAGCTGGCAAACGAACCATCAAAATCTTTAGCAAAAATAATAATAAT